>Ga0315298_1004336_pt1 | contig 21324 bp, 22 predicted proteins | sample WHS_1_MG_FD_203077 | JGI IMG/M metagenome (GOLD analysis project Ga0315298, IMG submission 203077) | Extremophilic microbial mat communities from Washburn Hot Springs, YNP, Wyoming, USA - WHS_1_MG | ecosystem: Environmental > Aquatic > Thermal springs > Hot (42-90C) | place: USA: Wyoming...
CAACAAGTCCGGCGATAGCCCAACCCCTGGCAAATAACGGACGCTTGGCCGCGGCGGGAAGAATCTCCAGCCATATGGCAAAAGCAGGCAATGCAAAAACATAAACTTCCGGATGGAACAAAAACCAGAACTGATCCATGTAGGCTAAGGGATGCCCAGTAGGTCCGGTGTAAAAATGACTGCCGGCTATCATATCGGACAAGTCCATCAGTGCACCCGTATAGGTGGCGGGCGACTCGACGATAAGAATCGTGGCGGCAGCAAACAAGCCCCAGACAAAAATCGGGACGCGGCCCAAGGTCATCCCTTTGGCACGCATATACACCATGGTTCCGGCAATATTGATGGCGCCAAGTAGCGATGCCATAAGGAGGGTCGCCGCGCCCAGCACATAGAACACAATACCGCTACCACTATTTTGTGCCAATGGCGGATAGCCCCACCAGCCAGTCTGGAACCCACCGATCGTTGGACTCATGAATACGGCAAAAGCCGCCGGGGGTAAAAGCCACCAACTCAGTCCAAGAAGCTTCGGAAATACCACATTTCTCGTACCCAGCATCAAAGGTATAAGGTAGTAACCAACACCACCGACGATGACAGATGCCGCGACGGCCAACAACATCATCAAACCATGAATACCAAATGTTTCATTATATTGGATCTCGGACATCCACCAACTCGTGGAATCCGGCGTCAGCAATTGAACACGAATAGCCATAGCGGCCATGCCGGCAAAAAAGAACGCCACTACGTTGAAAACAACATAACGTACGGCTGTAGATTTCGAATCCGGACCAAAACGAAAATAACGTTCAACGCCGGTGAATGACGGGGCTTCTTTCCCACCAAATGCTCGCCGTATCCATCCCTCCCATAAACCGCTACCCAATAACCAGCAAATCAGACCGACCACATAACCCACTGTCGCAGGTAACGGATCGACTATTACGCTGCCTAACAGTGCCGCAGTAATCCATGCCGCGGCAAAATACCCGGTTAGACCCCAAAGCGCCGCTCGAAATAGTGGAAACAGCATGCCGATCGCGAACGGATCTTTGTTACCCCCCATATCTTCCAGCGGTTGTGCTTGCATTTCATTAGATGCCATTATTTACTCCTCATTCCAAATTCAACATATTAGATGGCAAGTCTTCAGCGGGTTTAGAAGCTGTTGTTCGCTACCCATTTCTTGAAGTCTGCTGCTGTTACCACCTTAACCGGTGCCCGCATCAAAGGGTGTCCGTTACCACAAATCATGGTGCATTGTACACGTATCATCGGGTTCGTAGCGGTTGTTCCCAACGCGGTAGGGGTGATAAACAGATGCCGCACTTCATTGGGGATCACGTCTTTTTTCTCGCCCCAGGCGGGCACCCAGAAATCATGCACCACGTCTTTGCTCCGCAGGACGAAGTCTATGGTGCGGCCCTCGGGAACCACCAGTTTTGAAACATCCGTCACGCCCTGCTTGGGGTAAGAAAACGTCCATTTCCATTGTTGTGCGGTAACATCGATAACCAACGGCTTCTTCGCATCCAGTTGTATGCCCCAGAGTTGCTCTAAGCCCACCATGCCCGGATAAATCGTGTTGGCCAGGTTAATGGCTATAGCCAAGGTCAGCCACGTCACTACAAAAGGGGCCCAAGTCCGTTTCTGATAGGTCGGCGCCGCGGTATCTGACATGGACGAGGCACGGAAACGCACCGCGCTGTAGACGATGGTGCCGCCTACCAGCACATAAATTGCCACCGCCTGCCACATAAGATAGGTAGTCGCATCCGCCGTGATGTGTGCTTGGATACTACCCAAAATCGGCCAGTTATCAACACCCCAGGCTATTAACGTCTCGCCAATCGCCATGCCAATAATCCATACCACCACAAGACCACGGAAAGCTTTCCACAAGTTTTCTTTTGCTGCGTTCATATGCCCTCCCTATATTAGCTTCCCTGAGCCGGTAGTATGTCAATATTACCGTGCATTCCATTCATGAAGTGCTGCCCCGTTTGCAGGAAACAACCGTATTCCCATTTGCCGGGTTTATTGGGCACCACAAAGCTGAAAGTGTACTTCTGACCGCCGTTGAGGCTAACGGAAAACGCTGGTATCGGCGCCGTCTGTCCTCCACTGGTTATGGGTACGCCATCAAAGAAGTTGTCCTTCCATCCGACGGCTATGGCCTGTGATTTTGGAAAACCATTATTCCGGGAAACCAACGTTCTACCTATTGAAAACTGATGCGCAATCGCTGGTGCCGACTGTGATCGATTATCAATCGTTAAGGATACTTTTTCCCCGACATGCCATGTCATATAATCTGGCTTGTAATAATAGTTGAACTCATCAATTGTGTAGTGATGCACCCCATTAATGACTTGTCCAAATGGACTAGGCAGCGCCACCGTTTTTTCCCACTCCAGGGCGCCTATAATTACTGCTGCGCATATTACGGTGGAGATAAGCACCGTAGCCGCACCTTTTCTTGCTGCCATACCTCTATACCTCCTTTAAGAAGCACACACTGCTAGATTATGCACACACATGGCAGACCAAGGTTCTTATAAATTTCGGTCTGCCACGCAAAACGCTCTTTGAGCCGTTACAACGATGATAGATAAGCCGCCACATCCTTCATCTGTGCTACGGTTATGTTTTTTGCAATCTGGTTCATCAGACTATTTACCCGTGTACCATTATGGAAGTAGGTTAACTGCTGGACTATATAACCGTACCGCTGACCAGCCAAGCGAGGAAACGCGCCCGCCCCTTGCCCGTCTGATCCGTGGCATTCCATACAAGCCGGAATTTGTTCATTAGTAACGCCCTGGTTAAATATAGCCTTTCCTTCCTTCATACCGGCGTGCTTGATCCCGCTGCTGTGCATCGGTGGTTTCTGGGAAGCAAAGTAACTGGCCAACTCTTTTATATCGGCGGCATCCAGAGACTGCGCCACCGGCCACATGTAAATCTCACCATTCTGATCTGCACGCGACCGGTCTTTAAACGCCTTCAACTGTGTTTCCAAATATCCCTTATGCTGTCCAGCCAGCTTGGGCACAATGGGATAGATCGTGTTATTTCCGGTCATGCCATGGCAAACCATGCAATCGCTGGAAATACGGTACGGGGCTGGCCCTCCTGCTCCGCCAGCAGCGCTCGCCTGTCCGGCCACCGCCAGAAGTGCGCCCGATATAAGCAGCGCTGCTGATTTATTCACCGTTCTTTTTTGTTTGCTCATACCATCGTGCCCTTTATTTGAGAACCTGGGGTTGTTCACATGTGTCGTCATGTCTTCGTCTCCTAGTACGCTATCCAGGCGAGTAGTTCAAGGGTGTTATAACTGGATGCCCCATATCCCGATACAGATGACGACGGCGCACCAACACCCCTGAATTTGTTGTATACGACATAACGCAGGGACAAGCGGGTATTCCACCACGGCAGATAGGAGGCTTCTATCCATTCATTGCTAGTGTCTGGAGAACCACTTCTCGAGTAGAAGCTGTTACCATAAAGACCAGGATTAGCGGACCCCCACACGTTCCGATATCCGCCCTGGATACCGTAGTGATCATGATACCAGTAGGTCGCATTGAGGTTGAAGTAATTCAAGTTACCAGATGAGCTATTCGGAGAAATACTGCTTCCCGCTCCAAATTGCTGCTGCTCGTTTACCCATGACGCACGAACCGTCAGGTTATTGTTGTCGTTGATGTTAAGCCACTGGAGTTGGGTATCCAGGTCGTAATCATCGAATGTATCAATCGGGCCGCCCGCTTTATTATATAGAGTGTTATCCACGCTGTTATCATACACGCTGGACCACATACCGTAGGTGCCGACTTCCCAGTTCCAGTTGCCCCAATCGTGTTGATAGGCGAGACGGACATAAGGTGCCGCACCGGACAGTCTGCCGGTAGGCCCGTTTCCGAAGGCACCCGCAAATCCGCCGACAGGGTTAGTTTGGGTTCCCTGACCGTTCGTATAGACATCGGCATCCGCGTACAGCCAGTTTGCCTTATTGGGTCCAAAAATATCGGCAGCATAAGTGCCCACGCCAACCAACGGGTATCCCGCACCCGCTGAGTTCTCGATGAACGGCATGGGCACCGCACCCGAGGACGAATAGTCTGACATAAAAAATGGTGCCTGCCAGTCCGGGGTGGTATTCCACAGGTCCATAGCGGTAGGTGTGTTGTTTACGTCCACACCCGTGACCAAAAGGTTATTCGTGCCGAACTTCCACGGATGGGTCCAAACAATGCTGGAATCATCAAAACTGAACCCACCGCCACCGCCGGCGCTACCTCCACCAGAGTATGTCAAGTGTAGAAAGGAGCCGATATGCGGGGTGACCTCACCGGCATAGAATAAGCTAACCTGCTGTGGAAACTGAATATTATTATTTGGCGAAGTATAGCTATTACTAGTACCACCAAGTGCTGCCTGCCCACCCGCGACATTGGTCGCCGAGGCCTGTAGAAAGATAGAAAATTGTGACACACGGGAGAGGAGCACCCCAACGCTGTTCCCGAACTTCGCTTGAAGCTTCTGTTGCCTTTGGAGGTTCGTGGTTGTGAAGCCGAGCAATTTAAACATTCTGCCCATTGGCGTTAATTGCGGGTAGGAGGTGTGACAGGCGGCGCACGACCAACCCGTCTGCCGCGCAAACGAAGGCAGTGCCCAAGCACTTGAGGACAAAACCATTCCACCCACTGCTGCCAATGCTACGATTAATTTTTTCTTCTTAAAATACAAGGACCTTGAAACCATAAACCCCTCCATAGCGGTATGCGCCTTCAGACATATTAGATAAACAACATACGTTCATACACCAGGTCTTTCGTGCCAGGCTGGTAACACAAACAGCTTCACAACCTCCACACTCTAAAATAAAAAACTGCAGCGGACGCGGAGACATGACATAAACTCATGGAACCTTCTCCGTCGGCCACTGTCTTAATACTTAATCAGCGAGGTGCCGTACTATCAACACCCTCACGCACTATTTAGTACAAACCGTAACACTTTGCAACTTCTTTTTCTGTTCACCATAAAATACACGCTCTGCTCGTCCCGATGACTTACCCGAAGCAATCCACCACCAGCCACCATGAAAATGCAAATAATATCAATCTGGTATACACCACTGTTGCAATCGATGATGGCAAAAAACAAGCATAACCATAAGATATATAAGAAAAATATTATCTTGTGAATCACTATACTGCATTCTCGCGCGTTCACTTAATAATGGTTCCGGCCTCCATGCTTCAAATGAGGAACATAGCATCAAACTCCCGCGAAAAGCATTTCATCCTGATAATTCGGTAGATTCAATTATTCTAATATTAAAAGGCCATGAAAAATCTACTTTTATGCAGGTCAATGCGGTAATCCGGATCCCGTGGATATTCCCGGTTGAATATAACAAACCAAAGATATTTTTATCATCTATACATTAAAACTTATAAGCTCAGGTATTGAGGCGCGACCGTTTAAGAGGAGCCTCGTATAAAAACTGCCGTGCAGAAGTCGATAGCCAGTCAATCCCAGCTTTAACACTGCTCCCAGGGCAACCCATCGAAGCGCCAACCATTCAAGCTGCTTCGGCAATGCTGATCATTCAGATCCCCTTCAAAACCATGCGTTACATTGTAAACGGCACCAAAACCACTCGCCCGCAAAAATAGTCCGGCCTCCAGTGAGCGTTGGCCGCTTCGGCAAATCAATAAGGTAGGGCGATTAAGCGATGTGGCTCTCCGCACGCGCGCCAGAAAATCAGGGTTGATTTCCCAGTCCGGCGCATCTCGCCAAGGAATCGATAACGCTTCTTTTGGGTGCCCGACGAAAAGGAACTCCATTTCGCTCCTGACGTCAACAAGCACGGCCTGTGAGTGTTCTTGCAGAAAGTTGAAGGCGTCCCGTGCTGCGAGGTGTATTACCGACTTTGTCATATGGACCACCTAAGCAGCCTGATTAAGAGGAGGCTCTCTGAGCTGAATGCGTTTACATCACCCAACCTGCAAAACTCCTACAGCCAGCATGATCCATGCAGAAATGAGTGACAGCCCGCCAATTGGTGTGATGGCTCCGAGCCAACCCTTGCCCGTAATCGCCAAGAGATACAAACTACCCGAAAACAACACCGTCCCTGCCAACATAAACCCGCCTGACCACTGCATGAGGCTGGATTCCGGCAGTTGCAGTGCCAACAATCCTACCAGCATCAGCCCCAGGGCGTGGTAAAGATGGTACTGACTACCGGTGTGATAAACGCTCATCATTTTGGGTGACAAGCGATCTTTCAAGGCGTGGGCACCGATGGCCCCCAATGCTACGGCAGCTCCCGCATTCGCTGCGCCAAGCGCAAGGAACAACTTACCCACCTGCGACATCATGCATTTCTCCGCTAGAACATGGCATTCGACTCGCGACCAGCGCTAAGAATCGCCCTAATTACCGCTCGGTTGTTGCAGAATAGAAAGGTTTCGAGAATTTATCAGAGCCGGTATGGTAGTACTAAAGGGAGACATATGTTGGCCTATAAGCTGCACAGAAAACCATCCATCCCCCTGATATGATAGCACCTTGAATTTAAGCATGGCCATTGACAATGCAGCCGTATAGGTCTTTCCCACTGTGAGTACCTGACCCGTATCCTTCTCGGCGCATCCAGACAAAGTCATAGCCGCCACCATCAATACCACCAACATCAAATATCGCCTGCGCATGTTCCCACCTCCAGCGGCGTAATGTTCTACAATTTTGAGCATCAGGCCCAAAAACGACCTTTCGTCATGCCTCTACGGTCCGTGCTCCTAAGGCCTGCCAATGGCGCGGGGCACCGCGCTTATAAAAGCGCATTATCATCGCAAAGGCAGATGTTCGGCAACTGACGCACGTTGCGCTAGACAAACGAGCACTGAACGGACTGAACCGCCCCGGATTTTGAGGAGGCTCCTTTTTCCAAGAGAATGGAGCCATGATGAACAAAGCTAAAACACCCAAATATTCCCCTGAAGTTCGCGAACGCGTGGTGCGCATGGTGCAGGAACACCGCGACGAGTATTCCTCGCCCGGGGCGGCGGTTGAGTCTATTGCTCCTAAGATCGGCTGTTCACCCCATACCTTGCATGAATGGGTTAAACGGCATGAAGTCGATACCGGATTGCGCGACGGCTCAGATAGTTGAGCACGTGAGGCGTCGAAAGATACTTAGGACAGGCATGCCGTATATAATAATACTTGTGGCACAACGGCTGCCCGGAAGGTGGTGCCAATGCCAGAGCCGACCAGGAGGCGGTCCTTATGACAATCAATCCTGACCCGACAAACGCCCCCGGTATTCCGGAGGTCCTCCGGCAATTGCAGAGCGATCCCCAGCGTGGGTTGTCGTCGGCGGAGGCCGCCCGTCGCCTAGCCCAATATGGGGCAAACGCCATCCCCGAAAAACACCTCAGCCCGCTCCGCCAGTTTCTGGGCTATTTCTGGGGCCCCATCCCCTGGATGATCGAAATCGCCGCGGTGCTTTCCGTCGTGGTGGCACATTGGGCGGACTTCGCCATCATCATGACCCTCCTGCTGGTAAACGCCGGTGATGTACCGATCACGGCCATCGCCACCGACAACACTTGGCTGGATCCCAAACCTGTACATTGAGACATGCATCGTGTCCTTATGGTGTCCACCGTATTGGGGCTTATCGGAACGGTGTAGAGCCCATAAGGTCCAAAAAAACCGACAAAGCGCGGGAACGCCTCGCCGGATTGGGAACAGCCATAAAGCTCTTCCAAATCAGTTGAGCGGATGGGATGGGCTTATACAGCAGATCCCAATCCGGTCTCTGTTCAAAAACCGTATGGGTCATAAAGCCTACTCCCAAGCCAGCCTTTACCATGGCCCCCACGGATTCCACATCGGCCACCTCAATGAAATGCGTGGGCACAATGTTTTTTTGTCTGAACGCCTTCTCCAGCCTCCTTCGAACTCCAGAAGAAGGCTCTCGCCATACCACAGGATAAGGTTGTACGTCTTCCAAACTCAGCGCCGACAATGATGCCAGGGGATGGGTTTTGGGCATGACCGCGACGATTTCGCCGGTCAACCACGGTTGTATTTCATAACTATCGGGTAGATGCGGTATATCCATCTCTCCTTCAAAAAAGAAGACGTCCAGTTCGGAAAGATTGATATCTTCCCAGTAGGTCACACCGCTCTTTATGTAGAGATTGATCCCTGGATTCTGGTTTTGAAAACTTTGCAAATATTGCGGTAGTAAATAATTGGCAATCAGGCTGGTAGAGGCGATGCGCAGTTCTCCGGCTTGCAAGGATTTCTGGCGCATGAGCAGATTCTCAATGTCTTGTAACTTGGCGCGCAACTGCCGGATATCGGGAATCAATGCTTGGCCGACGGGGGTCAGATGAATGCCACCGCCCTCACGGACATATAAAGGCTCGCCGATTTCCCGTGTCAGTTTATGCAGGCGTTCCGAGATGGCAGGCTGTCCCCGTCCCAGGCGTAGTGCGGCTTCGCTGACACTGCCGGTTTCTGCAACCGCGAGGAGGGTGAGCAACTGCTCGGCATCCATCGTCATCGGGTTCTCCGATATTGTTTTCAATTAAATCGATTTGATTAAGCCTTGAGTATAGCGTAGTTTTTAAAAAAACCTGACCAAAGTGCCCTGATGCCTGAAGATTCGTCCCTAGCCGCCGATATGGATACCCTCGTCATGGAACGCCACGTCAAGGGATGGCAGGGGGTGTTTCGGACGAACCCGGCTTTTCATCTGATTCTGGCGTTCTTTGTGGGGATTGTCGCGGGCTTGGGTGCGATCGCTTTCCGGCGCCTTATCGGCCTGATGCATAATGCCTTATTCTTCGGTCAGATTGCCTCACGCTTTGATGACTTGCAGCATTCCGCAGCCAGCTTCTGGGGTTTGGGGGTGGTGCTGGTCCCCGTTCTCATTCGGCCCGTGGTGGTTCTGGTGAAGGCGATCGCGTCTTCCATCAGTATCGGCAGTGGCGGATCGGTAGGACGGGAGGGGCCGATTATTCAGATCGGAGCCGCCTTCGGCTCCAGCCTGGCCCAGTGGTTGCGGTTGCAAGAATGGCAGAGACTGGGACTGATTGCGGCGGGAGCGGGCGCCGGTATTGCCGCGACCTTCAACACCCCGGTGGGCGGCATATTGTTTGCGATCGAGCTCATGCTGGTGGAAGTCAGTGCGCGGACGCTTGTTCCGGTCATGATCGCCACAGGTGCCGCCGTTACTGGTGCCGTAATGATTTTTGAAATGACCAGCGACTACCACATTATCATTCCCTTGATTATCGTCGCCTCTCTGGCCTTTGGAGTCCGTCGACTGATAACAAGGGAGACGATTTACACGCGCAAACTGATCCGCCGCGGTCATTTCATTCCTGAGGCGCGGCACAGCAACCTCTACCTGATGCGCCCGGCTGGAGAGTTTATTGAAACCCCGCTGATCCGGGTAAAAGGTAGCCGGACGTTGGCAGATATCGCGGTGCTGCTCCATCGCGGCCGTGAAATACCGCACATCCTGATCGTCGAAGGGACGCAACCCCGTGCGGTACTGACCGCCCCGCGCGTACGTGAGTCGCTGCGACACCGACAAACCTCGACTCCCATAGAAAATTTCGCCAGCGAGGATTGGTTTAGTGTTCCTGTGGATTACCAAATATATGATTTGGTCGCCCGATTCCGTGCCACTCATCAGGAATGCGCGCTACTCTGCCGGATCAACCCCCCGGAACATCACGACGATGTTATAGCTATTGTGACGATTGCGGATGTGCTGGCCTATACCTCCCTGCCCATGCGCTTGCTACGTCCTCACACGGCGCAATGACAGGGGTACTCTGATGGAACATTCCGCATGGTTTCATCGCAGTTTTGAGCCGCATCACGAAGGTCCTGGTTTGATTCTGCTGGGTGCCGGAGTGGGTTTATTGACCGGGTTGGGTGCCGTACTTTTCCATTATCTGATTGCCGGCATTCATAATGCAGCGATTTTAGGCAATTTTGGTATTGCGCAAAACGCACGGGAACATACTCCCGTCTCCTCGTGGGGCGCATGGATTATTCTTGTGCCAGTGATCGGCGCCCTGCTGGTAACCGTGCTGGTGCGCAACTTCGCACCGGAAGCACAGGGTGCCGGTGTCAGCCAGGTACTACGTGCGGTGCATGCCGATCGGGGCCATATGCGGCCGGTGATTGCGATCATACGACCGGTGGCGACAGCCATCACCATTGGCACGGGCGGTTCCGCTGGTCGCGAGGGTCCGGCCATGCAGTTCGGTGCCGCTATCGGTGTCCTGGTAGGGCATCTTTTTCGGGTGCAGGATCACCGACGCATCCATTTGTTGGGTTGTGGTGTCGGTGCCGGTATCGCCGCCGTATTCAATGCGCCTCTGGGTGGGTGGTTTCTGGCCATGGAAGTGATCGTGCCCGACTGGCGGCCCTGGACCGTCCTCTCCACACTCGTGGCAACAGCCTCTGCCAGTTGGGTGACGCAGGAGGTGTTCGGGAGCGGTCATCTCTTTGCCCATGCCCACATCAGCCATTGGAACGGCAGCCTCATGTTGCCGACTTTTGCCGTGGTGGGCAGTCTCATGGCACTGATGAGTCTCGGTTTTATCCGGCTGATGGACCGTGTCGATGCCTACAGTCGGAAACACCTAAAAAATCCTTATGCGCGCCATATGTCCAGCATGTTGCTGGTGGGCATCCTGCTCTATATCACCAGTCGGCTGACGGGCCATTACTATTTGATCGGCGGCAGCTATGCCGGGATATCCGGCATATTGCTCAACCAGATGCATTGGCTGCTGCTTTTGCTGGCCCTCAAGGCCATAGCGACCAGCCTGACGATCGGTACCGGTGGTTCCGGGGGGATTTTCTCGCCTTCCCTGTTTATGGGGGCCGCACTTGGCAGTTGTTTAGGAATGCTTCTGGAACCCATCATCGGTGTCCCGCATCTGGCGGCCTTGTTCGCCCTGTGTGGAATGGCCGGCATGGTGGCGGCCACCACCGGGGCTTTGCTCAGTGCGCCCGTGATGGTGGTGGAGTTAACCGGAAACTACCATGTTCTGCTGCCGGCCATGGTGACAGCCCTGACTGCTTTTGCCGTACGCCGTGTGTTTTTGCAGGACAGCATTTATACCCTGCCATTGCATCGCGAGGGGCTTCCCGTTCCTGAAAACCATTACATCGTCGAAGAGAAAATGGATGGCAAATAATCCTTACATCCCATACAACCAAGCTTCATTTGGTGAAATAAATTACCCGGTTGAGATGACGTGGGAACCAACAACATCATATCTTGTCAATAAACTGGAATGTGAACCATGATAAGGTATCTAGCCATGTCATACCGCAACGCTGTCGCTGTTTTTTTGTTTTCTATGTTGTTTTTGGCTGGGTGCTCTGGTGTGACATCTAGTGAGTCGCCATATTCGCATAAAAGCGCAGCATGGTTTTCAAGAACAAAAAATACTGAAGCGCTTCATGTTCAACTCAGTTGGTGTGCCAAGCACAACCCCGATATGTCCTTACATTCTTGCGCAATAGCAAAAGAGGCCTACGTAAAGATAGGCGGGCAGTGGAATGCAATGACAAAAAAGCTATTCGAATCTAATCAATAAACATAAATGATTCACTCATGACGGTCCCCAATAACCCTAGAAAAGGATAAATATGACTACCCCGCAAAATACTCTGGACGGACGTGAACGTCGATCCATTATTGCCTTGGCTGGAATATTTGGTTTACGCCTGCTTGGTTTGTTTCTCGTATTACCGGTGTTTTCTGTGTATGCCCACGGATTGCATGGAGCAATACGCCATCCGATACTCATTGGCGTTGCTCTGGGTGCTTACGGCCTGACTCAGGCCATTTTCCAAATCCCCTTCGGCAGGCTGTCAGATAAGTGGGGCAGGAAACCCGTCATTGCGGCGGGACTCCTTATTTTTGCCATTGGCAGCGTTATCGCCGCACAGGCCACCAGCATCGAAGGATTGTTGGTAGGGCGAATCATACAGGGTGCAGGTGCCGTAGCCGCCGCCATCATCGCGCTCACCGCAGATCTGGTGCGCGAAGAACGCTGGACCAAGGCTATGGCCACTATCGGCATTACCATTGGTATCAGCTTTAGCGTGTCGCTGGTGTTATCCGCGCCGTTAGCACAATGGATTGGGGTGCAAGGAATCTTTTGGTTGACGGCTGCCCTGTCCATTCTCGCCATCGGCGTACTTTACAAGGTGATACCGGATGTCCCGGCACGTTTCCATCGCGATGCCGAAATGAATCCTGCTGCACTGAAGGACGTACTGAGAAACCCCAATCTGCTCCGTTTGGACTTTGGTATATTTTCACTCCATACAGGGCTGACGGCGCTCTTCGTGGTGCTTCCGCTGGTGCTCATTGATCCGCAGCATCCTCTCCTCTCTGAGGCAGATCAGTGGATGTTGTACCTCCCGGTCATGCTGCTTTCTTTCGTGGCGATGATCCCCCTTATCATTATCGGTGAGGCCAAGCATCGCCTCCGAGAAGTCTTTGTGCTGGCGATCGCAATTCTGTTGGCCGCTGTCGCCTGGATGGCGCTTTCCAATCACAGCATCTGGTCCATTGCCATCGCGCTGTTTCTGTTTTTTGTGGGTTTCAACGTGCTGGAGGCAAGTTTACCTTCACTAGTGGCCAAATTCTGTCATCCGGGTGCCAAGGGAACGGCCACTGGCGTGTATACCACGGCGGAGTTTCTAGGGGCATTCAGTGGCGGTTTGTTGGGAGGATTACTTTATCTGCCCGGTCAACACAACTACAGCGATGTCTTTTGGGCCGTGGCGGCCATCTATTTGATCTGGTTGATAGTGGCGTTCACGATGCAGCAGCCACGTTACGTCGCTACCAGGATATTTCCTCTTCCTGTCGATAGTCAAGATAACAGTCAACTCACTCGGCAACTTCTGCAATTGCCTGGAGTAGTAGAAGTAGCAATTTTCCCGGATGAGAACGCGGTGTATTGCAAGGTAGAGAGCAAAATATACGATGACGAGCGGGTACGATCCATTATTGGGTATGCACACCAAACATAGATGAGGCGAATAACGAAAGACGGAGGCCATTATGCAAAAAACCGCTTGGGATAGCGGCACAAGGTTGTTACACGTCGGTCTATCTACCACATTGACATTTGAATTGTTCGATGGCTTCTGGGTCTCAGATCCGAATACCAGACTGTACTTCATTATTCATGAATGGGTTGGTCTTTTGGCCGCAACTGTTCTCATGGTAGAGTGGCTATGGATCTACGCTGATGGACAGTCAAAAATTCTTTTCCCATGGAACAGTGATGGAATATCGGTAATAAAGACAGACATTCTGGCTCTATTTAAAGGGAAACTACCGCAGGCGGGACGCACCGTTGGTCTGCCCGGATTCTGGCATGGCATTGGAATCCTCTCCATGACCGGCTTGGCGGTTACTGGCGTACTCATTTTTCTTGTAATCCCCGGTGGGCGCGGCGCATCTTCGTCCTCAGCCGGTGCCGCTGCTTTTACCATGCTTTCTGGAGTCCATAGAGAGATTTCCTATGTTGCATGGGTTTATTGGATTGGTCACGTTTCGGCCGCCGTCCTCCATCAGGTGCGAGGTGACCCTGTCTTTCGTGCGATTTTCTTGGGAACAACCAACCTGCGTAAATGATAGACAATTGCAGCACTGTTGCGGCAATTAAACAGGTACTAACAATTACAACATAAATGTTAGCACTCAACAGATAATTGGGGGAGAAATTAAATTGTCAAAGACTAAGGCGAAGGCGGTAAAATATTTTTTATTTTTTAGCATCACGCCAGCAGTCGGGGTAATCATATATTTTTCATTTAAATTTTTTGGGATAGATATCAGCTTTAAATATATTATATATCTACTGATGTTGGTTCTCTTTGTGAAGCTTATTGTTGGCGGAGTAGTTGTCACTGTCCTTAAAAAGGATAAATGATGATTATTTATATAACAACTAAAGGCTTAAATACGGACTACTGAATTTATTCCAATGTGGGCAAAAAACTCATATATATCGTCAAAAATATTGAGGTACAGCATCTGGTCGCATTGCAAAACCAAGGTTCTCCATCACTCTGGATTATTGATGCTTCTGGGTTGGATTCGGCCCTAAAAGTATCAATCAGACTATCTTTACTATACCCAGTAAACGTCGTCTATTTCCAATCGCGGCATGTAACGTTTTTCGCTTTCTTCAGTGACCGCTTTTGCTGTTACGCTGCCTTGTCGCCGCTGGCATCGGGGATCGGCAGAAGTGATGTGGCGGGCTGGCGTAAGAGCACGAACTGACGAATGTAAGGTATAGTGAGGGCGCGCCAGATGTAACGTCGTCCTGAAATATGCGCCCCGAGCCCATGACAAACCAGCGCCAACCATCTAAAATAACACCATGTGATGCCCTGATGAGGTCCCTCTTATGCGAACTACGATCAACCTGGATGATGATCTCCTGGCCCAAGCCAAAACTCTCTGTGGCGTAGAAGACCGTGGCGCCCTCTTAAAAGAGGCCCTGCGTGCTTTGATTGAACGGGAAAGTGCTCGTCGCCTCGCTCGCTTGGGTGGAACAGAACCGCAATTACAGAGCATTCCTCGCAGACGAGAGCCTGCCGCTTGATTCTGGTCGATACCTCCGTCTGGATCGACCATTTCCGCTCTGGGGACACACATCTCTCTACCCTGCTCGATCATGGCATGGTGCAAACGCACGATTTCATCATCGGAGAAATCGCCTGCGGCAACCTCAAAAATCGGCAACAGACCTTATATCTGCTCTCATGCTTACCCCGATGCACCGCCACCTCTCCAGAGGAAACCCTGTTTTTCATTGAGCGTCATGACCTGATGGGACGCGGTATAGGTTATGTTGACGCGAGTATTCTGGCCTCTGCCGTGCTCGTACAGGCCAATTTATGGTCCCGCGACAAACGTCTCATGGCTCTGGCTACCGAACTTGGCTGTGCTTACTCGGCGGAGTCATCTGAATAGCCGGCGCCTGTTTTTCCTCACAAAGTTGGATATGGGTTGGATGGTAAAAACGAAGGCACCTAGAAAATCTCTCTAAGTGCCTTATTCTTTTGGCTCCCCGGGACAGGCTCGAACTGCCGACCTAGTGATTAACAGTCACCCGCTCTACCGACTGAGCTACCGGGGAAAAGTGCGCGTATCCTAGCCTTCCGTGCCACTCGCGTCAAGGACCATGCGCCCCCGCTTTTCTCTGAGCCACAGAGCACTCCCCCTTGCCAAATCACAGCATTTCGGCTATCTACTTTTTTAGAGAAAAAAGAACGAGGAAGGCGCCGATGCGAAGGCAAAGCATTATGTTACCTGTCGGTCCAATCAAAGGTGGGGGTGGACTCCTTCTGTTATTGACTCTGACCCTCAGCGGCTGCGCCTCCATGACGCCGCACTCAGCATATCCACCGGCAAACCTATCTCACGGCAACGCGTCGTCCGCTTACGACAGCCGCGCGGAAGCCACCACGCTGGATGCCGTGCTCGTCCATACCATCGCAGAAATTGGCAAGCCATATCAATGGGGTGGAGAAAGCCCCCGGACAGGGTTCGACTGCAGCGGGTTCATTCAATATGTATTGGGTCGCGCCGGAGTAACGATTCCCAGGACCTCTTTTGCCCAAGCCGAAGCGCTGCCAGCGGTAAGCCTCAACCGCATTCGCCCCGGCGACCTGGTGTTTTTCAACACCATGGGCCAGCCCTTCTCCCATGTGGGCATCTATATCGGCGGCAATCAGTTCGTCAGCGCCTTGAACCGGCAGCAAGGTGTCGCTGTGCAGAGCCTGCGGACTCCCTATTGGGCGGAGCGGCTGGATGGCGTGCGACGTCCGATGCCTACCGAGTTGCTGGCGATGCGGGACGACTGAATGCATAAAAATTGGGCCTCATTTCCGAAGACCATATTGGTCACTGTGGTAACCGCGGTTTTGCCGGCATGCGCAACCCATGTCGGCACGGTGAATCAAGCGGCTGCACCGGCAATCGCCACCCCCGCCCCACTGCCCTTGCCCGCGCTGTCCATCCCCGAGCAACCCAGCACTGCGGTCATGCCAAAGACCGACAACACCTGCATCAGCAACGTGGCGTTCCCCAATTTTCCCCGACAATACCAGGAGCGGATGCAGAAAATCGCCTGCCACCTGCAGGAACGGGATGGCTTGCCCGCCAGCTATGTGATCCCCGCCCTGCAAGACGCCAGTTTCAACGCCCGCGCAGTGGCACTGATGACGCCCCCGCCCCCTTCCGCAACACCCGCGCCGCCTTATCCCTGGTGGCGCTACCGGAATCACTTCCTGCGTCAGAGCCGTCTGAATCAGGGCGTGCAATTCTGGCGGGGTCATGCCGCGCTCCTGCAAGCGGTCAGTCGGAAATATGGCGTTCCTGGACCGATTTTGATGGGCATTCTCAATATTGAAACGGGCTTCGGTTCCTTTCAGGGCGGATTTTCAGTGCTCAACAGCAACTTGAGCCTGGCATTGGCATTGCCTGGCCGGCGGCGGTTTTTTCTGCATCAGACAGCGGAAACCCTGAAGCTCGCGCAGCGCTTAGGTGTTCCCCCAGGAACACTCCAGGGTTCACAGGCCGGCGCCATGGGTATGTCCCAGTTCCTGGCCAGCAGTTACCTGCGCTACGGCGTCACCTGGAATGACCCGCCGGGCGGACCCATGCCCAACCTGTGGCAGTCGCCTGCCGATGTGTTGGCTTCCACCGCCAACTTCTTCCGCGGCCACGGCTGGCAGCCGGGACAGCCGGTGCTGGGCCGGGTATCCGGCGATCAGGGCGCTGACGTGGCGCCATTTCTACAAGGCAAGCACCCGCTTGCGCAACTGCGCGCTGCCGGCATTCAGCCGGAGACGGCTTCGAGGCTCCCAGGATCAACGCCAGTGGGCCTGCTGCGCTTGCAGACAGAGCGTGGCCCGACGCTGTTCATCGCCTACCCGAATTTCTACGCCATCATGGGCTACAACCCGAGCACTTATTACTCGGCAACAGTCTGGGCCTACGCCGAAGCGATCAAGCGGGTTATCAACGGCTGATTCGGGGCCATATCACGGGCGCCACGACATTTGTCGGAGGCCGCTGCCCTTGTGCTAACATGGCGCCTTTGCCTTTCCAGAAAAGATGGAGTCCGGTGTGGCGTTAGAAAAATCGGGAATGCAATCCGTCGATTTGATCATTCATGCGCGCTGGATCGTGCCGATTCGACCGCGCAGCGTACTCCGCGATCACGCCCTGGCGGTGCATGGCGGACATATCCGCGCTATCGGCCCGGCCGAAGAAATCCGCGCGCGCTACACAGCAGCACACACTACGCAGCTCGACCACCATGTGCTGATGCCCGGTCTGGTCAACGCCCATACCCATGCGGCCATGACTCTGATGCGCGGACTCGCGGATGACCTCCCGCTGAGGACCTGGCTGCATGAACATATATGGCCCGTAGAAGGCCGTTTTGTCAGCCCGGAATTTGTGGCCATGGGCACGGAGCTGGCTGTCGTGGAGATGCTGCGCGGCGGCACCACCGCCTTCAATGACATGTACTTCTTCCCTGAAGCCGCGGCGGAGGTTGCCCAGCGCATGGGCATGCGGGCCACCATCGGGCACGTCATCATTGATTTCCCCACCGCCTATGCGGCCAATGCCGATGCCTGCCTGCAGGCGGCGGCGGACTTATTGCCGCGCCTGCGCCAGATGCCCCTCATTCGCCAGAGTATCGCACCCCATGCGCCTTACACCGTCGGTGATGCGGGCTTGCGCGGGGCGCGCGACCTGGCCAAAGTGGAAGACCTGCCGGTGCACATGCACGTCCACGAAACCGCTTGCGAGGTGCAGGAGGCCACTGATCGTGATGGCATGCGCCCACTGGCGCGCTTGGCCAGACTGGGATTATTGGACCAGCACTTTCTCGCCGTACACATGACCCAGTTGAATGACGAGGATTTGGCAATTTGCCGCGACTCGGGACTACGCGTTGCCCACTGCCCCGAATCCAATCTGAAACTCGCTTCGGGGATGGCAGCGATAGCTGTCCTGCGTCAACAGGGCATCGGATTGGCTATCGGGACAGATGGCGCGGCCAGTAACAATGACCTCGACATGCTGGGTGAATTGCGCACCGCCGCCTTGCTGGCGAAAGGCGTGAGTGGGGATCCCACCGCCTTCCCCGCCTGGGAGGCCCTGGAGGCCGCAACACTGGGGGGTGCAGAGGCCATCGGCTGGGGCGCAGAAACGGGTAGCCTGGAAACCGGCAAGGCCGCCGACTGTATCGCCATTGATCTGGATCATCCGGCCACTTTCCCGGTCTATGATCCGGTCTCGCAGGTGGTGTATTGTGCCGGCCGCGATCAGGTCAGCCATGTCTGGGTAAACGGTAATCCGCGTATTGTCGAGGGACGAGCCGTGGATTGGGACACGCAGGATTTGTTTGCACGCGCCCGGGGCTGGGCACAGCGCATTCGTGAAAAGGATAATGACGCATGAATATGGATCAGGCTGAAGTCAACAAGTTCGACGCCCTCGCCGATCAGTGGTGGGATACCGATGGACCCTTCCGTACCCTGCATGAAATCAACCCGCTGCGTCTCGACTTCATCGCCAAAGGCTGTGCTGGGCTGAACGGCAAGAAAGTGCTGGATGTGGGTACTGGGGGCGGGCTCCTGGCAGAGGCCATGGCGCGTCAGGGGGCGGAAGTTACCGGTATTGATCTCGCAGAGGACGGCCTGAATGCGGCGCGTGCCCATGCAGACACCAGCCATCTCCGCATCGACTATCGGCGGATCGCCGTCGAGGATTTGGCGGCGGAAAAACCGGGGCATTATGACGTGGTGACTTGCATGGAAATGCTGGAGCACGTCCCGGACCCCGCCGCCGTGGTGAATGCCTGTGCCCACCTGCTGCGTCCCGGTGGCGACGCCTTCTTCGCCACCCTCAATCGCAATCCCAAAAGCTATCTGCTGGCCATTATCGGTGCGGAATACGTCATGGGCCTGCTGCCACGCGGCACCCACGATTATCAGAAATTCATCCGGCCCAGCGAGCTGCTCGCCATGACCCGGCAAAGTCATCTGCAAACCGTGACCATCCAGGGCATGCACTTTGACCTTATCCGCCACTGCGGGCGGCTGACGGATGACGTCAGCGTCAACTATCTGAGCCATGCGCGCAAAGCAACTCCTGATGCCTGAGTTGGCCGCAGTACTCTTCGATCTCGATGGCACGCTGGTAGATACCGCCCCTGATCTCGGTGCCGCGGCCAACCGGATGCGGACCGCTCGCGGGCTACCGGCACTACCGCTGGAAACGCTTCGCCCGGTCGCCTCCCAGGGTGCCCGCGGTCTCTTGCGGGTAGCCTTTCATGTGCAGCCGGAGGACCCGGATTTTGCGCCCCTGCGGGCGGAGTTTCTGGAGATTTATGCCGCCCACATCTGCGAACAGAGCACCCTCTTTCCCGGTATGGTGGAAACACTGATGGCCCTGTCGGAGCGCGGAATGGTATGGGGCATTGTGACCAATAAGCCGGGATTTCTGACCCTGCCTTTGCTGAACGCGCTCAAACTGCCGGTTGCCCCAGGCGCCGTCGTCAGCGGCGACACCACAGCATATGCCAAACCCGATCCGCTGCCGGTCACCCATGCCCTTGCCGAGATGGGGGTCAGTGCGGCCCGAAGCCTCATGATTGGGGACGATCCGCGCGATATGGCCGCAGGCAAGGCGGCGGGAACCCGCTGCTGGGCCGCCGCCTGGGGCTATCTGGAGGCCGGTAACGACCCGCAACACTGGGGTGCCGACCAGATCATCCAGCGCAGCGAACAGCTAGAGTTCGCCCTTCTCCATTTCGACGCCTCCCAGTAAAATAGGGCGCCCCTGGCCATGGGTGATCTGCAGAAGCGCCGCCAGCAGTATCAGGACACCTCCGAACGATTCCAGGAGCGTCGGCGCCTCCCCGGCCAGCCACCAGGCCGATAGCGCGCCCACAATGACCTCAAAAGGCATGATCACCGCCGAAACACTCACCGGCATCCGCGCCACGCCGAATTGCACCGCCACCGTCGCCCCGGCAATCCACAGCCAGGAAAAAGCCAGCAGATAACCATATTCCGGCAATGGTAGCGCCGGTAAATACTGAAAAAATGCAAATGGCAAGGCAATCAGCACACAACCCCACCATACTGCGGTGGCGCGGTGCACATCACCGAGGACCGTGTCCGCGCGCAGAATGACATTGCTCAGGGCAAAGGCGAGGCCGGAAGAAATAGCCAGCAGGTCATTCATATCCATATCCGCGAGAGAAAACCTCTGACCATTGCTGACGACCAGAGCCGACCCACCTACCGCCAGCAAGGCCGCAAGGCCGCCGCGCCAGCCTATCGCCTCCTTCAAAAAAATCCGCGCCGCAAAAATGGCCCAAACCGGTGAGAGATAGAAGAGCAGAAGGATACGGATAACCTCCCCATGCACCAGCGCCAGCATGAAGGCCACATTGGTCCAGCCACCGAGTAGGAGCAGACCGACCAGAGTGCGCCCGTGCTGCCGCAGTTCATGGCGGCGACGCCAGGACCATAGACCGGCGGGTATCGCCAGCAATAGGTAGACGGCCAAAATCAGCCACGCGCCGCGCAGACCTGCCGCATTGAAATGGCGGAGCGGCCACCAGAGCACCCCCCAGAGGCTGGAACCGACGAGCAGGGCGATCGTCGGGCCACCCCGGTGGGACGCGGAGGCAGGCTGAATGTTCTGATGAATAGCGACCGTCCCATTTGGCAAAGTTTTAATTCCGCCGTATTGTCCTGCACAAATCGACAAAATCCCAGCACCTTTGTCAGCGCCCGGAATTCCGCCACCCCCGCCAGAAAATTCCAGGTACTTGTCATGACCGCCATCCTTGCCCCAGAATCGCTGCTTATGACAAAAAACTCCATGAATCCCCTGCTGGAAACCTTGCAGGCTTATCCTTTCGAGCGTTTGCGCACGCTGCTCGCGGGCGTGACACCGGCGGACAAGGAGGAGCTCATCGACTTCTCCATCGGCGAGCCGCGTCACCCGGCGCCGGCCATAGTCAGTGAAGCGATCATTGAGCACCTGCACGGTCTCGCCGAGTATCCCAAGGTGCTCGGCGACCTGCGTTTACGGCAGGCCATTGCCGACTGGGCCACCCGGCGCTTTGCCCTGCCCGCTGGTTTTCTCGATCCGGAGCGGCATGTCATCCCCGCCAACGGCAGCCG
>Ga0315298_1004338_pt1 | contig 21318 bp, 17 predicted proteins | sample WHS_1_MG_FD_203077 | JGI IMG/M metagenome (GOLD analysis project Ga0315298, IMG submission 203077) | Extremophilic microbial mat communities from Washburn Hot Springs, YNP, Wyoming, USA - WHS_1_MG | ecosystem: Environmental > Aquatic > Thermal springs > Hot (42-90C) | place: USA: Wyoming...
CCCGCCCCAAACCCCCATCGAAGGGCTCCTCCTTCCCACTGCGGCGGGAAGGGGGCCGAGGGGATGGGCCTCATACCTGTCCAGAACGCTGGTCGCTGGCTTGCCCCTAGAATGAACTGCACCCGGCCGGCCAAGGCTGGTTGCTCAGCGGGGCAGGTGACGCTATAATCGGAGAATTGACGGAGACACTGGTGGGATAACCCTGCTGCGGGCTGAGCGCAGGTCGATTGTGCCATGCGGTGCGCGGGCGTCGGCAGGGGGCCGGCCTGGGGGACGATGGGCGACAAATCTGTTTCTACGCTGCAACATGGCTTTGCTGTGTCGGTAGTAGCCACGGTGTACAACGAGGGCGCGGCGATCGACGAGCTCTTGGCGACGCTGGCCGCGCAGACGCGGCGGCCTGACGAGGTGGTGATCGTCGACGGCGGCTCGACCGATGATACCGTGGCGCGGCTTCGCCGGGCTGAGGAAGCCGGGGAGTTGCCGCTACGGGTGCTGCAAGTGCCAGGCAGCAATATCTCCGCAGGCCGCAACGCCGCCATCGCCGCAGCGCGGGGGCCAGTGATTGCCTGCGTCGATGCCGGCGTGCGGGTAGATCCCGGCTGGCTGGCTGCTATTGTCGCGCCCTTTGGCTGGGCGGATCCACCAGCTGTGGTCGGCGGCTTTTTCGTGCCCGATGCGCGGTCGGCGTTCGAGGTGGCCCTGGCTGCGACCACCCTGCCCGCCCTGCGCGACATCCGTCCCGCCTCCTTCCTGCCGTCCAGCCGTTCCGTGGCCTTTTGGAAGTCGGCCTGGGAAGCGGTGGGCGGCTACCCGGAGTGGCTGGATTACTGTGAGGACCTGGTATTCGACCTGCGCCTGCGGGCGGCGGGCTTTCGTTTCGTCTTTGTGCCTGAGGCCGTGGTGGCCTTCCGGCCTCGGCCGAGCCTAGCGGCCTTTTTCCGGCAGTACTACCGGTACGCCCGCGGCGATGGCAAGGCCGACCTCTGGCGCCGCCGTCACGCCGTGCGCTATGCCACCTACCTGCTGGCCGTGCCCACCATCGCTGGCCTGGCTATCGCGGCCAGTCCTTGGTGGGCGCTGGCCTATGGCGTGGGGGCCCTGGCCATGTTTGCCACGCCCTACCGACGCCTGGTGGGCCTGTGGCGCGGCCTGACGCCGGGCGAACGGTTGGCGGCCCTGGCCTGGGTGCCCGTCATCCGTGTGACCGGCGACGTGGCCAAGATGCTCGGCTACCCGGCAGGCTGGCGATGGCGGCTGGCGAGAAGGGGGAGGCCGGAGATTGTGTGGAGGGCGCGGGGAGCGTAGTACGCAAGACGTAACGAGGAAAACGTACTGAGCAAGACGTAGTGAGCGAAACGCGGTGAGTGAGACGTAGGGCGCGAGGGGTGGAGGCAGCGCCGGTGACGGGCCTCGCATCCTGAGCATGGCCAAACGGAACACGTCATACGAGCTATAGCTCGCGCCTGACGATTCACCTTTCACGTCTTACGCCTGACGTTTCCCGTGCCACGTGCCACCCGAACAGGAGCCTATGAGCGATAACCGAGTCCGCGTCTGCGTCGATTACTCCCCCGTGGCCAACATCCGTGAGGGGCTGGGGCGCTACGCCGAGCGCCTGGGGTGGCATCTGCTCGGGCGCGACGATGTGGAGGTAAGCTTTTTCGCTGCCACGCCCACGCCGGAACGGCTGCCTTCCTACGCCCGTGGCCGGTTGCGGGCCGAGTGGCGGTGGGGCATGCGCCGTTGGCGGCTGACGGTGCTTGCCGCGCAGCTGGCGGGCCTGCGATGGGACGGGCGCTTTGCCGGCATGGATGTGGTGCACGCAACAGAGCACCTGCTCGTGCCCCTGGGCCGCATCCCTTCGGTGCTCACCATCCACGATGTGGTCTATCTGACGCACCCCGAGTGGCACCTGCCGCTGAATCGCTGCTTCCTCCGCCTGGCCATGCCGGTCTTTGCCCGCCGGGCACGGGCGATCATTGCCGTCTCCGAGTACACCCGGCGCGAGGTGATCCAACTCCTGCCTGTGGACCCGGCCAAGGTGTACGTCGTCTACGAGGCGGCCGATTCCCGCTTCCGGCCGGTGCGCGACGAGGCAGCCCTGGCCGATGTGTGCGCGCGCTATCGCCTGCAGCGCCCGTTCATCCTCTTCGTGGGCGCCATCGAGCCGCGCAAGAACCTGCCGCTCCTTTTGCGCGCCTTCGCCGCCCTCTGCCAAGAGCCCGACTTCCAGCACCAACTCGTCATCGCTGGCGGCAAGGGCTGGCTCTACGAGGAGGTCTTTGCCACGGCCGAGCGGCTGGGCCTGGGCGAGCGCCTTCGTTTCCCCGGCTTTGTGGCCGAAGAGGACCTGCCCGCGCTGTACTCTGCCGCGGACCTGTTCGCTCACCCGGCCCATTTCGAGGGCTTTGGCCTGACGCCCCTTGAAGCGATGGCCTGTGGCACGCCAGTCATCGCCTCCGACGCCACTTCGCTGCCCGAGGTGGTGGGCGAAGGAGGGCTCCTCGTGCCGCCCCACGACGAACGCGCCTGGGCCGAGGCGCTTCGCCGGGTGGCGTGCGACCGCACCCTACACGACTGGCTGGCTGCCCAGGGGCTACGGCAAGCGGCACGTTTCAGTTGGGAGGAGACGGCCCGGCGCACCGCGGAGGTCTACCGGACCGTGGGCGGCTCCGGCTGATCCAGCTGCTGTTTGAGCAGCTGCACGAACTCGCCCAACACTGCTGCAGTGGCGCCCCACACCTTGTGGCCGTACACGAGGAAGTAGGGCACCTCGGTCTCGTAGCCGCGGATGGTGCGCACCTCGGTGGCCCGGGTGGCAGGGTCGAGGAGGAGGTCGACCGGGACCTCCAGCAATTGGGCCACCTCGCAGGGGTCAGGCTGGAAGGCAGGGCGGGCCGGAGAGTAGGCCACCCAGGGGTGGATGCGGAAGCCGCTGACGGGAATCTCCACCGGCGTGAGTTGGCCAAGGAGTTCCAGACCTTCGGTATCCAGCCCCAGCTCCTCGTGCGCCTCGCGCAGGGCGGTGGCGGCCAGCGAGGCGTCTTCGGGCTCGCGCAGGCCGCCAGGGAAGGAGACCTGGCCGGCGTGGGCGGCCAGGTTGTCGCAGCGGCGGGTCAGCGGCAGGTAGAGCGCGTGGCCTTGAGGGTAGAGCAAGAGAAGGACGCCGGCGTCGCGATAGTCGATGGCCGCTGCCGGCAGCGGTGAGCGCGGCCTGGGCGCCATCAGGCGCTGGGCCTCGGGCCCGGGCAGTGGCTGGTGCATGGCGCGGCGGATGAGTTCGATCGTGACCCTGCTAGACATGGACCTTGCCCGTCGCCCGGTACCACAGGAGCCTGGCCATGCCCCGCACGAGCCGGGCGCCACCGAAGAGGTTGTACACCTTGCCGGTGGAGTGGCCAGGCTGCTGGGCGGCGATCTCGACAAAGCGGCGGCCGACAACGTCAAGGGGCAGGGCCAGGGCGTCGAGCACGTAGGGCAGGCTGGCAGCGCGCTCTTCGAGGCCGGGCGCCACCTTCATATCCCTGTAAAAGTCGGTGGCGACCATGCCCGGGATGACGGCATGGATGGAGATGGGGTGGTCCTTGTTCTCGGCTGCCAAGCTGCGGGTGAGGCTGGTCACAGCGGCTTTGGTAGCGGCGTAGATGGCAGTGTAGGGGGAGGCATGCCCATCGGCCCCTTTGCCGCTCATGTTCAACACGATACCCCGGCCGCGCTCGATAAAGTAGGGGATGATGAGGCGACAGGCCTCGGCGGTGCCGGTGAGGTTCACCGCCACGATGCGCGCAATCTCCTCGGGGTCCATGGCGGCCGCGGGCTGCATGCCCTGGGCCAGGCCGGCGTTGTTGACCCACACGTCCACCTGCCCCCAGGTATGGATGGCATGCTCGAGCAGGCGCTCGAGGTCGGCGCGCACCGCGACGTCGGCGGCAAGGCCCGATGCACGCAGGCCGGCGCCCCTCAGCGCCTCGAGGGTCTGGCCCACGGCGGCCTCGTGGCGTGAGCTCACCACTACAGCCGCGCCATCGCGTGCGCAGGCCTCGGCGATGGCGCGGCCGATGCCGCGGGTCGAGCCGGTCACCACAATGACTCGGTCGGCAAGCCTCATTCCCATCCCTCCGGAACCGACGGAAAGCAGCCAGGCCTACAGACCGGGTTCTGGCGGGCGGCGAACGCTGCAAGCGCAGATGCCCGGTCTGTCATTCTGAGTAGCCCAGGGCTCGGCAGCCGTGTGGCGGGTGAGGAAACTTGGGGCCAGAGATGCCAGCTGGGTGTTGCGAAACGGTTTCGCACCGGTCAGCGGCGGAGCGTGTGGCCCGGTGCCTGCCCCTGCCATGACCGAGGTTTCTCACCAGTAGCCCAGAGCTCGGCGGCCAAGTTCCTCGATAGCGACCCGGCCCCGGCCGAGGGGCGAAGAACCTTTTCTGAACTAGAGTGCGTGCAGTTTAGGACGACTTGGCGCAAGATGCAACTGTGCTCTGGGCGCTAGGCAGGGCTTTGCCATTATCACCCGGAACGCAACGAAGGGGTGGCAACGGTGCGACTTGGTCAAAGCCCTGGCCAGCGCCAGGTTGTCGCCACCTGGGATTGACGCTATAATAGCGCAGTCGATCTTTTCGCTCCCTTTTGGAGGAGTGGATGAGGCTGAGCGTCGCAGTGGCCGGGGCGATGGCCCTCTTGCTCGTAACGGTGGGCTGTGTGGGCAAGGCGGGCCGTGCCCTGCCTGCTACGGTTGCCGCCCCGGCTGCACCCGGGGCTGTGGCAGCGGTAGTGAATGGCCAGGCTATCCCAATGGCGCTCTACCAGGCCCAGCTCCGTTCGGCGCTGGCGAGCTTTGCCCCGCAGCCCGGTCTTGACCCCCAAGCTCCTGAGGTGCAGGCGGCCCTGCGCGTGCAGGTGCTGGAGATGCTGATCGATCAGGCCCTCACCGAGCAGGCTGCCGAGCGGATGGGCATCCGCGTGGATGATGCCCAGGTGGCGGCAGAGGTGGAGCGCATCCGCAGCCAGGCCGGTGGCGACCTGGCGGGTTGGCTGGAGGCCAACGGCTACACCGAGCAGACCCTGGCCGAGCAGGTCCGCTCGGAGCTAGTGGGGGCGGCTGTGCGCGACCAGGTGACGAAGGATGTACCTGGTGGCGCCGACGCCGTGCGCCTGCGCCAAGAGGCGTTCATGCGCTGGCTCGATGGCGAGCGTGAGAGGGCGGCGATTGAGAGGTTAGTCAACTAGGGCGTCGTGCGCGCAAGGGGCGTCGCAGAGAGAACGGGGCCGCTGGCGGCCAACTACGCTTCAGGCGGTACGCGGCGGACGGCCCATTCGACGTCCTATGGAGGTTGAGTTATGCCCAAGCTGGCCATCACCGGCAAAGGGGGTGTTGGCAAGACGACGCTGGCAGCACTGCTGGCCCACCTCTATGCGGAGGAGGGGCAAACGGTACTGGCCATCGATGCCGACCCCGATGCCAACCTGGGCTCGGCCCTGGGCTTTGCGGCGGAAGCGCTGGCTGCCATCCGCCCGATTGCCGAGATGAAGGACCTGGTAGCCGAGCGCACCCACACTGTGCCTGGCCAGTATGGCGGTATCTTCACCATGAACCCGCGCGTCGACGATATTCCCGACCGCTTCTCAGCGGTATATGGCGGGGTCAGGCTGCTTGTTCTGGGTACCGTGCAAAAGGGCGGAGCAGGCTGCTTCTGCCCCGAGAACACGCTGCTCAAGAATCTGGTGCGGCATTTGCTGGTGGGCCGGCGCGAGGTGGTGATCCTCGACATGGAGGCCGGCCTCGAGCACCTCGGCCGCTCTACCGCGGCAGCTGTCGACGCTTTCATCGTGGTGGTCGAGCCGGGGCGGCGCTCGATCCAAACGGCGCAGGCCATTGAGCAACTTGCCTACGACATTGGCGTGCACCGCATCCTAGTGGTGGGCAGCAAGGTGCGCGGGCCAGACGACGAGGCCTTTATCGCTGCGAGCCTGCCTGGGGCCGACGTGCTGGGCTACCTTCCGTTCAGCCAGCGGGCCATCGATGCCGACCTGAGCGGTCAGGCCATCCACGAGGCAGCGCCCGAGCTGGTGGAGAGCGCAAAGGAGATCAAGGCCAGGCTCGAGCGAGTCATCGGTGGAGGATGATGCACAGTTCGTGCTGCGTACGGCGTGACGCGTGAGGCGTCGTGCTCGGCTGGCAGCAGCGCCAGGCGGTGCTGAGGTAGTACGCAGCAGGATTGCTAGCGGAGGACGAGCCATCGCCAGAGCAGACACCTGGGCAGGGTTGGTCGTCGCTTTTTCGGTGGCCAGCATGGCCGTGGCGGCCTGTGGGGGGCCCGAACCGACAACGGCGCAGCTGCCGACCCTGCAGCCGGCTGCTGGGCCAAGCGCTACGCCGGCCCAAGGGGTGACCGCAGCGCCCACTCCGCCTGCGAGCGGCAACGCCCTTCAGACGCCGGTGGTGTTGGCCACGCCCTCGGGGCCGGGGGTCGAGGTGGTGTACGAACGGGGCGGCGAGCTGTGGTCGCTAGATGTCGCGACACGGGAGACGCGCCGGGTGGCCCAGAGGCTGCAAGGTGCCAGTTCGTTCGAAGCAGCCGACCCCTGGGCGCTGGCCCCCGATGGGCGGTATGTGGCGCTGGTCCGCAATGCCGAGGGCCAGTGCAGCCTGGCCTTCATTGCCCTGCCGGGCGGGCAGCCGCAGGAGGTGGGCCGCTACCCGGGGCGCGTCGACGCTCTCCACTGGAGCCACGATTCGTCGCGGGTGGCCTTTGTGGTCAACCGGCGCGATGAGCGCTCCGGCGACCTCCTGGAGGAAAGCCTGCGCGTGTACGATGTGGCGCACCAGCGTGAGGCCACCCTGTACCAGCAAGCCTTCCACGATCCCGATACGGTGCGCCAGGAGATGTGGCTCGAGGGGTGGGCGCTTGGGGATGGCGCCCTCTACGTGGCTGTGGCCATGGATCGCACGGGCGACCCGGGCACGCTCTACGCCCTCGATGCAACCGGCGGCGAGCCGCGGCTCGTCTCGTCGGACTATTCCCTCAAGGGTGGCCAGGCAATCTCGGTGGCAACTTCGCGAGTGCTCTTGCGCGGGCGCCCTACAGGGCGCGCTTCGCCCGTCTACGTGGCCCGCGCCGCGGCCGACGGCAGCCTGAGCGACATTGCGCTTTTGAGCCCCGAAGACTGGATCGTGGGAGCTGTGGCTTGGCGACCCGACGGCCAGGAGGTGGTGGCCGAACGGCTGGAGGCCGAAGCTCATGGCACCTTCTCTGGCCACCTGTGGCTGCTAGCCCGCGGCTCAGAGCCGCGGCAGCTGACGGCGGACCCCTCCTTCCGCGAGGAGCAGCCGGTCTGGGTGGCTGGTGGCCGGCAGATCATCTTCGGCCGCTGGCTGGCAGCGCAGCCCCAGCCGGCGGGGGTGTGGGTCTGGGATTCGTCGACGGCGGAGGTCGCAGTGCTGGATGAGGCCGGCGCGCGCCCGCAGGCTGCAGGCAGGGCGCGGTGACCAGCCTGGCGTGGGAAGAGCTGCAGGCTGGGCTCGCAGGCTGTCGACCGGTGGATCTGCGGGTGGCACTGCCGGTCCTGCGCAGTCACCTTCCTGAGGTGGCCGCATTGGCCGAGGTGCGCCTGCCTCGCGGGGAGGGCCGGACCGGCGAGAGCGCGCTTGAGCACACTTGGGAGGTACTGACGCGCCTACAGGCGCAGGTGCGCGGCCTGCCAGCAGACCGGGTGCAGGTGCTCTGCCTGGCAGCGCTCTTGCACGAGGTGGGCCGTACGCCGTGGGCTGGTCCGGCCCAGCGGCGGTCAAGCCACGAGCAGGCAGGGGCCGCGCCGGCCCGCGAGGCGCTCTTTCGCCTGCGCCTGGCCGGCCCACTTCGCGATGAGGCGGTGTACCTGGTGCGGCTGCATGGGTTGCCTGCCACATTTGGCTCGCGTGAGGCGCAGCGCACCCGCATGCTGCGCCTGGCCTGGACGGTCGACACCCGGCTGCTCTATCTCCTGGCAGCCGCTGACCTCGACGCTTCGGGTGTGCCAGAGCACGACCTGCGCCGAGCGCGCTTGGCGGACTTTCGCGCGCGGTGCGAGGAGCTCGGCATTTGGGGGCGCGAGCCTCCACCCCTCATTCCGCCTCCGCGTTGGCGCCAACTGGCCCCCAACGAGCCCCGGCTCCGCCGGCGCCTTGCCGGCGAGCTGCGGTTCTGGCGCCTGAAGGGGAGGGTCGGCTCCCCCGAGGAGGCTGAAGCCTATCTGGCGGCCCAGCCTGTCGGCCCAGGGGGCACTTTGTACATGCCCGTCGGCGTGCCGGGCAGCGGCAAGTCGACCTGGGTGGCAAACCACCTGCCGGGGGTGCGGGTGATCTCGATGGACGAGATGCGCGAGCGGCTCACGGGCAGCCGGGCCGACCAAAGCCGCAACGCGGAAGTCTATCGCATCTGCAGGAGGGCCCTGGCCGAGGCTCTGCGAGCGGGCGAGACGGTGGTGTGGGATGCTCAGAGCCATACCTGGTGGACGCGGCAAGGGCTGCTCAGCCTGGCTCGCGAGCATCATGCCTACGTGATCGAGGTGTACATGGACGTGCCTCTGGCGACAGCTCTGTCGCGCAACGCCAGCCGGGCAGTGATGGTGCCCGAGGCCGTGATCGTGCGCAGCTACCGCGCTCTGCAGGAGCCTCGGCCCTTTGAGGCCGAGGAGCTGTGGCGGGTGGACGTCGATGGGAACTGCACTCGACGAGTATCAGACGAAGACGCTGGCGCTTGAGATCGGCTTTGACTTGGTGGGAGTGCTCGACCCTGCCCACACCCACGGCCCGGCCTGGGCGCGTTCGGTGCTCGTGGTTGGCTATGCCACGCTGGATGAGGCGTACGACTATGGCGTGTATGTAGAGGTGCGCGGCCGACGGCGCTGGAGCAAGCTGGCCTACGAGGTGCTCGTAGCGCGCGCAGCCCGGCTGGCCCTGGCTCTGCGTGACCGCGGCGCACGCGCCGACCCGCTGACCTATGAGGACTCGGCCGCCATCATCGACCTGCGCCGGGCTGCCGTAGCCGCCGGCCTGGGGGTCATCGGCAAGAATGAGCTGGTCGTCAGCCGCGATTTCGGCCCCCACATCCGCCTGGGCGCAGTGTTTACCGATGTCCCTCTCTCGCCCGACCGGCCTCTTTCTGAGTACTTTTGCTCGAGCTGCAGCCGCTGCTGGTCGGCCTGCCCCACCGGGGCGCTGGGGCCGGAGGGGCTCGATCGGTCGCGCTGCCTGGCCGAATTCGCGCCCACGCCCGAGATGCTGGCCCGCCAGAAGCGTGAATGGCGTCAGCTCACCCCCTTTGCGCGCCTGCAGTGTTCGGCCTGCGTCACTGCCTGCCCCATCGGCGCGCGCCTGGCCTACCCTTACTGGGATGGCGAGTGACAGAATCCCCTTTTTGCCAGATTCCGCCATCCGGTATAGATTCAACCGTTGTTTTGCGGGCGAGAACTCGCCCCAGAGAGTTGAGGGTAGTTCACGACGCAATGGAGGACCTTGGTGCGCATCTCGGTGGTGAGCGACGAGATTAGCGACGATTTCGAAGAAGCTGTGGAGCTTGGGCAGCGACTGGGAGTGCACGTCTACGAACTCCGCTGGGTCCGCCCGGCAGGAGGGTTCATGCGCCGGCGGGTGGGCGACCTGTCGGATGAAGAGGCGATGGCCTTGGCCGAGGTGGCCCAGCGCCATGGCGCGGTGATCGGCAGCATCGCGCCCGGCCTGTTCCAGTGCCCATGGGAGGATGGCAAGGGCACGCTCGAGGCGCAGATGGCGCGGCTGGAACGTGCCTTCCGCATCGCCGAGCTGCTGCGTACGCGCAGCATCGTGGTGCATGGCTTTCAGCCGGCCAATCCTCGGCGCAACGGCATCTGCCCTCCTGGCGTCATCGACGCCCTCGGGTTGGCGGCGCGCCGGGCCGAGTCGGCTGGGTTCCGGCTTCTCCTCAAGAACTCGGGCGACTGCTATGCGGATACCGGCGCGCATACAGCCGCGATGGTGCACGCCGTCCATTCCGACGCACTGGGCGTGAGTTGGGACCCCTGCCACGCCTCGCGCCTGGGCGAGGATGCGGTGGGCGATGGGTACGGCTGGGTGGCGCCCTTTGTGTGCGATGTGCGTGCGAAAGACCAGGTGGGGTCTGTGGGGCAGGGCTACGAGTACACCGTGCTCGCCCAGGGGACGATCGACTGGCCGGCGCAGCTGCGCGCGCTGGCGAACGACGGCTACCGTGGCACCATCACCGTGGGCGCGCAGATGGAGCCGCGCCTCCTCAATACCATGCAGAGCCTGGAAGCACTGCGCCAGCTCTTACGAGATGCGGGGGCCAACGAGTCGTGCCCGAACGGGTAGGCGGCCCTCAGGCGGGCCGACGCGGGTTGCGGCGCCGGGCGACGGGTTCTCGCGCCGGTGCCGCCCGGTAGGCCAAACCTCCTTGGGCCTGTGCTGCAGCGATACGCGGCTGGCCCAGCCTCTGGAAACGTCCCCGCACCGGGTGGGCGCGGAGCGTGCCGCTGGGTTCCTCGTCCGGCGACTGCCGACGTGCGAGTGGCCGCGCCAGCCGGCATTATCGTGGCAGCGGAGCGAGGAACACCCGCCAGGGTGTAGTTCATTCTGGGGGCAAGCCTGTATGCCAGCATTCGGTGTATGCTGCTGCCCCCACCCCCAAACCCCCATCGAAGGGCTTTCCCTTCCCGCCGCAGTGGGAAGGGGGCCGGGGGGGATGGGTCTCATGCCTGTCTAGAACGCTGGTCGCTGGCTTGCCCCTAAATGTACTACACCCCCACCCGCCAATGGCGGTTGACAGGCCCCTGGGAAGAGGGTATACTAAAAGTGCGAGGCCGAGTTGGCGGATCGGCCTCCACGGAGGCACCAACCTATGAATGGCGTGGCCGCGCAGGCGGAGTTGGCTGCAAACAGAAGACACTAAGGCTTCGTGTGTGCCTTGGTGTTTTTTTGTTTGTCGCGACGGAGCTTGCCGGCTGCACCAGCCAGATGTTGGGCTGCACGGCCCGAGGAAGAAAAGGGGGTAGGCGAATGGACTCCGGGATGATCAGCAAGATCCAAAAGGCCAGGCGCTACGCAGAGGAGCGCGATCGCATCACAGTCAACGACCTCGCCGTCACATTCCGCGGCGAACACGATACATACCAGGTGAGTTATCACAAGGGACGTTGGTCGTGTGGCTGCGGCTTTTTTGCCCAGCGTGGCGTGTGCAGCCACACCATGGCGCTCGAGCGTATCCTGTTGGGGATGGTGATCCCGGCGGGCCAGGACCTGGGTGCGGCTGAGCCGGAGGCGGCGACTCGGTAGAAGTACAAGCGCGGCAGGCGTCGCCTGCACACTGGGGGCAGCACCCAGTATGCAGGCGACGTTCTTTTTGGGCTCGCGAGGGGGGCGGGCTGCGCTACGATTTGTAAAGAGGCGCACAAGACGGTAGAATTGCTGCTCACTTGGCTTGTGCGATGGCTCGGGCGAGAGACCGGCGAGCAAGGCCGTCGTTGTCGACGGCACTGAGAGGATGGCGCATGAAACGTTGGTATGTCTGGCTGGGGGCGGCTGTCAGCCTCGTTTTCCTCTACCTGGCCCTGCGCGGCCTCCGGCTGCAGCAGGTGTGGGCTGGCATGCGCACCGCCAACTACTGGTGGCTGCTGCCGGGAGTGGCCGTCTACTTCCTGGCAGTGGGGGCGCGCACCTGGCGCTGGCACTACCTGCTTCGCCCTGTGCAACCGGTGAGCCTGCGCAGTCTGTTCCCCATCGTTGTCATTGGCTACATGGGCAATAACGTCTACCCGGCGCGGGCAGGCGAGGTGATCCGTGCCTACGTGCTCAAGCGCCGCGAGCGGGTCGACATGTCTCCTTCGCTGGCGACCATCGTGGTCGAACGCATCTTTGACGGCGTGGTGATGCTGTTCTTCGTCTTCGTCGCTCTGCCTTTCACACCGCTGCCGGAGTGGATGCGGCGTACCGTGGTGCTTTCCAGCGCCCTTTTCTTTGGAATGCTCCTGGCTTTCTTTGTTCTGGCGGCCTCGCCTCGGCAGGCGCGGGCGGTCTACCTGTGGGGCGTACGCTGTTTCGTGCCTGAGGTGTGGCGTGCGCGGGTCACCGCCGTGCTCGACCGTTTCATGGATGGCCTGAGCTGCCTGCGCAGCGGCCGCGATGTGGCGATGGTCTTTGTGACCTCGGTGGCCATCTGGCTGACCGAGACCGTGAAGTACTGGTTCGTGATGCATGGGTTTGGCTTCTCGGTGCCATTCTACGTGCTCATGCTCATGGCCGCCGTGGTCAACCTGGCTACCACCCTGCCGTCGTCACCAGGCTACGTGGGCACCTTCGATGGACCGGGCATCGCCGTCCTGGTGGCGTTCGGGGTCGAGGCGGCGTTGGCTGCCAGCTACACGCTGGTGCTCCATGCGGCCCTCTGGTTCCCCATCACTGCTTTGGGCGCTTACTACATGTGGCGCGAGCGCGTTTCATGGAGCGACTTTGGGGCGGCGGCGAGGGCGCGCCAGGCCGAGCCCGAAGCGGCCGGGGCAGAACTGCGTGATGCGTGACGCGCCTGGTGCGCGGCGCGGGGGGCGCTCCACGGCCGGCGCTGTGGTTGTGCTCCTCGCATCGCATGCCAGGCAACAGGAGGTTCGATGAGAATCGGTATCATCGGCGGCGGCATGACGGGGCTCACCGCCGCTTTCGATCTGGCGCAGCGCGGGGAGGAGGTCATCCTGTGGGAGGCCGAGGCGCAGCCGGGTGGGCTGGCCTCGGGCTTTGGCGACGAGCGGTGGGAATGGCCTCTCGACCGCTTCTACCACCACATCTTTGCCAGCGACCTGGCGGTGCTCAAGCTGGGCCGCCAAGTGGGCGCCGAGGCCTACTTTCCTACTCCTACCACCGTCATCTGGCACCAGGGTACCATGGCGCCCTTCGACAGCCCACTGGCGGTGCTGCGTTACCCGCACCTGAGCCTGCCCGAGAAGGTGCGTGTGGGCCTGGTGACGGCTTACCTGCGTCTGTTACGTGACTGGCGCCCCCTCGAGTCGCTGCCCGCCGAAGAGTGGCTGAGCCGCGCCATGGGGCGGCGGCCCTACCAGGTGCTGTGGCAACCGCTTCTGGAGGGCAAGTTTGGCGAGGACTACCGCCAGGTGAACATGGCCTGGTTCTGGGCGCGCATCCACAAGCGCTCCAAGGCGCTGGGTTACTTTGTCGGCGGCTTCCAGGCCTTGGCCGATGCCATCATGCGGGCGGTGCGGCAGGGTGGGGGCGACGTCCGCCTGCGCCAGGCTGTGCGGGCCGTACGTGCCGACGGGGAGGGCGGCTGGCTGGTAGAGACCGCCACCGATGCCACCCGCTGCGACCGGGCTATCGTCACCCTGGGCCCGCGCGCCGCTCTGGGCATCTTGCCCGGCCTGCCTCCCGCCTATGCCAGCCAGCTGCGCAGCCTGCGCTCTCTGGCGGCCATGACGCTGGTGTTGGCCCTCGACCGGCCTCTGACACGGGGCGCCTACTGGGTCAACCTGCCCAAGTCGGTCTTCCCGTTTCTGGCGCTGGTGGAACACACCCACTACATCGACCGGGCACACTATGGCGGCGACCACATTGTCTATCTCGGCGATTACCTCAGCGAAGACCATCCGTACTTTCAGATGAGCAAGGAAGAGCTCTTGGCCGTGTACCTGCCCCACGTACGGCGCATCAACCCGGCCTTCGATCCCTCGTGGGTGCGCAAGAGTTGGCTCTTCCGGCAGGCCGAGGCCCAGCCCTTCACCCCCGTCAACCACTCGCAGGCCATTCCTCCCTTGCGTACGCCCTGCCCAGGCCTCTATGTGGCTGGCATGAGCCAGGTATACCCGTGGGACCGCGGGACCAACTATGCCGTGGAGCTGGGCCACGAAGCGGCACGCATGGCCCTGGAGGATGCCCCAGCTGCATAGGGACGCGACGCCAGGTGTGCGCCGAGCGTGAGCCCGGCATCGCCCCCCAGCCTGGTCTGGGCCGGGCTCTGGCTGAGCAGGTAACCCGGCTGCAGACCAGGCTCTTTGCTCTCCCCAGATATGCCCACGCTGGGCCAGCCCATTTTGCAGGGAACCATGATTGGTCTAAACTGCGCCATGCGGTATTGACCCCGCATGGCAGGGGTGGTGTTCTGGCAAGGAGGTTTTGGGGTGAAGTCCATCTGCGTCATTGGCGCGGGCTATGTCGGCCTGGTGACGGGCACTTGTTTCGCTGACTTGGGCAACCAGGTGGTTATCCTCGATATCGATGCTGGCAGGATCGAACGGCTGCAGAATGGCATCATGCCCATCTACGAGCCTGGGCTCGAGGAATTGGTGCGCCGCAACGCTGCCAGCGGCCGCTTGCGCTTCACCACGAGCTACGAGGAAGGCCTGGCCCAGGCCGAGTTCGTCTTTATCGCCGTCGATACGCCGTCGGGTGCAGAGGGCGAGGCCGACCTGCGCTCGGTGCGCGCGGCGGCTAGCGCCATTGCTGCAGTGATGGACCACCCCCTGATCATCGTCAACAAGAGCACTGTGCCCATCGGCACCGGCGACTGGGTGGCCGATATCATCAACCGCCACCGCCGCAATGGGGTGGACTTTTGGGTCGTATCGAACCCCGAGTTCCTGCGCGAGGGCTCGGCGGTGCACGATTTCTTGAACCCCGACCGTGTGGTGTTGGGCTCTCTGAGCCGCGAGGCGGCCGAAAAGGTGGCCCAACTCTACCTGCCGTTGCGGGCGCCCATTATCGTCACCGACCTGCGCACGGCCGAGATGATCAAGTACGCGTCGAACGCGTTCCTCGCCAGCCGTATCTCCTTCATCAACGAGATTGCGTCGATCTGTGAGCGCCTGGGCGCCGATGTGAAAGAGGTGGCAGCTGGCATGGGCTACGACAAGCGCATTGGCCCGGCCTTCCTCGATGCCGGCTTGGGCTTTGGCGGCAGTTGCTTCCCCAAGGATGTGCGCGCCCTGGCCCACATGGCCGCCATTCACGGCTGCCATCCTCAGCTCCTGCGTGCTGTGCTCGAAATCAACGCCGACCAGCGGCGCCAGGTGGTGCAAAAGCTGCGCGACCTCCTGGGTGGGCTCGACGAGCGCACCATCGGCATCCTGGGCCTGGCCTTCAAGCCCAATACCGACGACATGCGCGAGGCGCCGGCCCTGGAACTCATCCACCTCCTGCAGCACGAGGGCGCGCGCATCAAGGCCTACGATCCGGTGGCCATGGACAACGCCCGCCGCGTGTTGCCCGACATCACCTACTGCTCGGACCCCTACCAGGTGGCCGAGGATGCGGATGCCCTGGTCGTGGCGACCGAGTGGAACGAGTTCAAGCACTTGGACCTGGAGAGGGTGCGCAAGGCCATGCGTCGGCCCGTCGTGGTCGACGGGCGGAACATCTACGACCCGGCGACGATGATCGCGCTCGGGTTCACGTACCGGGGCGTGGGGCGGGGGTATTAGCGAAGGGTGGCAAGGCGGAGGGCATTGGGCCTCGTTGGCTCTTGGGGCAACCAGCGCCTCAGTACGTGACAGCGAGGCGCCCCTCCCTGAAAGGGCTCCCGCCTCCGGCACTCGCGCGCAGGTGTATCTCGCTAGGGCGAAGAGCTTTGCGCCCTGGGGGCGGGGTCAGGTGCGGCGGGTCTGCACGGCCGTGCCGACCGGCGTTTTCGTAGCAGCCTGCGATGCCCGCACTGCGGGCATCGCAGGCTGCTATACAATGAGCATGGCGTCGCCAAAGCTGTAGAACCGGTAGCGCTCGCGGATGGCCTCGTGGTACGCTCGCAGGATGAGCTCGCGCCCGGCAAAGGCCGACACGAGCATGAGCAGCGTCGAGCGGGGCAGGTGAAAGTTCGTGACCAGCGCGTCGACGGCACGGAACTGGTAGCCTGGGTAGATGTAGAGGTCGGTCCAGCCGTCGAAGGGGACTACCGGGGTGCTGGCTCTCTGGGCCACGGCTATCTGGGCTGCCGTCTCGAGCACGCGCACGGTGGTGGTGCCCACAGCGACCACGCGGTTGCCTCGGGCTCGGGCCGCAGCGATGGCTTCGGCAGCAGGCGTGTCGATGCGACACCACTCGCGGTGGATGGCGTGCTCCTCCACATGCTCTTCACTCACGGGGCGGAAGGTGTCGAGGCCGATATGCAGGGTGACGGTGGCAAAGCTCACCCCCTGGGCCGCCAGGCTCGAGAGCAGCTGGGGGGTGAAGTGAAGCCCCGCGGTGGGCGCAGCCACCGAGCCACGTGCCTTGGCGTATACGGTCTGGTAGCGCTCGCGGTCGGCCAGGGGCACGTGGATGTAGGGCGGCAGAGGCACCTGGCCGAGGGCGTCGAGCAGGTCGTCGACAGCGGCCGAGAAGCGAATGAGGCGGCCACCCGCGGGCGTCTCGCCGATCACCTCGGCCTCTAGCACTTCGTGGTCCTCTTCTCCGCTAGGTGCCTCGATGCGCAGGCGGGTGCCGGCGCGAGCTCGCCGGCCGCCTACCAACGCTTCCCAAGTGCGCGGGTCGTGGCGGGTGAGCAGCAAGAGCTCCACACGGCCGCCACTGGGCACCTTGCGTGCCTGCAATCGCGCTGGGATGACGCGGCTCTCATTGAGCACCAACAGGTCACCTGGGGCCAGGTAGACCCCCAAGTCTCGGAACTGACGGTGCGACAGCGCACCCGTGGCGCGCTCTACCACCAGCAGGCGGGCTGCATCGCGCGGCTCGATGGGCGTTTGCGCGATGAGCTCCGGGGGTAACGAATAGTCGAACTCCTCTGTTCTCAAAAGCTCCTCTTCCGCTCCTCCTACCAGCATCGGCCCTGGTGCTTCCGCCGATCGAATGGTCGCCGAAAGCATATAGCCGATCGCTGATGCGCCGATTGTAGCCAAAACGGGTGCTCCTGGCAAAGACTCTCAAACTTGTCAAAAGCTGGCGCGCATGATAGAATAGCGCACGCTGTGCAAGATGCCTGGCTCCCTTGTGGGCAGGGGGGTGGGACCCCTCGCACCTTGCGCGGCTACCTCTCGCGCAATCCTGTGGCGGTACCCGTCTCTCGCAGCACAGGGGGTTCTCTTCATCGCGCACCACGCCCTTCCCGTGCCCCCTGCACAGACAGCCCGCATGCAAAGGGCGGCGCAGGCGCCGAGCCTGGTGGTGATGGGCAGAGCGGCCTGTTCTGCGCCTGAGCTGAGGGGCGACCCAGTCTAGGAAAGGACATGAAGCGATGGGGGAAGCGACTTCACCCTGGAAAGAACGCCTGAGGGCCGTCCTCCGCAACCCCTGGACGGAGCGTTCGATCAAGTATGTCGTCGTGCCTGTGCTCCTCCTCTGTAGCCTCTGGTTACCCCCGGTCTCCCTTGGTGTGCGCCTCTTCCACATCGACCTGCCCCAGATCACTGCCCAAGGTGGGGCGGTGAGTGGGCCAGGGGGCGGCCGCCTGATGGTGGCGGCCGGAGCGCTCAGTGGGCAGATGCGTGTGCGCCTGCGGGCGGTGGACCTGTCGGACAAGCAGGCGGGTGTGGGCGAACCAGCCAAGGCCATTCAAGCGGTGCCCGCCAACCTGCAGTTGGTGAGCCCCCTGTACTTCGTCGATGCCTATGGCAGCCGCCCGAAGGAAGCCACCTTCAGCGCCCCACTCACTGGCGGGCTTCAGAGCACCGACCAGCTCGACGTGTACGCCTGGGATGGCAAGGCCTGGCGTTGGGTGCCTAGCCGGCCCCAGGCGGATGGTGCGGAAGTGGAGGCGAGCCTGACATCGCTGCCGCGGGCGCTCGCGGTGGTGCAGGCGCAGCCACAGGCTCTGGCGGTGGGGGTGGGCGCGCCCGATGTGGCAGCCGTGAACGCCTCGCCGCTCGACATAGCCAGCGAGCTGTACCTCGGTGGGCTGTCGCTGGCCGAGGGCGGCGCTGTGAACGGCGAGATCACCCTCAGCTCTGCACCGGCCGACTTGGTGGTGTTGCCTGTGCTTTCGAACCAGGTCGACGGTGTCGCCCGGGCCGACTGGGTGGCCAACATCCTCAACGACGCCCAGGCGCGCGCCAACCACGTCAAGGCGATTGTGGAGGCGGTGAACAGGGGCGGTTATAAGGGCCTGAGCCTGGAGTACGCTGGCCTCGACCAGGCGCTGCGTGACAGCTTTGCCGCGTTCGTGGACCAACTGGGCGCAGAGCTGCACAAGGGCGGCAAGACGCTGGCCGTGCGCGTCGACGAGCCCCGGCTCAACCCCGACGGCTCGTGGGACACCACCGGCTATGCCTGGGCAGCGCTCGGGCGCGCCGCCGACATCCTGCGCATCCCGGCCGTGGCCGAGCCATCCGCCTATGCGGCGGGCGGAGCGATGGAGGCGTGCCTGCGCGAACTGACGAGGCAGGTCGATCGGCAGAAAGTGCAGCTCGTCATCAACGCCAACGCGACGGAGAAGGCTGGCGATGCGCGCCGGTCGCTCGTCTACGGGGATGCGCTGTCGCTGGCTAGCCAGGCGCCGGTGGCTGCGGGAGGCAACGTAGTGTTGCCGGGCGCCAGGCTTGCCGTGCAGCTGCCGCAGATGGGCTCGGGCCTGAAGGAAGATGCGGCCAGCGGCTACACCTACTTTGTCTTCAAGGATAGCGCCGGTGTCGAGCACACGGTGGTGGTCGAGAACGCCACCAGCGTGGCCAGAAAGCTGGCGCTGGCCCAGCAGTTCGCCATCGGCGGCGTGGCCATCGACAACCTGGCCGGCACTGCCAACGACGCGCACATCTGGGAGACGGTGCGCGTGGCGCGCACACCCAGCGGGCGCGGGGGCGACGCGAGCGCCCAGCGCGCCGCGGCGCGCTATGCGATAGCCTGGCGGGTGGAGAGCAAAGACGGCAAGGTGGTCGACCAGGGCACAGCCCCGGCCGACTCGCCGGAGTTGAGCTGGACGGCGGCCAAGGACCCGGGCGAGTACACCATCACGTTGGCGATCTCAGAGGATGGCGGCAAGACGACCCTCGGCACGCCCGCCAAGCTGGCGGTGAACATCCCCACGCCGACGCCGAGCCCCACGCCGAAGCCGACAGCCACGCCGACGCCCAAGCCGGCGGCTCCGGAGGCCCCCGCGGTGCCAGCAGCGCCGGCGCCTTCAGGCGGCGGCAGCTTTGGCTACGGCATCCAGGTCGACATGATCACCGACGGCAACCACGCCCGTGTGCTCGATAGCGTGCAGGCGCTGGGCTTTGGCTGGATCAAGCAGCAGGTGGAATGGTTCCGCTACAACCCTGCCCCTGGCGTGTATGACTGGGGCGCGCTGGATAGCATCGCCAACGATGCCTCTGCGCGCGGCATCAAGGTACTGTTCAGCGTCTGCAAGGCCCCCAATTGGGCGCGACCGGCCGACGATGACAAGAGCGTGGCCGGTCCGCCCGCCGACCCGGGCACCTATGCCGAGTTCATGAAGCAGATGGCAGCGCATTTTAGGGGCCGCGTGCAAGCCTATGAGATCTGGAACGAGCAGAACCTGTGGTACGAGTGGGGCGGGCGTGGCCACCGTCTGAGCGCGGCCAAGTATGTGGAGCTGCTTCGGGCAGCGTATGGCGCCATCAAGTCGGTGGATCCTGGCGCCATCGTCATCAGCGGTGCCCCCACGCCGACTGGCTTCAACGATGGGGATACCGCCATCGATGACCAGCAGTACTTGCGCCAGATGTACGACGCCGGCCTCAAGTACGTCTGTGACGCCGTCGGCGCCCATCCTTCCGGTTACAACAACCCGCCCGATGCCGACTGGCGGACCTTCCGCGATCCCTCCAACAGCTTCCAGGCCGTGGGGCACCCGAGCTGGTTCTTTCGCGGCACGATGGAGGGCTACCGCAACATCATGATTGCCTACGGCGATGGCTACAAACGCATCTGGCCGACCGAGTTCGGTTGGGCGTCGGTCGATGGCCTGGGCGTCAGGCCTGCCGCGGGCTATGAGTATGCCGCCGACAACACCGTGGCCGAGCAGGCGCAGTATATCGTGCGCGCTTATGAGATGGGGCGGAACTGGGGGTTTGTCGGCACCATGTTCCTCTGGAACCTGAACTTTGCGCCTATCTGTGGCCCTGCCGACGAAAAGGCAGCGTTCAGCATCGTCGACCCTGGCTGGGGGCGCCGCCCGGCGTTCAACGCCCTGGCTGGCATGCCCAAGTAGCGGAGCCAGGCGCGGCAAAAGACTGCAGCACAAGCCCCCTGTGGGGGTCGCTAACGCGGCGTGGTAGGGGCGGTTCGGGAACCGCCCCTACCAGTCAGGAATGGAGAAGCCAAGTGAGAACCGATCGCATCCAGCCCACAGCGGCGGGATGGGCGGGCAAGGCCCTGTTGTTGGGCCTCGCGCTCAGCATGGTGCTCTCGGCCTGCGCCCGGCCGACGCCAACGCCCACACCCGAACCGCCCACGCCCGAGCCGCCGACGTCGACGCCGGCGCCATCGGCGACGAATACTGCCCAGCCCAAGCCGACGGTGGCAAGCTCTGCCACCCCGGTGGCCAAGGCAGCAACCCAGGCCCCGGCCACCGCCACACCCAAGCCGGCGCCTGCTACCATCAGGCTCAAGTCGCCAGAGTATGGCATGCAGGCCTTCCTGTGGTACAAACCCGAGGTCGCCTCGCGCGACGTGCAGGTGGTCAAGCAGGCCGGCTTTGGCTGGATCAAGCAGGATGTCGGCTGGCGCGATGTTGAGCCCGCTAAGGGCCAGTTCAACTGGGTGCAGCTCGATGACATCGCCAAGTGGATAGGCGAGCAACAGCTCAATCTGATCGCCCGCCTCGATCACCAGCCCGAGTGGGCGGGCGGAGGCTTTCCGACCAACGGGCCGCCGGCGAACTATGAGGATTTCGGCGACTTTTGCTATGCCCTGGCCAGCCGCTATAAGGGGCGCTTCCGGGCTTACGAGGTCTGGAACGAGCCGAACCTGGCGCGGGAGTGGGGAGGCCGACCGCCCAACCCGGCCGAGTATGCGGCGCTGCTCCAAGTGGCCTACCGCCGCATCAAGGAGGCCGACCCCAACGCCATCGTCGTTTCCGCAGGCCTGGCGCCCACAGGTACCAACGATGCTACGGCCATGCCCGACGACGTCTATCTGGAGCGACTCTACCAGGCCATGGGCGGCTCGAGCAACGGGTACTTTGACGCCTTGGGTGCCCACGCCCCGGGCTACAAGGCTCCGCCCGAGGTGAGCCCTGCCGAGGCTGCGGCCAACCCGGCCTATGGCGGGCAGCGCTTCTTCTGCTTCCGGCGCGTCGAGGACCTGCGCGCGATCATGGTCAAATACGGCGATGCCAACAAGCAGGTCTACATCCTGGAGATGGGCTGGACGAGCGACCCGGTGCATCCCGCCTATTCCTG
>Ga0315298_1004339_pt1 | contig 21310 bp, 19 predicted proteins | sample WHS_1_MG_FD_203077 | JGI IMG/M metagenome (GOLD analysis project Ga0315298, IMG submission 203077) | Extremophilic microbial mat communities from Washburn Hot Springs, YNP, Wyoming, USA - WHS_1_MG | ecosystem: Environmental > Aquatic > Thermal springs > Hot (42-90C) | place: USA: Wyoming...
AGACTTGCTGGCCTGGCTAAACAGTCTTTAGAACGATCAGTATTATCCAAAGTAAATGGACCCAGTGTGCCCTATTCATGCACTTTGCAGCCGTTTACTTTGGATAACTTTTTTCTTTTGATAAGGTGGATTATCAAAAGCTTTTGATAATCCACCCTGGGGCGTACCCTCCACAGTATCCTTGGTGACACCAGGGCATCGTCAAAGTTAAGGACCACACAAAGACCACTTAATTCTCAAAAAATGTCTGGACTTTTCTCTCCGGTTAGAGTAAAATTACTTTTATGGACAGAAACGGAGCAAATCCAGACAACACAACTAAAAATCAAAGCGGCAACCTTAAAGACCTGGTAGTGCGCCCCATTTTACCCGGGGAAGAAAAAAACTGGAACACCCTGATGGCCAAACACCACTATCTGGGATTTCACAGCCTGATCGGTAGGAATATCAAATACGTTGCCCTGCTTGACGGCCGATGGGTAGCGCTGATTGGCTGGGGGTCAGCTGCCTTGAAATGCGGCCACCGGGATAGATGGATCGGCTGGTCACAGGAGCAAAAAAACCAACGACTGCAGTATATTGCCAACAATCAACGTTTCCTTATCCTGCCGGGTGTGACCGTCAAAAACCTGGCCTCCAGGGTTTTGGCGCTGAATATCAAAAGGTTGTCCGCCGACTGGAAAGCCATCTATGGTCATCCGATCCTCATTGTGGAAACATTCGTGGATCACAGCCGTTTTGCGGGCACTTGTTACCGGGCTGCCGGTTGGTCTCCCTTGGGCAGGACCAGCGGTTACGGTCGCAAAAGTGGCGTTTACTATTACCACGGAGAGACGAAGACCATTCTGGTAAAACCGCTTGTCAGAAAGGCCACCGAAATTTTATCCGCTCCGTTTCTGCCTCCGGAATCGATGGGAGGGGAACAGGCGATGGTTGATTTGAATGCGGTTTCTCTTGACAGCAAGGGTGGTTTATTGGATTATCTGGCACTGCTCAAGGATCCCCGAAAACGGCGCGGCATCCGGCATTCTCAGATATCCATCCTGGCAGTGGCCATCTGTGCTCTCTTATCCGGAGCAAAAAGCTTTATCGCCGTTGGCGAATGGGCAGCCGGCCTGACCCAGGACATACTCAAACGCCTGGGGTGTCGATATAGCGACAGACTAAGGCACTTTGTTCCTCCCAGTGAGCCGACCTTGCGCCGGACTTTGCAAAATATTAACGCTGATGAAGTAGACGAAATTATCGGCCAGTGGCTATACTCTCAATCACAAGACAGAGCAGTGGCTGTTGACGGTAAAACGTTACGCGGATCCGCCGGAGCCGATGGAAAACGCGTTCATCTTGTTTCGGCCTTTCTGCAGCATGAGAAAATGACCATCGGTCAGCGGCAGGTGGATAAAAAGAGCAACGAGATCTCTGCCTTTAAACCACTGTTGGAACCACTGGATCTTACAGGCAGGATAGTCACCGCCGATGCCATGCATACCCAGGTGGAGCACGCCAAATTCATCGTCGAGGACAAAAAGGCCGATTACATTTTTCCGGTAAAGCAGAATCAGGGCAATCTTTTTGAAACCATTCGTAACACCAGTGACGAGGATTTTTCCCCCTCGGTACACAAAAATAGATAAAGGGCACGGGCGCATTGAAAGGCGCTCAATCAGAACCGTGTCTGTTAAAGAGGGACAAACGAACTTCCCGTATGCCGCACAGTTTATCAAGGTGGAGCGGTTGTTCACAGACCTGCACGGCAAAAATCCGAAATCAGATGTTGAGTTTTATGTCACCAGCATCTCTTCTGAGAAAGCGGATGCCCGGACGTTACAGGAGATAATCCGCGGTCATTGGTCGATTGAAAATTCCCTGCACTGGGTCCGCGATGTAACTTTTGATGAAGATCGTTCCCAGATCCGGACGGGGTCTGCTCCGCGTGTTTTTGCTTCCATTCGCAACCTGGCCATAAGCCTTTTGCGCTTGCATGGGTTTAAAAACATTGCCGCCGGGTTACGCAAGCTCAGTTGGAATGCCGAACTGGCCCTGGCTTTGATCGGGGTTTAGACGATTTGACTTTGACGATCCCTTGTTGGTGACACCGTGTTCCATGACTCCGGCATTCAAGTAGGCGCGGATTAGTTTTAGAATTCGTTTGTCCTTAACTTTCCGGGCCACCCTGGCCATGAGGATGTCGTGGTTCACGCGGTCAAAGAATTTCTCCAGGTCCATGTCCACGACCCAGCGGTATCCTTGCTGGATGTATCTCCGGGCCTGCTCGACTGCATCGTGGGCACGTTTCCCGGGCCGAAAGCCAAAGCTGTTCGGTGAAAAGTCGGGGTCGAAGATGGGCGTCATCACTTGCAAAAGCGCCTGCTGGATTAAGCGGTCCAGTACGGTTGGAATGCCTAACAGCCGTATTCCGCCGCCTGGTTTGGGGATTTCCACCCGTTTGACGGGTATAGGTTGGTATGTTCCGGTTAAGAGTTGGTTTTTCACCGTGTCCCAGCATTGCCACAGGTGAGCTTGTAGTTGTTCTACTGTCACTCCGTCAACACCGGGGGCTCCGCCGTTACTTTTTACCCGCTTGTAGGCAAGGATCATGTTATCTCTTGCCAGCATTTGTTCCAGCAGGTCATTCTGGTCTGCGCGAGAGGAAGTGGCGAGTTGTGCCGGCGAAGAGCTCGGCGCTCCGGCATACCTTTGCGGCTTCACCGCTTTTCTTTGCCGTGAGCCCTCTTTGGACGAGGTTGGCTGCTGTCGTTGCTCTTTGCGCGAACGCATCGGTTTCCTCTCTCCTTTGAGTTCGGTCCTTCCGGCTTCGGGCACCCCCTACTACCGTATTATGACCTCTGCTGACTCCTGCAGGTTCAGCGCCGCCTTGCGACGACGGTTACCAAGTTACTTGGTATTTCCTGCAGGCCTCCCCAGATAAGAGCGTCATCTTTCAGCTCATGTACCCGCCCAAGTTTACTGCCTCAGCCCTTGGCGGCTTTGGACTTTGTCATGATTTGCTGACTCATCCGACTAAGACAGCCTCGAATTGGGTTCGTGTACCTCGGGTCAAGCGTTTGCCGCCGGCTTCCTTCAGATTCCGCCTCGCGACGGACACCCTTGCCTTTGGCTAACGGTAGGCGCTCGCCAGCCCCCGTTCGGGACTTTCACCCTAAAGATGACGCCCATGCTGGGCGTACAAATACAGGGGGGCTCCCCGAAAAAACCGGGGAGCCCCCCTTTTTTCCGGAGAACTCCCCATTGTATGCGCCCAATCAATTTTCTTTAACGCCGGCCCAAGCCCGGACAGCGGGCGGGAGCAACACAACCTTCCCCGACCGCCTCAGCGACCCACCGGCCGACAAAAATAAAATGGAGCGGAAGACGGGATTCGAACCCGCGACCCTCGCCTTGGCAAGGCGATGCTCTACCACTGAGCCACTTCCGCACATTAGTTATTGTATCATATTTTGTTTTCCCTGTCCAGAGTCATTATCGGGGTTGGTGCCACGGGCCGGAATCGAACCAGCGACACGCGGATTTTCAGTCCGCTGCTCTACCAACTGAGCTACCGTGGCAGATGTGGCGGAGCTGACGGGAGTTGAACCCGCGATCTCCGGCGTGACAGGCCGGCATGTTAGACCACTACACCACAGCTCCGTACCCACCGTCCCGGCGGGCCTTTCCCTTATCGTTCCCGCCGCTGACAATCTATAGTATACAAAAGGAACAGCTGAATGTCAACTAAAAATTTTATTCGGCGGTAAAATTTTTTCGGCCGCACGCTCTCTCCCCTCCCCCAAACGCGCACGGCGGGCAGAAAGAGAGCACCGCTTCCCGGACCAGTTTTGCCGCCAGCAGGGCGGTGCGTTCCGTCGGATCACAGGCCGGGCACACCTCAACCAGATCCATACCCACCACCGGCAGTTCCCTTAACATATAGAGAGCGTTGAAGACATCCCGCGGCGAACATCCGCCCGGTTCGGGCGTACCCGTGCCCGGGGCGAAGGCGGGGTCAAGCACATCGATATCGAGAGTGATATAGATCGGACGGCCCCGCAATTGCCGGCATACATCCCGCAGGCAGGGCAGGATTTCCGCAAAAAACAGGCCGCTCCGCTTCCGTGCCAGGTCAAATTCCTCTCCGGTACCCGAACGAATGCCAAACTGATAAAGGTTGTCCCACCCCACTGTTTCCAGTACGCGGCGCATCACCGTCGCATGGGACAGGCGTTCCCCCAGGTATTCGTCGCGCAGGTCGGCGTGGGCGTCGAAATGAATCACCGCCAGCTCCGGATGATGGCGGAAGGCCGCCTGCACCGCCGGCAGGGTGACCAGATGTTCCCCGCCCAGCAGCAGGGGGAATTTGCCGTCGGCAAAGATCTCTTCCACGGCCCGGCCGATACGGCGCAGGCTTTCTTCCACCCCCCCGGGGGGCAGTTCGACATCCCCGGCGTCATAAAAACGGCATTCGGACAGTTCCCGGTTCAGGGCCGGACTGTATTCCTCCAGACCCACACTCACCCGGCGGATCTCCTCCGGCCCGAAACGGGCACCCGGCCGAAAGCTGACGGTAAAATCCATCGGCGCGCCCAGAATAACCAGCGAGGCAGCGGCGTAATCATCTCCGCTGCCCATGAAACCATAATGTCTTTCCAACCCGGGCATCATTCCCACCACCACTGCTTATTTCTGCACGAGTTCCGCAACAAACGGCGGCAGCACAAAAGCCGCCCGGTGCACCGACGCACTATAATACCTGGTGTTCAGAGCGGGGATCTGCTCTTCAGTCACCTGCAGCGGATCGTATTTCTTGCTGCCCATGGTAAAGCTCCACAGACCGCCGGGGTAAGAAGGCACGCAGGCCAGATACAGCCTGACCAGCGGGAATATACCACCCACATCCTTGATAATGCGCGGGATGAGCTCGCGATTGAAAAACGGGGACTCGGTCTGAGCGACGAAGAGTCCGCCGTCGGTCAACGCGTTGCAGACGTCCCGGTAAAAATCGGCTCCGAACAGACCCACCGCCGGCCCAACCGGATCGGTGGAGTCAACAATGATCATATCATAAGTGTCCCGGTGCTCTTTGACGTGTTTGATTCCGTCCTCAACCAGCACTTCCACCCGCGGGTCTTCCAGCGCACAGCTTATCTCCGGCAGGAATTCTTTTGCCGCCCGGATCACTCCGGCATCTATCTCCACCAGGGTCGCTTTTTCCACCGACGGGTGCTTGATGATTTCCCGGATCGAGCCGCCGTCGCCTCCGCCAATGACCAGCACCCGCCGGGGATTGGGATGGGTGTTCAAACCGACATGGGTGATCATCTCATGATAGACGAATTCATCCATCACCGTGGTCTGAATGACATCATCCAGGGTGAGCATGCGCCCGAACTGCGCCGTATTGTACACCGCCAGGCGCTGAAAGGGGGTTTCTTCGTGGTGCAGCGTTTCTTTAATACGGCAGCTGATGGCCATATCCGGAGTCTGTAATTCGGTGAACCAGCAGTTTATTCCCATGATCAAACCTCCTGGAATTTAATACCAGAGTGGCACCGCGGCCAGGGCGCATCCGATTTTTTTCACCCGGTGTTCCACGGAAGCGATTTTCATGTCCACCATTTCCATCCCGCGGGACTGAAATGCTTCTTTGAGCATATTTTCGATGCGCGCTTCCGCTTCCTGTTTACCGCAGAAACCGGAAAACTCCATGATCACGCCGAAAGTATCCGCGGAAAAGCCTATTCCGACGGCAGCCGCAATCAACTGGCCGGGTTCCTCGCTAATTATATAACCGTAAGCCGTGGGAACGAGCGAACCGGGGGGAATGACCAGCTGCGGATCATATTCGGCCCCGGGCGGTAAAATACTGCTCACCCGAATAAGATTAATATTGCCGATACGCCCGGCCAGCAGGGCATTGTCAAAAGCGGTCAGTTCACTGTCTCCTTCGGCGCCGGCCGCTGTTAAAAAGAATTTTTTCGGGGTCGGTAGCACGGCATTTCCCTCCTTGTTTATTTTAGGCCAAAAACAACAAGTATTATTATAACAGAAGCCGAAAAAAAATAAATACAGAAAAGAATTTATCCCCCAACAATTAGTCCGCATAAAAAATTTTTAAATTGGGATGATCTTAAATAGCGCTGTCAAATTGCAAACAAGGAGGTTTTTGGTGATGACAAGAACCGTGCTGGCCATTTTCAATTCCCGGGACGCGGCTCAACAGGCCGTCAGCGAACTGCGCGGCAAGGGTTACGACCGGGATATATCTATTGTCGCCAAAGACGATGCCCATGGAGGGCGGTATAATCAGTACAGCGCCCCCACCATGGGCGGCGATAGCATAGCCGACGGCACTACCACCGGGGGCGTGCTGGGCGGACTGGCCGGTCTGGTCGCCGGGGCCGGGGCGCTGGCCATACCGGGGATCGGTCCGATCATCGCCGCCGGACCCATCGCCGGCATGCTTTCCGGCATGGCCACCGGTGGCATTGCCGGCGGGTTGATCGATTGGGGCATACCGGCCGAACGCAGCCGTTTCTATGAAGAGAAGGTAAAGGAAGGCGATATTCTGGTTTCCGTCCGCTGCGACGAGGCCAAAACCGGTGATGCGGCCGGGGTGCTGCGCCGTCACGGCGCCCGGGATGTAGAAACTCATTAAACCGGGGGGCGGGGTGTTTATTTCCCGCCCTTTAATATTTGCTCGTAAATGCCTTTGAAGATCAGCGCATCCTCAACCTGACGGTCATAGGATTCACAAATGATCACCGGCTCCCATTCCCTTTCCGCCAGCAGTTCGGCCAGCGGAGTAAAATCCGGCCCGAATCCCGCATCAAGAGTGGTGCGGTGCCTTTTCTCCCCGCCCCGGGTGAATTCAATGGGACTGAAATGAATGTGCAGGTGATGAACCGCCTGTTCCCCCAGGGTGGTCGCTATTTTATCCAGCACGGCGGCAAATTCCTCTTTCCCGGTCAGACAGCCGCCCCCGGCGGCATGTAAATGCCCGAAGTCCACAGCCGGCACCACCTCCGGGCCGACGGTACATAGTTCCAGCACTTCCTCCAGGTTGCCCAGCTGCGCCGGTTTCCCCGCGGTCTCCGGAGCCACCCTCACCCCGGCTATTCCCTGCCCGCGGGCCAGTTGCAAAATCTCACCGAGCAACTCTTTTGCCCGCTCCAGGGTCTGACGACGGTTTTCTCCCCCACCCGTGCCGGGATGAAACACCACCACGCCGGCTCCCATCCAGGCGGCCGCCTGCATGGATTTCAACAGATGGGCAATGGTTTTTTCGCGCAGGGTGCTGTCCGCAGTCCCCAGAGTAATGTAGTACGGGGCATGTATGCTCAAACGGACATCATATTCCCGCGCCAGCGCGCCCAGGCGCCGGGCTGTTTTTTCCCCGATATGCACCCCCCGTACGCACTGGTACTCATAGGCGTTCAACCCCAGCTTATACAACCAGGCCGGCATATCCAGCGAACTCTTATAACCCGCGCTCTGGAAAGAAGGAGGGTTCCCCGCCGGCCCGAAACGGATTTTCGACAATACCGTCACCTTCTCAATAAAATTGCTCATCTGCAATTAGATTTTCTATGCACGGCATCTTTTCCCTGCCGGTGGGATACAATACCCGACTTTATTAATACCCCCTTGAATGGAGGATTTATCCATTTAATACAGTATATAACTTCCTATACGCTGTTGGGGGGGAGACGCCATGCACAGGATTTTGTCCCGCGCGGTCTTTTCGATAGCCTTGCTCGTTTCGCTCTGGCTCTTCTACATACAGGGCATGCAGCCGCTCATTCCCGCTTCATTGCTGGGATGGCACGCGCACAACGGCCGCTATCTGATTTTCCTGCGCCCCCGGGACGCCATCACGCTGGATCCGGCCCGGGCGGCGGATCCGCCTTCGGCCCAGGTGCTGGCCAGCATCTTTGAGGGCCTGGTCAGATTGAAGCCGGAAGACGGCGGCGTGGAACCCTGCCTGGCGAAAAGCTGGACGGTTTCCACCGACGGTCTGCAGTGGACATTTCACCTGCGGCCGGGGGTTGTTTTTCAGGACGGCACGCCATTTAACGCCCGGGCGGTCAAATTCAGCGTGGAAAGGGCCATGTCCGCAGGGGAGAATGAATCGCCCTACGCATCTTTTGTTTACGGCGTAGTGCAATCGGTAAGCGCGCCGGATAATCTGACCGTGCGTTTTACCCTGAAATATCCGTACGCCCCCTTCCTGCACAACCTGGCCATGCCCTTTGCCGCTCCCATAGTCAGCCCGGAGGCGGTAAAAAAATACGGCCCGGCATTCGAGAGCCACCCGGTGGGCACCGGTCCCTTTATGTTTCAAAACTGGACCCCGGGCAAGGAAATAATTTTAACGACCAACCCGGCATACTGGGGACCGAAGCCGGCCCTGCCGGGCGTTATATTCCGGGTGGAACCGGATGCGGCCCGGAGATGCGCCCTGCTGCGCAAAGGGCTGGCCGATGCGGCGCTAGAAGTCCCGCCGGAGGAGACCGCATCATTAAGCGCATCCGGCTGTCAGATCATCCGCACCGCCGGCCTGGACGTAAGCTATCTGGGGTTTTACACCGATAAAAGGCCTTTCAATGATCCGCGGGTACGGGCCGCCGCCTGCCGGGCCATCAACGTCACCGCCCTGCTGGAAAGCCTTTTCGCCGGCCGGGCCATACCGGCCGGCGGCCCGCTGCCGCCGGGAATCCTGGGATACGACAGCGCCATCAAACAGTATCCTTTTGATCCGGAGCGGGCCAAACAGGAATTGAGCGCGGCCGGTTATCCCGGAGGATTGACCATCACGCTGATTACTTACACCAACACCCGCCCCTATAATCCGGCGGGTGGGGAAAAACTGGCCGCGGCTCTGGCCGATCAATTGAACGCGGCCGGCATACACTGTCGAATCAAAGCCTATCCCTGGACGGAATATAAACAGGCTCTATATAAAGAGGAAGGAAACGCGTTCATCTACGGCTGGACGGGAGACAACCGGGACCCGGACAATTTTTTGTATGCCCTGCTCGCCTCGCCGCAAATAGCCTGCGGACTGAATGCCAGCCGCTATCACAACCGGGAGGTGGACAACCTGCTGCTGACCGCCCAGCGCACGGACGAACCGCAGCTGCGGGCGAAAATATACCGCGCCGCACAACAAATAATCGTCCACGACGCGCCTTTATATTTTCTCAACCACAGCCTGCTCATCTCGGCAACAGGCCCGGAGGTCAGGAATCTGTCCATACTGCCCGGCGGAATACCGGTGTTCAGAACAGCCTCCGGGCCGTGATCCTTAATTTTCCGGTAATAAAGCGCAAAAAGTCGGCAAAATCTATCCCTAGTGCCGAAAGGCAAATAAGCGCAAGGGGGAAAACGCCATGTATCAACTGCAACAACAGATTCAGAGGCTGCGGGACGACCTGAACAACATCTCCCAGCTGTGCAGCCAGTTGCAACAGCAGGAGCAAATGAATTCCAGCCACCTGCAGCAGCTCCATCAGCGCGAATTGCACGCCGCCCAGCAGTTGCAGCGCATCAATTCCATGGCCAACCGCATCTACCAGGACATCAACCAGGTGAGCAGTATGGCCCAGCAATTGTCCGGCCAGATGACCACGGGAATGTATCAATCGGGCGGCCCGGCTCAGTATGCACAAAGCGGCTGGTCCAACCAGCCGGGCACGTTTTCCGGCCAGATCGGTTACAGCCCAACCGGCTGGACCGGGCAGTTCGGACCGAGCGGACAGTACGGCATGGCGCAGCCCGCCACCGGTTACGGCCAGGCCTACAGCTATACAGGTATCCCGGGCGGCCAGTTCAGCGCTCAATACAACGCCAACCCGGTAAGCAATCAGGGCGCCGGATACGGCCAGTACGGCTACCAGGTGCAACCGGGATTCAGCGGTGCGCAGAGTTTCGCCGGTGCGGGCAATCTGTGGGGTTCCGGCCAGATGGGAAGCCAGCCGGGACAGTACGGCAGCACCCAGTACGGTGCGGGCATGATCAGCGGCGGGCAGTGGGGTTACAGCGGCCTGCAATCGAGTGCGAGCAGCCAAATGGGTTACACGTCCGGCATGACCGGCCAGTTCGGTGATTATCAAACCGCCGGCAATCGTAATTTCTATTCGACAAACTATCTCGGCTGATCCCATTGCCATCCGAATTTTTTCCTGATCACGGAGTCCCGCACGGGACTCCGTGATTCTTCATGCAACAACAAAAGCACATGCATTTAGACAATATAGACCCCTTAACATATTCCTCCAATAAACCTATAATCTAGGTAAGGACAAGCGCAGGGAGGTGGGATTTTGGCCAAAGTAATTCGGGAAGGAGCTTCTTTCAGTCATCGTGAAGTTGTGGATTTACTGGTGGAATTTTCTTCATTCAAAGATCGGGTGGAAAAGAAATTTAAAGAGCTGGCCCGCGAACTTGACGGCAAGGCCAATGAGCATGATCTCTGGGTTAATCTTTACCTCATTTCCACGGATTACGCCGAGGAGCAAAGCAATAAAAAACAAAAGCAGCAGGAAATGGTGGTGCAAAAGGTTTCGTAACGCGTATTTCTGCCGGAATCAAGTTTTTTTACGGCTTTTTGCACTCCGCCGGTTTAGCTTCTGGTTCGTCCCGGAGCTTCTCGTCTGTTTTCCTGTCCGAGCGGACAGGCTTTTTGTTTGCCAACCCACCCTCAATAAGTTTTTACCATTCGGGTCATAATAATAAAAAGGGGTGTGCAGACAAATGCTTGAAGCTTATGAAAAAAGGAACCCGCCGGACTGGTGGGCCGTACCCGTGGGTTTATTAATGGGCGGCATCTGGCTTTCCATGGCTGGCTATACAATTTACTCCCGGCTAATACCCCGGGAAAAAAAACCGTGATTTTTTGTCCCCCGCGGTACCTCCCCCCTTGTGCCCGGGGATTTTTCATGATATAATTTAACTTGCTGTGAGGGGGCATAGCTCAGCTGGGAGAGCGCTAGAATCGCACTCTAGAGGTCGGGGGTTCGAATCCCCCTGTCTCCACCAGGAAAATCAAGGCCTCCGGGTAACCGGGGGCCTTGAAATTTGGTTTGCTCACCGGGGGCACTGTCGGTCTGTCGGTATCGCTGAATGCGGCATGGCTGTTTCATTGTGAAAGCAGCTTTTTTAAGTTCGCCGTGGTCGCCTGTGCTACTTCTTCCCTTGTTTTATTTTTAAACCGGGCCACCGCTGCACACACTTCCACAACCTGCGCCGGTTCACCGGAATCTGTTTCCAAAACCATCTGGTCGAGCGTCAGTGCTGCCAGCACAGGATTGACGGCCGGCAGATTCCGTTTGTTAATGGAAATCAGAAATCCCCTCTGCAGGTATTTACGGGCTTCGTCCACGGTGCCGCTGAAGCCGTGAACTATACCGCGCGGTGCCGGATCCTTGAAATCATCAAGCACTCTTATAATTTCCTGTGTGGCGCCGCGATCGTGCAGCACGAGATATAAACCGTTATTTACGCATAATTGCACCTGGGCGCGGAAGGCTTTTATTTGCACATCCAGGGGAAGTGGCTGCAGTTCGGTATGGAAATCTTCAGCCAGCCGGCGGACCAGATCAATCCCTGTTTCACTGATCGCCGTCACCCCGCCCTTCTGAATCAGTGCGCTCAGGGCCTTTTCCGCCTCCGGCGTATAGAGATCGGCCCGCCAGGGATGAATACCGATACAGGCCCTTACCTGAGGGTATTTTTCGGCCAGAAAAACAGTTCTCTCCGCAGTGGCCACATCTGTGGCCGCGGCCAGGACAATACCCACACCGGCGCTTTGCGCCCGGGCCAAAGATGAAGCCGGGTCCTGGTCTAAATGGGTATGAACATCTGCCAGCATAATCATGTTTTCCTCCCATCCGGATCAAAATGTATTCCCTTTTAAACCAAAAGAATTAATTCCCCTTTCACCCGCCGTTTCATACATTCAGGTGATTTAAGATAAACCCCTCATCCTGTACAATATTTTATATACCTGACAGCAGCCGGACCAGCACAAAAACTGGAAAATCACAAAAGGTGGCGCAAAAAATGGGGGTAAAGTTCAAATTCAACTGACCCACCCGGAATATGGTGCGGTAAAACTGGAAGATATGGTCCTGATCAAAGAAAACGAAGCTGAGCTTTTATCCGTTACGGAAAGGGATTTATTCGTGGTATAGGGCCCTGCGCAAACCGGATATCACCTCTCCCGGGCCAAAAAGGGAAAACTTATGTCGCGGCCGCACGGTTGATTTCCGACAAAATACTTGCCTTACTCATCTTTCCATGCTATAATTTAATCGTGGCAGGTTGCACGCCCACAGGCGCCGGACGGCAGACGACCCCAGGGGGAAACGCGGTTGGCCGGGCGGGCGTGGTAATTGCCACGAGAGCACCGCTTTAAGGAGCGGTTCTTGTTTTTATTCGGCAACTTCTCGTGCCCAAAATTAAAGAACCGGGGGGCTTCCCCCGGTTCAATTTTTTTTCGTCGGTACCAGCTTACTGTTCACTCGTTCCCGTACTGGCGGTGCTGCCGCCTGCCAGCTTTTTCTGCAGGTTCTGCAGCCGCTGCAGGATTTTATCAGCCTGCTGCCGGGTCATTTTCCCGCTGCTCACGGCCTGCTGGATAGCCTGTTCTCGCAAGGGAATCATTTTTTCCTGGAACTGCTGCATGGTCAGGCCCTGTTCTTTAACGATGTCGGGAATTTTCTTGCCGCTCTGCAGCTGCGCCTGCAGGTCGCTCAAGTTCATCCCCAGCGCCTGGGCCACCAGATTGAGGTCAGCTTTGCCGGCGGCCTTTCCCGGTCCGCGATGACCGAAGTGGAAGAAAAAGTCGGGGTGCTTCTGCAGGTTTGCTTCCATTTTGCTCGCCTGAGCCTGCGTAATTACTCCCTGCTGCACGGCATTATCGATCATCTGCTGTTCCGTCTTTGTCAGCGCACTGGTCAGTGTGGACTGATCAACGCCCAGATTTGTGGCCAGGGTGGAAATAAAAGTCTGATACAGGTTGAATTTCGGTTTCGCCGTATTCGCCGCGGACGCCGTCTGCGCAAACGCGGCTCCCGTCACTGCGGTCACTGTCAGCGCCGCCGCCACTATGCCGGTGGCCAGACGTTTTTTATTGACTTTGAACATGTCCATCACCTCGAACATTATTTGGGGTTGAGATAAACATCAACGTCGCCTTGATCCAGCCGTACCCGCTACATGTTCATCCCTCCCGATGAATCTATCTTTAACCTTTCTAATGAGCATTCTAACCATTATTTGTTTCATTTTTGTGGAAAAACCTTTGCAGAACATTGAACTTTTTGTGAACAATTTCCAGGAGCGGGTCGGGCACCGGCACGTGCGGTCACCGCCGGCCGGCCGCTCCGGAGGTTGAATGCCGCCCCCGGAATAAAAAATATAAAGCCCCGCCGGGAAATGGATATAATCGGCGGGGCTGAGCCAAAAGAAGGAGGCGGTAATTTGATTATAGAGGCAAAGTATGACGAATCCACGGCAACATTGTTACAAAATTTGTCCAACCCGGCGTTTTCCAAATTTATCGGACGGTATTTACCGGACGGTACCCCGGCTGAAAACGCTCCGCCCCGGCTATGGACGCGGGAAAAGGCGCACGAATGCATCCACCAGCCGGGGGTCGAACTGACTGCCGGCGCAGCGCCGGATTTCCGCCAGCGCCTCTTCATGGGCCATCGCCTGCCGGTAGGGCCGGTTGTTGGTCATGGCGTCATAGGCATCGACAATGGCCAGGATGCGGCAGGCCAGGGGAATTTCCTCCCCCCGCAGACCGAGCGGATAGCCGCCGCCGTCCCACCTTTCGTGGTGCTTTAAGATCCAGTCGGCGATAGGGGCCAGATCCGGGGTGGAAAGGGCAATACGCTGCCCGATTTCGCAGTGCCGCTGTATTTCCATGTACTCCTTCTCCGTGAGCGGACCGGGCTTGAATAAAATACCGTCCGGCACGCCGACTTTGCCGATGTCGTGAAACTGGGCGAGCAGTTTCAGATCGGCCAGGTTGCATTCGGGAACGCCGACAGCCCGGGCCAGGCGGGTGACCAGTTCCTGCAGTCTTTCCGCATGGCCTTCGGTAATGAAATCACGCGCTTCCTGGGCTTTGAGCAGCGTCCGGACTATATAGCTGCGGGCGCTCCGGCTGCGGTGCAGTTTTTCCCGGTACATGTTGTCGTCCGCCGTTTTAAAAAGCTCGCCGGCCTTTCCGCCCGGATTGTCGCTCACCGCATATCCGGTGGAAACACTTAAAGGCAGATGCTGATTCTTTTCGTTGTAATCCTCCACCGCGTTGCGTATGCGCCGACAGGCCGCCTCCATTTCCACCACCCCGACACCGGTGAGCAGCACGGAAAACTCGTCGCCGCCGATGCGTGCGAGCACATCGCTTTCACGAAAGTTTTTTCTCAGTATATCGGCCATGGCTTTCAACAGGCGATCCCCGGCGTCGTGTCCGAGCGTGTCGTTGACCAGTTTCAGGCCGTCCAGGTCGCAAACAATCAGCCCCGCCCTGTCCGCCCGCCCGCCGCCCAGCCGCTTCATCTCTTCCTCGAAGAAGGCCCGGTTGTAAAGGCCGGTCAAATTGTCGTGCAGGCTGAGGTACTTCAACTGCTCTTCCATTTGTTTGCGGGCGGTGATATCGATCAGCGAGCCCACTCTCTGGTCCGTCCCCGGAATCAAATCGATGGTAAAAAAGATATTCCTGATCCCGCCGTCCTTGTGAATCAACCGGAATTCATAATTCCGCGGCGGTGCGGCGGTTCCGGTCATGCGCAGGCGGTGGTAGCCGAGCATCATTTCCCGGTCCTCCGGCACCACGAATTCCGTCCAGCTTTTCCTTCCCTCAACTTCCTTCCGGCTGTAACCGGTTATTTTCTCCAACTCCTGGTTGGCCATGGTGATAATGGTGTCTTCACCAAAAATGATCATCGCCGTGCCGGTGTTTTCAAAAATAGCCCGGTATCTCTCTTCCGACGCCCGTAACGTTTCTTCAATCTGCTTGTGCTCGGTGATGTCGATATAATAACCGAGCGTCGCCCGCCGCCCCCGGAAGACAATAGGGGCGACCACTTCCGCCAGCCACCTGGTTTCGCCCGTTTTATTCACAACTCGATATTCGTAGGGCGCCGTCGTTTTGCCATTGAGCATCTCGCGCGCCTTTTCCCGGACGGTTTCCCGATCTTCGGGATGGATCAGACTGCTCACGTCCAGATCGATGATTTCCTCCCGGTCATAACCGGTGATGGCGCACACCCGGGAGTTCAAAAATCTGAATTTACCGTCCTGGATGATGTAAATGCCGATGGGGGAAGAGTTGGACAGAATATTGTAAAACACGGCCAGCGCGCCGCTCTCGGTAATGTCTTCCCCGATAAGCGCCGCTCCGTCGACCCTTCCCCCCGGCTCGTAAAGCAGCGTGACATGCCAGTTAATCAACCGCTTTTCCCCGGCGGAAGTAACTATTTCCATCGCCGCCACCGGAGGGAGATTTTTTTCCTTGATTCCTTTCCAGCAAACACTCCTGATTTCGTCACGTATGTCGGCGGGCAGGAACAAAACGAAGAAATCTTTGTCGAGCACTTCCCCCTCCCGGCGCCCGGTGATTTCCAGCATCATTTTGTTGCAAAAAAGCACCCGGCCTGCCGTATTCACCACCAGAGCGGGCAACTGAACGTTTTCCAGGGCGGTACGAAAGCGCCTTTCCGATTCCCGGAGCAATACTTCTTTCTTCTGCAGTTCTTCGTACTGCTGCCGCAGTTCTTCCTCGATGGCCCTGATTTCCTCCAGGGCCGCTTCAAGCTCTTCATTGACCGCCTGCAGCGCCTTATAATCTTTCAGTCCCCGGTGCAGGTTGAGCAGCCGCCCATGATAATACAGATGCTTGCGGGACATAAAACATTCTCCTAAAAATTATTCATACTTTTTAAAAATTTTTCTACGGGGTTTTAAAAATTCCTGTTTCCCGACCACATACCCGATGAATTTTCACCATCCGGGTTAACCCGTCGTTCCCGGGCGGGAGACGGCCCCGCCGGCTCGCTTTGGAAGAGCCGGGACCGCCGCCCCCGCACGCGGGGTTGAGCGCTATTTACGGCGCAGCATCATGCGGACGACGACTATAACGATCACCAGCGCCAGAAAGAAAAGGAACAGGTTGATGGCAATGAAGCTCGTTCCGGTTAAAAATCTGGGCAGCCCCAGAATGGAACTGTGGGTTAAGAAGTGATAGTCTTTTTTAATCAGGTGCCATTCTCTGCCGATGTATCCCGCCCGGTACGCCAGCAGGAGCAATCTTTGACCGGTAAAAAACAGGATCAGGACAGCCACGCCAATGAGGAGTATTCCGGTCCACTTTTTCATTTGCCGCCACCCCGCCAACGTCTTTTTTTACGCCCCAGCCGCTGCACCCGCCGGGCGGAACATCCTTTTTGCCCCGCCCGGCGCCGCGGACGGATAGATAAAGCACAGGATCATTATACTCCGAAAAACGCCCTGTATCCAGCTTGAAGCGCGGCGGACAATTTTTTCCGCCCCGGCGCCATCCCGGCGGACCGGCGGCATAATTGCCCCCCGGCCGCACAGCCGGCCGGGGGGCGGCAACACCGGCGGCAATGCGCCCCTCAGGCGGCGGTCATGCGGCGGTGCATCAGGCCGCCCAGCCAGCGCGCGAGCAGGTTGAAGACGAGCACCACCAGCACCAGCACGGCCGCGGAACCATCGGCCACCCGGCGCACGTCCGGAATGAGCGATTCCGAGTTGATCTTCCAGATATGCACGGCCAGCGTTTCCGCCGGGCGGAGCGGGTTCAGCGGCGAAAAAGGGCTGAACGGGTTCCAATCATTGAAATGCAGCGGCGGGCTGCTCATCCCGGCGGTATAAAGCAGTGCCGCCGCCTCGCCGAAAACGCGGCCGGAAGCAATGATCATACCGGTGAGCAACCCGGGAAAAGCGGAAGGGATGATCACCCGCCACATGGTCTGCCAGCGGGTAGCCCCCAGGGCCAGGCTGGCTTCCCGCATTTCCGGGGCCACACTGCGGATGGCTTCTTCGGAAACGCGGACCATCAGGGGCAGGTTGATCACGGCCAGGGACAGCGCTCCGGACAGCAGGGTGTAACCCCAGCCGGTCATATTGACAAAGATGAGCAGGCCGAATAAACCGACCACAATGGACGGTAAAGAGGAAAGGGTTTCAATGCACAGGCGGATGAAATCGGTCGCCGGCCCCCGGGCGGCGTACTCGGCCAGATAAATCCCGGCCAGCAGCCCCACGGGCACGGTGATCAGCATGGATAAAAGCAGCAGGTAAAAAGAATTGAAAATCTGCGGACCGATGCCGCCCCCGGCCGCCATGTTCTGCGGCGGCGAGGTGATGAAGCGCCAGTTGATCGCCCGCAGGCCGTGATACAGGATGTAGCCCAGCAGCGCGCCCAGGATGAGCAGAACCAGCAGGGCCCCGCACCAGAACATGAGCGTGGCCAGCCTGTCCGCCGTACGTTGATTCACCGGACCAGCCCCCTTCGCACCACCAGCCGGATGGTCAAAATGAACAGGAAGGACATGAGCAAAAGGATCAGGCCCATACTCCACAGAGCGTTATTCCACAAAGAGCCCATGATGGTGTAGCCCATATCCATGGTAATGGCACTGGTCAGGGTCATAATGGGAGAGAGAAGAGAATGGGGGAACTGCCTGGTGTTGCCGATAACCATCTGCACGGCCAGAGCTTCGCCGAAGGCCCGGGCCAGTCCCAGCACCACCCCGGTGATAATCCCGGTCCTTGCCGCCGGCACCAGCACCAGGCGGATGGTCTGCCAGCGCGTGGAGCCCAGGGCCAGCGCCGCTTCTTTCCATTGTCCCGGCAGGGAGCGCAGGCTGTCCGTGGATACACTGATCACGGTGGGCAGTATCATTACAGAAAGGACCAGAAAACCGGTGAACAGGGAAAACCCGTTGCCGCCGAAATGAGAGCGCACAAACGGCACCAGCACGCTGAGACCGATCCAGCCGTAGACCACCGAAGGGATGCCGGCCAGAATTTCGATTGCCGGCTGAAGCACGCGCCGCCCCCAGCCGGGAGCGATCTCCACCATGAACACCGAAACAATCACACTCAAAGGGGTGCTTAAGGCCACCGCCAGCAGGGATACCAGCATGGAACCGACAATCATGGTCGATGCACCGACCAGCGGCCCGCCCTGCGCGGCCGAACGATCGGGCGCCCATTGCCGCCCGAAAAGAAATTCTTTCACACTGATCCCGTTCACGGTAAAAATGGTTATGCCTTTGGCGGCAATGAAATAAATAATGGCCAGAGTAATCAGTATCACCAGCGACGCCGCGGTGAAGGCCAGACTGCGACCGATGAGCTCACCGTATTTTTTCCCCGCCGGCGGTCTGTCGCAAGCATCGTCCCGCCCGGTCCGCTCCACTTTTGCCGCCACGGCGCGCGCAACAGTTTTCTCCACCCCGACAACATCCTCCTCAACGGGAAATGGGCGGGAAGGCTCATTCCTTACCCCGCCCCACCTTTATCTGTTTGACTGAAATGATTATTTCCGGGTCACTTTCCCCTGTGCATCCCGTTCCACTTTCATTTGAGTAACCGGGATATAGCCCATTTTTGGCACGAGACTGTTCTGCACCTGCGGGCCGACCATGTAGTTCAGGAAGGCTGCCGCCGCACCGGTGGGCTTGCCCCGGGTATACATATGCTCATAGGCCCAGACCGGGTACTTGCCGCTGACGATGTTTTCCACCGTCGGCTGCACCCCGTTGATTTTCACCGCCCTGATGCTGTTGTCCACGTAGGACAGGGCCAGGTAGGAAATGGCTCCCGGGGTTTCCGCCACCATTTTGCGCACGGTGCCCGAGGAGTCCTGTTCCATGCCGGGAGCGGTTTCCTCCGCCCCGCCCAGCGCAAATTTGTCGAAAGTGGCGCGGGTACCGGACCCTTTGGGCCGGTGGATGACGACGATCTTCATGTTCGGGCCGCCGACCTGCTGCCAGTTGGTTATCTTGCCGGTGAATATGTCCACCAGCTGCTGCCCGGTCAGGTTATCCACTTTAACTTTCGGGTTGACCACGGCTGCCATCCCGACCACACACACCCTGTGGTCGACCAGCGACGCAGCATCCAGGCCGCTCAACTCTTCGGCAAAAATGTCCGAATCGCCGATGGTTGCCGCCCCCTGGGCGACCTGGGAAAGGCCGGTGCCGCTGCCACCGCCCTGCACCTCGATCTGCGCCCGGGGATTGGTGTTCATGTACTCTGTGGCCGCCTGTTCGACCAACGGCTGCAGCGCGGTGGATCCAACCACTGTGACCGCCTCGGAAGCAGTGCTCCCGCCGGTCTGCCCGCCCGCGTTTTTCCCGCTGCCGCAGCCGGCGACGGCCAGGGCCAGAACGAGAATGAGAGCCGGTGCCAGAAGCCATTTGATCCGTTTGCCCAACTTTGCATCCTCCCCTAGAATTATAAAATGCTCTATCTCAAGCGGCGTAAAACCCTGCCGCATTTTTTCTTGTTTTATTATAGGCAGATTCTGTTAAGCCTCAATTAGCGGCATGTTACATCGGGGTTAAGCTTTTGTTAATCTGCAGTTAATCGGGATGGGTAAAAATTCAATAAAAAAACCCGGCCGTTAAGCCGGGTAAAACTCGCTGCCCTGGGCCGCCAGATCCAGGTCCACTTTCAACTTTTTGGCCAGCCGCTCTTTCAAGAACTGGGGGGCCACCTGCGGAAACAGGGCCACGGAGAGCACATCCTCTTCCTTCTGCATATAGGGGGCGGCCTCCCGGCGCGCCTCGGGCAGGCCGGGTTCCAGAAGGTCCGCCGGCCGGCAGGTGATCGGCTCTTCATCGCCGATGATCATTTTGCGCACTTCCTCATCCACCGGCGCCGGCGGCTGCCCGTAATAGCCCCGCATGTACTGCTTGACTTCACTGGTGGGCATTTTATAGCGCCCGAGCAGCACGTTCAACACCGCCTGGGTGCCCACTATCTGGGACGAAGGCGTGACCAGGGGCGGGTAGCCGAACTCGCGGCGCACCCGGGGCAGCTCCTCCAACACCTCCGGCAACCGGTGCAGCGCGTTCTGCTGGCTCAGCTGGGAAATGAAGTTGGACATCATGCCGCCGGGAATCTGGTAGATCATCACATTGGCGTCGACGTTTTTGGAAGCCACATCGAATTCGGCGTAATGCTTGCGCACTTCTTTAAAATATTCCGCAATCTCGGTCAGTTTTTTCAGATCCAGGCCGGTATCGTAAGGTGTATCCCGCAGCGCGGCGACCATGGTCTCAATGGCCGGCTGGGAGGTCTGCAGGGCCATGGTGGAAATGGCACAGTCGATGATATCCACCCCGGCATCGATGGCCCGGAGATAACTCATCGCGGCCATGCCGCTGGTGTAGTGGCAGTGCAGCTGCACCGGTATATCCAGTTCTTCCTTCCAGGCCTTGATGATCTCATAGGCCGGCTGCGGAGCCAGGATGCCGGCCATATCCTTCAGGCAGATCGAATCGGCGCCCATATCGGCCAGCACTTTTGCCGTTTTTACGTAGTATTCCAGGTTGTGCACCGGGCTGATGGTGTAAACCACCGTGGCCTGGGCATGGGCGCCTTCCTGCTTGACCGTTTCGATCGCCTTCTGCATGTTGCGCACGTCGTTCAGGGCGTCGAAAATGCGGAAGATGTCCAGCCCGTTGTAGACGGTTTTTTTGATAAACTCCACCAGCACATCGTCCGGATAGTGCTTGTAACCGACCACATTCTGGCCGCGCAGCAGCATCTGCAGGGGGGTTTTCAGGTGGCGGCGCAAAATGCGCAGCCTTTCCCAGGGATCTTCATTGAGAAACCGCATGCAGGAGTCAAAGGTGGCTCCGCCCCAGACCTCCAGTGAATGAAAGCCGATCTGATCTATTTTCTCACAGATGGGCAGCATGTGCTCGATGCGCATGCGGGTGGCCAGCAGGGACTGGTGCCCGTCACGCAGGGTGGTATCGGTGATTTTTATTTTTTTGGGTTCTGCCGACATATTTCATCCTCCCCCGTTCATCCAGTCGATAGGGGCGCCTACTTTTCCAGCTGCTCCAGTCCGGCCAGCAGCCTGCGCACGGCGGCGGCGGATTTATCCAGGGCCGCTTTTTCTTCGTCGGTAAGATCAATCTCAATCACTTTTTCCACTCCGCCGCCGCCCACGATGGCCGGTACACCCATGTAGATTCCTTCCTGACCGTATTCGCCCTGCAGGTAGGCGGCCACGGGCAAAATGCGTTTCTTGTCT
>Ga0315298_1004341_pt1 | contig 21274 bp, 22 predicted proteins | sample WHS_1_MG_FD_203077 | JGI IMG/M metagenome (GOLD analysis project Ga0315298, IMG submission 203077) | Extremophilic microbial mat communities from Washburn Hot Springs, YNP, Wyoming, USA - WHS_1_MG | ecosystem: Environmental > Aquatic > Thermal springs > Hot (42-90C) | place: USA: Wyoming...
ACAGGTTGGAGTCTATTCGATGATTGCTCCAAACTACAAAGTTTCAATAACGACTGCCCCGAAGGGGCCACCTCTTCCGGGCGAAGTCCCGGAAGAGGCGTAGATTCTTACATGTTTAAATCTGAGAGTTTATCTCTAACATTTTGTTGCCCCCTCACCCCCTCCCTGGTTTATTTTTGTTTAGTCTTTATATCATAACTGTGATAACAAACATTAGTAGGGTAAGGGTTTGTTCCTTACCTCAATAAAAGTAACCTTTAGGGGGTTTATCCGATGAAATTTATTGGGATTTCCTCCATCTGAAACTAAAATGAACCTTTAATAAATTTCTTTAAACTGGCCCTTCATCACGATCGACATTTTATGTTATGATTTAATGTCTATCGGAATGAAAAAATGGAAAACTGGCAAAAAACATTCCTTGAAACTCTTATCTGCTTGGAAGAGTTATCCGATTATTTTTCGATGGATCTTGATTCCCTTAACCCTGTAGTAGAACGTTATCCTTTTAGGGTTACCCGTTATTATTTTAATTTGATACAGGAACCTTACGATCCCATCTGGCGCCAGTGTATCCCTGATTTGGAAGAGATAAAAGACCTTGAAAGTCCAATTGATCCTTTAAATGAAAGGAAATTTTCCCCTGTTCCCTTTCTGATCCACCGTTATCCAGATCGGGTGGTATTACTGGTATCCCCTACCTGTCCGACCCTCTGCCGATTTTGCACAAGGAAACATTATGTCAGAAATAACCCCCTTCCCATGAAAAGTAATCCCGTTGAAGAAGCCATAGAGTATGTAGAGAAAAAACCTGAAATTCGTGACGTGATCCTTTCTGGTGGTGATCCCTTGCTCCTTTCTGATGAAGAACTGGATGGGATTCTTAAGAGGCTTCGTAAAATCCCTCATCTTGAAATTGTCCGCATCCATACCCGAATGCCAGTGACCTTTCCTATGCGAATCACATTATCCCTATGCAGGATGCTCAAAACCCATCACCCCCTCTATCTCAACACCCATTTCAATCATCCTTTGGAAATCACTCCCCAATCTTCAGAGGCGTGTATCCGCCTTGCAGATGCAGGCATCCCCTTAGGAAATCAGACTGTGCTTTTAAGGGGAGTGAATGATGACCCGGGGGTGATGAAGCAACTGGTGCAGAAACTGTTAATCCTTAGAGTCCGTCCTTATTATATTCACCAATTAGACAGGGTTCGGGGAACCAGGCACTTTCGAACCAGTGTGGGGAGAGGGTTAACGATTATCTCTGGCCTTAGGGGTCATACCTCTGGGATTGCCATTCCCCAATATGTCATTGACCTTCCAGGAGGGAAAGGGAAAGTTCCTCTCTTACCAGAAGATGTAAAAAAAGAAGGGAAGACCTACTTTTTACGAAATTATCTCGGTGAAGTGGTGGAGTATCAGGATGAAGAAGATTAACGAAAAGTCGATACTTAGAGTTCTTCAGGATTGAAGGCTACCACTTCATCGATGGAAGAAGCGCCCAAAAGAACCATGACCAATCGGTCAACCCCCAAGGCCACCCCCAGGGAGGGAGGCATCGTATTCATTTCTTCCAATAATTTCTCAGGTAAAGGATAAAGAGGTTTATTGAGGGAACGTCGATTCGCATTTTCCTGATGAAAACGACTTCGCTGTTCTTCTGCATCTATCAATTCAACAAAGGCATTGGCCAGTTCTATTCCCCCGATGTAAAGTTCAAAACGCTCAGCTAAAGAGGGATCCTCTCTTTTCAGCCGTGCCATTGCACCTCTCTCGGCCGGATAATCATAGAGGAATGTTGGTTTCTTTATTCCAAGCGACGGCTCTATCTCGTTGACCATCACCTCATCAAAAAGATTTTTACTCAAGGCTTCTTCCATGGATAAATGGGCATAGCGATCAAAGGCGCTCCTTACCGCGATCTTTTCCCAAGGTCTTATTAATTCTATCTCTCGATTCTCAAAATGGATCCTCCCCTCCAATCCAATCGAACGGGCTACCGTCTGAATCAGTTCCTCACATTCATCCATCAGGGTTTGATAATCCTCTCCTGCCCGATACCATTCTAAGAGCGTAAATTCTGGGCTATGGAGTCTTCCTCTTTCACCTTCTCGCCAGCAGCGGCAAAGTTGAAAAATCTTCTCATACCCTGCCGCGAGTATTCGCTTCATACAAATCTCAGGGGATGGGTGAAGAAACCAATCCCCACAAGCCATGGCATCGATATAGGAATCGGGCGCAGGAGTTGGGATGCGATGCGGAGTTTCAATCTCAAGATATCCCTGGTCAATAAAGAATTTTCTAATGGTCTGAATGATCGTTGCTCTTTTCTCAAGATTATTCCTCCGCCTTGCCAAAGCCCAATTTTTTATCACGGGACTGCCCATTTCCATCTAATCTTTTAGGTCTCAATTATTCTTTTACCCTTGTGGAATACTCTCCGGTTCGAGTATCGATGGTAATCAACTCCCCCTCTTCAATAAAGGGCGGAACCCGAAGAACATAACCCGTCTCGACCGTGGCAGGTTTATAGTCGGCCTTAGAGGTATCCCCTTTGACCCACATCTCAGTCTTGATCACCCTGAGATTGACAAAATTGGGAAGGTCGACCCCAATGGGTCTATCCCTGAACATCAATACCTTCACATTCATATTTTCGGTCAAAAAATTTTTGGCATCGGCCAATGTCTCTTCTTGAATGACCATCTGCTCAAAGGTTTGATTGTCCATAAAATGATATTGATCTCCCTCTTTATAAAGAAATTGCATGTCCCGTTCTTCCAAAGAGGCAGGTTCAAAGGTGTCTCCTGGACGATAGGTTCGATCGATAATCAACCCCGTGATCATGTTCCTTAGTTTCGTCCGATAGAGAGCCTGTCCCTTCCCAGGTTTAAGAAAATCGAAGGCGATCACGATATAGGGCTCATCGTCGATCGTGATCTTTAATCCTTTTCTTAAATCAGAAACCGTATACATATTTAAAATTGATAAAAAAATCGATTTCGAATTCTTTCTGCAACAAATCTTCCAATCTCTTGAACCGCGACGGCTTTATTAGCCTCGTTGGCAAGAACATTGGAAGAAGCCCGATAATACCTCGACTCTGTAAAATCCTTTTCAGTCCAAAGGACTTCCCCTGTCCGTCTCCTTAGCGTCAAATCAATCACAATGGTTGTCTGATACTCTAAGGCATAGTTCGAGGGGTCGTAAGAAATGGAATAGATGGCGAACGATTTGATCACCCCTTCTAAGATGGAGTCGGCTTGACTTCGGTCAACTACCTTCACCCTTCTATCCCTGATGAATTCTTTAAGGAAGGCCTGGGTGAAGGGAATTTCAATCCCTGGCTCGAAGGTCTTATTGATAAAGGTTGGGATGGAAAGAGAGTTGATCCCAGGTGGAACATGGGTTTCTTTTCCAACTAACTGATAACCACAGCCAACCATCAAAATGGTGAAAAGAGTGGGGATCAATTTTTTACAACATATCATAAAGGATCAGCAAACAATATTGACCAATTTTTTGGGCACAAGGATCACTCGCTTTATTTCCTTCCCTTCGGTCAATCTCTTTATTCTATCGCTCTTCAGGGCCCAGGCCTTAACCTCTTCCTCTCCAAAAGAAGCAGGGATGGTAATTCGGTCCCTTAACCTCCCATTGACCTGAATGACGATCAAAACCTCGTCCTCTTTAATAGCCTCTGGGTCATAATCTGGCCATCTGGTTTTAATGAGAGACTCTTTATATCCCAGTGCCTCCCAGAGTTCCTCCGCAACATGTGGAATAAAGGGGAATAGCAACCGGACAACGGCCTCGATGGCTTCCCGGGTTACCCTCAAGGAGACTTCATCCTCATACTCTTTTACCTTCGAGACATAGATCTCATTGACTAACTCCATAATGGCACTGATGGCGGTATTAAAATGGAACCGCTCAATATCCTCTGTGACCTTTTTGATCGTCTTGTGTACCTTCTGCCGCAAAGTCTTTTGTTCCCCCTCGATCCTCCTCCCAAAAGGGAGTGACTCTATCCCACGGAGACGAGGCTCAAGGTCGAAGAATAGCCTCCAGACCCGATGGATAAAGCGAAAAGACCCCTCTACCCCTTGATCGCTCCAATCGAGGTCTTTTTCAGGTGGTGAGGCAAAGAGGCAGAACATCCTTGCAGTGTCTGCACCATATCGTTCAATCAGATATTCAGGGTCAACGACATTCTTCTTCGATTTAGACATCTTTTCAAGCCTTCCAACAGCCACCTGCTTTCCACACTTCTGGCAAAGAAATCTTTCTCCCTGACCCTCTACCTCTTCTGGGAAGAGATAACCATCCTTGGGGCATTCATAGACTTCTTTGCAGACCATTCCTTGGGTCAAAAGATTGGTAAAGGGTTCCTCCACGCTCACCCAACCAAACTCTTTTAAAACTCGAGTGAAAAACCGAGAATAGAGAAGGTGGAGGATGGCATGCTCAATCCCGCCAATATACTGATCCACAGGCATCCAGTAGTCTACCCTTTTCTTATCTAAAGGCCCTTCATGGTAATCAGGGCAGGCAAATCGATCAAAATACCAGGAGGATTCCACAAAGGTATCCATCGTGTCTGTCTCCCGCCGGGCAGATCCACCACACTTCGGACACTGGGTCTCCACAAATTCCTTAACCAAGGCAAGAGGGGATTTGCCCATTCCCGTAATCTCTACATTAAAGGGAAGAACGACTGGAAGGTCTTTTTCTGGAACCGGGACTGTCCCGCACCGATCACAGTAGATGATGGGAATCGGTGCTCCCCAGTATCGCTGTCTGGAGATCCCCCAATCCCTTAGCCGAAAAGTTATCTTCTTTCCACCCAGTCCCCTCTCTTCGAGGTATTGGGCAATGGCCTCTCTCGCCTGGATACTACTCATCCCATTAAATGGACCTGAGTTAACCAGGGTTCCTTCTCCTTCATAGGCCTCTGTCATTGTTTCAGGATTTAGGCTATGATCTTCAGGCTGAACCACAACGATGAGAGGAAGTCCAAACTTTTTTGCAAATTCAAAGTCTCTTTGGTCATGAGTTGGAACAGCCATCACCGCCCCGGTTCCATATTCCATGAGCACGAAGTTCGCCACAAAGATTGGCATCCTTGCTCCTGTCATCGGATTGAAGCAATAAGCACCTGTGAAGACCCCTTCCTTCTCTGTGGTCTCTGCGGTTCTTTTCAGTTGATCCTGCCTTTTCATCTTCTCGATGAAGTGTTTAACCGCATCTTCTTGAGGGGTCCCTCTTGAAAGGCTTAAGGCAAGTGGATGTTCTGGAGCAAGACTCATGAACGTAGCCCCGAAGACCGTATCCTGCCGTGTCGTAAAGACCTTTATGACTTCCTTAGAATGCTCCAATGGAAAATGGATCTCCGCACCCACCGATTTTCCAATCCAGTTTTTCTGCATGGTCAAAACCCGTTCGGGCCATCCGGGCAGTTTATCACACCACTCCAGAAGCTCTTCCGCATATTGGGTGATCTTAAAGAACCATTGATCCAGTTCCCTCTGGGTGACACCTGGATCATCCGCATGGCCTCTCCAACAGGTCCCATCACTCATCACCTGCTCATTGGCCAAGACGGTCTGACAGATCTCACACCAATTGACGGTCGACCTTTTCTTATAGGCCAATCCCTTTTCATACATTTTTAAGAAAAAGAGTTGTTCCCATTGATAATAGGAGACATCGCAGGTGGCAAATTCTCTATCCCAATCATAACTGAAACCCATCCGTTTCAACTGTTTCTTCATATACTCAATATTTTCATATGTCCATTTTGCCGGATGGACCCCGTGCTCGATCGCTGCATTCTCGGCAGGCATCCCAAAGGCATCCCATGCCATAGGATGAAGAACATTGAATCCCTTCATCCGTTTATATCGGGCCACTACATCCCCGATGGAATAATTCCGTACATGGCCCATGTGGATCTTCCCAGAGGGATAGGGAAACATTTCAAGAAGGTAATACTTTGGTTGGGTGGGATCTTCGGTGGCCTTGAAGAGTTTCTGATTCTCCCAGATTTTCTGCCACTTTTCTTCGATCTCTTTAGGGCTATATTTGCGATTCATGCTATCCCTCATCCCTTATGAAATCCGCGACGGTCACCCGTGTCATGTGTCTGTCCCACTTCATTAATAATCCTTTGATATTCTTAACGAATCACGGAGCGGTGATCACCCTCTCATCATTCTTCTAATTCGAAGTCTTAAGGCATTGAGCTTAATAAATCCTTCTGCATCCTTTTGATTATAAACCAAATCTTTTTCAAACGTGGCGAAAGCGCTATGGTAAAGTGATTTTTCTGATTTCCTCCCTACCACCGTGCAATTCCCCTTGTAAAGTTTTAGCCGGACTGTCCCGGTGACATCCTTCTGCATCTCATCGACCGTCTTTTTTAAGACCTCCATCTCTGGCGAAAACCAGTATCCATAATAGATCAATTCCGATATCTTTGGAATGAGCCCATCCCTGAAATGCATTACCTCTCGATCCATAGTGATCGATTCGATGGCGCGATGGGCAATGTGAAGGATTGTCCCCCCAGGTGTCTCATATACCCCTCTTGATTTCATCCCCACATATCGATTCTCTACCATATCCACACGACCGATCCCATTCTGGCCACCCAGTTCATTCAATTTAGTCAATAGAGTTGCTGGAGAATAGGCCGTCCCATCCACCCGCTTTGGAACACCCTCTTCAAACTCAATTTCTACGAAGGTGGGGCGATCCGGGGCCTTCTCTGGAGATACAGAGAGGATAAACATATCTTCAGGAGGCTCTGCCCAGGGGTCTTCTAAGATTCCTCCTTCAAAACTGATATGGAGAAGATTTCGGTCTGAGGAGTAAGGTTTTTCTTTGGTTACGGGTATAGGAATCCTATTCTTCCGGGCATAGTCAATCAGTTCTTCACGAGATTTAAAACTCCACTCTCTCCAAGGGGAGATGACCCGAATATGAGGATTGAGGGCATAGTAGGTCAATTCAAACCGAACCTGATCATTGCCCTTCCCTGTAGAGCCATGGGCCACAGCATCGGCCCCCTCCAACTGGGCAATCTCTAATTGCCTTTTTGCGATAAGGGGTCGAGCGATGGATGTCCCCATCAGATAGGTGCCTTCATAAATGGCATTGGCCTTCAAGGCTGTAAACACATAGTCCCTCACAAACTCTTCCCGAAGGTCTTCGATATAAACCTTACTGGCTCCTGTGGCAATCGCCTTCTCTTCAAGATGATCCAATTCTTCGGCCTGACCGATATCCGCAGTGAAAGTGATCACCTCGCAACCCAATTCATTTTTTAACCATTTTAAAATCACAGAGGTATCTAACCCTCCTGAATAGGCCAATACCACTTTTTTTACTTCGCCCTTCATAACCATCCTCCTTTGTTCGGGTCCAGGGAGAGGAGTTTTGAATTCGATTCATCACTCCAAGCGGTTCGTTTTTTTAAAGACTTCTTCCAGAGACTGGACCATCCGATCCACTTCTTCTTCGGTAATGATGAGTGGAGGTAAAAACCGAAGCACCCTGTTCATTGTACAGTTGATAAGAAAACCTTTCTTCATCATCTCTTTAACAATCTCTGTTCCATCGATCTTCAATTCCATGCCAAGAATCAGGCCTCTTCCCCTCACTTCCTTAACGAAAGAGAATCTCTTCCCCAATGCCATGAGTTGAGATAGGAAATATTGACCCACCTTCTGGCAATTCTCAAGCATCCCTTCTTCTATGAGGGCGGTCAAGGCGGCCACACCTGCAGCAGTGGCCAAAGGATTTCCTCCAAACGTTGATGCATGATCTCCTGGCTCAAAGGATTTAGCCACTTTCTCTTTAATCAAGAGGGCTCCGATGGGAACTCCCCCTGCTAAGGATTTTGCAAGGGTAAGCATATCCGGTTCAACCCCTTCATGCTCATAGGCGAACAGTGTCCCGGTTCTTCCCATTCCCACTTGAACCTCATCAAAAATCAAAAGCACGCCTTTTTCGTCACAGATCTCTCGGACTGCTTTAAGATAACCCTCTTTGGGAATATTCACCCCCCCTTCTCCCTGAATGGGTTCAACAAGAACGGCACAAGTTTTCTCGTCAATCGCCTTTCTCATGGCCTCGATATCATCAAAGGGGATATACTTGAACCCGGGCATAAGGGGATCATATCCTTTGTGATACTTGGATTGAGCCGTTGCAGTCAAGGTGGCAAACGTCCTCCCATGGAAGGATTGCTCCATGGTGATGACTTCATATCGATTCCTATCGATATTCTCTTTGGCATATTTCCGTGCAAGTTTAAGGGCTCCTTCATTGGCCTCTGCCCCACTGTTGCAGAAAAAGACCTTATCAGCAAAGGAATGCTTGCAGAGAAGAGAAGCTAACTGAATCTGTGGCTCAATGTAATAGAAGTTTGAAACATGAATCAGTTTCTTGGCCTGCTCCTGAATGGCCTTGACCACTTTAGGGTGGCAATGGCCAAGATTGCAAACCGCAAGGCCTGCTACAAAATCAAGATATTCCTTCCCCTCGATATCCCAGAGCCTTGTTCCTTGCCCCCGAACTAAAATGATTGGAAAGCGGGCATAGGTATGGGCAATATATTGCTCGGATAGTCTCATCAGCGTTTGAGAATCCATCAGCACCTCATCCGAAAAGGGGACAGGCTACTTTTTCACCCCCTGTTCCCCTATTTTTCTAATAGTCAAAATATAAGTAAAACCGTTGGGTAACCTTCTGCTTCACAAAAAAGTAGCCTGTCCCCTTTTACTATTCCTTTGTGATTTGGGTCCCGATCCCAACATCGGTAAAAATTTCTAAAAGGATCGCGTGATCCTTCCTTCCATCAATGATGTGGGTCTTCGTCACCCCTTCTTCGATGGCATTAATACAACAATGAATCTTGGGAATCATCCCGGAGAAGACCACTTTCTGGCTGATCAATTGTTTGGCCTGCTTGATCGTGAGGGTAGGGATAAGACGTCCCTTCCCATCCAACACCCCTTCCACATCGGTTAATAAAATCAGTTTTTCTGCCTTCAGGGCTGAGGCGATCTTCCCAGCCACAAGATCCGCATTGATATTATAGGTCTCGCCCTCCTCTCCAACCCCAACCGGGGCAATGACAGGAATAAAACTTTCCTTTTCAAGGGCCTCGATGGCTCCCGGATTGATCGCCTTAACCTCGCCCACCATTCCAATATCCACTGCCTCGAGACCTTCTCCCTTCTCCTGAGACCTAGTCAATCTTAATTTTTTGGCTACGATGAGCCCTCCATCCTTCCCGCTCAGCCCTACAGCCTTTCCTCCCTGGTGATTGATAAGGGCTACCAGTTCTTTGTTTACCTTTCCAACCAAAACCATCTCCACAATTTCCATGGTCTCTCCATCAGTCACTCTCATTCCCTCAATGAATTGGGATTTTTTCCCTACCCGACTAAGCATCTCACCAATCTGGGGGCCCCCTCCATGGACGATGACCGGATGAATCCCGATATACTTCAGGAGCACAACATCCTGCGCAAAACTTCTCTTCACCCTCTCCTCCTCCATGGTGCTTCCGCCGTATTTAATTACGATGGTTTTATCATAGAACCGTCGAATATAAGGAAGGGCCTCAATAAGCACCTTGGCTTTATCAATTGGATTGTCCATGGTTCGTATCCTCGTAATGGGTAAGGGGTGAATCTTTATCAGGTCAAGTTTCCGGATGCGGATAACAGGCTTGTTAGAGAGTTGAAGCCTTTTCTCCGAACTCCGGACTCACTCCTCCAAACTAAAGAATAAATCGGCTCAGGTCTTCATCTTCGATAAAGTCTTTTAATTTTTCTTTAACATACAGGGCGTCAATCACCATGTTTTTGCCAGCCATCTCAGGGGCATCAAAAGAGATCTCGTCAAGCAATCTCTCCATAATGGTGTAAAGTCGTCTTGCCCCAATATTTTCAGTTCTCTCATTGATTAAAGCGGCTATTTCTGCAATCTCCTTGATGGCATCCTCTTTAAACTCTAATTTAACCCCCTCCGTCTCCATTAAGGCCGTATACTGTTTGATTAAAGCGTTTTCAGGTTCTGTAAGAATTCGAATTAACTCCTCCTTGCCCAAGGGATCCAACTCCACTCGAATGGGAAACCTCCCCTGCAGCTCAGGGATAAGGTCCGAAGGTTTGGAGACATGAAAGGCTCCTGCGGCGATAAAGAGAATATGATCTGTCTTGGCCATCCCATATTTTGTTGTAACGGTTGTCCCCTCCACGATGGGAAGGATGTCTCTTTGAACTCCCTCCCTGGAAACATCCGGGCCGTAGGTCGACTCTCGCCCGGCAATCTTGTCTATTTCATCGATGAAGATGATTCCAGACTGTTCCACCCTCTGGATCGCTTGTTTGGCGACTGCATCCATATCAATCAATTTATAAGCCTCCTCCTGAGCCAGGATGCTTAAGGCCTCGGGAACTTTGACTCTCCTCTGCTTCTTCTTTTTGGGGAAGAGGCTCCCAAACATATCCTTGATGTTGATGTCCATTTCCTCCAAACCCGTCGCTGTGAAGATCTCCACAATCGGTAGGTTCCGGTCCACGGTCTCCACCTCTACATATCGATCGTTTAATTTTCCAGCGATGAGCATCTTTCGGAGTTTCTCTCGAGTGGCCCGTTGATTCTCCCCTTCTCTGTGTGGACCCTTGGAGGGAGGGAGAAGTAAATCCAAAATTCTCTCTTCTGCAATCTCCTCGGCTTTCTTTTGGACCTTCTTGGCCTCCTCCGCCCTGACCATATTGACGGCAATGTCCGTGAGGTCGCGGATCATTGATTCTACATCCCTTCCGACATAACCCACCTCTGTAAATTTTGAGGCCTCCACCTTTAGAAAGGGCGCCTGGGCTAACTTCGCCAGTCTTCGAGCGATTTCGGTCTTGCCCACGCCTGTGGGGCCAATCATGATGATATTCTTGGGAGCGATTTCATCCCTCAGGGGCTCAGGAACCTGCTGACGTCTCCAGCGGTTTCTTAAGGCAATGGCCACCGCCCTTTTAGCATCTTTTTGGCCAATGATATACTTATCCAATTCAGAAACAATCTCTCGGGGTGTGAAGGTTTCCATTATAACTCCTCCACAATGATTCGATCATTCGTGTAGACACAGATGGAGGCCGCGATCTTCATCGCCTCCATAGCAATCGCCCTCGCATCGAGGTCAGAGAACTCAGTGAGGGCCTTGGCTGCAGCGTGGGCATAAGGCCCTCCGCTCCCAATGGCTGTGACCCCATCATCGGGCTCAATCACATCCCCATTTCCAGAGATGACAAGGGACCGTTCCGAATCGGCCACAATCAGCAAGGCCTCGAGCCTCCTAAGAATTCGATCCGTCCTCCACTCCTTAGCCAATTCCACCGCTGCGCGAATCAAATTCCCATTGTACTGCTCCAGTTTCTCTTCAAACTTAGCAAACAGGGTAAAGGCATCTGCAGTAGCGCCCGCAAACCCAGCAAGGACTCGATCATGGTAAATCTTTCTCACCTTCCGGGCGGTATGTTTCATGATGGTATGCTCAAGCGTCACCTGCCCATCGCCGGCCATTACGACCTTTCCCTTATGTCGAACAGATAAAACGGTGGTCCCTTCCATCTTTGGCATTTTCTTCTCCATCTTTTTACTCAACTCCTCCCCCCTTACGGACCCATCTTAAAATGCTTTTGTTTAATTTTTTCCTATCAGAGGATTGGCCTGTGGTGGAATCAGGGGTTAAAGAGACTATAAAACTCAAACGCGATTCCCACTCTGGGCTTTCTGGACTGCCTTTTTAAAACTACGTGGATGAGCCCTATCATAAACCTCCATCAACTTCCCCAAACTGAGATGAATATATCGTTGGGTCGTGGAGAGGCTGGCATGTCCCAGCATCTCCTGAATCTCTCTCAGATCAGCCCCCGCATCCAAGAGGTGGGTGGCAAAGGTGTGTCGAAGGCTGTGAGGGCTTACCCTCCTACAAATACCAGAGCGTTTTGAGTAATGCTTGACCAGCCTCCCAACACTTCGAGCACTTAGTCTTTCCCCCTTAGAGTTGGTAAAGAGAGGGCTTTCGCCTAAAATTTCTCCACGTTCTTCTAAGTAGGCCTTTAGTGATTTAATCGCTTCGCCTCCAACTGGAACAATCCGTTCTTTTCTTCCTTTTCCCATCACCCTTACGATCCCCAAATCCAGATTCAGTTGGTTGATATTTAACCCCACCAGTTCCCCTACGCGAAGCCCACTCGAATAGAGGAGTTCTAAGATAGCCCTATCCCTTAACCCCTTTACCTTCCCACTCCTCAAGGAATTTTTTCCGTTACCATCCGTAGATTCCATCAGCCTGAAGGCTTCATCGACAGTAAGGGTGGTGGGAAGGGGTTTCTCCACCTTCGGGGTTGAAACTTCCTTGGCAGGATTGGAGGGGAGAATCTGCTCCCGAACAAGATATTTAAAAAAAGACCTCAGGGTTGAAAGTTTCCTTGCGATCGAACTTTTTTTGTTCTTCCTATGAAGAAAACTTAAATATCTCCGAATATCCAGTCGATCAATCTTTTCAACCTCCACCCTTCCTCTTAATGAATAAGACAAACTGTTTTCCTTCAGAAATTTCTCAAATCCCTCCAAATCCCTTTGATAAGATCTGCAGGTATGGGGGGAGGCGTTCTTTTCAGCAGAAAGATAATGGATGAATTTCCGAATAAGGGGATGAGTCTTTTCTGAAAGAGGGGAAGCCATCGTCCTTTTATCCTGTGGATTCATCGTAACTTGTTAAAATTTTATTAATTTTTATTTTATAACATAATTTTAAATTTTATCAATAAGAATTATTAAGGCTTGACACAAAAAATTTTATCATTGACATTCCCTTTGATTTTCGGGTAAACTTCAAAAATCCAAAACATGTTAGGAGGGAGGTGATCAGGATGGCCGAACCCAGGGTGGCAAGAGTAACAGAAATTATTGCAGGGTCTCCAAAGGGATTTGAGGATGCAGTAAAAGTAGGCTTTGCAAGGGCTACAAAGACGTTACGGGGTATTACAGGATTGCGAATTATTGAAATGCGGGTGGCAGTTGAAAACTCAAAGATTACTGAATACCGGGTAAGAATGGAAGTAATTTTCGTTCTCGAAACCTAATGCTCTTCATCTTTGGATAAGGAGGAGAAAAATAGGGCCCTATCTCCTTTAATGGGAGTCAAAACTCTTTGGAGATAGGGTCTCTTATTTTATATCCATCAATCCCTCTCCCTTATCACCCTCATCAATTCCTCTTGGGTAACGGTTGCCGTCCCCCTTTTCCCAACCACAATTCCTGCTGCATAATTGGCCAATCTTGCTGAATGACGGGCATTGGCCCCTGAGACCATTGCAAGGGCCATCGAGGCAATCACGGTATCTCCTGCCCCTGTAACATCGTAAACTTCCTTGGCCATCGTTGGGACGGGAAGAATTTTGTGATGAGGTTCAAAGATGGTCATCCCCTCCTCCCCTTGAGTAATGACAAGCACCTCGCACTTCAATTTCCTTAGAAGGATACTCCCTGCCTTTTCCAGTGAGGCCCTATCGTGGATGGGGACACGAGAGGCCTCACTGGCCTCCTTTACATTTGGAGTAACCAGAGTGGCTCCTTTATAGAAGAAAAAGTTTTTCAATTTTGGATCAACCATTACCCTTCTATTCAATCTCTTTGAGTTTTGGATAACTGTTTGAATTAAGTTTTTGGTAAGCAACCCCTTCCCATAATCAGAAATAATGATGCCATCAAAATACTCTAAATTCTTTCTCAAGAACTCTTGGAGTTGAAGCAGGGTCCCCCGTTTTGGGTGATTGGTGGTCTCCCTGTCTATTCGGACCAACTGTTGATGGTGGGGATGGTGGGCGATGATCCTTGTCTTCACGGTTGTCTGTCTTCCCTCCTCAACGAAAACCCCGCTTTGGTCAATACCAATTTCCATAAGTTTTCTTTTTATCTTTTTTCCATTCTCATCATCTCCTACCAAACCGCAGAGGGATACCCTACCTCCAAGGGCATGGATATTGTGGGCAACATTTGCAGCCCCACCGAGGTCAAAATCCTCCTTTTCTACAAGGATCACTGGGATAGGGGCTTCAGGAGAGATCCTCGAAACCCTCCCTAAGATGTATCGATCCATCATGATATCGCCGATCACCAAAATTCTTATTTTTGAAAACCCCTTTAATATCTTCTCAAGAATGGCTCTCTCTCGCTCCTTCACTTGATTACTGCCCTCCTTTTTTTCTTTGAAAAAATTCAATGGTCTTTATCAACCCCATACGGGTATCCCACTGCGGTTCATAATCTAAGATCATTTTAGCCTTTTGAATATCAGCCAAGGAATGCTTGACATCACCTTTCCTGGGCTCCTCATGGATGGCTGGAATATTTAACCCAAGAAGGTTTTTAAGTATATCGAGGAGTTGATTGAGGGAGGTCCTTTTCCCGCAGGCAATATTGATCACTTCTCCATTGAGCCTTTCGATCTCCATGGCCAGAAGATTTGCCTCCACCACATTATCGATGTAAGTAAAATCTCGAGATTGTTCCCCATCGCCATAGATGATAGGAGAACGCCCCTCAAGCAATGCGTCGATAAACCTTGGGATGACAGCGGAGTAAATAGAAGTTGGATCCTGCTTGGGTCCGAAGATATTGAAATATCTTAAGGAGACGGTTTCAAGGCCATAGAGATTGGAAAAGAGTCGACAGTACTGTTCCCCTATATACTTTTGAAGGGCATAAGGTGAAAGGGGATTAGGGGGCATATCCTCCTTTTTGGGTAGAGTAGGCGTATCCCCATAGATCGAAGAGGAGGAGGCATAGATGAAACGTTTCACTTCCATTTCTTTCGAAGAGATGAGGAGATTAAGGGTCCCATTTACATTGACTGAATGGGTTGTCATAGGATCCTCTATGGATCGTTGAACCGATGGGATGGCTGCTTGATGAAATACATATTCTACTCCCTTCACGGCCTCTTTACAAACCCTAATCTCCCTTATATCTCCTTCAATGATTTCAAGGAAGGGGTATGACTTATCGAATATCAGGTTCTCCCTTTTCCCAGTTGAATAATTATCAAGAACACGGACCAGATGGCCTTGTTTAAGTAACGCCTCTGTTAAGTGGGATCCAATAAATCCTGCTCCTCCGGTTACCAGAACCTTTGCCATATTCTCCCCTATAACCTTTTCTTATCTATCTCTGACGAAGGGATCTCCATCTTATCCAACCTGCTTAATTAGAGGTATACTTTTCCCCTCCAACGGTCTCCCTAATCAATTCTGCTGTAATTTTGACCCCTTCCGCACTCCAATGTGTATCATCGATTTGATAGGGTAATATCTGGTTTTTTTGAAAGGCCTCTTCAAATGCCTTCTGGGTATCAATGACTTCTACCCCTTGTCTTTTCAACTCCTTAATTAAATTCCCTAAAAAAGTGGGCTTGGGGGTTTGTAAAATTTCATGAAGAATATTTTCCTTTTCAGGAATAGGAAGAAAGAGAAAGCGGATCCCTCTTGTTGTAACAGCATCATGGTAAGACTTAATAAGTTGGACTGCTTTCTCTAATACTTCTCTTGGAACTTCACGATTGGCCTCTGGACCTTCCAAAAAGAAGATAGGACCATGAAGAGGAACTATGTATTTCGGTTTGATATTGGATTTAGCCGAAATCCATCTCTTTATATTTGCCCTGTAGTAATGAAGCATATTCATTTTATATAGGCGGTCCAATAGAATAAATAAGGATTGAAAAAACCTATTCTCCCTTAAGGCCTTGATGGATTGGAGAAGATTGCCTTCTATTTGATATCGCCTCTTTGATTTAAGAGGAGAGAAATAGGTAATCTCCCTCTCCACACTTGCCAGGATAACCAGATCAGGAGGCTTTTCAATAAACCGCCTCTCTTTAAGGAAAGAGCCTATCCCAGCAGGAGCCATAGGATAAACCCTTACCTTTAATTGGCTTTCTAAGACCTCTGAAAGTATCTCTTTCTGGGTTAGACCACTTCCTGCGATATTGGAATCTCCCACAATGACAATCCGAAAAGGACCTTCCCCGTTTATCTTTCGATATCCATATTGGTCGGTTATCCATTTTACCACTTTCTTTTTTGAATATTTCGTGTGGTGGGCTAAATCCCCTTCCTCTACCTTTGTAAGTTCTAAATTGGGATAAAATGGGCCTGTCAAAAGTTTTTTAAATTTCCTTACAGAAAGGGCTTCCCAAACCCTGAATGTAAAATAGTCAATGGGTAAAATGAACAATTCCACTGTGAGGACAACCAAAAATGGAAGTATGAAGATTACTAATTTAAATATAAATCGTTTCATCAAGACCCTCTAAAATTGGAAGTAAATAAACTGTTTTGTTCCAAAATTCCCACACAACAAAATGGCAAGCAGGATGAAATAATAAAAGGACCACCGTAGCCCTATAGGTTTAGAAGAAAGCAGATGGTATATCCTTCCATTTCGTTGGAAGATTTGAACCACAATGAGAAAAACAATAGAGGCAGATCCGATGATAAATTCAAATCTCCCTTCCTTCCAAAAAACCATATTTCGAAGACCATCGATACTGAACTCCTTTTCCCATCCGGAAAAGAGGTGTGAAATGATATAAAGCGAATCGGAAACACTATTTGCTCTAAAAAAGATCCAAGCAAAAGAGACCAAGACAAAGGTGGTCACCACTTTTATGGCTCTATAAAACCCTGGAGGATGATTCAACCCCGTCTTTTGAATTATCCCTTCTCTTATCTTTTTGGTCAGATTTGAAAAAATGAGATAAAATCCATGGATCCCTCCCCATAGGATAAAGGTCCAATTGGCCCCGTGCCAGAGACCACAGAGAAGAAATACGACCATTAAATTAAAATACCATCTCGGCCGAGAAACACGATTGCCTCCCAAGGGGATATAGAGATAATCCCTGAGCCATGTGGAAAGTGAGATATGCCAGTTTCTCCAGAAGTCTCCAATGGAGGAAGAAAAATAAGGTCGATTGAAATTATCCATCGTCTGATAACCCATGATTTGAGCGGCTCCAATGGCGATATCTGAATATCCTGAGAAATCACAATAAATCTGAAACGAGTAAAACAGAGTGGCCAGAGTTAGTCCTATTCCTTGATAGTGTGTAGGGTGGTTATAAACAGAGTCAACCAATATGGCTAAATTGTCAGCGATCACCATCTTTTCAAAGAAGCCCCAGATCATCAATCTTAGGCCATCCGTTACCCTCTGATCATCGAAGTTAACTCTCTGGTAAAACTGGGGAATTAGTCTTGTTGCCCGCTCAATGGGGCCAGCCAGAAGTTGAGGAAAGAAGGCTATATAGAGGGCAAGTTTCTCCAAATGGCGTTCGGGTTTCAGATCCCCCCGATACACATCGATGCAATAACTTATGCTTTTGAAGGTATAAAAAGAGATACCAATCGGTTGAAGAAAATTGAAAGCCGGGACTCCATAAAAAAGATTAAGGGTATTGAAGAGGGTTTTCAGATTGTCATTGAAGAAATCGAAATATTTGAAAAGGAATAACATTCCAATATGATAGGCTAAGGCAAGGATAAGGATCCTCTTCCGTGTAGATTGAACCTTAACTTTCCCCAATTTAATTCCAATGTAATAACTGATAAGGGTGGATAATAAGATGATGAGGAGGTACTCCGCCTTCCAGCATAGGTAGAAGTAATAACTTGCTCCGAGTAGTAAAACCCATCGAAGACGGAAGGGGGTGACGAAATAGAGGATCACTACGATGACAAAAAAATATATAAACGGCAATGAGTTAAATAGCATAGTATCACAGTTTACTAAAATTTAATCTAATAAAACTTTTTTAGGGGGATGAGGCCTCTGGGGAGGGGAATTGGCTTTTAAGTTCTTTAAACTCCAACTCCAACAGAGCATAGCGCTGGGCTAAGTCTTTATTCCAGTTTGCCAATTTTGAGATCACCACAGAAAAGTGAAGGACGATGAGGAGAAGGAAAATAAAGGCAATCACAACCACTGCGGATAAATAGTATACCCCTGTAATTCGGGTAATAAATTTAGAGAGAAAATATTCAGGCCATAGGCTGAAGAGTAGGGTGACAGCACCGGTAAAAAGCCATAGAATCGAATATTCCTCCCGAAGCCTCCCCTTCCGGATCAGTTCAAAAGTAATGAACATAAGCAAGAGGCTGAGGGTTCCAATAATTATCTGAATCTTAATCAACATTCTTTTTCTCCTTTCTTAAGAATGGACTTTTTTAAAGCAATCCACAACGATGGCTAAAAGCACCTTCACCATATAATAGACCGAGCGAAGCGTTGTGATGGAGGATTCCCCTGAAACCCTCTCTTTCATCTGGACAGGGGTTTCCCTTATTTTCAACCCAGCCTTGTGAAGCAAGACCAGGGACTCTGGTTCTGGATAATCTTGGGGGTATTCCAGGGCAAACAGACGGATCGCCTTCCTGCTGACCGCTCTAAATCCTGAAGTGGGGTCTGTAACCTTTTGGCCCACAATGGTTGAAATCGCTTTGGAAAGGATGGATATCCCTATTCTTCTCATCACGGAGGATTTAAATTCCGAATCACCTGTGAAGCGGGACCCAATGACCATATCCACCTCCTGGCTTTTCAAAACCTCAAGAAGTTTTTGAACCTCTCTGGGTTCATGCTGCCCGTCTCCATCTACTTGAATGGCAATGTCAAAATCTTTCTCATAGGCAAATCGATAACCTGCCTGCATCGCCCCACCAATTCCCAGATTAAAGGGTAAATCTAAGACCACGGCTCCACTGGCCTTGGCCTTTTCTGAAGTTAGATCTTTAGACCCATCGTTGACCACCAGGGTCTCCACTTGAGGAAGGTATTGTTTAACCTCTTTCACCACTTCCCCTACGGAGCCTTCCTCATTATAGGCAGGAATAATGATGAGAATTTTGGCAGGGGCTTCTACCGAATTGAATTTTTTCTCATAATCTTCCATTTTTCAATGCCTTATTCCTTTACCATCATCCTCCGGGTGATGTTAACCGTAAAGGTCGCCCCCTCAATCGCCTTTTGTGCATCCTTTTGGGTATATTCGTTTGTCGGTATAAAATCGATATCGCCATAGAAGGCAAGTTCTCTCTCTTTTCTTAACTCTTTTGAAATCTTTGCCAGATGGAATATTTCGTCAGAGGTGACACCTTTAAATCTTTCTTGATGTTCAATCAAGAGAGGACCAACATCATGATATTTGGGTGGCTCTATCCCAACATATCTTAGCATCCCTTTTAGGCATAATTCTATGATTTCCTGTGCTTCCCTTATCACATCCGAATAGGCCCCTTTTCTCAAAAGCAAATCAAGAATATCTAACCTATCAGAGGCCTTTTTGAAATAACTCTGTGCAAGGTCATGATTGGTCATAGCTCGATCACATCCCCTGGTTTATAATCTGGCTTGAGATCCCAGTACCAAGCATTCCCTCTCCATATCCTTTTGGCACCCAATTCTCTTAGCCTCTTTCTTAGCTTTTCAAGGACTCCGTTAAAAAACCCATTACGATCAAATAGTATTTTGGCATCCTCCACCATATCGAGAAAGAGTGGACTTCCCCTTTCAGCCTCTTCTGGACTTTTGATAAGAGTGGAGAGGTAAGTATTAATTCCTTCTTTTTGTCGAAGATGTTTTAAAAATGGTTCAAGCCTCTCTTCGACAGAATCAAACTCCCTTATTCTCTTCATCCTTCCGTGTGGAAGTCCTTCCGCAATAACCAATACGTCCAAGTCAGAATCAAAGGTAGGAGTCTCTCTGGCCACCGAACCATAGACAATAACGGAGACAAGCCTCTCTCCATAAAACGATTTAATCTCCGTTAAAAGTCTCTCTTCGAGTTCCCTAAATCTCTCTTTAAGCATCTTTTAAAGGCCTTGTCAAAATATGAGATGCCTTTTTAAACCTTTCCCTTGACAAATTCAACTATTTCTTCAGCCATCTTGACTGCCCCGGCGGCCGCATCTCTTGTATAAACTTTTGCAGGAATACTATCTGGCAAACTATTTGGGTATCGGGTCGGGACATAATAACCATCAAGAATAGCCCATTTTTTAACCATCTCTGAAAACTGAATATCATATTGGGCTGAAACGCCACACAATCTCTCTACGGAGTAACCCCCTCTTTCAGCCAATTCTTTTGCCCATTTCAGATCCTCAACGGCCTGTTCTAACCACCTCTTCCCCTCCTCCTCGGGCTCTTTTCTCATACAAGATAATCTCCTCCTTCAATAAGTTTCTAAAAAATCTCTTCCCTTTTAATCTTTCAAATTCTTCTGGAGAATAACATAAAATATCTGCATCGACAGGAAGGGCAAGGAGAGAATAGATTTCTTTCGTCCTTTCCAAAAAAGGCTTATTGGTTTTCATAATGATCAATATGTCAAGATCAGTAAAAAGGGTATGGGGCTTCCCTCGGGCACAAGAACCAAAAAGACTGATCCTTTCTGCCCGGGAAGACATCACCCTTACAACCTTATCGAGAGATTCTTTTAGGAGTTTTCGGTACTGTTCTCTTTTCTCTTGTATCATCTCTCTTCGTTCCCCAGGACTCTATTCAGTTGACCTCTATCATACCAGAACCAAAAAAGGCTGTCAAAATAAAGAAAGAGGCACTCCCTGTTTAATAAGCTTTTTAATTTTTGCAAGTAATTCATCTTTTAAATGGGGGAGCCCTCGCCCTGTTTTATCAATATACGAATATCGTATAAAATTTGCTTTCCATTATCATTTATTCTAAAATTTTTAAACATCGTCTCATAGTCAATCCCTTTTGTCTAACTTTGATATTCATGTCAATCGAATTTTGTGGGTCTGACCCTAAGACCTGGGAATAATGTCAAAGGTTGAAATCTCACCCTCCTTTCACCACGGGCTCAAACATTAACCAATTTTTAGTTGCTTTTAAACCTATTTCCCATCATAATTTGTTTAAATAAAAGCATGTTCCTTAAGAATTTTAAAGGAACTTCCCATGACCGTTTGGTCACCCACGAACGATGAAAATCCCCCCGCTCATGGCGATGCTCGCCTTTGGCGGCTCAGCTTCATCCTCTCCCCGAGGGGCTGATCTTAGCACACACTTGACACCGAGGGGGAAAGATGTTATAAGGGGTTCATGTATGTTTATGGACAATATTTTCCCAAATCTATTCTGGATCGAATTCAAGAGACTATCCAAAAAGAGC
>Ga0315298_1004345_pt1 | contig 21262 bp, 17 predicted proteins | sample WHS_1_MG_FD_203077 | JGI IMG/M metagenome (GOLD analysis project Ga0315298, IMG submission 203077) | Extremophilic microbial mat communities from Washburn Hot Springs, YNP, Wyoming, USA - WHS_1_MG | ecosystem: Environmental > Aquatic > Thermal springs > Hot (42-90C) | place: USA: Wyoming...
GGGACGGGGCCTTCCGGCAAGCGGGTCTCCCGGCGAGCTACCGGGTCTCCCGGCGAGCTACCTGGCGAGCACGATATCTCCCAGGTTCACCGACACTGCTGTCCTTGTTTCGATCACCTGGTCCTTGTATCCGGGAGCGGACACCGTGACCTTGTAGCGAGTGTTGGCTCGGAGACCTTCAAACTCGAAATCGCCAAAACTGTCGGTGAGCTTGGTCTGACGCACGCCGGTGCTCTTGCCGTCGGCGTCGATCTCCTCCAAGGTGACGGTGGCTCCTTTGGCGCACTCGTCGGTGTCACCCAGTACTACACAGCCGGCGATGAAACTCTTAGGCAGGCCGATATAGCGGACCTTCTCCTTAAGTCCGAACTCAGGATGCAGGACCTCGGTGGGTTTGGAAGCAAGCAGCTCAGAGATGGCGCTGCCTGGATCGTCGAGATCGCCGAACACCAGGGCTCCCGTGGGACAGGCTTCCACGCAGCGCGGCTCTCTCCAGCCGGCATCAAGCAGGTGAGCGCACAAAGTGCACTTCTGCGGCAGCTGCTCGTCTTCGTTCCAGAAGATGACCCGATAGGGACATCTGGACACCAGTTCTTTCTGGCCCTTGGCCTTGTGGGGATCGATGATGACGATCCCGTCCTCCCGCTGGTAAATCGCTCCGTCAGTGGCTGCCGCCACGCAAGGAGCGTTCTCGCAGTGCATGCAGGGGATGGCCACATAGTCCACCTTGACCTTAGGGAACTGGCCCCGTTGGATCTCGATGACGTTCATCCATGTCTGACCTGTTAGCGGCTGGGGAGCCGCGTAGGGACGATGGTCATTGCCGTAATGCTCATCCTTGCAGGCGATGAAACAGTTGTAGCAGCCGATGCAATGGGCGACGTCGATCACCATGCCGTATCTGGTCATCTCAAGCCTCCCATCTGGTCATCTCGACCAGGCATGAGTTCGGCGCCATGCCTGGCACATTCTTGGACAGGAGCCTCGCTGGCGTAAGCAGGTTAACGCAGCCGCCCCGATCGGTGCTTCCCGGCTTGCCCGGCTCGAGCGGGTCGTACTTGGCTGAGCCCTCGTAGGAGTGGATGACGCCGGGCCGAACTCGCTCTGTGACTTCAGCGATGCAAAGCACGGAGGCGCGGTCGTTATAGAGCTTGACCACGTCGTCATTCTTGATGCCTCGGGCTTCCGCGTCGCGCGGATGGATGCGCACTACCCAGTAAGCGTAACCGTTCTTGAACTTGCGGTGCCCAGGGATCTCCGAAAGCCAAGGCACGTGAGTGTCATGATGCGTGTGGAAGCTGAACCGCGGGTGCGGTGAGATGAGCTGCAGGGGGTACTTCTTGGCCAGCTCAGAAGTGTGTCCTTCCCAGCTCGGGATGTACTTTGGCATGGGCGCGCGCTCGTCATCGTCCGGGGTGTGGGCGAGGAGGCTCTGCGAGACGAACTCAATCTTGCCGCTATAGGTGCCCAGCTCGTGTCCTTTGTCGGTGCCGCGCTTGGGGTTCGCGGTGTCCGGCGTATCGCAGGGCCTACCTTCGTAGAACCAGCGCAGCGCCGGCGTAGGTTTGTAGTTCTCTAGCTGAGGCACGACAAAGTAGCCCTTGGTCTTGAACTCCTCGAAACTGATGTATTTGGGCAGGTCCGAGGCGTAGAACATCTTCTCGATCCACTGCTCGATGGTGTTGCCTTCAGTGTATTCCTCGAGGATGCCCAAGCGCTCCGCCAGCCCACAGAAAATGTCGTAGTCAGAGCGAGATTCACCCACGGGCTCAATACACTTCTGCTGATAGACGATCACGCGGTGGTTGCAGCTTCCCGAGGCATGGAGCGAGTAACCGCCCGAGCTAGCCCATTCGCCGATGTCGTTGCGTTCCAGGTTGGTGCACGCGGGCAGGATAACGTCCGCGAACTTGGTCTCGGTGGACCACCAGCAATCCTGGTTCACCACGAACTCGAGCTTCGGGCTCTGATACATGCGCACCCAGCGGTTAGTGTCGGTCATGGTAGCGATGAAAGCGCCGCCATACCGGTAGAACATCTTCACCTCGGAGTGACCCGGCATCGGGTACACGAACTTGGTGAACTGCTGCTCAAGAGAGGCGCCGCAAAAACCCTCACCCATCCACTCGATGGGAGGGCTGAGGATGGCTTCCGGCACCAAGAGTCTGTAAACGCGCTGCTTCACCGGGTTGATGGCTGGCTTCTTTGCGATGAGGTTGAAGCCGCCACTTGCATACCCGGGGAAGTCAAGGGTGTGGTTGTACGGCGGCCCATTGGCTGTTCCCCAGATGCTGACGCCGGGTTTGCCCAGGCCCTGCATGGCTTGCAGCAAGACCATGAGTCGGTTGTGCTCGGTGGCATAGGCTTGGCGGCAGTGACCACCCTCGCCACCCTTGGTCCCACCGGCCAGGCAGGTGCGATGAGAAGCCCACTCGCGGGCTAGAGCCACGATGGTGCGGGCTTCTACCCCTGTGATCTCCGCCGCCCACGCCGGAGTCTTGGGTACCCCGTCCTCTTCGCCCAGCACGTACTTCTTGAACTCCTCAAAGCCGATGGTGCGGCTGGCGAGGTATTCCTTGTCGTACGTCCCTTCTGTGAGCCAGACATAGGCGATGCCCAAGGCCAGAGCGCCAGTGGTTCCGGGCCGGTAGGCAATCCACTTGTCACCCACGGCAGCGCCGGTGTAGTTGAAATACGGATCAATAATGATCTGACGGATGCCTTTTTCTTTGAGCCAGTACCGCCAGAGAGCCGACTCGTTTCCTCCGTAGATGCCGTGCGTGGTATCGGCGTCGTTGCCCCAGTGGATGATGAGCTCAGTATGTCTCAGGGTGTCCTCGAGCATATCGTAGTGCTCGGGGTTGCCCAGCCGCCAGTAGAAGCCCCAGGCGTGAGTGGCTCCCCAGTGCCAGCCCTCCCAGCTGTCCGGGTTGTCGAGGATGTCGGTGAACCCGATCAGGTTGAAGAAGCGAGCCCAGGCCCCAGTGCGGTAGCCGAGGTTGCCCCAGTTGTGGTGGGAGGAAGCGCGCGACATGATGGCTTCCGGGCCGTAGGTTTCCCGGATGCGCTTCATCTCGCCTGCTACTAGGTCCAAAGCCTCATCCCAGCTGATGCGCACGTACCCAGACTTCCCCCGGTTTTGAGGGTTACGTTCACCTTTCGGATCGAAGTCCACCCGCTTCATCGGGTAAAGGATCCGGTCTTCCGAGTAGACCCGGACCTTTTCTGTCAAGGTGAAGGGGGCTACGCAGGCCTTGCGCGGGGGTGAGTACTTCTTCCCGTCTACCTCGATGGTCCAAGACGGGGCGTCCGTCTCGTCAAAGACGAGAGGACGCACCCGCACGATTTTGCCGTCTTTGACATGGACTCGGATCGGGCCGCCGCCTGTGCAGTTGACGAACGTCTGTTCCGACATGCGTTTTCAAGCCCTCCTAGTCGACTGGCGCTGCGTTCAGCCAGGCCATCTCTGTGGTCGCAAATCCATGCAGGAAGCTGTATACATCCCGCAGGTGCTTGCTGAAGGGCACATCATCATCGGTGGTGCCATAACCGCCGAAGATCCCGACCGCGTAGTTCACGAACTCGACCCCAATCTGATCCACGTAGGCTTTGACCAGCATGCCGATCTTGGGGTTGTAGTCGTGCTTGGTCTGGTACGACCAGGCGCCTTTCCAGAGGAGAGCCCGAGCTGCCTCCAGCTTGGCCTGCATCTCGGCGATCTTCATGGCCACGTGCTGGTGGTAGATGATAGGCTTGCCTCCTTGCACCCGCTTCTTGGCGTAGTCCAGGGTCTCCTCGTAGATGGCCCTGACCGTGCCCAGGTTGGCTGCTGCGCCCAGCAGTCCAAACGGCGGTGGAACTCCGAGCGGGGTCTTTGACCAGTCCTTCTGGGGACCGCCCCACTCGCCTTCCGTGCCCCAAGCCTCACCTTCTTTGCCCACCAGATAGCGCGCCGGTATGCGGGCATCCTCAAATACGAGCTCCGCGTTGGCTAGCAGGCGCCTACCCAGCTTGTTATGGAACCGGCCGATGCGGAATCCAGGGGTGTCGTGGGGCACGAGGAAGAGGCTGAGACTAGTGGAGATGGGGCCTTTCCTGTCGGTCCGGGCGTAAAGGAAATAGAGCTTGGCGATACCGCCGCAAGAAATATAGTGCTTGGTGCCGTTGATGACGTATTCGTCGCCGCGTCTTTCCGCGTAGGTCTGGATGGAGGCTCCGGGCTCGTCATACAGGAAGTGGGAGTCGGTACCTGCCTCCGGTTCCGACCTGGCCAAAGCCAGCAAAAAGGTGTCGTCCTCCATGAACTTGGGCAACCACTCGTTCCGCTGCTCTTCGTTGAGCTCCCCGATCAGGCGAGGAGACTCGGTGTAGCAGCCGCGGATGATAGTGGCAAAGCCCTGATCGGCCGCTCCCAGCTCCTCGAGTATGAGGCACAGGGAGAGGTAGTCCGCCCCGCCGCCGCCGAACTTTTCGGGGATGGCAGCGGTGCGCAGACCAAGCTGTGAGGCCTTCTTTATCAGGTCCCAAGGTACGCAGTCCTCGGGGTTTGGTCTGCGGTCGTATTCCATGGCGACCGGCTTCACCTCGTTTTCGGCAAAGTCGCGCACCATGTCGCGGATCATCCGCTGTTCTTCAGTCAAAAGGAAGTCAACCATGCAATTCCTCTCCTCCTTTCCGCATCCCTGGGATCGGCGCCGGCTTCATCATAGTACGCAGCAAGGTCATGAGAAGCCCTTCCGCGCAACTTGTCATGACAGGGCTGAACTATTACCGGCAAGCATAAGAGGAGAGCATCAAGGGCATGGGTAACAGGCCGGAGCGGCCCGTCGCTTGCTCACCCGCCACTGGCACGGGTTCTGACCTGTGGTTCGTCACTAGCGCGGCCTAGCGGTCAATCGCGTTGTGGCCGGGCTTCGGTCCTCTCGCTACGGCCGTGTGCCCGTAGAAGCCGAGGCTAGACCCCCGCCCAGGGCGGCGCGGATGTGGAGCATAAGCAGTCGAGCTGCCGCAGGCAGGGGGCGATCGCGCGGATAAATGAGGTTAAGGTCGCGATAGAGGGGCTTCTCAAAGGGAATGACCACCAGGCCGTCCAGGCTGTCCTGATAGGCAAGCATCCGGGGCATGGGAGCTACGCCAAACCCACGACGCACGAGAGCCTTGATCAAAGCGGGATAGTTGGCCCGGTAGGAGAAACGAGGCTCGACACCTGCTCGACGGAGAGCGTCGGCTACCACGTTGCCGGCGTTCATAGTGGTGCGCGGAAGCAGCAGTGATTCGCCGGCCAGCATCTGCAGGGGGATGGAGGGAAGTTGAGCGAGTCGGTGATTGCGCGATACCACAAGCACAATCTCCTCAGTGAGAAGGTGCTGAGTTGCGGTGCGCGCCGAGCCCCAGGGGGTCATGACGGCGCAGTCTAGCTCGCCGAGGATGACGGCCTCCTCCAACTGGGCGTCGTCTTTTTCCACAAGGTCGACGCTCATGTTGGGATGGCTCTCGAGAAAAGATACGATTATGGGCGTGAGAAGCAGCGCCATCACATTGCCTACCGCGCCGAAGCGCACACAGTTGGTCCCAGTTCCCGCTCGCTCTCTGACCAGAGTGACAGCTTCGTCTGTCCGGGCAATGATGGCTTTGGCCAAGGGTAGAAGAACCTGCCCCGCGGGGGTGCACTCGACGTGTCGGCCATACCTTTCAAACAAGCGCGCGCCCAGCTCCCTTTCTAGTCGCGCGATCTGTCGGCTCAGGGTGGGTTGGGTCGAGTGCATAGAGCGGGCCGCGCGACTAAAACTGCGGGCCTCAGCGACAGCTACAAACGATCTGAAAAGATCCAGTTCCATCCATACAACATGGTAATACTTGTGCTGACTGATGAAAAGTTCCGCCGGAAAAAACATAAGGAGGTGGTGCAAGGTTATCATGTAGCAAGCCCGCAGCAGCGGGCAGGGTCGTTTCCAGGCTCGCCTTGGTAAAGGAATGGATGAGTGATGAGACTCGTAGTTTGCGTGAAACAGGTTATCGACACGGAGGCCGAGAATAGGCTCGACCCTGCGTCCTGGCGTGTGGACCGCAGCGTCAATTGCATCCTTAACCCATACGACGAATACGCGGTGGAAGAGGCTCTTCGGCTGCAAGAGGCACACGGGGGCGAGGTCACTGTTGTTTGCATGGGGCCGGCCAAAGCCGAGGAGGCGGTGCGGAAGGCTCTTGCCATGGGGGCGGATGCCGGGGTGTTGGTGAGCGACGAGGTTCTAGCTGGGTCTGACGTGCAGGGCACCGCATATGCCTTAGCCGAAGCTCTAAAAGGTCTGCAGTTCGACCTTCTACTGTTCGGCAACCGCTCAACCGATGGGGAGACAGGGTGTGTCCCCGCGGCCGTGGCCGAGCGGTTGGGTCTGCCGTTTTTGTCTTGCCTTGCCAAAGTGGAGGTGAGCGGGGATACGCTGAGTGTCCATCGGGAAACCGAGCAGGGCTATGTTGCCTATCAGTGCCCCTTGCCGGCTGTCGTCTCCGTGATCAAGGGCATCAACGAGCCGCGCTATCCCACCATGAAGGGCATCATGACCTCGAAGAAGAAGCCTCTTGAGATCAAGGATGCCGGGGCGCTCGGGCTTGACCCCTCCCAAATTGGTCAGACTGGAGCCAAGACGAGGGTTCTTGCCGCTACCGCGCCTGAGCCGCGCAAGGCTGGAACCAAGGTCGAGGACGACGGCGAAGGCGCGCGCAAGATTGCTGATTTCTTGGCCAGCCAGAAGCTTCTGTAGCGAGGGGGAGACAGCTGTGAGCGACAAGAATGGCATCCTCGTGGTGGCGGAGTCGGCTCAGGGCCGGCTAGCTAACGTGACTTTGGAGAGCATTAGCCGCGCCCGGGTGCTGGCGGCGGCGCTGGGGGGACCGCTGAGTGTGGTCGTGACCGCAAGCGATGCGGGTCCCCTTGCTGCCCAGGCGGCGCGTTACGGTGCTGACCGGGTTTATATGGTGGAAAGCCCCGAAGTGGCTGTGTTTCGGCCGGGGCCTTTTGTGGATGCGGCTATGGCTGCCATTCAAGCAGCCGACCCGGCGGTGGTTCTGTTCTCCAACTCGCCCGAGGGGCGTGACGTAGCCGCGGCTTGTGCGGCCCGTCTCAATGCGGGCTTACTGGTTGACGTCACCGGCCTGGAGGTAAGGGAGGGCGTGGTCAAGGCCCTGCATCCTTGTTTCGGTGGCCGGTTGGTCGCTGAGAAGGAGGCGGTCTCACTTCCGGTCATGGCTACCGTGCGGGCAAGTGCCTTTGCCCGTGAAGAGGCTCCCAAGGAGGCGGAGAGGGTGCCCCTCACGGTTGATTTCGGCCCAGTGGGGCTAGCCGCCAAGGTGATAGAAGTCGTGAGCGAAAGAACAGGTGCGATCAGTCTGGAGGAAGCTTCGGTGATCGTGGCCGGAGGCCGCGGTGTTGGTAGTGCGGAGGGCTTTGTGATCCTCAGGGAACTGGCCGACGAGTTGGGGGCGGCGGTGGCGGCGAGCCGGGCGGTGGTGGACGCCGGCTGGATGCCTCATCAGAGCCAGGTGGGCCAGACCGGGAAGACAGTTTCTCCTCAGCTTTATCTTGCTTGCGGAATCTCCGGTTCGATCCAGCATCGCGCGGGGATGCAGACCTCGAAGTGCATCGTGGCCATTAACAAGGATCCGGAGGCTCCTATCTTCTCCATCGCTGATTTTGGAGTGGTGGGCGACTTGTTTACAGTGGTGCCCGCGTTGACCGAGGAGGTCCGCAAGCGTAAGTCGGGGTCGTGAGTGGCCGACGCCGCGCTTAGGCTGCGGCGGCGATTCTGCTGGCTGGGAGCGCCAGACCCAGAGACAAGGAGGAAGCGCCCGTGAGCGAAGAACGAGAGGTCATGGAGGTCGATGTCCTTTATGTGGGCGGGGGTATCGCCTCCTTGGCTAGCGCTTTACACTTGACCAACCTGATCAATGCTCACCGGGAAAAGGGCGAAGGCAAGAACCTGGACGACGTGGTCATTGCCATCCTGGAGAAAGGGGCGTACTTCGGGGCTCACGGGATCTCAGGAGCTGTGGTGGCGCCGGGTCCTTTACGAGAGTTGATGCCTGACTTCCTGGAGAAGGGCGCGCCCGTTGAGGGCGAGGTAAGGAAAGAGACGATCTACTTTCTCACCGAGAGGGGAAAGATCAAGTCCCCGTTTGTCCCCCCACCGCTAAACAACCACGGGAATCTGGTGTTGTCAATATCAAAACTGAATCAGTGGCTGGCCAAGCTGGTGGAGGAGAACGGGGCCTATCTTTTCCCCGGCTTTGCCGGAGTAGAAGTCCTCTATGAGGGGGAAAAAGTAGTCGGGGTCCGCACCGGCGACAAAGGCGTCGGTCCAAACGGCGAGAAGAAGACGAACTATGAGCCCGGAGCGGACGTCAGAGCGCGGGTGACGGTGTTCGCCGACGGCTCCCGGGGTAACCTGGCGAAGGAGGTCATCGCACACTTCGGACTTGACCGGGGTAAGAACCCGCCCGCTTTTGAGGTGGGAGTGAAGGAAGTCTGGGAGCTGCCTCAGCCCCGTCTGGAACCCGGGGAGGTGATCCATACGCTGGGCTATCCACTGCGGCCGGACACCTTCGGGGGCGGTTTTGTCTATGGTATGAAGGACAACCTTGTCGCGCTCGGCCAGCTCACTAGCTTGGACTATGCCGATCCATATCTTGATCCCCACCGGGAGTTTCAGAGGTTCAAACTCCATCCCCTGGTGAAGTCTCTGCTCGAGGGAGGAAAGCTGGTCCAGTTCGGCGCCAAGACTGCGCCAGTGGGCGGATACTTCGCTGTGCCTAAGCTCAGCTTCCCTGGAGGGCTTCTGATCGGTGACGCCGCCAACCTGTTCAATGCCCAGAAGATAAAAGGGATTGATCTTGCCGTGAGGTCGGGCATGCTGGCCGCGGAGACCATCTTTCGGGGACTGGTGAGCGACGATTTTTCCGAGACCCGTCTTGCCGAATACGAAAAGAGCTTGGTCAACACCAAGGAACTGAAGGAGCTGCGCAAGGTACGCAACTTCCATCAGGCCATGACTAGAGGTCTCTACCTGGGTCTCGTCACCGCGGCGGCGCAGTATGTGCTTGGGGGCAGAGTACTTCGTGACCGGCTTCCGGCCAAGCCGGACCATGCTCACCTGAAGTCTGTGGTGGAGAAGTACGGGACGGTCGCGCCTTCGGCTGAAGCTGCCCGGGAGCTCAAGTACGACGGGCAGTTCACCTTCGATAAAGAGACAGACGTGTACTACTCGGGTACGGTACACGAAGAGGCTCAGCCTGCGCATCTTCGCATTAAGGATTTCGCCCTCTGCTACGGTGAATGCGCCGAGCGTTACCACAACCCGTGCGTGAGATTCTGTCCGGCTAGCGTCTATGAGCTGACCACGGAGGAGTCCACCGGTCAGAGGGTGCTCAAGGTCAACTTCTCCAACTGTCTACACTGCAAGACGTGCGACATAAAAGACCCGTTTGAAAACATCCAGTGGGTACCGCCGGAAGGAGGAGGAGGGCCCAAGTACACGGTGATGTAGCTCAAAGGAACTGTGGCAGCCACTGAGTGCAAAGGAGCGAGCGATGGCAAGACCGGAAGAAGTGGAAGTTGTGGAAGCAATGAAGGCCGCTAAGACCGGCGAGGAGATTCTGGCCTCGTGGGCTAAGCAGCGTCCCGGTTACAAGCCCGGCGGTGGCGGCGATCCTAGCCTGGATTTCTGGGTCAAGAACAAGCCGGAGATGTTGCATACCTATGCCCACAACCAGCTTACCCAGCTGATTGACCGCGGCATCCTGGATCCCAAGACCAGGTATCTACTGCTGGTGGGGCTGTACATGGTGCAAGGGCACTACGACGGTGTCCTGCCGCAGGCCTGCAACGCAAAGGCTGCCGGGGCCACCGATGAGGAGCTTATGGAAGTCGCCTTCTGCGTGTGCTACTCGGTAGGCAAGGCGAAGCTGCAAGAGACCGGGGCCTGCTTGGATAGGGTCTTCTCCAACCCGATGTATCAGCAGATCGAGCGGCTGGCAAAGTGACGAGAGGGTCGCGTGTTCCCTGAGCCAGGCAGGGAACGGGAGGCGACAGGTGAGCAAGGTGAGGCCCCGCGCATGCGGGGCCTCACCGTTTCTAGTGCCGGAGGGTGCCAGGTAGGTTCTGGCGCTAGGGAGGTGATGGCACCCAATGGGCCCCGAACCGGCATGAGTGTCTTCCCAGTTAGCCTGCTCGTATTGGTATTATCCCGAAGGCCGGTAAATCGATGGAGGCAAGAGGCTTGGCATGATCGTAAAGACGACGGCGTGGTCTGCAGGTCCTGGGTGCCACGGCGGCTGCGGGGTCCTAGCGCACGTTGAAGACGGGCGGCTTGTGAAAATAGAGGGCGACCCGACCCACCCTTTCAATCGCGGGCGGCTGTGCTCGCGTTGTCTAGCCATGATCCAGTATATCTATCACCCCGACCGCCTGCGCAGTCCACGGCTCCGCGTGGGCAGGCGCGGCGAAGGTAAGTGGCGAGATATCTCCTGGGAAGAGGCCTTTGACTTCATAGTGGACAAAATGGGGGCCATCCGGGAGAACCACGGGGCGGAGAGCGTTCTTTTCGCCATGGGGACCGGTCGCGACGTGGGGGCCTGGATCTGTCTTCTTGCCTACAACTATGGTAGCCCCAACGTAGTCTTTGCTCTGTCGGGCATTGGCTGCTACACCCCGCGGATTGCGGCTTCGGAGACGGTTCTCGGTGACTACTGTGTCTTCGACGGGGGACAGTGGCTGCCGCAGGGACATGATGACCCGCGGTACCAGGTCCCCGAAGCGATCGTTGTTTGGGGATACAACATCAATGCCTCCTGCCCCGACAACATATTCGGGCACTGGGTGACCGACCTTATGCGGAAGGGCTCTAAGCTGATCGTCATCGACCCGCGGCTAACCTTCTTCGCCTCCCGGGCCGACAAGTGGCTGCAACTGCGGCCTGGAACTGATGGAGCCTTGGCCATGGGGTTCTTGAACGTCATCATCAGCGAGGGCCTTTACGACAGGGACTTCTTGGAAAACTGGACGAACGCAGCGCATCTGGTGCGCACCGATACGCAGACTCTTCTGCGAGCCTCCGAGCTGGCCAAGGATGGGTCACCCGATGACTTTGTGGCTTGGGACACGGTGACTAGCGCGCCGGCCATCTGGGATTGTGACCGGGTCCAGTTCTCCAGGCCAGGAGTAAGACCGGCCCTCGAGGGGCGGTTCACGGTCTTTCTAGCCGACGGTTCGACGGTGGTTGCGGAGACAGTGTGGTCGGTTTTCCGCCGCGAAGTGGAGAAGTACCCGGTGGAGCGGGTGGCCGAGATTACCTGGCTTAAACCGCATGATATCCGGGAAGCTGCGCGCCTGTACGCTAGTAGTAAGCCGGCAAGCATTCAGTGGGGCGTAGCCATTGACATGACTCCGGCCATCACTCCCACTGCCATGGCCATTGCTGCCCTTTGGTGTCTCACTGGCAATCTGGATGTTCCGGGCGGTAACGTTATTGCCCGGCCTGCTTTTGGGGTGGTTCCCTATGCACTACCTGGTCAAAAGGGCCCCATCCGTCTGCCCGACGAGCGCATAGACGAGAAACGCATTGGCCGCGACCGCTACGGTCCCCTACAGGAATTCATCTGGAGAGCTCAGACTGACATGGCCTTGGAACAGGTGTTCACTGGCCAGCCCTATCCAATCAAGGGAATCTGGGTGCAGTGCTGCAATCTTATCGGAGGTATAGGCTATGACCCCCAGCGCTGGGTAAGGGTGCTTAAGAAACTCGACTTCGTAGCGGTGGTAGATACCTTCATGACGCCCACTGCCGAGCTTGCCGACATTGTCCTCCCGGCTGCCACATTCCTTGAGAAAAACGGGGTGCGAAGCTGGTGGACTCCTCTTGAGGCGATTGTCAAGGCCGTGGAGGTAGAGGGCTGCAAGCCGGACAATGAGATTAACTTCGAGCTTGCGCGCCGTTTCAACCCTGACCTCAAGTGGAAGAGCTGCGAGGAGCTGTTGGACGACATCGTCAGTCCGGCGGGTATGACTTTTGGGGAGCTTGCGCAGCAGGGTTGGGTGTTGCCGCCAGACGGGCACCCGAGTGCCCCGTATCATCGGCACAAAAGGGGACTGCTCCGTCCTGATGGCAGGCCCGGTTTTAAGACTCCGTCGGGCAGGATGGAGTTGTACTCGGTGTTGAGGGAGCGGTGGGGCCTTGAACCGCTTCCTCACCACGAAGAGCCGCCGTTCAGTCCGGTGTCTAGCCCCGAGCTGTTCGAGCAGTATCCGCTGATCCTGACCACGGGCAGGCGATCGCCCGTCTATTTCAACTCTGAGCACCGTAATATTCCGTGGCTTCGGGATGCTGATCCGGATCCAGTGGTGGAGCTGCACCCGGAGACGGCAGCTTCTCTAGGCATAGGGGACGGTGAATGGGTGTGGATTGAGAATATGTTTGGCAAATGCAGGCTGAAAGCCAAGTTGACCAGGGTTGTTCCTCGCTGGCTGGCCTCGGCCACTCACGGGTGGTGGTATCCGGAACGTGAGGGCGCGGAGCCGTCACTCAGAGGGGCCTGGGATTCAAGTACAAATCAACTGTTGCCCATGGGTTATCACGGCAAGGACGGGCTGGGTAGCCACGCGAAATGCACGCTCTGTAGGGTGTATCGGGCGCACCAAGCGCCTCCCAGTGCATACGCTGTGCCCCCGAGCGCGCGAAAGGAAGTCGGGGATGTCTGAACCAGGTCGTATGTCGGATGCTCAAGAGGGGGCGGAAGAACAAAGCCAGGAAGCCACGAGCCGAGGGCGCGCTGGACGGGTCCCGCAGTATGGTTTACTCATCGACTACGAGTACTGCACGGGCTGCTACGCCTGTCAGGTGGCGTGCGCCCAGGAGCACCAGTGGCCAGCCGGTCTCAGTGGTATCCGTGTGCACGAAGTGGTCCAGAATTTGCCCAACGACCGGGCGTATCTTACCTACCTGCCTTTTCCCACTGAGCTGTGCGTTCTGTGTGCCGCCCGGACACGTAAGGGCCTTCTCCCTGCCTGTGTGCAGCACTGCCTCGCCGCCTGCATGAAGTACGGACGGCTGGAAGACCTGGTCAAGGAGATGAGCAAGCCTCGCCTGGTCCTGTGGGTGCCGCGCGCGTGAGGAAACTGAAGTTGACAACGGTGCTTCTCTCCTCTACCGTGCTCGGAGATATATCGTGATATAACGCACCTGGAGGGCATGATGAGGCTGAAAAAACCGGAGGATTATGTCCCATTTGGTGCTGATGTCCGGCCTTGCCCGGGCCCGGGTGGGGCGCATGAACAGAGGCATTTTCGCGGCTATTGTCCTTCTCACGGGTTTGGGTCGCGCTTCCTGCAAAGGGGTGGCATCAAGTTTGCCATTCTCGAGCTGCTTAGGGAGAAACCGCGTCATGGCTACGACATCATCCGCGAGATGGAGGAGCGCTCTGGAGGTCTCTATTCGCCTAGCCCGGGTGCCGTGTACCCCACGCTGCAGGCGCTTGAGGACCAAGACCTTGTCACCTCGAGCACCGAGGAGGGTAAGAGAGTCTACGCCATCACTGAAGCCGGCATCGCTTTTCTGGAAGAGCACAGGGAGCAGGCGAGAAGCCATCGGGAGCGCTGGGAAGGCTGTTGGGGCTCGGGGCCTGTAGGCGACAGCTGGGCCGCAGTCGCTGAGATCAGAGGAATCATGGACGAGCTCAAGCGCCTTGTGCGCGTGAGCGCAAGCGACCCGCAGAAGCTGGAGCAGGTAAGAGCGATTCTAGAACAGGCCAGGAGTAGGATTAGAGAAGTCTCCGAGCAGTGAGCGTAGGCCCGCCTCTGGCTATGCCTATATTCACAAGGCGGGGACTTGAGTCACAAATGTTAGCAAGCTGGCAGTCCTTGGGTAGCTGGTTAACAACATGATGATCAGGCTGAACAACGAAGCGCCACGCGGACCCGAACCGGACCCCGAAGGTTCAGAGAACGGGGCAGCTTCACATGCCTCGGGTGGCCGGGCTTCTCAAGGTTCGGCTTCTCCACCTTTGGCATCTCAAGCTTCGGTTTCTCAGGGCTCGGGTTCTTCCGCCTCTGCAGCTCGGAAGGAGCGTGCTGGGCGGAGTCGGTCCGGGGCGGCCGGCGGAAATGCAGGCGGCTCGGGCCGGTATTCAAGGCGTGGGGGACTGCCTGCGGGCCGCGGGGGCGACGAGGACCAGCGCCGGCCTACTGGGCGGCAGCTTTGGCATTTTGTGGCCTACGTCATCGTGGGCCTTATCGCCCTTTACCTATTCCAACAGTTTATCCTCGGTCCGATAACCAGCCCCTCGGTCGAGCTTGACTACAGCACCTTCAAGAGCAAGGTGGCGCAGGGCGACATCCTGACCGCGGTCATCTCGGATAATGAGATCACCGGGACCATGAAGAACCCCAATCCCCAAGTTTCCAAGCCGGTCGATTTCCGAACCTATGCCAAGCTTGGTGCCGACCCCGAGCTCGTCACCGAGCTCCAGAAGGCGGGAGTAGAGTACAAGTTCAGTCGGCCCTCGAGCGCGGTGGTGAATATCCTCATCAGCTTGCTTCCCTTTGTCTTGATTGGTGTCTTCTGGTACTTGATGTACGGACGGCTGATGGGCGGTGGGCGTGGGGCAGGCATATTTGGCGTGGGGAAAAGCAAGGCCACGAGGGTCATGCCTGAGCAGGTCGGCGTTACCTTTCAGGATGTGGGCGGAGCCGACGAGGCCATCGCCGAGCTGCGGGAGATCATTGAATTCCTTAAGCATCCAGAGCAGTTCGCCCGTCTAGGGGGGCGTATACCCAAGGGCGTTCTTCTGGTGGGACCTCCGGGCACTGGAAAGACCCTTCTAGCGAAGGCCACGGCGGGCGAAGCCGGTGTGCCCTTTTTCGAGTCAAGTGGTTCCGAGTTTGTGGAGATGTTTGTGGGCGTGGGGGCGGCCCGCGTGCGCGACCTTTTTGAGCAGGCTCGCAAAGTGGCGCCGGCCATCGTCTTCATTGACGAGATTGACGCCATCGGCAAGAGTCGGGCTCTGGGCCTGACGATTGGGGGTGCCAGTGATGAGCGCGAACAGACTTTGAACCAGCTACTCGCCGAGATAGACGGGTTTAGCAGTGACACCAGCCGACCGGTGATAATCATGGCGGCCACCAACCGGCCCGAGGTGCTCGATCCGGCCCTCTTGCGGGCCGGGCGCTTCGACCGGCAGATTGAGGTCGGGAATCCAGATCTTCCCGGAAGGGTGAAGATCCTGAAGATCCACAGCCGGGGGATCAGACTGGCTCCGGACTTCGACCTGGAGCGAGCGGCGCGTATGACCCCTGGCTTCAGCGGAGCTGACCTAGCCAATGCTATGAATGAGGCGGCGCTGCTAGCCGCACGGCGGGGCGCGCCGGCTGTGACCATGAAGGATTTTGAAGCTGCTATGGAGCGAGTCATAGCCGGTCTCGAGAAGAAGAGCCGGGTCATGAGTGAGATGGAACGCAAAACCGTGGCTTATCATGAGTCGGGCCATGCGCTGGTGGCAGCTCTTGTCCCGCACGCCGATCCCGTGGCCAAGATCAGTATCATTCCCCGGGCGCGGGGAGCTCTTGGCTATACCCTTCAGATGCCGGCTGAAGACCGCTACATCCTCACCAGGGAGGAACTGACTGACCGGATTGCCGTGATGCTTGGGGGAAGAGCAGCCGAGAAGCTAGTCCTGGGAACCATCAGCACCGGAGCGGCTGATGATATTCAAAAGGCCACCGAGCTTGCCCGGCGCATGGTGGCGGAATTTGGGATGAGCGAGACCCTGGGTTCGGTCCGGTATGCCGGTCAGCAGCTCCAGTACTTGGGGGGAGGGGTGCCGGAGACCGGGGTGATAAGCCCTCGCACCCAGGAACTAGTGGATAGCGAGGTCAGGAACCTGGTGACCGAGCAGTACGAAAGAGCGCAAGCTATCCTGCAGGAGAACCGAGCCGCTCTCGATTACCTGGCGGCCAAACTGCTGGAAGAGGAGACTCTTGACGGAAGCGTGGTGCAAGAGGCTCTGGAGAGGCAGAGAGAGTGAGGCAGAACCAAGACAAATCGGTGGCCGTAGGGGTCATAGGCGTGGGGAACATGGGCTCGGCGCTCGTGCAGGGCTGGCTGCGGACCGGGCAGAGCAGGATCAACCTCTTGCTCTGGGACAAGGTGGAGGAACTGGCCCACAGAATGGCCGAGTCTTCCTCACATTCGTTGACAGCTGGTCCTACGGTGCGGGCGGCCGGCTCTTGGGAAGACGTGGTTGCGCACAGCGAGATCTTGTTCCTGGTGGTTAAACCTAAGGATGCCTCCGGACTTCTGGGGCTGCTCCGCGACCGGCTAGCGAGCAGGCAGACGGTGGTCTCTGCTATGGCTGGTCTGCCCCTGAGCTGGATGCGAAGCGTTTTAGGCCCAGGGCCGTCTCTTTTGCGGATCATGCCCAACCTAGCTGTGCGTCTGGGAGCGGGGGTTCTTGCGGTCACGGCGGAGCCGGGCACATCCCGGCGAACAGTGGAACAGGTGCTCGAGCTGGTCAAGCCACTGGGCGTGGTGAGGTTGGTATCCGAAGAGGAGCTCGGGGTGGTGACGGCTCTCTCCGGATCGGGCCCTGGTTTTCTTGCGGTGATGATGGAGGCTCTGGAAGACGGGGCCGTGGCTGCAGGGCTGAGTAGGAGAGTGGCTCGCGTGCTGGTGAGGCAGGCGGCGAAGGAGCTTGCTCAGCGTCTTTGCGAAGGGGGAGACTCTGCAGCTGCCACAGGTGCCCTACTTGCCGAGGCTGGCTCTCCAGCTGCCCAGGGACTTGCACTCTTGGAAGAAAGAGGTGTCCGGGAGGCCTTTGCTGCCGCAGTTAGAGCGGCTTTGGAAAGGAGTCGCTCGCTGGCGGCTGCTGGTTGATATACACTGTTCTAGGGGCCTTCCTGAGCGGGCCCGAGGAAGCCCACAAACGAACGGGAGGTAGAGATGCTAGTCAAAGACCGGATGTCCAAGCACCCTGTGGTTATTCGACCGCATGCTTCGGTGCCAGACGCACTTAAAGTGATGCAGGGAAGCAAAGTCCGACAGCTCCCTGTGGTCACCGAAAAGGGAGAGCTTGTGGGCATAGTTTCCTTGGTGGACCTTTTCCGGGTATCCCCTTCTCCAGCCACGTCACTTAGCGTGTGGGAGGTGGACTACCTGCTTGAGAAGATCACCGTCGAGCAGGTTATGACCAAGGACGTGATCACCACCACCGAGGACACGCCCATCGAAGAAGCTGGGCGCATCATGGTGGAGAACAAGATCAGCGGTCTTCCCGTCATGCGTGGCAAGGAGCTGGTCGGCATCTTTACCGAGACCGATGTCTTTAATGTTCTTCTCGAGCTTTTTGGGGCCTGGACTTCCGGTGTGCGGGTGATGGCTAGGATCCCGCGGGGGCAGGGCGTATTGGCGAAATTGACCAGCGCCATCACCAACGCCGGAGGGCAGATAGATGCGCTCGGTCTACATGGGCCTTCGCAAGCGGTGACCTTCAAAGTGGTCAACATGCCTCGCGAGGAGGTGCTCAAGATCGTGGAGCCCCTGGTAACGGAGATCCTGGACGTGAGAGAAGTCTGAGCTCTTTATGGGCAGTTTACTGCCGGCTGCTGAAGCTCGGTGGCCGGGGTCTCCGCTTAGGAGACCCCGGCCACATCCACAATGGTCGCTCCACCGTCGACGACCAGCACGGCGCCGGTCATGAAGGAGGAGTCCTCACTGGCAAGAAACACGCAGACTCCGGCCATCTCTTGGGGGTCTGAGATCCTTCTTAAGGGAATGGGAGCGGAGAATCCTCGGAGAATGGTCTCCAAGTCTTTTCCTTTAGCCTTGGCGGCTTCTTTCATGGCCACTTCGAACATCTCCGTGCGGGTTGCCCCGGGGCAGACTACGTTGCAGCGTACGTTGTAGGGACCGTATTCCAAGGCGGCAAGTCTTGTGAGGTGAATAAGCCCGGCCTTGGAGGTGCCGTACGCGGAACTATTGGGCATGCAACGCAGTCCCCCAATGGAAGCAACGTTGATGATAGACCCGCCGCCACTATCGATCATGTGGGGAATGGCTTCTTTCATGAGGAGAAAGGGCCCGGTGAGGTTCACGTCCAGCACATGCTTCCAGCCCTCAGGGTCGAGGTCAATCATGCGGCCGAAGACATCGGTAGCCGCATTGTTGATCAAGACGTCGACGCGGCCACCGAAGTCAAGCGTAGAATAGACCATCCTCTTGACGTCTTCGTACTTCGACACGTCGCCGGGGCAGGGAAGCACCCGGTCGCGACCCAACTTAGCTGCCAGCTCCTCGAGTTTTTCCGGGCGGCGCCCTGTGATGCAGACTTTTGCCCCCTCGGCCACGAACCTTTCTGTTATGGCGGCTCCGATGCCCGTGCCTCCGCCTGTTATGAGCGCGACCTTGCCTTCTAGCTTCATTATCCCTGCCTTTTATCCCTGCCTTTCTCCCCCACTTACCGCCTAAGTTTAAAGCAGCTAAAGCATATAACAGAGGGTATCAAGTTGGACGGCGCTACGCATTTACTAGGCATGGGTAGTCGGGCGCTTCGTTTCAAGGGGGCAGCTGAGGTAGAGGAACTGCTGCAGAATCATTATGCAGAAGATCGGCGGAGGAGGCTAGTACTGTGAGCTCTAGCCAGCGCGTGGCTTCATGCGTCCGTCGGCAAGGAGACGATATCTTTGACCGCGCCAGACCACATGCCGTCCGCCCGCACCCGCGCACCAGGTCAAGGCGCTCAGGAAGTCTCGCAGCGGTAGCCAGGCAAAATACCGGCACAGGGAGCGGTTGTGGGTGGCCTCGGCGATCAACCAGGCTGTCGTCCAGCGCACAACCAGAGCGCCACCTACTACCAGCCAACTCCACAGCCCCAGCGGGTCAAGGGGAAGCAGCAGTACGGCCAGCGGCACGGTGAAGGTGAGGATTATTCCGGTGTACTCTTTGGGCCGGACCACGCGGTTGGTGCGTGCCCACCTGACCTCGCGGTGCCACTGTTCCTGCCAGGTAGTGTGGCCCAAGTAGGCGTCCACTAAGTAGTCAGAGAGCACAACCTTCTTCCCAGTCTGGGCGATGCGCGAGGCAAGCTGGCTGTCCTCAGCCAGGTAATCACCCACTGCTTGCCAGCCACCTATTTGTGCAAGATCACTCCGACGAAGAGCAAGTGTGGCTCCCAGAGCGAACTGCATATCAAGGAAGCGCCGAGCCACGATTACCTCGGGCAGGAAGGTCACTCCCATATGCAGAGCCTCGAGCTTGGCGGTGAGCGTCGCGGGAGCTACTCCCCGGTAAGCGCAGGTCACAAGACCTACCTCAGGTCGGGCAAGGGGTGCTACTACCCTGCGTAAGTAGTCAGGCCCCACCCGCATGTCGCTGTCGCTGATCACAAGGACGTCGAAGGCGGCCCTGGCCGTGAGGGCCGCCAGTGAGCTGACCTTGGGGTTGGCGAAGGTCTGCCTCACGCCGACGACCAGACTGACGCGGGCCTCCGGTACGTCTCGTCGCAGCCTGTCAATCACAGCCACCGCTGGATCGTCGGGGTCGGAGACGGCAAAGAGGACTTCGTATTCAGGGTAATCCTGACGGAGGAAGCTTGCGAAATTGTCGTAGGCACCAGCGTCCAGTCCGCATACAGGCTTGAGGATGGAGACAGGAGGGGCGAATCCGTGTGATCTCTGTGTTTGCCAGTCCTGGTTGCGAAAGAAGCTGCGTGTCCACCAGCACGCTACTATCAGGTATCCGCAACTGGCCGCTACCAGCACATAAGCGATTTTCTCCATACTTGTCTTCTTAACTCAGTGGCGCGTGGGGAGGGACGGCGGGGCAGCCCCCAGGTTCACTTATGCGCGCAACCCTCAGGTAGGAGGTGAGGGTAAGACCGCTATTGTCCAGGGCGGCTCGAACTCTCGGGTCCATTAGCGCTTCGAGATCGCCGGGGTTGGGGCCCAGCCGTAGGCTTTCCTTGCGCAAGGAAGGATGACAATAGAGTTCGAACAGGGGTGGGCTTTGTGCTTTTTCCGCCTGAGCCGCTATACGAGGAAAAAGACGCCTGAGGTAGGCAGCTGTTAGTTGTCCAGTTTGCATGAGCCCGTACACCCGGCGGGCAGCTAGAAGGGAACTTTCTCGGAGGCGTCGGCGAGCCCAGGCACAGAGACAGGCGAAGACGAGCTTCCAGGCCAGCTTGAGAAGGGGTTTTCTCCGGTCGACTCTGAGACTGAAAAGGAGCTCATCCGACACGTTGACGCGGACCGCTCTGGCTCCATACTCCTGGCACAGGGGCAGGACGAGCCGGAAAACGAGGGGATGAAGGTGCATGTGATGGTGGCCGTCTACGTGTGAAAGGGGAAGCCCAGTTTGGCCAAAGCGTTCAAACTGGGCTCGGAGCTCTCTTTCAAGCTCGCTTCGGGCGTGCTTGGAGAAACAGTAACGAAGCCCAGTAAGCACTGCGCGGCGCGGGAAACGTCCCTCGCTATCCACCAGGTGCGGAACCTGGGCGGGCGGCGACGCCGCCCGCCCTCCCAACACGACCAGGTGCAGGCCCACGGCCAGAGAGGGATTCTCCCGGGCAATCTCCACGGCTTGCTTCCATGCGTCGCCGGTCACCATGAGGCTGGCGCTGGTCAAGAGGCCCTCCCGGTGAGCCTGCGCCACTGCGGCATTGACGCTCTCGCTGCGGCCAAAATCGTCGGCATTCACGACCAGAAGCGCCGACTGAGTCGGTTTCCCTGCGTTTTCTTCCGCGGGCATGAGACTTAGCTCACTTCCTGGTTTAATCCCACAGTAAGCAACGGGCGACCGAACATCGCCTCCTTGCGCCTCAAAGCGAAGGTCGCGCTCACCGCTCATGATACAAGGAGGAGAGGACAATGCCAGAGGAACGGGGGCAAACAGGACCTGAGGTCACCATCCGTGAGCTTCAGGCTAGCGAGTACCTTTCGGTGATGCGGCTGTGGCGGGAAGCGGGCCTGCCTTTCCGGCCCGAGGGGCGCGACCGGCCTGAAAGAGTAGCGGTTGAACTTGAGAGCGGCCAGGCCTTGTTCTTAGTGGCGGAGGCCGAGGGGAAGCTCGTAGGCACGGTTCTAGGCACCCACGATGGGCGGAAAGGATGGATCAACCGCCTGGCCGTTTCTCCGTCCTACCGTAGGCAAGGGATAGCTCGCCTGCTCGTGTGCGAACTGGAGAGCTGGTTCGCTTCTCTAGGACTGGAGATAACCGCTGCCCAGGTC
>Ga0315298_1004346_pt1 | contig 21262 bp, 24 predicted proteins | sample WHS_1_MG_FD_203077 | JGI IMG/M metagenome (GOLD analysis project Ga0315298, IMG submission 203077) | Extremophilic microbial mat communities from Washburn Hot Springs, YNP, Wyoming, USA - WHS_1_MG | ecosystem: Environmental > Aquatic > Thermal springs > Hot (42-90C) | place: USA: Wyoming...
TTTCACCACGAACGAGCGATCTTCCGTCCGGCCGCCCGTCGTGACAATGCGGTTCGTTACCGTATACGACTGATCCGCCGTGCCACCGGAGAGCCAGACCGTGGTCTTGGTCGTGGTCATCGTATCCGTGATCTTCGTGAGGCCCGCCGGGACTATCCACTCGCTTGTCGAGATCTCGTCGCCGGCCAGCCACCGGGACCAGTCCACCGAGTAGTCGAGGACGGCGTTGGGGTCCTTGGCGAACGTCATGCGTCGATGCTCCTCGTTTCCGCCGGCACCTCGATGATCCGGCCCTCGGCTCCCACCGCCAACACGCGTTTCTCACAGCGCGCGGCCAGTGACCGGGATTCGGAACCCACTCCCAACGTTCGGCGTTCACACCGGATGGCGAACACCCGCCCAGGTGGGGTCGCCACGGCGGGCAGCAGGAGGCCGACGATATGCGACCATCCGGCTGCGATGTCTGCGAGCGAGCGCAACCCGGCGAACCGCCCCAGCACGGTGGAGGTTCCCGTTGCATGTGCCGCGAGCGGCCGCACACGGGCCAACGGGGCGCGAACGACGGCCGATCCTGTGGCTACCGCGCGTAGCGCCCGGATTGCCGCCAGACGCGCGGACACCTGGCCGGATGCCCGCGCCGCTCCTGCCAGAGAGCGAACTCTCCAGAATTCGGTTGCGGCCTCCCCCTGTCCGGCCGTGATACCGGCCATTCCCCGAACCACTGCCAGGCCTGCCTGGACAGACGCCTGCCCGAAGACCGCGCCGGCGAGTGCGTGCGTAGCCGCCGCACGCGAGCGAAGCAGCAGGACAAGGGACACGGCGCTCTACTTCTGCACGGCCATCTCGAAGACCTCGGCCCCACCCATGCGTTGCAACAGGATGAACACCAGTTTGGTCGCGCCGTCCACGAACATCGCCGTCGCCATTCGCTGTCCCACCGCCGCCGTGCCTTGCGGGTAGCGCACGTAGAAGGCGGGGCTAATGACGCGGTTCTTCACATCGAATTTCAGGCAGCGCTGGCCGCCGTTGTAGTTGATGAAGGCGAAGCGTCCGTTGCCGGTGAATGGATCAGGGGTGATCGTACTGCCGGTCGTGAACAGGACGCCACCGGACCCGCCGTAGGCAATCGCGCCGCTCCACAGGCCGTTGGCGCCCCCTGCCATATCGAAAAGGTCGAGTGTCGCCACGTTGCCGCCGCGGAAGCTGAAGATGTGGCTGTTGCGCGCCTGCTTCGCCGAGTCCGGACGCATGAAGAACGACGGGCACGAGATGCATCCTGCCCCCATTGCCGCAGGACGAGCTCCGAACGTGGTGGTGTCCCATGCGTTCGCGGTGATGTTGTACGTGAACGTGCTCGTGCTTGCGGACGACCAGAGCAGGATCCGGTCGCCGTTGTTCTCGATGACGAAGACCGCGCTCGACGATGGCGTCACGGTCCAGTTGCTCGACACCGTGTAGACCGCCGAGGGCCCCGCCGTGTGCGAAGCGATGTTCCGCCGTTGCCCGACCGCCGTGGGATTCACCGTGTCCTGCACGATCCGGATCTGGAAGTTCCGGTATTCGTTCGCCAGAACCGCCGCGTCGCCGCTTGCCGCCTGCCCGGTGATCGAACCCGCCGCCGACGCCGTCGCGGTCAACTGGCCGAAATAGCCGTCGCCGGGATTCGCGTCGAAGGGGACGTATGATTCATCCAGCCCGATGAAACTGGAATCGGTGTTGATCGTTGCGGGCAGGTTCGTCGTCGCCAGGTTACCGGAGAAGGAGTTCGTTGCGATGTCGTAGTACTTCCACGCGCCCGCCGCCAGCGTGCCGGCCCCAAGCAGATACAAACGTCCCGAAAGGATCTCGTAGGCATCGCCCGCGGCGGGAGTGAACGAGAGCGGCGAATCCAGGTAGAGCGTCGGTGTGGTCCCGCCGGTGTTCCCGACGATGTACCGCTCCTCGGTCTTGCCCGAACCACCCGCGCTGTTGCCGATGATGCGAATCTTGTGGCCGTTGCTGTTCCCCTTGTTCGCCAACTGGTTCGGCGCGACGGCGGCGGGAAGCGCGGTGCTCAGGACGACGCTCGACGTCGTAGCGCCGGCGGCGAGCGTTCCGCGCGGTCCCTGCGACGGCATCATCACCGCCCCAGCGCCGACGCCGAACGTACCGGCCAGGGCGGGCGAAGCCAGGGTGAACCAATCGTCGTCCTCGACGTCGTAGGCGTGCAGACCGGTGTTGCTCGCCAGCAGGAACACGTAGGCTCCGCGGTCGCTGTTGTTGCGAAGTCCGGCGACCAACTGCGTGCCGGCGCCCGAGGCCGCAGGCGCGTTCGCAATGGGCCGCCACTCGGGGAGGTCGATGAGCGGTTTGAAAGCAAGGGTCGTGGGCATTTAGCTGATCCTCTGCCGGACGGAGTTGTTCCACAGATTGCGATCGGTGGGTTTCAGGAGCACATCCAGGATGGGGAAGCCGCCCATCTGCGTTTGGTTCGTCACCGTACTCACCGTCGTCACGGTGGAGAGCGTGAGGCTCGCGGTGATCGCGTCCACCAGAACGCGCAGCCTCCCCGTGCCGGGGTCCTGCGAGATCGGGCGCGTGATCGCTTCCAGGATCGCGTACAGGGCGGCGCCGATATCGGAGAGGCTAACCTCCTGCGTGCCGTCGGCGCGCACGCTCGCGTGGTTTTCCGACCCTTCCACGCCGTCGGTGAGCTTCACCCGCTGGTAGTGCCGGCCGCTCCCGACCTGGTCGGTTGCGACGGTCGCGCCCGAGCCGGGCGAGATGTCGATGTTGTCGGGCATCGCTCAGTCCTCCTTCACAACCAGCGTTCCGGTTGCGAACTGGCCGTAGTCGTCCTGTTCCACGGTCTTCGGCGTCGGGAGCATGTCCCAGTACAGGAGGTTCCCGTTGGTCTGCGCGTCGAAGATTCCGAACGCGACCACCTGCGCCCAGCCGGAGGGCGTCGCCGGCCCGAAGGAGACGTTGTTCGTGTTCGAGACCTTCCGGATATTCCCGGCGTCCGCTGCGGGAGCGCCGAACGCCACGGACTGCCTTTGGTAGCCATTACCGTTGAGCTCGGTTCCGGCCGTGCCGTCGTCCACGGGCGCCGCAGAGAACAGTCCGGCGTAGGGTGTCACTCCGGCCAGGGTGGTTCCGCGAAGGACGTTCAGGACGGCGTCGGTGTGGCTCTGCGATTTGCCGGGCATCGTTTCTCCTCAGGCCAGTTCGACGAGTTGAATGTTCACATCCGACCGGCCGGGCAAACAGGACTGGCTCCATTCGCAGTCGAATCGGACGGTGTACCTGCCGGTCGTGGCCGTGCCGGTGGGGTCCCAGGAGAACTTGGGATTCGTCTCGTAGGGATCGTAGAAGTAGAAGGGCTCAGCCGGGCCGTTGCGAGCGTCGTAGAAATCCCGGAGCGCCTGCAACTGGGTGGGTACGAGACGCTTTGCCAGCCGCCAATATTTGCGGCTGTTCGTGGCCAGCGTCGACCGCTGCGATTCGCCGTTCCGGTATTCGTTCTCGATGACAGGGTACTCCTGTGAGCGCGCGAACGCGCCGCACAGGGATTGCGGTAGCACCGTGGCTGGCGCGGCGTTCTGGACGGGGCCGGGCATTTGCAGAAAGTCGAGACGAATCAGCGGACGCGACTGAACCCTCTTCGAGACCCACTAGACCAACAAACCGAATAGCGCTACCGGCCTCGGACGGCGCGGCTCTCAATCCGATCTGGTAACCTCGTCAACATGTGGTGGCGCCGAGCAAAGAAGACGGATCGCCAGTATCTTGTTCCAAATAGGCTTGCTGATGTGCTGGCCTTGATCCAGGTTCTTGCACTCGACGAACACGCCCACCGAAGCGAAGATGGCCTCAATAGCGAGCTCCAGGGCGGCCCAAAGTCGGGAGGCACATGGACTGAGGTCGCAAGGATGCACCCGGAGTTCTTTCGTGTGCGCCCCGAAGCGGCTCACGGCGTATCCCTAGTTTCACGCCATGTATTGCCCAAAGACGAACAGGGAGTCCGCCGCCTGCCGTCAGACCTCGTCGGCCAACTCATAGCTGCTGCGGTTGACCTCTATGACAGACAAGTCAAACGCAGCGAACGTTGGACGTACCTCGTGCCAATCTGGGTGGCTCTGGTTGTAGGTGTGTTCGGACTACTCGGTGTCGTACTCAAAGCCGTATTCCAGCAGAATTAGTTCGGCCCTCTGGTTCCCGCATGCAATCTGCACTCTCACGCAGTCAATAGCCCAGGACTCAACTGAAGTGCCGTCAGCTCGCGGCGCCCGGCATTGGATCGAGTCGCCATCAAGGTCGCTCCCTGCACCGCGCGCGGGTTGTCGGCCATTGCCTGTACCGCCTCGCCGCGCAGAAGTGCGGTGGTCGCCGGCCCGTCCAACTGGATGACAACGGCGCCCGCGCCCGACGCGACTCCACCACCGATCCGGTCGAGTGTCGGCAGACCACCCAGCCCGGGGAGTTCGGTCCCGTTGGCGTAGCCCGACGACTGGAACAGCGAACCGCCCGACTGGACCAGGTCCACCGGACGGACAGTGCCCGGCAGGCCGGTCGGCTTCTGCCCTGTGCTCATGGCGTACAACTCCACCAAGTCCCGGATCTGCTGGCTCCGGATCGCCATGTCGAGGTTGCCGCCAAAGGCCTGCTTCGCGGTATCGACGATCTGCTTCAGGACTCCCTTGTCGGAGATGTCCACACCATAGATCGCCTTCACCTTCTCGCGCGCCTTCTCCGTCGCGCCCTTCACAAACAGGCGCACGATTCCGGCCGCGAAACCGATGGCGCCGCCGATCAACGCGCCGAGAGGGCCGCCGAACTTCGCTCCAATCAGCGCGCCGCCAGCGGTGGTCTCGCCGACGCCCAGCCAGCCGCCGCGTCGCAGACCATCCATCGCGAGGATGGAACCGCCGGCCAGCATCGCGCCGCCCTTCCACCCGCCGACGCCGCGCGCATCGGCGATCTTGGTCATGTTGCCCATCTCGTCCACGCGCCAGCGTTCGGGCCGGAATCCGAGGTTGCCGAGGTTGGTGAGCCATCCTTTGTACCCCGCGGCCATCGACCCCCAACCGCCAATGCCGGCGCCAGCGCCGCCGGAAGCGCCGCCTTCGGGCGGGACGAATGGGGGCGTGCCCCAACCCCCAGCCGACCCGCCCGGAATCGGCCCACCGCCACCGCCAACGATGCCGCCAAAGCCGCCCAGGACGGATGCCCAGCCACTGCCTCCGGAAACGCCAGCCTGTGCGTACCCGCCGCGCGCGGCGCCGAACAACTGCATCAGCATGCGGGCGACCTGGGACGTGACGACCTCTTTGATCGCAGTCAGCATGGCGGTCTTGAAGGCGTTCCCGATCGCCGACCACACCGACTGAGACTTCGAGACCAGCGCATCGAAGACGCCTTCCGCCTGCCGCTTGAAGGAGTCGAAGATCTGCCGGTTGTGATCGCGGATGAGCGCGGCCGTCCGGTTCACGGCGTTCTGGCGCGCGGCGTCCACCGCCACGTCCGTTGCCTCCTGATTGGCCTGCCGGAGTTGCTCCCGCTGCTGGGTATACTCCGTGATTCGGGCCTTGATCTCCTCGGCCTGGTAGCCGAGCCGCTTCATCTCCAGTTCATAGTCGAGGACCCGTTGCGAAGTTTCGAGATCGAACAGGCGCTGCTTGATCTCGTGAACTTGCTCCAAGTAGTCGACTTCGATCTGCGCCTTCTGCTGCTCGACCCATACCTTCTGCTGGATGGTCTTTGCGTCGTAGGCCTCCAGCGTCCGCAGGCGCGCGTCGCGCTCGTAACCAGCGCGCTGCTCCTCGATCTGGAGCATGTGCGCGCTGTGCTCCAGGTCCCGGCGCGCCAGTTCCTCGTTGTACGCGAGGCGCGCCTGGTACAGTTCGGCTTCGCGCGCCATCCGCTGCCGGTTCGCCTCCTCCTCATCCTTCAGGTAGTCGGCGAGATGCCTGCGGTTGTCTTCCAGGAGGCTGCGCTTGAAGGCGCCCCACCGGCGCTCCAACTGGTCGATGACGTTGACCCACGCATCGCGGGTGAGCTTGATCCGGTGCTCGACGCCCTTGTCGTCGGTGAACGTGGTCCACTTCCGGACCTGTTCGTTCACCTCCGCAATGTCCTTCGCAAAGCCGGCCTTTCCCTTGATCCCGGCCTGCTCGGCCGCGCTCAACGACTCTCGCTCCACCTCCTGCTGCCGCTTCCGGATCGCCGCCGCCAGCTTCAACTGCTCGATGTCCGGCTCGTTTCCAACCTTCAGCGAGATCTTCGGGAGCCCGCTGAGATCGATATCCTCGCTGCCGGGCAGCGCCCGCCGCCGCGAAATCAGCTCGCGCAGTTCATCGGTGGTGAAGGTGCGATCGCCGAGGGCCCACGTGCCATCCTTACCTTGCTTCGCCTTGCCGGCCAGGACCTGTTCGCGAAGGGCGTCGCGCTCCTGCTCTTTGAAGCGTGCCTCCATCTGCTCCTGCGTGTCCTTCCAGTTGGAATACACGATCGCGCCGGCTGCGAGCACTCCGGCCGCCAGGAGCGCATACGGGTTGATGGCGGCGAGATTGAGCGCGGCAATGGCCTTCGCAAGCGCCATGATCTTGGTCGCGAGGGCATACGTCGCCAACACCCCGGAAACCCACAGCGCGACCTGCCCGAACTTTGCCAGCAGGTCAATGTTCTCTTTGAGCCACTTCGCGACGTCTTTCAGGTGGCCCACCATTGACTTGTAGTTCTCCTGGAACCGCTGCCCGATGGCCTCGCGGAGTTCCACCATCTCGCGGTGGAACTTCTTTACCTGCGCCTCGGCCTCACCCGACGCCGCGGCGTGCGCCCCGGAAACCTTGGCGCCCTCGCGCATGACGGCGTTGTACCGCACCTGCTGGATCTCGTTCTCGTTCAGGGTCCGGCCCAACTTCAGTTCTTCGCGCTGCACCTCCTTCTCGAAATCCAGGAAGATACCCATCGACCGGAGACCCCGCGACACGCCGCCCTCGATCGCCAGCAGAAGCTTCTCCATCGCCTCGCCGGCGTCGATGTTCTCGATGGCGGCGGCGTCCTTGGCGAGCTTCGCCAGCCCGGTCGCCTTCGAGAGATCCATGTTCGCGATCATGAGGCGATTGACGGTGTGCGTGGCCTCCTGCGTGTGGTAGCCGATCTGTTTGACCTGCTCCACCCAATGCTGCACCTGCGCCGCCGAGTATCCGTGCGCCTGGCCCAGCGCCTTGGCCGAGGCCAGGATCTTGTTGGAGTGCGCGGCGTACTCCACCGCGCCGACCGTCCACGACTTCGCCCACGCGAGCGCGGACTTGATGGCGTCCGCAAGCAGGTTGCCCGCCGTCGCGCCCTTCACCATGGCGGCGGTCATGCCGTCGATGCCGGTCGCGGCGGTCTTCGCGCTCTTCGTGGCCGTGGCCTCGATGCTGGACAGGTTCGCGTTGACGCTCTTGATGGACTGGTTGGCCTTGTCCACCTCCACGGTGACGACCAGTTCGATCTGGTTATTGCTGGCCATGGTTTCCCGGCAGGCTCTCGCGGTCGTGCCGATCCCGCTCTTCTTCGAGGATCTGCATCGCCATGAACTCGTCGGCCCGAATCTCGTCGAGCGAGATCCGGACGCCCAATTTGAGGGCCGTGCGCAGGTCCAGGGCGCGCCGGATCAAGAGTCCGGCCTCGGTGTGCTGCGCGGCGTCCAACTTGTCGAGCGGGCACGCGTCGCAGCGCCCGCCCTCAGGCGCGTCCGGGCAGAGACGCGGCTCGCAGAGTTGCTCCCGCCGGAGCGCCCAATAGACTAGGTGCCGCAGGGAGGGCCGCTTCGGCCACTCCCCCGCTAAAAACTTGAGTCCCGGTCCTCCTGGGCGAGGTTGTCGAGCGCGTCGATGGCCGCCTTGACCGCGACCGCCTGATGGATGATCGGCACCGCGCCCACGTAACCCTCCGTCGCCTGCACGAGCCTCTTGTAGAGGTCGCCGGCCGCGCGCAGGTTGATGGTCAGTTCCTGCCGGTTGTACGGCAGATCGACGACCCGGGCGAAGCCGCGCCGGTACTCGAACACATCCTTCGCGGAGGGCATGCGGAGCAGATGAACCGTCGTGGCGCCCAGCACGTTGGTGACGACCCGGATGTTGTCGCCGACAGAGACCGCGTCATCCACCTCCGCATGGCTCAACTGCTCGACGCACCGGGCCGCCTCGAAGGGATCGATCTCGGCAGCCGCGTCTTCGTCGGTGCGGATCTTGGCGAGCAGGGCGGCGTCCACATCCTCGGCATTGGGGATCAACGTCTCCGACCGCCCGCGCCCGAGTTGCTTGATCACGACCTTGCGCCGGCGCTGCCGCTCGGCCCAGTCGTCATCGGAAGGGAAACGGACTCGCACGGTCTTGGTCCCGTCCGGGGTCCGCAGTTGAATGGCGACCGGCACGGTCCCATCGAACACTGGAGCGTTGCTGTCCATCGAATCCTCCCTACTGGCAGATCCCATCCACGTTGCATTTCGCGACCGCCTGGATAACGCCGTTGCTGGTGTCGTACATCGGCAGGCAATCGACGGCGACAGTCAGAATCTGATCCGTCTCCGCGATCTCCACGGCAGAGAAGGAGACCTTCTGCCAGGTGACCTGGAGCGAGTTGTTGACGTCGAACTGAAGGTTGATCACCGCCGTCCCGGTCGTTTGCGCCTTGAGCTTCGTGTACTCGGTCGAGCCGTTATCGAAGCGGGCCACGAATCGCAGGTTGCCTTGCCGGTTGCCGAACTCGAGGCGGCCGCGGATCGCGCCCGATGCGCCGTCGCCGGCAGACTGGAACCCGGATCCGGGGAAGAAGCCGGAGTCCATCCGGATGTTGTTCTTCCAGCCGGTTTCGAGCGAGACGATGTTCTTGCTGGTGACGTAGTCCACGCCGTTGATCGAAAGCGTCAACGACGCGGCGGGCAGCAGCTTTTCCGTCTGCGCGGCCGGCATGGTGATGCCCGTCGCGGAGTCGATCACCTTGCCTGAGCCGACGAACTCGACGCTGATCTTCGAGTTCGCGCGGCCCGGCCCAGATCCGATGGAGATCTGCCACGATTCGACTGCGCAACCGACCGCCTGACGGTCGAGCACGACGCCCGCGCCCGGGCGGATCTGCTCCACGAAGGAGAAATAGGGTAGTTCCGCGAGATCCCCGTTCGCCGGAAGGAGCGGCGTTACCGTGTAGGTGAAGTTCGGGTTCGATCCCGACTTGACCGGCTTGCCCAGCCCAAAACACATGGCCCACGCCGCGATCTCCGCGCCCAGGTGCTTCTCCAGCGTGCCGCCCACGTCCCAGGAGGTCTTGAACGTCTGGGTGGGAAACTCGTGCCCCTTGCCGTACTCGTCGGCGTCGTTCTCCGTGGCCAGGCGCGGATTGGCGAGCGCGCCGTTGAGCTTCGAGAAGCGCCACAGCGCGGCGGCGCCCTGCGCCGTCGCGATATCGGTCTGCTTGCCTTTGCCGAAGGCAATCAGAACCTCTTGAAGCCTAGTCGTGGACATCGGTCGTCACCTCCTCCTTCGTCGTGGGCGGCTCGCACTGGCTCCACCCGGCTACGAGAAGCGGCACCAGGACCGCGGGCGTCGTTTCAACCTCCTTCGGCTCGCCCACGCCGAATGGGGGCAACATCCATACCGTCTCCATCACTCGTCTCCGATCTCCGTGAACGTTATGGGCACTTCAAAATAGTCCACACCCTCCGCGTCCGTCTGCCGTTGAATCAACGGCAGGTCCATGGGGTAGCAGTTCGGGTGCACAGCGGCGTTCAGCATCAGCATCCCGCCCGCCGTGGGGACGCCTTTCGTGATCAAACGGAACAGCCGGTAGTAGGCGGTCGGCGGATCGCCGTCGAACGTCTCCGGGGCGCGCAGGTAAAGCGTCACCTGGTGCTTCCACACGTCCACACCGCCGAAGGAACCAGGCGCGGTGCCCATCCAGACGGCCATGACCGATGGGACGGGCATCGAGTGGATCGCGTGCGTGAGGCTCACGCGCTTCGGGTACTGGTCGTGATAGGCGTAGATCCGCTCCGGATCGCCACCCATCTCAGCGATCAGGTCCGGGATGTCGCGGAGCATCGCGACCAGGTTGGTTACCAGTTGCGAGGGGTCGATCATTGCTGTTTACCGCCGAGGGAACGCTCCAGGGTCAGGCGCGGGACCATCTCCGCGACCACCCGCCTGGTAGCCTCGGCTACCGCCGCACGGTTCTTGGGCGAGAAAACCACCCAGGGCTCGATCTTCTGATTGATCCACGCCTTGATCCGGTCTTTCCGGGTCGAGTTGCTGGCCTTGGCCTGCTTCTCGCTCACCGACCGCACCATGAAGTTGCGGAGCATGTCTCCGGTCAGCGTGAGGTTGCGCCGGTTGCCCCGGCCCAGTCTCGTCTTCCGGATCGCGTACCGTTTGGTGAGCGGCTTGGCCGGCGAGTCGTCCGGTCCCTGGGCCGCGGTCACACGGTTCTTCACCGCCGCCACTCCGACGTTGCCGATCTTGAACATCTGGTTCTGCCTAAAGTTCAGACGGTCAAGCCGGATCTCCTTCTTCTGGTAGATCCGTACGGACGCCATGCCTGCCTCACGATTCGCGAAGCGCCAGCCACGCGCCCCGTGTTGGATCGGACAGCACCTCGTACACCTTGTAGGTCCTGCCCGCCACCGTCACCTCATCGCCGTGCTCCGGCGCGGCTGCAAAGTCCGCGAGGTTGACGAACAGGCGGGCATAGACGCCTTCGGTATGGCGTTGCTCGTCGGTAGAGCGTTCGAGGATCGCCTTGACGCTGAACGCCTGACCGGTGGCGGGCTGGTAGCTCACGAGTTGGCCGAACGCCGCCACGACCGTGCGATTCAGGATGCCGAACGCATCGGAAGCCACGAACCACCTTCGCTAGAAACCGGTCTGATGGATGCGGTACGCGAACTTCACGCGCAGCACGCCGTCTCCGGCGGCGTTGCCCGTGATCTCGCCCGCCCCCACGTTTTGCAGCACCAGCGGCTGGTTCTCCCCGTTCGCTTTGGACACGATGCTGTCCAGCTTGGGCAGGATGTTCGTCACGGTGTCGGCGGCCTGATCGATGAAGCCGGTCGTCTCCACGGTCTGCGACACCTGCACGCCGGAGCCGTTGGTGAACTTCACCGCAAGATTGGCGGTCGCCTCCGCGAAGACGTTCGTCCCCGCGTCGAGGAACGCCAGGCCGCCAAGGAACTCCAGCACCTTGCCGGCGCCGGGCGCGGGCGCCAGGGTCTTCGGCGTGGCACGGAGGGCCTTCACCTCCGCCGAGGTCAGGACGACTTCGCCGTACCGGAGCTCGCCGCCGCCCTGCACGATGCCCGCCGCCATCACGCGCTGCTTAAACTTTTGCACGCCCATGCGCTTTCTCCTTCCGCTGTTTGGTTTGAGGGGCTGCGGCGGGCCCACCCATCTGGATCTTCCGCAACTCGAACAACTGCCGCAGAGTCCGCAGGTACTGCCGCGCCGGGCCCGGAGCGTCCGGAGGAGGCGGCATCGCCTCCCCCGGCTTCATAGGCTGGCCGTTGAAAACCGGCAGGCGCTCGGTCGCCAGGTATTGCGCCGAGGGGTCGAACTTCGGCAGAGCACGGTAGGCCATGACGATCCTCCCGGCTACGCGACCGCCGAAGCGAAGAAATAGCCCATCTCGCTCGCGACGAGCTTGATGTCGAAGGCCATCTCGATCTCGACGATGTCGGAGGCAATGATCTCCCACCGGTAGCGCTTGATCCGGTTGCCTTCCGCGCCCGCGCCGAGATACCCGCTCCACGCAAAGGTGTAAGCGGCGCTCGGCGTGAGCAGCCCGGCGTTCGGGGCGACGTGCGCCAGCAGCGCCTGCTTGCCGCCGATGAAGGAGTGCGACGCCGTGGCGCCCTCGGCCGCCGTGTTCTCGATGGCGCCCATCACGAGGATGCGGTCGATTTCGAGGATTGCCGCCAGGGCCTCGCGCGTGATGCGCGCGGGACCGCCGTTGGTCTGGCCGTACTTCACGCGGTCCACCAGGTCGGGATGGTCCACCAGCTTCAGCCACACCGGTTCCGAGATCACCAGCGTGTTGGCGGGATAGCCCGTGGCCTGCTTGATGGCGAGCTTGCCGGCGCGAATGTCCTCGATGGGGTTCGAGGCCGGATCGTTCCACTGGAGGAACTGGCTGCCAGTCGGGCCGGCGGCGACGCCGGTCATATCGGTGCCCCACTTGCCGGTCGAGAACAGGGCGCCCGCGAAGAGCTTCTCGCGCCGGATCAGCGCTTGCTGGCTGAGGAACTCGGTCGCGTCGCGGTCCATGTTGATGACCGGGTCGGCGTTGCCGCGAAGCTGGTCGGGAATCGGCTTGGACTCGGCCCACACGTTGCAGAAGTAGGTGGGCGTGTTGTCCAGCCGGTAGCCCACGCTCGCGGCGGGCGTGCCGGGCGCGCGCTGTTGCATCTGATCGCGGAAGAAGTCGCCGCGATTGTAAACGTAGTAGCGGTCGCTCTGCTTGGAAACCGGAATCACCGGGCAGATCTGCGACGCCACGAACTCCGACTGATTCTGCAGGTACGCGATGCTGATCTGCGTCAGCGGCGTATTGACGTGGACGTCACCGGGGGTCGGGAGGTACATGGTTGGTTATGCTCCTTTCGTTTGCTGGCTGCTGCTACCGCTGAAGGATCAGCAGGGCCGGAATGATCTCGCCCGCGGCGCCGGCCGCGGCAAGCGCCTTGCCGAGGATCTTGCCCGAGGACTGCGTGACGGCGCGCCCGCTGGAATCCGCCTCGAGCAGGGCCCCGCGCGCGACGGCCGCGCCCGCCACCACCTTCGACACCTGGCCAGGCTGGCAGGCGAACGCGAGCGCCTTACCCGCCGCGTCGGGCTTGTTCTGAATCACGCCGTCTGCTGCCAGGCCGGCGCCGGTCGGGTCCACCTGCCCATCGGCGGCGATGGTCCCGAAGTAGAATTGCTTCCCGCTGAGGTCCTGGCCGGCCTCAACGGTGAGCGTCGTCAGACCCAATTCGTAAGCCATGGATCGTTGTCTCCTTTTTGTCGATTGGCTCGCCGCGCTAACTCGGCTTTACCGTGGCCGACTTCTCAGCGAGGTACTGCTCGTAGAGCTTGGGGTTCTGGGTCAGCGCCTCCACATACGCCTGCGCGAACCGGATGCGCTTCGCCGCCGCGATCTGCTCGGCGGTTCCCTTCAACTGCGCCTCCGCGCCCACCGGGAGTGCGTGCGTCTGCGTCTGCACCGCCGTCCGGTGCGAGTCCGCGGCCTTGGCGGCCAGCAGCGCGTCGCGCACCTGCGGGACGGTCATCTTCTTCGAGATGGCCTCCGGCAGGAACTCCGGCTTTCCAGCCAGGGAGCACAGCGCCGCGATTTCTTCGTACTGCGCGCGGAGGTTGGCCTCGATTGCGGCAGCATCGACAGTCGGTGCTGCAGGAGCCGCGGCGGGAGTCGGAGTCTCCGCAGGTTTCGTTTCCGTGGGTACCGGCGGCGCCGGAGCTGCGGTGGCGTCTGCCGTCTTGGTTACTTCCTGGTCCATCGTCATTTCTCCTTGTGGAATTTGCGTCCCGGCAGACGCCGCGACGCGAGCTTGCCTTCGGGCCTTCGCCGCCTCGGCTACGGCGGCCACGGCCTGGTCAAACGTGCCTACCCGATCCGCGAGGCCCGAGGCGAGTGCTTTCTCGCCGTAGAACAGGCCCGCCTCGGTGTTGCGAACCAGCGCCGCCTTCAAGTCGCGGTTCCGGCCGACCGCGCCCACGAAGATTTCGTAGAGCCGGTCGATCTCGGTTTGGAGCGTGGCGCGGGCGTCGTCCGTGAGCGGCTGGTGCGTGCTGAAGTCGTTCTTGCGCGCGCCGGCATAGACCGCGGTGAACTTCCGGCCAACTTTCTCGTCGAAGCCCGACTGGTCCAGGTGGACCGCGATTACACCCACCGATCCGACGCCGCCGGTCCGGGTGACGAACAGCTTCTCCGCGCTCGATGCGAGGGCGTACGCAGCCGAGAAGGCCTCGTCGTTCGCTATCGCGTACACCGGTTTCTCCGGCCGCGCCGCGAAGATCTCGTCAGCCAGGTCGAACAGACCGCCAACCTCACCGCCGGGCGAATCCACGTCGAGCAGGATTCCCCGGATGCGCGGGTCCGCGACGGCGTCACCGAACTGGCTCCGGATGCTCTCGTAGGATTGGAGGCCGGATTCGGTATCCAGCCACGATGCCTTCTTCACCAGCGTGCCGGAGATGCCGATCACCGCAATGCCGTCCGGAGTGACCATGTACGGCTTGCGGTCGCGTTCTTTATCGGGACCCGCGCCGTCCAGGCCATCGTCCATTGGCATGGCGACTGGAACGATCACTTCTTCGAGTGCGACCGGATCGGGAATGCCGACGCGCGGCCCGATCGCCTGGAGGATGACGCTCAGCTTCTGGGGCTGGATCAGCAGCGGAACCCCAAACACCCGTCCGGCGAGGTGCGGGAGATAGCTCGTCTTCACTCGGTCGTCTCCTTCCTGCCTTCTTCGCTCTCCGGTCCCTGCTTGTCCTTCTCCTCGCCGCCCGCCAGCAGATTCCCCTTGGGTGTGGTCTTGCGAGGATCGGAGTCGAGAATGAGACCGAGCCGGTCGGCGCGCTCGTTGTCTTTGGAGATCTGCCGGTCCACTTCTTCCTCGTCCATGCCGGTTTCGTTGATCGACATGCTCCGCGACTTCAGGCCGGCGCGGATCGCCAGGATCTCGGCCTTGACGTCTTTCTCCGGATCGACCCAGGCCCACTTCGGCGTGTGCCACTCGACCGCAAGGTAGTCGGCGCGGTTTGCCTGGTAGTCGCGCGCATCTAACTGGCCGGCGAGCGCCGCCTGCTCAATGAACGCCTGCCAGGTCGCACGGCAGAACTGGTAGATGAAGACGCTGTACTGGATCTGCTCGCACAGTCGGCGGAACGACAGGATGCCAGCCCGGATCGACGAGTAGTTCGTCTGCGAGAGGTCGCCGGTGAGCACGTCGTAAGGCAGGCCGATTCCGGCGGCGATCCGCAGCAACTGGAGCCGCTCGAAGGCTTCGTAGTTGCCGCCCACATCCGCCGGTTCCGTGAACTTCACGTCCTCGCCCGGGTCCAGTTCCTGCATCGTCCCGGCCTCGAGGCGGGCCTCCACCACGCCTTCCTCACTGGACGCGGCAGGACCGCCCGACTCGTTCTTCTCACCCGGCGAGGATCCGGGGAAGAACGGGTCTTCCGGATTCGTGCGGACGATGAAGGCCATCATCATCGCGGCGAACTTCTTCCGCAGTAGCTCCGCGTCGTCGTACTGATCGAGTTCCCACAAGCGCACGAGCGCGGTCGCCAGCCAGGGCACGCCGCGGAGCTGGCCCGGGCGAAGCGGCCGGAACAGGTGCATGACCTCGCTCGCCGGGACCCGCATCAACTCCAGGTAGTTCGGCGCAAAGATGCGCTCGCCGGGATGCTCCCGGTAGAAATAGTAGGCGGCGCGGCGGCCAGCGGAGTCGAACTCGATCGAGCACTTGACGGTGTGGCCTGCCGGCGTCTCGGGCGTAGGGCGTGAGACGTAATACGGCAACTGCTCGGCTTCGATCAACTGCAACTGGAGCGGAACCGTCAGCCCGTCCCGCATCGTCCGGACGTACCTGCGGACGAAGCACTCGCCGCCTTCCACCATCGACCGGAACGCAAGCGCCTGGAGGCCATAGATGTCCGTAGTGCCCGAAGCGTCAGCCTCGTTGGCCCACTGGCTCCACAGCTTCTGGATCGTCTCCTTGACAGCGTCCGTCGGATGCAGGGACTGCGGCTTGATGCCGTTGCCGACGGCGTTGCATACCCACTCGTCCACCGCCTTCGAGGCCCAGCCATCCTTGCGGACGATGTCCCGCGAGCGCGCCACCAACTGGTCCTGCGACTGATACCAGATGGAGTTGATGGCATCGCGAGTCGTGGTCCACGACCCCATTCGCCGCCCGGTCGTCGCCGCATCGTACGGGGCGCCGCCGGCCCGGCGCGCGGGCGGGTTGGACGCACCTCTCCCGCCCCGTGTGATGCGGGTTAGAAACGATCCAAGTTTGAACACGGTCAGAAGCCTTTGCTCGACGAGAGTCGGTACTGGCGGCGGCGACGGGTAGCCGGGTTGAGTTCCTTTTCGATGGCGGCGATCACGCGTTCCATCTCGTTCAGGGAACGGTAGACCGTCGTGCGCCCCTCAAACGAGACGGTCGTGACGCCGGAGGCGTAGGCCTCTTTGATTGCGTCCAGGTGTGCCTGCGTCCACGCCATCGATCACCACCCAAAGCGCCCAACGATTCTGCGGCCCGTGCGGGATCTCGCCGGCTTTGCCGGAGCGGGCGGTTCCGGCTTGACTGAGGGCCGCGACGGGACGTGTGCGCCCATGCGTTCCTCCATCGCGCGCCAGTGCTTTTCCTGGTAGCGGTCAAGACCGATGCGTGCGGCCGCCGCGCGGGCGTAGACCCGGCAATCGAGCGCCTCGTTGCGCTCGCGCATCTTCTGCCACTCGTGCCGCCGGTAGCCTTTCACGAGCTTGGTCACCAACTGCTCGGCGGTGAGCTGCTTGAAATACTCATCGCTGTAGTGCGGGAAATGGCAGTAGCCCGGCGGGAAGGAGATGCCGTTTGCCAGGTCCTCGTCCGTGGGCCGTTCGAGGCGCAGCCACCGGTACAGCTCCTCCTTGGCCATGCCCGAGTTCACCGGCCACACACGGACGCCCCGTTTCAACTTCGCGCCCAAGGGCCCGACCTCGACCGGAGACGCCGACCCGACGAGCGCCGGCGCCCTCGAGTCGCCTTTGATGACAAGCACGCGGCCGCCCTGCCGGCGGGCCCACTGGTACACCTCCGTGGTGGCGAAACCAGAGTCCACCGCCAGTTGCAGGATGGGCAACTCCACACCGCTCGCCGCCGGGTACGTCTCGTTGAGCAGCGCCGTCAGTTTTTCCCATACCGCCACGCGCGACGTGTCGCCTTCGAACACCCGATAGTCGACGGACCACGACTCCTTACCGCGCCCGTACGCGACGACTTCCACTTCGATCCGGTCCTTCTGGACGTCAGCGCCGGCCACGAGGAACAGCCCGCCGCGCGGAACAGTGCCGACCTTGTACTGCTCCCGCCGGTCGTACAGCTTCTGCCAGTCCGGAGCCTCGCCGAGCAGGGTCCACGTCTCGCCCAGGACGGTGTTGACGAAAACCTGGAGCAGCGCGGGGTTCTTCTGCGCCTGCTCGAAGTGTTTGGCGGCATCCGACCAGGCGAACCAACCGACCGGCGAATAGAGGCTCGACAGGTGAAAACCCGCCGTGCGCCCGTCGCCCGCCGCCCCAGCCCGCCACTGGCCGCGCGCCAGCATCCAGTGCTTCTGGTGATTCTGGATCTCCTGGCCGCAGTGCTCGCAGACGTAGACGACCTTCTCGGGCTGGCCCTTCGGCCACCGCAGTTGCGCGAACTTCAAAACCTGGAACTCGCGGCACACCGGGCACGGCACCCAGTAGCGGCGTTGGTCGCTCTCCTCGAACGCCGCCTCGATCCGGCTCATGCCCGTAATCTTCGGCGTCGAGCACAGGAACACCTTGCGGCGCGCGAACGTGCGCGTGCGCGCCATGGCCAGGTTGACCGGGTCCCCCTCGCCTTCCACATCGCCCGGGTAGGCGTCCACCTCATCCAGAAACAGGAAGCGGGCCGCCATCGAGCGGAGACCGACCGCGGAATTCGCGCCGGTCATCACCAGGACGCCGCCGGGGAACTCCTTCGAAAGGACTGTGTTCCCCGAGTCTCGGGACCGCGGACTCTGCACGAGATTCCGCAGCACTTCGGACTCCTCGATCAGCGGATCGACGCGCTGCTTCGAGTTGCGCTTCGCCATCTCGACCGTGGGCTGCACGGCCATCATCGGACCCGGCGCCTGGTGCACCACGTATCCGATCCAGTTGTTCCCACACTCGGTGCCCCCGATCTGCGCGCCCTTCATAAACACCACACGCTCGACCGGAGATGACGGCGAGAGGCAGTCCATGATCTCGCGCAGGTACGGCGTGCGATCGGTGCGCCAAGGCCCCGGCTCGGCTGACGCTCGCTGCGAGAGCGTGCGGTACTTGTCGGCCCATTGCGAGATGGTCAGCAGCGGGTCGGGCCGCGCGCCCGCGCAGGCGGCGCCCGAGTAGATCTCCTCAGCCGTTGGAGTCTGCAAACTCATTCAGGGCCTTCCGGATCTCTGTCGCGAGGATCTCGTAGCACTTGCCTGCTTCTGTCTCCGCGGCGAGCAAGGCCGCAACGCGGTCGGGGATGTTCAGCAGGTGATCCCGGAACTGCCGGAACCTGTTGAAGGCCGCCACCTGCACCTCATCCTTCGACACCAGCTTCGCGATGCGCTCTTCGTACTCGATCTTTGCGAGCCGCGCCTGGTAGTGCTCCCGCACGGCCCGCGCCTTGGTGTACTGGCTGGCGCCGAACCCCGTGCCGTCGTCGTCACCGTGTCCGCCTACCGCCGGAGCGTACTCGCGCGTGTTCCGCGCCCACTCCTGATCGGCGACCTCCGGGTCGATCCGGCCATCCGGCAAAGTCGAGATGCGGCCTGCCTGAATGGCCTTCTGGACGGCCAGGACCGCTACACCGCGATGCCGGGCATATGCCCGTTGGCTCATTGCCGCCATCGATCTATTTCCCGAAGATTCCGCTTGCTATTCCGTTTGACCGAAGGGATGAATGGACCTGCAAGGAGATAAGCAGCAGCGGAAAGGAACCACGAACATGAAAAACGCCAGCAAAGCCAAAACCAGCAAGACGCCGAAGGCCAGCAACCCGGCCTCCAAAGCCGCCACCAAGAAGGGCGCGAACGCGCCCACCAGACACGCCACCGCGAAGCCGGCCGGCGGGAAGCAGACCGGCGCGCTCAGCCCGGAGAAGCTCGATCAGGTCCAGGCCGTGGCCAACTCCGGTGTGACCAACCCTGAGATCCTCGAAGCCGCGGTCGATGCGATCATCAAGGCCCCGGCGCCCGCCAAGCAGGAGAAGCCCGAAGCCCGCGACGGCAGCAAGAAGGCGGTGGTCCTCGCCATGCTGCGCCGCGAGGGCGGCGCCACCCTGGGCGAGATCGCGAAGGAGACCGACTGGCAGCTCCACAGCATCCGGGGCTTCCTGAGCGGCCAGATCGCCAAGAAGATGGGCATCAAGATCGAGTCCACCAAAGCCGACGGCGGGAAGCGGCGCTACCACATCGCGTAGCAACCTTCGCCCGAAGATCGCCGCCCCGGAAGCGGGCGGCGTTTTTCGTTCTTCCCGCGATTATTCCCTTGCCTTCTTCGCGCACCGAAGTGATGAATCGTCATGCAAGGAGATAAGCAGATGGCCAAAGCCAGAACCAAGCAGACGAAAGAGGCGCCCACGCCGGGATTCGCGATCCGGATCACTCCTCAAACGGAACTGGGCCTCGCGATGTTGATCGCAGAGACCGAGGATGGCCGCTACGAACCGGTCGCGGTGGTGGCCTCGGTTGCGGAGGCGCAGGAGATCGCGAAAAGCGACTTCGCCCGCCGCGTCAAAGAGATCTCGATGGGTTGCGAGGACGTGGCCTGCCCGGCGCGCTACGCTATCTGGGCGCAGGGCCTGGGCGGCGACTACAAGCCGCTCCGCGACTACACCATCGAGGGCGCCGAACCCCACATCGAGTGGTAGCCGGCAAGGCTCCCCTCGGCCGCCCGGCGACGGGCGGTTTTTCAGTTCACGGCCACTGCATTCTCCTTCGCCACATCGTCGAACGCCCGCCCGGTAGCTTCCTGCATGGCGTGACCGCCCGTGAATTCCTGCCAGCGGCGAACGATCACGTCGCAGTACCTGGGCTCGAGTTCGACGATCCGCGCCTGCCGCCCGGTCTTCTCGCACGCGATCAGCGTCGAGCCCGAGCCGCCGAACGGATCAAGCACGGTGTCGCGGCTCTTGCTGCTGTTCCGGATCGCCCGGTCGACGAGTTCGACGGGCTTCATCGTCGGGTGCAGGTCGTTCACCACCGGCTTCTTCACGAACCACACGTCGCCCTGATCGCGGGCCCCGCACCAGTAGTGCTCGGCGCCTTCCTTCCAGCCGTAGAGCATCGGCTCGTACTGCCGCTGGTAATCCGACCGGCCCATCGTGAACGTGTTCTTCGCCCAGATGACGAACGTGGACCAGTGGCCGCCGGCCTCGCGGAAGACCCTCTGCAGCGTGTGCAATTCCGAAGACGACATGCAAATGTACACCGCACCCTTCGTGACTGCCAGGATGTTGGCGCAGGCCTGCTGAAGGAACCGCTCGAAATCCGCTCCCAGGTTGTCGTTGGCGATCTTCCGGTTCTTCTTTCGGAGCTTGTCCTTCATCGTCGCGCCGTAGTTCACGTTGTACGGCGGGTCGGTGAAGACCATATCGGCGAGGCCTCCGGCGAGGACCTTTTCGACGGACTCGATCTGCGTGGCGTCGCCGCACAGCAGGCGGTGATTGCCCAGCACCCAGATGTCGCCGGGAGCGGTTACCGGACGCTCAGGCGCCTCCGGAACGGCGTCGTCGTCCGTGAGGCCCGCGCCCGGCTCCGCTTCGGGATCGGCGAGCAGGGTTTCCAACTCATCGTCGGTGAAGCCGACCAGGTCGAGGTTGAAGCCGTCCTCCTCGAGCGTGGCCAACTCCACACGCAGCATCTCTTCGTCCCAACCGGCGTTGAGCGCCAGCCGGTTGTCGGCCAGCACCAGCGCGCGGCGCTGGGTTTCGGTCAGGTGGTCGAGGACGATGACCGGAACTTCGGTCATGCCCAGTTTGCGGGCGGCGAGCAGGCGGGCGTGGCCGGCGATGACGATGCTGTCGGCGCCGGCAAGAATCGGATTGGTCCACCCGAACTCGGCGATTGACGCCGCGATCTGGGCGACCTGTTCGTCACTGTGCGTGCGCGCATTCCGGGCGAACGGAATCAGCTTCTCGACCGGCCACGCCGCGACCTGCAAGCTCGTCATGCTTTGGTGGGTTGAGCGGACTTTTGGAACAGGCCGAGCGCGTTGTGCAGGTCGACGATCCTAGCGATCATCGGCACGACCACGGTGACGAGCTTGTCCCAACTGAACTGCTTGGTGAGGTCCGTGCTGGCGTCGTACGCGGACTTGAGCACGTCCAGCACCAACTCCAGCTTCTTCTTTTTATGTTGTGCACAACATAACAGGAATTATGTTGTCACCGGAGTTATGTTGTGAAGGCCCGCCGCTGGCCGATTTTGTTGGGGCTTTGCGTGAGGCCAACACAACATAATTTGTTATAGGGAGCGGA
>Ga0315298_1004347_pt1 | contig 21257 bp, 21 predicted proteins | sample WHS_1_MG_FD_203077 | JGI IMG/M metagenome (GOLD analysis project Ga0315298, IMG submission 203077) | Extremophilic microbial mat communities from Washburn Hot Springs, YNP, Wyoming, USA - WHS_1_MG | ecosystem: Environmental > Aquatic > Thermal springs > Hot (42-90C) | place: USA: Wyoming...
TATACAGACTAATGTTCCAAAACGCATGGCACTCAGGATGGGCACTACTAGGAACAGCACTAATAATACTAGGAGGACAAGGACTAATACTCTCAACAATAGCACTACTACTAAAAAGAATAGAAAAAAGACTAACGAAGACAATGAAAGAAAAATAGTAAAAAAGGCTTGCATAAGGTTGAGTAGAGTGTCTCTCTTTACTTCTTGCAATACCTGCACTATACTTGAAGAGACTTGAGTATAGGATAATGGAAAGACTGAAGAGATCTTAAATTCTTTGGATGAGTTTATGATCAATATTCCAAAATTTTTCTATGAAAGCGCAGTTCATCTAATGAGTAATTTAGGAGCATATAAAGAACGAACTGACAAATACGTAGAGGCATTCAAAAACTACATTGGCAATACAAGAACAATTTTAGATGCTGGTTGCGGTTCAGGAGAGTTCGCCAGAAAATTAGCAAAAAACACAATCGTAGCGCTAGACATACAAAAACAACTCCTAAAGGAAATAAAGGGAGAAAGCATCCACAAAATATGCGCAGATGTACAATATCTCCCTCTTAGAGAAAATTCAATAGATTATGTTCTCTCTCTCTCACTAATAGAACACCTTAAGGAACCAGAAAAGCATATCAAGGAGATCCATAGAGTGCTAAAGAGAAAAGGAATATTCATCATCCAAATACCAAACCTTCAATACATATTTGAACCGCACAGTAAATGGCCTTTTTTATTTTTGTTTCCGAAAAGAATCCAACTTATAATATTCAAAACGCTAAACTATCCATTATTCGTGAATATGAAAGTTAACATAAAGAAAATCTTATTACTTCTTCAAGAAGAAAAATTTAAAATTAGAGAAATAAAAAAGGTTTATCACTTAACTATAATGAAGCCACTACCAATAGCTCCTTCATACATTATTATATCTGAGAAATGTTAGAACTAATAGCACTAATCTTAGCTGGAATACATTTTGGAGTTCCTTTAGCTTACTACTATTATGCAAAAACAAGATGGTTACCTAAACCATGGAACATAAAAGTAGATGAAAACTATAGGCCAAAGGTAACAATAATACTGCCAACATATAATGAGGCTAAACTTATTTGGAATAAACTCGATAATCTCTATGTGCAAGACTACCCAAAAAACTTAATGGAGATAATTGTGGTTGACAGTAAGAGCAATGATGGAACTGTGGATCTTGTTAGGAAGTGGGCTTACAAGCATGTCGATGTTAGCTTAAGATTGCTTGAAGAGCCTGAGAGGCGCGGAATGGTGCCCGCATTGAACTATGTGTTGCAACGTTGTCAGGTTGGTGGAGAAATTGTAGTCTTCACCGATGTTGATGCTTTTTGGAGTGCCGATGCCCTAACGAGGGTTACTAAGTATTTCGCTGAACTAAACATTGGCGCTGTAACTGCAAGTATCGTGCCGACGACTCTAGCTAATGATTTTTTCGAGGGTACCTATCGTAACTATTATAATCAGCTTAGGATAGCGGAATCTAAAGTTTGCAGCACACCCGTCCATAACGGGGCTCTCATAGCCTTCAGAGCTAATTTGCTCTATAAAATGGGTGGTTTACCAAGCTACACAGGCAATAATGATAGCACTCCAGCCTCACTTGTGGCTTTTATGGGCCATAGAGCCATACAAGTTGAAGACATCGTTGTAAAAGAGCCTGTAAGAAAATGCCAGTTTCATAGAAAAGTCAGAAGAGCCCAACATCTATTTTTAAGCTTCCTTAAGACAAAGGGATATGCAAAAAAGCTTAGAGTTTACAAGCATAGTGAACCATTTGAGAAGATCTGGAAGATGGAATGGTGGTTACACGTGATCAATCCGTGGCTCTTAATAATATGTACACTTCTTCTCCTAATTGGTGTCCTTTATGGATCTTATATAGCCTCGATCTTACTCGGAATCGGATTAATACTCTTAATGTTGAAGACGTATAGAACATGGATCTTGCAACAGATCTACCTCACTATAGCTGCGATAAGGAACTTGTGGACAAGAGAAATCATATGGAGTAGGTGAGCTATTAAATAGCGAGATCTACGATTTGAATATTCTAACAAGAGAGCTTAGGCCTATATGGAAAAACGATACAAGATAAAAAATGATGAAAGTTAAGGTTCTTGTAACTGGCGGTGCAGGATTCATTGGGAGTCACTTAGTTGATAGATTGGTAGCTGAAGGCTCAGAAGTTGTAGTGCTTGATAACCTCTACACTGGAAAAATAGGTAATTTAAGTAAATCTATAAACAATATCAAGTTTGTAAGAGGAGATGTTAGAGACCCAAATTTGACTAAGAAGCTTATTCAGGATGTGGATGTTGTCTTTCATCTTGCAGCAAATGCGTCCGTTCCAGATTCTGTTAAAAATCCAACTTACGACTTTGAAACAAATTTAGTTGGTACCTTTAACCTCTTAAAAGCATCTATCAACAGCAATGTGAAGAAGTTTATTTATGCCTCTTCTGCTGCAGTTTATGGGGAACCCAAGTATATCCCAATAGATGAAGAACATCCTCTTTGTCCAGTTTCCCCTTATGGTGCTACAAAGCTCTCAGGTGAAATTTTAGGTTTTACATTCAAAAAGACTTATGGCATTCCCTTTGTTGTAGCTCGAATCTTCAATGTTTATGGACCTAGACAAACACGTTATGTTATGTTTGACTTCTACAAGAAGTTACTGGAAAACCCTAATCAGCTAAGAGTTCTTGGTAATGGAAGTCAGGTACGTGACTTCTGTTATGTCACTGATGCTGTAGAGGCACTTTTATTAATTGCTGAAAAAGGCGAATCCGTATATAATGTTGCAGGAGGGAATCCTATTTCAATAAAAAAGATAGCAGAAATTATGGTATCACAGCTCGCACCTAGTGCTAAGATAATTTACACGGGTGAAAGTTGGAAAGGAGATATAAGCATTTTAGTAGCTGATATATCCAAACTGAAAGGGTTAGGATTCAAACCGAAGATTGACTTGAAAGATGGAATAAACTTAGTAATTAAGTGGTTCTACGAGAATTTGTGAACTAATTTGAAGCTATCTGTTGACATTGTCACGCCATTCTTTCTTCCATCTTTTGGAGGCATTGAATTAGCAACACTAAATCTTTCTATGGCATTAAAAGCATATTGTAAAGTGAGAATTCACACATTTAATTGGCTTCCGGGTGAGAGTTATGATAAATTAGGGCTTAATTTATCTAAAGGCTTTCCTGAAAAGGAAATCATTAATGGAGTTGAGATTTACAGGTATCCGATTTCAAATTTGCCTGTATTAAAAAGTTTTTCCTTACCGCTTATAAAGGGGGTTGTAAGTTCAAATGGAGATATATTACATATCCAAGGTTTTTGTAGATTTTTTAACATATACTTAATTAATAAGGTTATTAAGGATCGGAGTATTATCTTAACCACTCATGGTCTCCATGAAGGTATCCAAAAAATTGATAAAGCTCCTTTTAATAAGCTATTAAGAACTGTAATAAATACTCAAGTTCTAAAACGGCTTGATCATGTAATCTGTTTGTCAAATGCCGATAAGGAAAAGCTTTCTACGTTAGGGTATCCTCGTGAGAAAATTACAATTATCCCTAATGGAGTGGACGAAAAGAAGTTTTTACATCGAGAACATTTTGTTGAAGAAAGCAAAAAATTTAAAGTGCTATGTGTAGCTAGATTTGATAGAAACAAAGGTTATGAGATTCTTGTACAAGCATTAAAGCGAGTGAGAAAAAGATTTGATTTTCATGCTTATTTTGTTGGCTATGTGGAGGATGTTAGCTATTTAAGTTATATTAAACATCTTGTAGAGGAAGAAGGTCTCAGTAATAACATTCGTTTTGGCATTTCAATTAATGATAGCCAACTTGCTGATTGTTATCTCTCTTCTGATCTTTTTGTGCTTCCTTCTTTGGTGGAAACATCTCCTTTAACAATATTAGAGGCTATGTATGTGGGGTTGCCGGTTATAGTCACAAGAGTAGGCGGAATAAGTGAAATAGTTCATAATGATATAAATGGTTATGTGGTTGATGCTGGAGATTCTATTCAGTTATCAGAGCGCATAATCGATTTGATAAACAATCCTGAGAAAAGAAGAGAGATGTCTATTGCAAATAAAAGGAAAGCACGTAATTATACTTGGGATAAAATAGCGACTAAAACATTTCGATTATATCAAAGACTACTTTCAGAATAGTATGTATATTAAAGGATAAAATATCAATGAAGAGAATTCTCGTAGTTACAGAAAGATACTGGCCAGAAGGTGGAGGTGGGACATTAGTAACACATATCATACTAAAAAGAATGTTACGTCTGGGCAATGTGAAGATAACTGTTTTGACGGAAGCAGAAAAACCCGAAAAGATAAGAGGAATAGAGTACTTTCATGTTACCCTTTCAGGGGCATCAAAGTATCACGCATGGTTTAATCAAATGAGATTGCTTCAGACGACATCTTTCAGGAACTTCCTAAAGAGATTTGATTCTATCTATATAACCGATCACTCTTATCCTTTCATTTCAGTCAGCAAAATGTTGGGAAAGAGAGTTATTGTTCATCTACATGATTATCAACCTATATGTGCCTCATCAAACATTTTTGCATCCAATAATCGTCTAAGTCTACTTAAGTTGCTAATAGAAGGGAACTTTGTATACGAGCTTATGCAACGACGAGGATACAGGACTGCATTACTTAGCGTATTAGCATCTCCTTTAAATAATATAATTTCTTCTAACCTCGGTTTAGCAGATTACATAATCTGCGTCTCCCATAGGCAAGCTAAATTGATACGTGAAGCTGCATTACTTGTTAATCCCCTTATTAGTTCTAAGATACATGTGGTATATAATCCACTACCAGATGATGTTCCCTTTATGGAATTAAGAGGAAAAGACCCAAACTTTCTCTATGTTGGTGGTGGAAGCGTAGTCAAAGGAGTTTACTCCTTACTAAGAGCCTTTATTCGCTTAAAAAAGAGAAATCCTTCGCAGAACATTACGGTCACGTTGCTTGACATAATATCGTCTAACAGATGGGCAAGATGGTATCAAAGCAATGTGGATTGGAGTTCTATTGTTGCATTATTAAATAAAGGTCTAGGGCGTGATGTTTTTAGACCAATGCCAAGGTTAGCAAGGAGAGATCTAATCAAACTCTACTCAACTATTTGGGGATTAGTTCATCCTACTTTACTAGAGGAACCATCGCCATGCTCAATTATAGAGGCGTTATTAGCAGGTAGGCCTATCATAGCACCACGTGTAGGGGGTATACCTGAGTTAGTAGCGGGTACCCTTACAGAAAATTATCTTTATAATCCTAACTCGATGGAAGAACTTGTTGACAGAATAGACGAAGTGTGCATTCTATCTGCACAGCAAATATCAGATTTAGGGCTAACCTTAAGGAGCCAAATCAAGCGGAAATTTAAGGATGACCAATTTGACGATCGCATAAAAGAGATATTTGAATTATGATGGCTGAAAGTAAGCTCCAAAAGATCAGTGTGATCATCCCTACTAAGAACTCGGCAAAAACTTTACCACTTTGTCTTAGAAGTATACGCGCTCAAGATTACCCTCAAGATCGAGTAGAAATCATTATTGTTGATGGGTACAGCACTGATAGCACAGTGGATATTGCTAAAAGATTTGGATGTAAAATTATGTTTTCGAACGCTAGGCCTCTTGGAGCAAGGTATGATGGCTTCACTCAGTCTAGCGGTGAAATCATTGTTCTGTTGGATGCAGATCATATTATATGTAGAAAGAACTTATTCATTCAGATCTCGACTATGCTCGCACAATACGATATGCTACATCTACAAGAATCTTCCTATAATCCATCAACTTTCATCCAGAAATTAATAGATGCAGATAAAAAGTCTATGCAAAGGATTTCTCGGAGTTTTAACTTGCTAGAAGGTGTGTTATATGCAAGAGCTTACAAAAGAGAAGTTCTCGAGAAGGCATATCAATGCATTCCTCGCGATGCCCTAAAGCTGGTTCACAATCATGAGGAGATAATTCTCCATTATGAAGTATGTAAGCTAACTAAGAAGCATGCAACTGTTCCGGATGCCTTATGGCATATCGATGAGACATGTCTTATTGACTATTGTAGAAAGATGATGTACTATGGACAGCAGGATCAGATAGAAAAGAGGTTTAAGCAATATATAGCGGCAATAAGATTGAAAGAGCGTTTTCGAGTTCGTGAACTACCCTATTTAGTTTTGTCCCCTAAAGAGGGAGCAAAGGTGTTCACACTCTTAGCAATAAAGGCCATTTTCTTTAGCCTAGGTAAGTTTTTAGCGTGCACTAAAAGCGGACAACGAAGATGAAGATACTTGAAATATAACTGGTGGACGTTAGATGCGTATGTTTGAGCTTATCAAACAAAGATTTTGTGAGAAGTCGCCGGAATGGTTATATGCCTTAGTTAAAGGTATCTATTGCTTATTGTTTCGTCCATGGGAATTCATGTTTATGATCCCTCAGACTAATTGTTGGCTTGCTGTAAAGAATGGTAAAAAGCTCCTAATACCTTCGCCAAAGGGAGACTGGAGTTCTTTCATAGTCGATTACAACAAGGCGCGTTTCATAAATTATGGTGATGTAGCTGTTGTGGCTGGGGCTTGTGTTGGTGCTACCACTTTATCCATAGCCCATAAGGCAGGCAAGGTCATTGCTATTGAGGCTAATCCCAAGAACCTCCTCTTCCTCCGCAGAAATGTGAAGGCTTACGGCTATAAGAACGTCATAGTCGTAGGGAAGGCGCTTTACAGTTTTAGAGGGAAAGTTAAGTTATACATTACTTCAACTATTACTGGGCATAGCATATCGCAGCTGATAGCCCTTAGAAAGCCGTTCACGGGCGAGTATGTTGAAGTGCAAGCTGACACCTTAGATAATATTCTTACTGAAATTGGTGTTAAGAAAGCAGATGTTTTGATTATGAATATCGAAGGGGCGGAGTTGGAGGCGCTTAAAGGAGCTGAGGAGACTTTGAAGAAAATTATGAAGATTAGTGTCGCTTGCCATGGAGATATAAAAGGCTGCGTCTGTAACTTCTTGAAGAAAAGAGGCTTCGTGGTTAAGTCCGAGATGGACCTCATTTACGCAAGGAGAGGTCACCAGTTTTAGTCCTCATTGGAAAAATATTGTACTACGAAGGGGTCAAGTAATTATTGGCACCCAATTACTAGTGCATACTAGAAAAGCTTATCAGAGAAAGTAGCATGAATATGATTGCTTTGATTGATCCCGTTATGTTCAAGTTGTTTCTTATAGCTCTAAGAAAGAATCATATCAAAGTTCTTTACAAATTAGGAAATCTCGCATTAAATTGGTATGAATGTAAGAAAAGAAAGATCGAATTAAGAAGTTATCCCCTAAAGCTATACATCGAGATAGGGAATATATGCAATTTACATTGCAAAATGTGTTTAAGACAATGGTTCAAGCGTAAGGAGGGAGTAATGTCCATTGACCAGATATCCTATATCATCGAGCAGAATCCAGGCCTAATTGGCGTCGGAGTTGGAGGTTGGGGAGAGCCTCTTCTACACCCGCACTCCTCTGAAATTGATTATTAAGGTTCATTAGCTGAGCGCGTGTGAGGGTTGCAGAGAGAGAATGTCTTATAAGACAAGGGTTATCTCGATCATCGCCCCGTTGTTGATAGGGTTTGGCGGTGCAAATAGGTTTTTAGCAACTTTAGCTATAGGTCTTCGTAAAAGAGGGTATAAAGTACAAATATATTCGCTCGTATTTGAGCAAGAAAGAACTTTCAAAGAATTTAAGGAAGTAAGTGAAGTAACTAGAAGAAGACACTGGTTATGTACACTTGCAGATAATATAGTTAAATACGGTATTGTTCGATGGGGGCGAATTCTTTCCCCACCTCTGTTAATGCCGGCTCTAATCGTGGAACTGCTATTGGTCTTAAAGGCGTACTTCAGGAGCAAACCGCATGCTATTTTCGTTAATGGCAATCATACGCTGATAGGTTTACTAACACCTTTCTTGAGAAAATGTAGGTTTGTATGTTACTACCATTCGTTACCACCAACTCTTGAATGGAAAAACCTTCCCGCTAGGCTTTTGAGGGTATTCGAAAAGTTCACAATGTTGAAGTGTATAGCTATAGCTAACTCTACCTTCACCGCTCAGGCTATAAAGCGTGAAATAGGAGTTGATGTAAAAATCGTACATCCAAGCTGTGATATATCACGGTTTGAAAACTTAGACAGAAAAGATGATGGTAAGAGCATGATTTATGTTGCTAGAATACATCCGGACAAGAGGCAAGATTTCCTTATTCACGTAATGCATAAAATGCATGAAGTTGAGGATCTTAACGACTTTAAGCTCATTCTTTGTGGGGCGGTTGATTCCGAGCCATACTTGCTTAAGTTGCATAAACTGATCAGAAAATTGAAGCTTGAAGATAGAATAATAATAATAAATTTCGATGATAAGCTCTTACCTGAACTTCTTTCAAAATGTACATTATATCTACATCCGTCCATAGAAACTTTTGGGATAAGTATAGTTGAGGCTATGGCTGCGGGACTTCCAGCGATAGTCTATGATTATGGAGGACAACGAGATATCGTGTCCCATGGCGTGGATGGCTTTCTCGCTGGTGGTGTAAAAGAGTGGACTAGATACATTAATAAGCTTTTAACAAATAGAACGCTCCTACGAGAAATGTCTGAGGCTGCTAGGAGAAAGGCGAGGGATTTTTCATTGGAGAGGATGATAGACAAATTGGAGGATTATCTAGCTTGACCGATCTTATTCTGGCAAAGAAATATGCTCACATATTAAAACTATATAATGTTAAAGCTAAAAAGTACTCGGATATAGGTTGCGGTAATTGAGGGCTAACTCTTTTAATAGCGAGAACTGTTGAAGCTGAAAGGATACTTTCTGCTAACAACGCCAAACCTCGCCTTATGGATCAACAGGCTTCTGCTATTTCTCGGTTATCAACCGAGATATACCCAACCATCGAAATATTTTTGGGTTGGGCTACCAAAAAGTTTAACTTCTAAAATTTCCTCATATTCATGAACTGGGGCACAAAAATTTGCTAACATTACGCTCCTTGAAAGATATTTTAACAATATATGGTTTTTACCCCATAGCGGTTACTGATTCTGATTCAACAGAAGATGGACTTCTAGGGTTAGTTGATAAAATCATCTCGAAGACAGCCTTGTTCTCATCCATAATTATTGTATTGGCACAAAAATTTAGGTGACTTACAAAACATGATATTAACTTTCACCTCAGCTATTGTACTATTCACAATTCTCTTGACTATCATTTCCTTAATTTTGCTTATATTCTCTGAAAAGTTTCAGCAGGCACCCAAGAGAAGAAGTATAAGTGGAGACTCATCGTTCCTCACATTATTCATTTTAGGTATAGCATTTGCTTTTTCTTCCTATGTACTTCAGTTGAAGGGCACGATGACATACTCGATCATATTCACGTTAATCACCTTAAGTCTACTCTACTCTACTCGGAGACGCTGGAGCCATATGACGCTCCCACTTCTTATAGTTCTTTACATTGTTTTGATTTACGAACCAGTATCAATTGTACGTATAGATGAAAGATATGGTGCGATGGTCGCTTTAGTAATGAACGGATGCTGGAATGAAAACTGGGGATATCTCAACGTAGTTTATAATCCTTTCCCTGCTGATATAAGTCTATTCGCAATCCTTTCCATCATAACATCCCTCCCCCTTATAAGCGAGGCATTGTTCTATCTAATCGTTCAATCCATTTTGATCGTAGTCGTTTTGTCAATATACCTTTTAACAAGATATATTACAAAGAGTAAAGTAGCCGCTCTTCTAGCAATATTATTATTCATTTTGACGCCTGCTACAAATCTTATATCTCATCCACCAAAATGGGCTAGCATCGCTTTAGCGATGATCACGATAATGTTGATTATTAAGAGGTGTATTGGAGGTTTCAGCACTTCATCCAATATATTGTTGCCAACGATCTTATCTTTTAGCACGTCTATATTCTTCCATCCAACTGCGACTATTTGCATAATTTTCCTTCTTAGCACCGTTCTTGTTTTTTACATTATCAGAAAACATGTTAAGCTTAAAACTTTACTTGTACTTTTTGTCGTGGTTTTTCTAGCCAAAAACATATATGCAGCTGGGTCTTTGGAAGCTATCATACCTACTTTAGAGCAATTCGTATTAATTTTAATCGGTGAACAAGAGATTGCACCACATGTACCAACATCTGAATTCTTGTTATCACCAATTCACGCATATGCTTGGGCTATTATTTTATCTATGGCTTCGGCGTATATTATCTATAGTTTTTTAGATAAATTATGGAGGGACGAGCTTTTCTTAATAAGCTTATACATAACTGGCATAATATTTGCTTGGTTGGGATTTCTAGGAGCAATTTTTGGGTTCGGAGCTGTTAGAGGCCCATCTTTCGCAATGTTTCCACTACTTGCCCCAGTAGCTGGAGAATCGGCTTATAAAATCTTAAGGTCCCGCACTCTACTTGCTATCATTCTCATTGGTTTAGTGGCAACTGCTGCATACATTGCATCAACAGACCCAACCATAAATTTACATCTTTGGAAAACGCAGAAAGGTAGCGCTATTCCAGCTGACATCAGAGATTATTATGAATCACAATTCCTAATCGAGAGAATTCCCTATGATAGGAACTTATTCGCTCCTCATGAAATTGCATCATCTTTTGCTTACATTGCAATAGCAACTGAGAGACCCTTACATAGATTTACCTTCTCCTCGGCGCCACTTGATCGTGCCGTGGTGGATCACTTGCTTAATAAAGGAGAATTATTTGAGGGCACCATGTACATCTGGCCAGAGAGATGGCATTCAGAAATATTGTCGTACATGAATGAGAAAGGGTTGAAATTCAATGCGTACTATAGTAGCGGTAGGTATGCAGTTTTTGAGCAGATATAGTAACATTGTATATGTGCGCGCGCAAAAAGGCAAATTAAAGAAACTTACGAAAAAGAAGCAAGAAGTTACGATAAAACAAGAAGACGTCTTGCAAGAAGTATATAATGCACTTAAAAATAGGGGGAAGCTGCTGTTAAGTAGCATATTTATGGATTTGTTATTAACGCGTTTAGTAGTTAGAATTGGCGTGCTTAGTGCAGACCCAGCGGATTTTTCCGTATACTTCTAAACAATGCATAAGTATGTTCAAGAAGGTAGGTTTCAGAAATGTTCATCGGAGGAGCATAGTTTTGTTTACAGCGATCCTTGGTTCTTACCACTACTAATTCTACGTATAATAGGCCTCATAGAAGATAGACTGCAAGGTGGAAGATGGGTCATGGTGATCATGGAGAAAGTTCAATTAAACGAGGATAGGCCATGCATGTAGTAAACTTTGTGCATGATGACTGAGGTACTTAGACATCGCAAATATACGTGGCATCAACTGGTTAATGTCGTTTTTAAGCCAAGGGAGTTACACTTAAAGGGTTCAGTGGCGAAAAGATTAAGCATTGAATGCTTGAGGTTTTTAGTACATGAAGCCGATTTATGACGAGCAATATACATATGTCTTCCATAGTCCTGGAATTGAACCATGGATCTCAGGGTTCTTGAAGAGCAAGATCTCCTTAGGTAGGGTTCTTGATGTTGGTTGTGGATTAGGCTCTTCAGCTCTTATGTTAAAGCTTTACCTAGGCAACGTCGAATATTTAGTTGGCATAGACATATCGTCTGAGAAGATTCATAAAGCGGAGAGGCTTAATCTATACGATGAGTTTCATGTGATCGACATCCGAAACTTTAACCCTGAGCAACAATTTGACACGATAATAGCCCTAGAGGTTCTCCATGGCCTTCCAGCTGACGCGCTTATGCATATTGAGAGTCTCGTAAAGAAGAGTGGTTCGATAGTCTTAGCTCTCCCAGCATTTCCTAGCGGAATCGATGCGAAAGGTCTCGTTAAGGGAGGCTACAAAGTCTACAGATACCTGCTTAGGGGATTTGTGCTTATTGATTTAAAGAGTTATGACATTTACTTGGCATGGCAATCGCGCTTTTTGAGGGCAATTAAGTTATTTCTAACGATTTTAAAGCCTCTGCTCAAGGTAACGGGAATCCTTGAGGAAGGATATATTTCAGCTTTTAAGTAAGCAGTGGATATTCATGAAGAGGGCTTTCCTAAATGCTTTAAGCACAGCAGTTATTGGCGATCACATCTATGCTTTGCTAAGAGAAAAAAGGCTGTTCTTATCAGTTCTCAATACGGATTTGAAGGTCGTTAAATCAATATGGAGCAGTAGAGGAGAGATAGGTTTTATCCTTAAAGTGGAAGGGGACAGAGCTCTCGTTAGCTTAGATGATAAGCTTTACTTGGTTAAAGGCGGTGAAGCTGAGGCTGTACTAGTAGCTAGCAACAGGAGAAACGTGTTCTGGCATTCGGCTGAGGCTGGAGAAAGAGTATTCGTCCATGAATACGGACAACCACCTACCGCCATCTACTTGTCAAAGGATCTTGAGAGATGGGAAAAGATTGTCACAAACCTCGACATAGATGAGCGATCTAAGCACTTCCATAACATAGCCTTCGATCCCTACAGAAAATGGCTGATCACTACCTTAGGCGATAGATGTCTTACAAGAGTTGCCATCTCTGAGGACTTAGGTTCTTCTTGGAGACCTTTCTATAGGGGGCCTTGGCAATTCCTTCCCATCGTAGTGCTGGAAGATAGAATAGTCTTTGGCATGGATAGTGGAATCGCGAAGGGAGGGTTAGGCATTTATTATCCAGATGAGGATAGATTAGAATTCATATTTTTAAGGTGGAAAGATGAAAGCGTTAAGCATGCTCAATTTTGCGACTTGAAACTTTTGGATAAAGATTTATGGATAGCTTCTCTTGGAGCTCCTCAGGCCATAGTGGCTTCTAAAGATTTAAAGTTATGGTATCCTCTCTTCATTGAAAGCTTCGATGAAGAATTTAATCATAACATGCTTTTAAGCATTGGAAAAGGTATGATATCTTGCTCGACGAGGAAACTTTGCTTGTTTTTTGATGAAGGTGAAATTGAAAATGCTTTTAATTTAAAGCCTTTAATAGTTGAGTACAAAGCTTATTGGGATAGACTCATAGGCTATGGCTTCTTAATAAAGCATAGTATTCTGGATAAAATAAGACGTTAGGAGTGGTTTAATTAGTACGTACGGAAAAATCATCGCTAGAGAAGCTTTCTCAAAAACTAGGCAGAAGGCTGATCGTATTGAGTAGAGTACCCCACGAAGAATACTTGAAGTTACATGAGACTGCATGGAACCTGCTTTTTCCGTCTATATCTGAGGAGCCATTACCGTACGCCGTTGCCGAATCCATGTTGATGGGCACAATACCTATAGCTGCCAAGGTTGGCGGTGTGCCTGAGACAGTTAGAGGGACATTTGCCGAGGATTATTTGTTCGCACCTGGGAATGTTGACGAGTTCGTAGATAAGGTAGAGATGTTTCTATCACAGTCGAGAGGTAACATTATGGATGTTGGGATGAAGCTGAGAGAGCATGCATTTGAGTTATTCAATAAAGAGGAAATTGAAAATAAAATAGTAAATCTATTTGAATCCATACTGAGTCAAAGTAACGCTAAATAATTGACGAAGAGACTTTGCAAAATGAAGAGCGCATTTACTGCTAGTGAAACCTTTACAAGAAATGAAGCGTTTTTGTTTTCAGATTTATGCTTGCTATTTGACAGTTGAGGAGTTTTGTTATGTCTAAAAAGCCAGTTATAATAGTGTTTATTGGTTATGTGGGGGCAGGGAAAACCACACATATTTTAGCTGCCTTTAACGCTCTAAAGAGGAGTGGATATAAAGTTCATAAGACATATATAAAGACCGAGTTTTTTACAACAATGTTATTAAGTCGTCTCCAACTTTTACGGGGTGCAGTATGGAGGTTCGCCGTAGCCTTAGACCTATTATTAAATAGTATATTACTGCCAGTGATTCTGTGGCTTAGGGTAGTGTTATTTCCCTTGATTATGAGGAGACAGGTTGTTTTAGTTGAAGAGCATTTACCTGGTACACTTGTGGATTACATCCACGCAGCATTACTTCTTAACTTGAGACCAACAGTGCTTCCAGCCTTAAAGATCTTGTTTAAACTATCTCGAGCAAGCATGTGGTCTGGAATTGTCTACGCATTCTGTGAGGGAAAACTTTTGCCTCAGAGATGGGCTAGGAGGGAGACACCGCCAGAAAGCAAGACATATCTCTTAGCACAAGACTTGATTTTTACAATTCTACTTAAAAACCTCAATAACAACGATATTCTGCGTATCGATACAAGCATGGAGCTTAATTATAATAGAAATAAGGTAGAAGAGTTTATATTGCATAAGCTTAAAACAGGTTCGGAAGCCGTATGAGGGTTTTGTTCATAGCGCCATTTGATTTGACAATACGGGATGGTACAAGTATTCGTGTCTTAAATTCAGCCAGGGCCACTACGAGAATATGTGAACGTGTCTTCCTCATCTCGTACACTACTAACGAGGAGCTTGAGACATTGAATAATCTAGTTCATATTAGGATACGAGCTGTTCAGTCGCGCTATCACTTTATTATGGCACTTGCAGATAGCGTGGATTCTCGATTAACATCTAAATTTGCTATGAGATTTTCCGGATTGAATTCAGTCATGATGAGAAATATGATAAAAAATGTTGATGTGATACATGTCCACTGGCTTTTGTTTAGTTATTTGGCGAAATCGCTCCAATTATTGATAGGCCAGCAGATACCTACAGTTGTTGATTTACATGGCTTGTTTAGACTCCAAGAGCCGCTAAAAACCTCTGTAAGAGATACTTTGGCACATACGTTAGGTCTCATGCATGAAGCTACGGCTGTCAGAGATAAATCTATAAAAGCGTTTACAGTTCCCTCCAAAAGCCTTGGAAAATTCTTGGAATTGACTTATGGTATTGACCCGCGCAAAGTGTTTGAAGTTCGCGATGCAGTAGAGCCAGAAGTTCTCACATCTGCTAAGAGGTGTAATGAGGTCAATAAAGAGGTAAAAGAGTTGATAAGGGATGACGTTGAGTCCTACAGCTCGATAGCTTATATGGGGACTATATCTAGGTATCATGGCTTCTTTGACCTTTTAGAGGCGTTTAATATTGTTAAGAGAACCCTCCGCAAGAAGCTCAAACTTATCCTAATTGTTCCTAGTTCTCAGCAACTGGCGAAGTTTCGCAAAATATTGCCAGAGGACACGGTAGTTTTAGAGAATATACCTCGGAAGCTCATTCCTTGCATTCTAAGAAGCGCGTCTATACTTATTCTTCCTCATAGAGCTGGTACACAATTTGATTACTTGCCTTCAAACAAGATCTACGACTATATGCTTGCAGGTAGGCCGATAGTAGCTTACAAAACACCTGCCATAGAAGAGGTGCTTAGTAGATATGATATACGCATTTTAGTAGAGCCGAATAATCCTATGGCACTTGCCAAAGGGGTTATAAAAGCATTAGAGCTCTGGAGAGACTCCGAGCCAACTCCTGCATTTGATGATGTGCCAACTTTGAAAAACATGGAGAGATCGCTTAGGATAGTTTATCGTATAGCCAGTAAAGCGGATTTAGTATGAAGCCGAAGGTAACTGTAATCTGGCTTAATTACAACAACACAAGTTTTTTAGATTTAGTGCAAAGGTCTTTGAAGAGTCTGCTTCAGCTAAATTATGAAAATATGAGGATTATAGTTGTAGATAATGCGTCTAATGACGGTAGTTTTGAGATTATCAAGAATTTTATTGAAGGTAATAGACTCAGTAATATTCAAATTAAAGTTGTTAGGAGTGATATGAACAGGGGTTATTCAGGGGGCATGAATTTAGGTTGGATTGAACGAGATCCCCAGTCTAAGTATGTAGTATTTCTTAACAATGATCTAATCGTCGAGCCTAATTCGCTTCGTGAGATTATTGAATACATGGAAAGTGATGAGAATGTGGGAGTTGCAAGTGGCTTAATCTATTTTGGCGATGGCAAGACTGTATATTCTGCAGGTGGCGTTGTTACAGAGCTTTGGAATGCTAGGGGTATTTGTTGGAATGTTCCTGATACTGATTGCCCTGGGATAGACAAGCCTCATTACGTAACCTATGCTGATGGGGCTTACATGGTGGTTAGAGTAGATACAATAAGAAACGTGTGTCCAGTGGAAAAACCATTTATAAATGAAGCATTTCTATACTTTGACGATTACATCTTAGGACTACTGCTATGGAATAGAAATCATGATGTTAAGTACTACCCAGTTAAAGCAGGATTACACTATGCACATAAAACAGCAAAACCTTTTCTTAACTACTACGGTGTGAGAGTAGGGGGTAGCGTTGATGACACTTGTAGAGACGCGGTTTAAAGCCATAGCATTCACACATTTACTAAGAAGGTTAGCAATACACAGCGCGTTGTGCGGGAAAGGCAGTACTAAAAGTTGCAACATCACGAGAGCTATTTATGACAGTCTACTTCTAGGGTTTTTAGCAAGAGAGAAGTTAGGCGCTTTATCTCTATATAGAGCACCGTATGTCAGATCAGGATTTAAAGAACTTAAATGCTTCACCCTTGGAGCATGTGAAGAGCTTAAAATTGTACACCGAGATGTGGTTTACTCAAAAACGAAGGCTTAACAAATATTTAGATTCTCTTCAACAATAAATTCTGGAGTTTTGTATGCCTGTCTCGAGCTCTTATAATACTGAGGAGAATTGCGGCGTGATCGTTCAACTCTTAAACCATTATGAGTCTCATAGACTTTAAATCTCTATATTCTTTACTGTCTGTTTAACCCTAATGTTACTTGTTCTATACTTTTCGACGTACCTCTTTATTGTTTCGAGCTTCCATTGCTTGATGCGTTATTCATGATGATTACCTCGTAATTATCATGATTCAAATTAAGTATCGAGTCTATGGACTTGAGGGCAAAAGTCTATTAAGCCGGAGCTATTGTAATTAAGTCAAATTAGCGAAGTCCTGACCATAGAGCTCACTTAAGTTTAAAACAATAGTTAATAAGTATTCGCTGAATCAATAATATGGTGAACGTCGTTATTATAATTGCCACTAAGTTCCACATTACTTACTATCTTTATACTTGGACTTAGAATGCCTATAATCTGCTTCTTTGGACCAGATGGATCAGGTAAAACAACTATAGCTATGAGTCTAGCAGAGAAGCTCAGAAGTAGAAGCTTAAAAGTAAAGCTCTCTTGGATGAGGGGCACTCATACGTTAGCTTCCATGCTCGCTAAGTTTCTCTCCAAATTCGTTACTTTCAGAGGCTCGGATAATCCTTACTATGGCATATCTATTCCAAGTCATATGAAAAGACTATGGCAACTAATAGAGTTCATATCAGCGTTGCCTGTCTTGCTTGTCAGGTTTATGTTACCTAGCCTTTTGGGATATACAGTCATAGCTGAAAGGTATATTCCGGATTTTCTTGTCTGGGTTGTTATAACAACAGATGATCCTAGTTATCTCAGTTCTATTAGTGCAAGGTTTCTCTTAGCTTTAGCTTTAAGGGCAAAAGCTAAAATTTATGTTAAAGCAGAGCTTCAAAAGCTTATTGAAAGGAGAACGGATATGGATCCATCTTTCATTATGAAGCAGCTTATACTCTATGAAAAATTAGCAGAAGGTATGAACTCTTTAACTCTTGATACAACAAATAGAAGTGTAGATGAATCGATGAACAGTCTCTTTGCATTTCTAGGCAAAAACTTGAAGTAGTATGCACAGAGTATCAACAAAACATCTTATCAACCTTATAAAAGAAGATGGTCAAAAGATAGAAGTAGATCTTAGCCCTTTAATTGATCTTGCGTCCAAGAATAAGGTTCTTCTTCAGCTGCTCGTTAAACTTGATATTAAAGATCCTTTAAGGAGATCACAAGGAGAAGCTATAGAAAATATTGTTCGTTTAGTTGAGAATTTGTCAAAAGATTTGGATGGTTTTAGTTTTGCTTTCTTTAAACTTGTTAAGCCTCTAAGTTATGTTCCAGCTGATGTTGACGTTTTGGTTAAATCTGAAGAAAGAGAAGAAGTAATTAGGAGAATTGAGGGGTTAGGTTTTAGGGTTGAGGTTAAAGAGCCCTTTTGTACTACTCTAGTTAAAGGTTCGTCCATAGTTGATGTTTATGTTCATCCGACCCTTGGAAGTATGATTTACATGGATGGTCAAGAGCTTCTCAATCACGTTTGTATTAATGATTTTAATGGGCTTAGAATTAAAAGTCTTAATAGCTATGCTGAAGCTTTAGTTTCTGCAGCTCATGCAGTTTACAAGGAGCGCATCTACACTTTAAACGACTACTTTACTGTTAAAGAATGGACAACTGAAGAAACTTTTAAGCTTGCTAAAGAACTGAAATGCTCTACTGCATTAGAATTAGCTATAAAACTTAACGATGCTATTGAAAATGGCCTAGTTGAAGCGCCCTGCAAGATACCGTTGTATACTTGGACTAAGCTATTAGCTCAAAAGGTCTTAAGAGACCCATTAGCAAGGTCAACAAGCAAAAATCTAGTAAAAACTCTTGTGACTAAACGTGGAATAAAATTGCTTAAGTCTAAGCTTACAAGAGAAAGCTATTAAATGATTCTTATGGGAAAAGTTTCTTCCTTTTCACTTTTCTCAATCGCTTAAGGCGCAAAGGCTCCCCTTCGGCCTCATATTTTCCAAAGATATGTGAAGATCGAGTGATTCTTAAAATATATGATGGCCAAGTTCTAAGCAGGCTTTAAAGGGCGTGCGACTATGTCTTTAAACTCTCGTGAGGGACTTTTGGTGGTTGCTGAGGAGACTGCTGGTGGTGTCTTCCATCTTTTCTGGGGCGGCAGCCTTGCAACTGTTCTTTCCGCTGTCTGCGCAATACTAGTGGCTAGGCTTCTCGGTCCAGAACTGTATGGAGTGTACTCGCTGGCCTTGATTGTTTCCAGTTTTCTCATGCTTTTCACCGACTTTGGAGTAAGCCAGGCTCTTACACGTTTTATAGCCCATCACATGTCGAAAGGTGAGCAGGGTCATGTAATCCCTCTTCTTAGGACGGGGTTGGCGTTCAGTCTGGCAACGTCCCTCATCATATTTTCTGTGGGCTTCATCCTCGCCGACCAGCTTACAAACCTTCTTGTGAGCAGGCCTGGAATGGTTTACTTGGTGAGGTTAACCTTGATCCTTGTCGTACTTCAGCCGCTTTCCACGCTCATGAGAAGCGCACTACTAGGCTTCGGAGACATGAGAGGCTACGCCATGATAGATGTTGTCCGCCAAGTTTTCAGGGCTGTAGTGAGTCCTCTCCTCATAGTTCTGGGCTTAAGCGTGGAGGGTGCTGTAGCAGGCTACGTGATCGCCTCCATAGCAGGCTTTCTCACAAGCCTAACGTTGCTTTATAGGCATTATATGCGGGTTAGAATGTTAAGCCCTAAACTTGATGATCAAGCAAGTTCAAGACTTCTTGTGAGCATGTTATCCTATGGCTCACCGCTCTATCTGTCAAACACCATTCAAAACTTTGCGACAACCGTTCAAGGGGTGATCCTCGCCTACTTTACAACAAACTTTCTTATCGGAAACTTTAACACGGCAATGAACTTCGCTGCACTCATAACTCTTGTCTCCTCGCCTGTGGCCACAGCCCTCTTCCCAGCCTTCTCCAAGCTTGACAATAATGGTGGCGAAGTCAAAACCATGTTCACCTACTCCGTCAAATACACTTCAGCACTCATAGTCCCTGCCGCCGTTTTCGTCTCAACAATGTCCAGGGACCTGATATTCCTGCTCTATGGCACAAGCTACAGCCAAGCACCCCTATACCTAACCCTATATGCTGTAACATTCCTCTTCGCAGGATTAGGGTCAACAGTGCTTGGAAGCTTCTTCAGCGGCATAGGAGATTCAAAAGTCAACCTGAAAGCAACACTCCTCTATGTATGCATATTCATACCATCAGCCATAGCACTTACAAGCGTCCTCCAAGTAGAGGGCCTACTAATCGCGATAATAGCGGCTACAGCAGCCTCAACCCTCTACAGCCTATTAGTGGCAAATCGAAGATACCATTTGAGAATCGACCTTAAAAGCTCAGCCAAAATATATCTTGCGGCCTTCCTAGCGGCAACCCCGACAACTCTCCTCGCACAATATTCGCCAGTTCCGAGGATAGCGAACCTAACTTTAGGTGCAATATTATACTTAACCGTCTACCTGACAGCTGTCCCCCTCCTTAGAATTTTAACTAGGGAAGATCTTAAAACCCTAACCCGCATATTTGACAAAGTAGCAGTCCTACGGCCTATAGTGCGAATAATTTCAAGCTACGAGAATAAGATAATGGCTCTTTTGACCTAATATTTAATGGATTTCCGCTCATATCCACTTTTTCAACTATATGTATGTTGATGGCTTAAGGGTGTGTCCGTGATTTAAAGGGTGAAATGAGGGAATTGTCTGCTTTTAAATCTCTCTTTTTCACTCTCCTATATGATAATGGAAATTTCAATATCTTTGACACTCAAATTGTTAGTAAGTTATGTGATATATTTAGCGGTTCTGATGAAGTTAAAATTATTAATAGAGTTCATGATGAATTTAGCAAGTTTAACGTTCAGCATTTGAATATTCCTGAAAGTGTAAAAAGGGTTTTTGGACAGTCCGTTGACGCTTTCGTAAAGTTTGAGGCTGCTAAAACTCATGCTAGGAGGGTTTCATTTTGTGAGCAGGGAAATGGATATGAATGTGAGTCCAGTGATCTATGTTTTGTTATAGATTACGTACTTTACATGCCCAGAAAGTTCCTATCTAGTAGGAGTGTATCGTTTGTTCAGCTTAAGCTTGGTGAATTCGGTAAGCCTTGGAGGCTTTCAAATAACCAGCTCTATTTCATGAGATACTGGCCTCCTTTCCGCTACCAGAATAAACCATACGACTTGGACATTTTTAGAGCTTACCCAGATTTAGGGTCATTCTATCTTTTCATTTACAAGGATAAAACTTTAACTGACACAATTACCAGACAAGCTTATCGTAAGCGTTATTGGGTAAATGGTTACACTTTATCTACTCCAATGATCGAATACGCTTTAAGGCATCATATTATTCTTACACCGTCTGGAAA
>Ga0315298_1004351_pt1 | contig 21243 bp, 20 predicted proteins | sample WHS_1_MG_FD_203077 | JGI IMG/M metagenome (GOLD analysis project Ga0315298, IMG submission 203077) | Extremophilic microbial mat communities from Washburn Hot Springs, YNP, Wyoming, USA - WHS_1_MG | ecosystem: Environmental > Aquatic > Thermal springs > Hot (42-90C) | place: USA: Wyoming...
GAGAAGCCTAGTGCTGCGCCGTACCGTGAAGTGCTTGAACGTTTAGGGATTAACGCTTCAGAAGCTGTCTGTGTAGGTGATAATCCGTACACGGACTTTTATGGAGCACGGCAACTTGGCATTAGAACGGTGCGTGTGCTTCAAGGCGAATTTAAAAGTGTCAGGCTGACGCCGGATTACGAGGCAGACATAGACGTTTGTTCGTTACGTAAGTTCTACTGCCTTTACAAAGCTGATTTCGCGGGTGAAAGCTGAGAAAGAAGTGTCTGTAAAGGCTTGAACATGCAGGTCCGACCGGCACATCCGACTTTAACCTTGAGCATGATGAGATATGTTTGCCTATGCCAAGCGTCGGTGTTACGCATTTGTGGTAGCTGGATAAGAAATGCCGACGCCCTCAATACACTTTTCGGACTTTGCACGCTTGACGGAGTTTTTTCAATGGTTTCAGATTTTGCTAGAGACACGTTTTTTCGGCGTTTGAGCGCGCCTTTGCATGGTTGTGACGAGCGACGTGGTGAAGAGATAGAAAACTATATTTATCTTCTAGAAGAATCTTATAGATGTTTCATTCTATACGCTTTAAATAGTCCGTTGATAGTGAGAGTGTAAAGGAGAAGGGCGCTGAGGCCTGGTTGAAGGCTTTGCGCTGTTCGCATCTGCTCCCGTCAGGGAGGGATTCAGATACTGGATAGTGTAGACGTGAATCAAACAGTCGATACAAGGGTGCTCGTTGAGCAGTTAAAGATTGAGTGGAAACGCATGTGGCGTGAACGCGTCGACGACCATTTCCGCGCTGAAGGCATCGCCATAAAAGACTATTCCAAGCTTTTCGTGGATAGGGGTACGATAATACATGCAACCAGAGACTTTAGGGCTTTAAGCTTCAAGGAAATCCTTGAGCTTCATAAGATTGCGTCTGCAGACAGGTTTTTACCGCCAAACCCGAGTGTGGGAGGATGGGGGAAATTCATACGCACTGCAATAACATGTAGCTCTCCAAGGCGAGGAGTACGCGCTGCGGCTTACCGTGCGGAGCAGTCTGCACGGGTGAAGCAGCATTTGAAGAAGGGTGGCAGAGGCTGGCTTCACGTTTAGCGTTTTCACCATTTTTACTATGTGTTTTTTGGTTGTGGTTTGGTTTTTGGGTTTTTCGATGTGTGTAATGTTGTTGGGTTTGAAGCTTGTTTCTATGCGTTCATGCTGTGGCGGTTTTATGGCGCGGGCTTTCAACTGTTGGGTTTAACTTTGGTTGGTGTTTGTTGATGGTGATTGCTTCGAGGGTTGTTTTGGCGGTTGGGGCGCATCCTGATGATATTGAGTTGGGCTGCGGTGGAACGTTGTATAAGGCTGTGCAGCGGGATGCGCGTGTCATCGCAGTGTTTATGACGCGTGGTGAGAAAAGCGGGGATGCTGAGGTTCGTGCGCGGGAGAGTATGGATGCGCTTCGTGTTCTCGGCGTCGGCGAAGTTTTTTTCGAGGGATTTCCAGACGCGGCAGTTCCGGCAACGTTTGAGGCAGTAGACCGTTTAGAGCGCTTTGCGGTAGAATATAAGCCAGACATCGTTTTAACACATACGGTTAATGACATCCATCAAGACCATCGGCAGGTTGGCTGGCTTAGCATGTCTGCCTTCAGAAATGTGTCTAAGATTTTGGCGTACGAGACGCCGCGTGTGCGTCCTTCCGCGTTCATGCCTGCCTACTTTGTTGACATTACAGGGTGTGTGGAGAAGAAGTGGGAAGCGCTCAAATGTCACGTTTCACAAGCTGCGAAGCGGTACCTCGCGTACGAGGCAACTGTGAATTTGGCTTCTTTCAGGGGCAGCCAGGTGGGTGTTCCAGCGGCTGAAGCCTTTGAAGTTGTCAAGTATCTTGAAAGATGACGCTCAGCCCTAAGGCTCATGCAGGAGTTTATATGTTGTTATTTGAGGGTAGGCTCGTTTGAAATTGTTGCCTTCAGCTCAGCCGTTTTTCGACGAGGCTTCTGTCATGAGTATACTCGCGGATGTGGCGGCGGCGCTGAAAAGCGGGGTTTTGACGAACGGTCCGCATGTTTCTGCCTTCGAAGAAGAATTCGCTCGGTACGTGGGCTCAAAACATGCGGTGGCGGTTAACTCCGGCACTTCAAACCTTGAAGTTGCGCTTCGCCATTATGGCGTGCAGGGTCGTGAGGTTATTGTCCCAACCAACACATTTGTGGCCACGGCGAACGCCGTTGTATTTGCAGGCGGAAAGCCCGTTTTTGCGGAGATACGTGAAGACACGTTGTGCATCGACGTCGAAGACGTTGCAAGACGGCTGACTTCCCGGACGGCAGGCGTGGTCGTCGTCCACGTTGCTGGACTTGTTTGTCCACAAATTGACGAGTTGCGGAGGCTCTGTGCCGAGCACGACTTGTTTCTCATAGAAGACTGCTCTCACGCCCACGGCGCGAAGGCTGGTGCGCGGATGGCTGGCACGCTGGGTGATGCGGGCTGTTTCTCGTTTTATCCGACGAAGGTTATGACCACGGGCGAGGGCGGTATGCTGGTTACTGAGGATGACGAGCTGGCTGAGGCGGCGCGAGTGATGCGTAACCATGGGCAGAACGAGGCGCGTTTGATGGTTACGCTGGGGCATAACTGGTGCATGGACGAGGTAAGCGCCATAATCGGCAGGCATCAGCTCAGGCAGTTAGAGCTTTTTGTTCAGCGCCGCAACGAAATTGCGTCAGCTTACGCGTCGATGCTGAAGTGCTCCGCTGCGGTTTCGCTTTTCGATACGCCTGCAGGGTTTAGGCACAGCTACTACAAGTTTCCCGTGAAACTCGACGAAACCATCGACGTTCAAAGGTTGATGAGCGTTCTCAAGAGCGAGTACGGGGTGGAAACAGGGCAGCTTTACTATCCGCCATGCCACCTTCAGCCATACTACCGCCAAGTTTTCGGCACATTTGAAGGTATGTTTCCAGTGGCCGAACATGTGCTCAAAAGAGTCCTTTGCCTGCCTGTACATGTGGGCATGACGCTTAGCGATGTTGAAATCGTAGTTGAAGCTTTCGATGCGTCGGTTGACGCGTTGCAGCGTCGGCATGCGTGACAAGTCATAGACACTGCTTGGTCAGTCTTGAATTCTCAAAACCTAAGCTGAACACTTTCTGGAAGGTATATGCCATTGGGTGTTTACCGGGGCAAGTTTGACATAATCGCGGACATTCTAAGTGTCGCCAGTGCGGATGCTAAGAAGACGCAGATAATGTACAAGGCCAACTTAAGCTACAAGGTGCTGCAGCACTATCTCGCTGAGGTCACGGAAGCCGCGCTCGTGTCCTTTCACCATGAGAAAGGCTGCTACGTGCTGACGGAGAAGGGGCGGCTTTTCCTCGAAACCTACAGGGACTATCACCGTACGAGCAAGAACGTTGAGAAACACTTAAGCTACTTGCAGGACAAGAAAATGCTGCTGCATAAACTATTGCAGAACACGTCAAGCCAGCCGCAACACGCATAAACCAGCGAGCGATGCGGCAAGAAAGGAAAATGCAGGCGAAAACTATGTGGAAGCGCATGTTCTTGCTGACGCTTACGCTTTGCTTCATGTTGTCGGCGGTCGCCGTAGCAAGGGCCGCGCAGGAGGATGCATCGTCTGCGCTTGCGTCGGCGCGGGACACGCTTGTTCAATGCTACAGCGTTGCGTGCGATGCTGAAGCTGCAGGCGCGAACATCACGGAGCTGCAGAACCGACTGAACGTTGCGGGCGCATTGCTTTCACATGCTGAGCTTGCATTTTCGCAGGGAGACTACGAGTCTGCGGCGAGTCTTGCGTTCCAGGCGCGTGGCGCGCTTGACGGTTTCATTGCGCAGGCAGATTCGTTGCGTGCGAGCGCGGCTGAAGCGCGCAGTTGGGACTTTAGAATTAACATTGTAGGTTCAGCCGTTGCATCCGTGGCGATTTTGGCGGCTGGAGCTGGAGTTTGGCACGTGCTTAAACGTAGAAGCAATGATGGAGCTTGATAGGGCTTGGGTGTGCAGCAGTACAAAGCCGGTTTTTTCGTTGTCACTGCCATACTTGCATTGTTTGCAGCGTCGCCTGCGCTTCAGCGCCTTCTCGTCATGCCGCAGACTGAGTTTTTCACGGAGCTGTGGCTTTTAGGGGCTGAACATAGGGCTGAAGGTTATCCGTACAATGTCACAAGCGGGGAGACCTACACGGTTTACTTGGGAATCGCCAACCACCTCGGAAGTTGCGGCTACTATGTTGTGCAGGTCAAATTCAGGAACTCCACGGAGTCTGCGCCCAACAGCTTCAACCGCACTTGTAGCACGCTGCCTTCGCTGTATAACCTCACGGTTTTCGTGGCGGACAAAGCCATGGTCGAAGTGCCTGTAACCTTCACGCTGAACTATTCGTTGGGCATGTACAACGAAAGCCTCCCGCAGGTAACCCTGACAGGCATACGGCTCAATGGGCTTATGCTTAAGGCTGAAACTTTGAGTGTGTGGAACGCTGAAAAGAGCGAATTCTATGGAAGCCTGTTCTTCGAGCTCTGGATTTACAATAGCACGACAGCGCGTTTTCAATATCACGAACGCTATGTCAGCTTACGGTTAAACCTGACAGCCGAGTCGCCTGCGCCGGCATAACATAGGCGTTTCAGCACGCATGCTTAACCCGATCGTTTGAAAGGTGGTTTACATACTGGACGATGAAGCATTACGTGTCGCAGTTGTTGGCATGGGCAAAATGGGCTTGCTGCATGCGGGCTTGCTGAACGTTTTGCCCGGTGCACGTTTGGTAGCTGTCTGCGAAAAGAACAAGCTCATGCGAAGATTTCTCGCCAGGATGCTTAGGAACGTGCATGTCGTGGACGATGTCTACGCGCTCGAAGACATGGACTTGGATGCGGTGTATGTGACGACGCCGATATACGCGCATTACGCCGTTGCACACGCAGTTGCTGGGCAGAAGCTTGCACGACACATGTTTGTCGAGAAACCCTTAACCGCGTGCTATTCGGATTCGCGCAGGCTCTCCGAAGAAGCACATGTGCTGGGCGGCGTTAACATGGTCGGGTACCTTCGCCGCTTCATGGTTACATTCATGCATGCGAAGAAGCTTCTTGACCGCGATGCTGTGGGCCGTGTTGAAGCTTTCAAGGTTGAAGCCTACAGCTCAGACTTTCACGATGTCGCGGGAAAAGCTGTGAAAGCGAACAGCGGCGTGCTCGCGGAGCTGGGCTCGTACGCCGTTGACGTGGCTCGCTGGTACTTCGGCGACTTCATCGTTGAATCCGCCTTTGTCGAGTCGCGCCTGAACATGGGCGTCGAGGACGCTGCAAGTTTCCGCCTGAAAAGTGTAAAGCACCAGCTCACCGGCGAATTCCAGGTTTCATGGTGTGTCCCAGGCTATAGGCTGCCACAAGTCACCGTCAAGATTAAGGGTTCACGCGGAACGCTGGAAGTGGATGACGACGAAGTACGTGTGGAAAAGCAAGATGGTGAAGCCAAAGTATGGTATAGGCCAGACCTTCATGACACTGTGGATTACTGGCTTGGAGCGCCCGAGTACTGTCGCGAAGATGCTTACTTTCTGCACGCTGCCAAAACAGGCGAAACGGCGACGCCGAATTTCGATGAAGCTGCAGAAGTGGACAAACTTCTTGAAGAAATAAGGCACAAAGCGAGGGAGCCCAGTTGACGATACGCAGCAAAGTGCTTCTCGTAGGCGACAACCCGTTCCACAACATTAGCCATCTTTCGCAGAGTCGAGCTAGAGAACGTGGCGCAAACCCATGTGACCCTGAATACGCCGCGCGGTTGATCGAAGTTGCCGTGGAAAACGGCGCCGACGGCTTCATGTTCTCCATAAGTCAAACCACGCTTGAAATCCTCCGTATCCTACGAGACCGAGGTAGACTCAGCGGTTTGCGGTTGTATGCCATCGCGCCATACGCGTATGAGTACGTACGACTCGCCAGCCAGCTCGGCGGAATACCAGGATTAGCCAAAAAAGTTGGCGGCGAAATCCTTACGTCACGGAACGCTTCAGCCTTACGTTTCGGCTTAAAAGGTGTGTTGCAGACAAACCCTGAAGCGCTGCTGAAAGCGTACGTATCCTACGAGCTTTCCAGAGTGAAGGCGTACGCTGGAAAAAAAGCGCGCGTTGAGACACTTATGCTTCACCAGGTCGTTACGGACCTTGCTTTGGCGCTTGGCATGAGCTGGCTCTTCAAAGCATATGTAGAATTCTTGCGAGACCTGAGGATCGCTCCAGGGTTCAATACGGGCAACTTTGCTTTTTTAGTGAATAAGCTTGACGAATGGGGCATAGACTCAAAGAAAACTGTTGTGGCAGCACCTTTCAATAGAGTAGGCTTCCAAATGACGCCTTCCCCTGAAGAATGTGAAGAAGCCTTGAAGCGTAATTCAACGTTGACGGTAGTGGCAATTAGCGTTCTAGCTTCGGGCTATCTAACTCTTGTGGAAGCAGCAGAATACTTGCGGGACTTGCCGAACATCGCTGGCTTGTCCGTGGGTATTTCGAAGGAAAAACACGCAAAAGAAACTTTTAGGCTCATCAGACAGATGCTAGGCTAAGTTGGCTACCCCACTAGCGAGACACGTGAAAGACGACGGATCATGACTGCGGAATATCCTGAACAAAAAGTATGACAACATCGTCACAGTTCTTGCTAGGTGAGTATTGTGAGACCAACAGTCACCATTGGCGTGTGTGCAAGAAACGCTGAGAAGCTTTTACCATCGGCGTTAGAAAGCGCACTTGCACAGGATTACCCGCATGAGGCGCTAGAGATTGTAATGGTCGATGACGGAAGTGGCGATGGCACGCTTAATATAATGAAGGCTTATGCAGCTAAAACGGACATAGAGGCTCATATTTTTTCTGGCGAATGGAAAGGAATAGGATTTGCTCGAAACGTGGTTTTAAACAATGCCCACGGCAAATACATAGTGTGGTTGGATAGTGACCAAACAATCGAGAAAAGTTTTGTCAGAAAACAAGTCACGCTTATGGAAAAGTATCCCAAGGCTGGAATTGCCTTGGCTTGTCTAAGAATTATGCCACATGAACACGCAGTGCTTGCTTTAGACCTTATTCCAGACGTTGTAAGCTATTCGCGTCAAGATTGGGTAAAACCCTCAAAACTTCCAGGAACTTGCGGAGCAATGTATCGCGTAGCTGCTGCAAGGGCCGTCGGAGGCTTCGATGAAGAAATAAGCGGTGTGGGCGAAGACATAGACATCGCTAGGAGAATCCGGGAAGCTGGATGGACGATAATTCAGGGGAATGCGGTATTCTACGAAAGTCATGGAAGCTTGACGACATGGCGGAGTTTGTGGGCAAGATACGTTCATCGTGGTCAATGTTCTAGGCGACTTTACAGTCGTAGGAGAATCCCAATATCATTGTACAGAATGAACCCCGTCTCAAGTTTTATTGTAGCCCTCACCTATATTGTGGCGGGATATAAATTGACGAAACGGAAAATTGTTTTTTTGATTCCATTTCACTATCCTATGAAAATGTTGGCGTGGTTCTATGGTTTTTCGATTGCAAGAACGATCTAATTGTATACTGGATTCGACATCACATTGTTTCCCGATGTGTTTGTTGCATAGATCAACACTGGTCAAATGCACCTAAATTTTTCAATTGCCCCATAGAAATCCTGAATTACAGCGATTGTCCTAATTCATTACTCAATGAAACAGTTTATACTTTCATAGCCATGTTTTCTGAATTAAAAGTGTGTATTTTCCTTGGTATTCTTTTTTCGTGCGCATTTCTATCTTTAGTATAGAGATGATAAATGGAGTGTACAGTTTCAAGAAGTAGATGAACCATACTGAGTGTTAATCCTAATTCTGTATTATTAAAGCGATAGTGATGAATTATGATTCCGCTAATAGTATCTTGGATGGTTTCTTTCACTTTTTCACTCGGGGTTTCTGCGGTCATTTTTGTCGTAATGCGAAAGGTAGCTGAAAAGCCTTGGAAACTAAATGTGAACAGCGATTATAAGCCTATAGTATCAATAATAGTTCCTACGTACAACGAGGGTGAAGTAATCCAGTTCAAACTTGACAACCTTGTCAAGGTCAATTATCCTAAGAACTTACTGCAAATAGTTGTAGTAGACTCGAATTCGCAGGACCATACGGTTGAAATTATCAGAAATTTTATCAAGGGGCATCCAGAAACAAGCATTCAACTTATATCTCAAAATGAGCGAAAGGGTAAATCTTCTGCACTAAATTTCGCTTTAAGAAGTTGCCGAGGAGATGTGATTGTCGTTTCTGATGCTGATTGTTTCTGGCCATTCGATATTTTGGAAAAAACTCTTCCCTTTCTTGCGGACCCATCAGTCGGAGCGATTTCAGGACCAAAAGTCCTGTTGAATTCTGAACAAACATGGGTTACGAGATCAGAAAATGCATACTTGTCTTCGATGAATTTGTTGAAACTCGGTGAATCTAAGACTTGCTCCACTCTTTTTTTTGAGGGTGGTTTTAGCGTGTTCAAGAAAGAAGCATTGCTATGTTTTGACCCATACAATACGGGTTCGGACGACTGTGGAACCGTAATCAACCTCATCGAGAACGGATACAGGGCTTTACTGATTCCAGAAGCATTTTTCTATTCTAGCTTTCCCAGCTCATGGAAGGGAAGACTCGCGATAAAGATTCGAAGGGCTAATCAGCTTGTCCGTGTTCTGTGGAAGTATTTTAACCTACTTCTAAAGGGAAATATTAAAGGTTCTAAGAGAATAGTTGTTCAAGCAATCTTTTTGTATCTTGTCAGCCCTTTGATGTTTGTTATTTGTGTTGCTCTGTCGTTTATTCTATTATTATCCTATCCATATCTTGCTCTCTTGTTTTTGTTATTATTAGTTCCTTTAGTACGTTTCTATTTGTTCGAAATCGCTCAGAATTACACCGTTTTGATGCTTTCTCTACTAACGGTTCTTTTCAATAAGAAATTTGTTGTTTGGAATAAGCCCCCCGACAGATCGCTCATACACCTGAAAGTGCTTCAGGAGCATGGATTGATTTAGTTGTAGCTTTGGATTTTTGACTTTGAATTTGAATTGCTGACTATTAAGGCGAGGCAAAAATGCGGTATGTTTTTCTGAGACTGAGGATTTTCCAATTGTTCACGTGCCAAACAGGGTTAAAGGATATTTCTGAAATGGAATACAAACAGAATTGTTCTTGAAGGTGGATTTCACTGTTAAGAAAAGTTACAATTGGGGTTTGTGCAAGGAACAGCGAAGACTCAATCGGCGAAACCATTGAGAGTATTATCATGCAAGATTATCCACATGACTATGTGGAGGTCATATTCGTCGATGATGGAAGCGAGGACAAAACACTTTCCCTTATAAAAGGTTATTCGACAAAGACCGATTTAAAGGTTAAAATCTTTCATCACAAATGGCACGGTTTAGGTTTTTCACGTAATCTTGTTGTGCAAAATGCGAGCGGTGATTATATAGTGTGGGTAGACGCTGATATGAGGATTCCAAACGATTACATAAGGAAACTTGTCGAGTTTATGGAAAATAACCCCGTTGTCGGAATAGCAAAAGGAAAACAGTCCCTTAAGGTTGGGGCTAATTTAATTGGCACTTTAGAGGCTTACTCGCGTGCGGCAAGTAGACTATTGAACTATCGATCTAGAAGTGCGCAACGCAAATCTCTTGGCGCAGGGGGCGCTATATATCGCAATGAAGCAGTTCGTCAAGCGGGCGGATTTGATGAAAACATGCGTTACTACTATGAAGATTTTGACCTTGAATTGAGAGTAAGGGCATGCGGTTGGGCTTTGGATGTTGTGGACGCCGAATTTTGCGATTTTGAAAGAAACCGAATTAGTTGGCGAAGTCTGTGGGAGAAATACTGGCTCCGGGGGTATTACGCACGTTATTTTGTGTATAAAAATAATGGGGTCGTGCTTGTTTATAGAATGTTGCCGATATCGGCTTTAATTTCTGGTTTTTTAGACTCGGTCAAGCTTTACAAGTTAACATGCAAAAACATTGTATTTTTATTGCCTATTTATTCTTTTTTAAAAATGTGCGCGTGGAATATGGGTTTTATGAGCAGTCAAATTACTCCTTATCAACAGCGAAAAAAGAACCAATAAGCAGGCGATAATTTTTGGTGTCGAAAAAGAAGACAAAGGTCACCCTTGGTCTCTGTGTTAAAAATAGTGAAAAAACGATTTCATTCGTTATGAGCAGTCTATTGAGTCAGGATTACCCTTTGGGACTAATGGAGCTAGTCGTTGTTGACGGATATAGCAAAGATGGAACGATTAGTATTATCAGAGACAGCCTTCGAGGTTCCAAACTTAGTACTACATTTCTATATGAAAATGAAGGTTTGGGCTATGCACGACAACTGATTGTTGATAACGCCGCAGGCGATTACATAATATGGGTGGATAGTGACACTGTTTTTCCCTCCGATTTCGTTAGCAAACAGGTCAAGTTCATGGATGAAAATCCAAAAGTAGGTATTGGTCGAGCCATGTACGGGCTTTTACGAGGGTTGAATTCAGTCGCTTTTCTGGAAAACATGCCCTTCGTGGTAGAGAGTCTAAGAACAGATCGGGCGGTTCCTTTAGGAATATGCGGTACGGAAGGTGCAATATTCAGAGTTGCCGCAATAAAGCAAGCTGGCGGTTTCGATGTGCACATTAGAGGAGCCTGTGAAGATATAGATTTAGCTAAAAGAATCTTGTCTAGAGGCTGGTTAGCTAAAGCTACCAGTGCTGTCTTTTACGAAATATGCAAAGAATCTTGGAAAGCTTTGTTCAATCAATATGTTTGGTGGGGACGAGGCGGACATTATTTATTTCATAAGATTAGGGATTCAAGAATGCCTTTTGAGATGTCACCCGTAGGCGGGTTTATAGCGGGTATCCTACGCTTTCCCTACGCGTTCCAGTTAAGCAAGAAGAAAATTCTGTTATTGTTGCCTTTTCACTACGCATTGAAAAGAGTTGCTTACTGTTATGGTTTTACCAAAGCCCATATTAACGGGTACGGGCATGACACGTCAAGGTGATCTTAGGTGAATATAGGTTTAGTTGGTTGCGGAAGGATCGCACATATTCACATGAATGCTTACAAAGCGATTGATAAAACAAATGTAGTTGCATTGTGCGAAGTTGACATCAACCGAGCTAGGCCATTTGCTGACTTATACAAGATTGATAAGATCTTTTCGGACTATCGGCAGCTTTTTGAGATTACAGATCTTGATTTAATCGACATTTGTACACCAACATCGACTCACGAAAAGCTCGTCTGTGAAGCGGCTGCAGCCGGGGTAAATGTCTTAGTAGAAAAGCCTATGGGTAGAAATAGTAAGGAATGCGAAAGGATGATCGAAGAAACACGGAAAAATGGTACAAAGATATGCGTTTGTCATAACCAGCTTTTCTTTCCACACGTGAAGCAATTGAAATCGATTGCGAATTCTGGAGATTTCAATATGATCTCTTTTCGTACTTCTCATAGAGAGAATTTTGAATGGCTTAAGGCTCATCATTTAGCGCAGCCCTGGAACGTAAACCCAGAGCATGGGGGGATCCTGTGGGAGGTTGGAACGCATCTAGCGTATCTTCAATTGCACTTCTTGGAAGGCATAAACGAAGTATACGCTTTAGGCACCAAAGCGAGATACACTGTTTGGGATGATTTTGCAGTTATGTTGCGTAGTTCTTCCAATCGTTGGGGAATTATGGAGATTTCATGGGTTGCAAAAGAATCGGAGATAGTTTACGAAATAGTGAGTTCTGACGGGGTAAGAGTGCAAACGTTCCTTCCTCACGGTTATGTAATCGAAAGAAAGCACTACCCACCGGCAAATGTAACTAGTGCATTGGAAAACTTTTTTGCGGACTGTGGAAGGCTTGCTAGAAAATGGTGGAAATTCACAAAAGACCAAATCAAAAAGCCTCCTCATGGACATTTTGATTTAATTAGTGCATACCTCAAGAGTTTGGAAAACGACAGTGCTCCGCCAGTTACTGGAGAAGACGGTAGAAACGCGGTTAGGCTTCTTGAGTGTATTGAAGAATCGTTGAATTCGCAAAAGCCTGTTAAATTTATTTCATGGTTGAACCGTTAAGGGATGCGGGTATGGATAAGGTATGTATCCGGGTCTTGCATAAAGAAAATAATGTATGTTTTCTTGATAGAAACCATCTTTGCTGATAGGTAAGTCCACATTGCTTAGCGTATTACTCCATATGTACAGATCTTTAACATAGTTTTGTTCGCTTGTGGTCCAATCAGCCTTCAGCAACCAAACCGCTTCATAAATATTGCTTATTGTGTTGTTGAACACAACTCCGCCTCCGCATCTGACTTTGAATGCTTGTTGATAGGCATCCGTTCCATAAAATGTGTTGGCGTAGGCTTCGAAGCCCCGGCCGCCGGGCCAACTGGTGCCTCCTTCATGTACATCTATTCCAGATTTCGCCCAGCTTCCGTAGTTTGGGCTTATGTAAACTGTGTTATGCCTAAAAACGTACCACCCGCCTGCGTTCCCAGCTGTTGCGTATCTGCAACGGCTGAACGTGCAATCTTCTATATATGCTATGTTTACTTTGCCGTCATATTGACCCAAGTAGTAATCCATGCTTCGCCAGATGTTGTCCCCCCAAACGATTATGCCGTATCCCCAATCTCCTCCAATTCTCTCTTTGTATGGGTTGTCAAAAACACAGTGGTCAATAATCCCTCGACTGCCTGCACCAACACCGACAGCACGGCTTGTGAAGTCTTCGAATCTACAATGGTCGATGCGGAAGTCTTTGACGCTGTCAACTTCTACGGCTTCTGTGCTGGTGTCTTCGGTGGCGTTGACATAACCTTTGAAGAAGATGCCAGAGATACGTATAGGCTTCCCGTTTGAGCCGTCAAGGTAAAACATTGTACTGCCAGTAGGCGGTTCTCTTGTTGAGCGTAGAATTGTGGCTGCGGTTCCTGATCCGATGATGTTTACTCCACCATAGACCATAACTCCGTAGTCGCCTATGTAGTCAAAAGTAAAGTCGCCAGCGGGAACGTATACGTTTCCACCACCTGCAGATGCTACAACATTTATTGCTGATTGAATATCTGATGGCGAGCCGCTTCTTGCTGTCACATTGTTTCGGGCAATCTGTCCTGTACTTGATATAATGTAACTATTCGATAGCGCTGAGATGGCTGGTGAAATGCTGAACGTAAGCACAATGAACACTAGAACTGAAAGCGCTCCAACTAGTTTTACGTATTGCATAGGCGAACCTTGCTGTATAGATCGGTGCATTTTAAAGGTTAAAGCCTTGTGGTTTCTTTTGATGCTTTTGCGAGTCATTCATCTTACAATGAACTCGGATGGTCATAATAAATCTTGTGTATTAATACTTACGGTCTTGAACCAAATGTTTGAAGAAACCAAACACAGGTGAAAATATGAATAAGGACAGCAAAGCAGATGTTACAACACAAACACTACTGGTTCTCTTTCTACAAATAGTTATCTTTTCAGTGATTTTTTTCAATATTCCCGTTTTTCGACAGACCATAGCCTTTCTATACTTTAGTTTTGTTCCTGGATATCTTCTTCTTATCCTTCTAAACACAAGTAGACTTGAGAAATTTGAGACCCTGACATTGGCGTTAGGCCTAAGTCTCGTGCTTTTGATGATTATCGGTCTACTAATGAGCGAACTTTTGTCGACTCTTGGATTTTCAAAGCCACTCTCCTTATGGCCGATGCTTATAGCTATGAGTTCTTTGACGTTATTTCTTGCTGCCGCAATTCAGCTAAAAAGTGAAGCCACTACTATTCCTCCAAATAGAATGTCACGGTCAATAATGGTATTCTCGATTCTTCCAATTTTAAGCATTATTGGCACAATCATGGCTAATATTTATGCAAATAGTATCCCCCTCTTGTTATTTCTTCTTTTTATTGTGGCTTTATTTGCATTAGGTATTATTTCTAATAGGTTTCTTTATTCAAGCCTTGGTTCTTTTGCTGTGCTTATGATTGCTTTAGCACTCCTTTGGCATTCTTCCCTTATCTCTAGCAACATAACTACGTTTGGCTCAGATGTACCTGTTGAATACTACGCGTTAAAGAGCACAACAAACACTGAAATCTGGACTCCTAACAATCCATTCGCCCAAGATATTGGATACGGCAGGATTCATGCAATGCTGAGCGTCACCATTCTCCCCACCTTCTACACAAACCTTCTCGATTTGAACGCAATATGGACTATTAAGTTGTTGATTCCACTAATCTTCTCCTTTGTCCCTGTTGTAATGTATAATGTTTGGAAAAAATACATTGGAGTAAAGTACTCCTTCATTGCAACTTTCCTGTTTATGTCTCAGGCAACTTTCTACACTGAGATGTTAGCTTTAATCCGGCAAATGGTCGCAGAAGTATTCTTTGCATTGCTCTTGTTTGTGAGCTTAGATACAAAACTCGACCGAAGAACGAGGACTACACTTTTCTTATTTTTCAGCTTTGGACTAATAACATCGCATTATGCGCTAGCAGAGATTTTCTGGCTTTTCTCATTATTTACTTTGCTTTTTCTTTTCATTAATAGACACCAAAGCGACAAAATAACCGTAGGGTTGTTCGTTCTTTTTTCAGTATTGATGTTTGCTTGGTATGTTTTTACGTCAAATTCTTCCGTTTTTGAAAGTTTTCTGTACTTTGGAGATTACGTCTACAGGCAACTAGGCGATTTCTTCAATCCTGCGTCAAGAGGTATCACAGTTCTAAGAGGTTTGGGCATAGAAACTCCTCCATCTATGTGGAACATGTTTGGCAGAGTCTTTGCTTACATCGTAGAGGCGTTAATTGTTGTTGGTTTTCTAAGTTTTATAAAAAGATATAAAGATAGGAACTTCAGCTACGAGTATGCGGGTTACACTATAATTTCCATGGCGTTTTTGGCAGCTCTTATAGTTGTGCCAGGGTTAGCGAGTACGCTCAATATGACAAGGTTCTACCATATTCTTTTGTTTTTCCTTGCCCCTCTCTGCGTATTGGGTGCAGAAGAAATCAGCAGAATAGTCAACAAGCAAAGAAATAGCCTCCTCATCATCATACTGATAACAGTTCTGAGTAGCTACTTCCTGTTCCAGTCTGGGTTCGTATATGAAGTTACGAAAAGTGATAGCTGGTCTGTTTCTTTGAGCAAGAATCGAATGAGTCCATTGAGGCTATATGGAGAACTTGGCTACATCGATAGTTCCAGCGCTTTTGGTGCACAATGGATATCCAATAACGTCGATCTCAACGCATCAATTGTATATGCTGATGTCATTTCTGCAAGTAACGTCTTACGAGTTTACAGTAGTTCACTCTACTACACCTTAATTGATAATTTGACAACTGTAACACACAATGGCGTTGTTTACTTGGGTGCATTGAATGTGGAATCCAGCAAAATCTATGGTTTAAATACGTCATGGAATTACACAGAGATGGCTCCCTTATTTTATGATTTAAATGTGGTTTACGCCAACGGGCATAGTGTAGTTTATGAGAACAGCGGATAACCTTAAACATGTGTCAGTATCTCGTTTTTCGGTCAGACCATAGGTGGAATCAAGCGGAAAACCATCAGCAAATATTCTAAGGATGTTTGGTTGAGGATACAACATATGCCTCACCAGGTTACTTTGCTAATTCCGACGATTGGACGTGCTAATCTGTTAACTTATGTTCTCGATGGTCTTTGCAGGCAAAGTTACGGAGATTTTGACGTTCTAGTAGTTTCCAAATCAGCTGATTGCGAAATAAAAAGCATAGTCGATCGATTTAGCAAATTGCTCGATATAAGATGCTTAGTTCAAAAACAGGGCGGTTTGATTGAAGCCTACAATGAGGGCATCCATGAGGCTAAAGGAAAAATTATAATGTTTCTAGACGATGATGCTGTACCCGACCCTCACTGTGTTGAAGAGCATATTTCAACATATGAACGGTACAGTGTTTCAGGTGTTTCTGGAGAAGTCGTTCCCACACAATTTGTTAACGGCAAATTGAAGCCAATAGAAGGGGGCTCTGAAATTATAAGCATTTATAAAGAACCTGCGATTCTGCGGAGGATCGGCGAAAAGCTTTGGAGCAGCCCTCTGAAAGGTCAAGAGGGGTATTTAGCTTACATATCAAAAGCTGGATATTCTAGAAAGAATATCTATTTGCCTCGAGGCGAAATCGTCGAATCTTTGTTATGCATGGCCGCAAATATGTCTGTCCTTGCTTCCACGGTCAAGGGTTATCGCATGCCCACTTCTTTTCTGAAGCGAGGGATCGATTTTGAGCAAGTTCTTGGGTGGAAAATGTGGAAAAATGGCCATAAGATGATTTTCAATCCTAGAGCGAAAGTTTATCATGTTCTGCATGGTCAGAGTATGAGTAGGTTACACGGGATAGAAAATGTTTTTCAAGCAATAATGGAGGATGAGCTTGTGTTTTATTATTTATTTCTTGAAGGAGAAAACCTTTCTATAAAGCATCGAATGATCTCTTCACTATTTAATGCTTTAGTGCATTTAAAGAAAGTTAGCGAAAATTGGAGGTATGAGCTGGCTGTTTTGAAGGGAATATTGTTTGGCAACCTAATAGGGCTTAAGTGGATAATTTCAAGAAAATTTGGAGGATCATACATGCCAATAGAAGACGCATTATTTTAGTGATATAATATTTTGTTTGGTTCGGTGAGTGTAAAGTAATGGTCGGCGAAATAAAAGTCCTCTATTTTACTGATCCTGTTGCCTTTCAGCTTTTTGGAGGCGCCGAGGTACAAATGTTAAAAACGAAAGAATATCTAGAAAAAATGTATGATAATGTTTGTGTGAAATTTTTTGAATTTTTCAGAGATAAGTTGGATGATTATGACATTCTTCATATTTTTCAAATCCGTTATGAGTGCTTGTCATTGTGTCGGTTAGCCAAGAAAAGAGGATTAAAGGTGGTTCTGTCGTCAATTTATTGGCCTGAAACTGAGGAATGGAAGTATTCGTCAATTATTGAAAAAATACTAAGTAAAATGAGGATTTTTTACACAAATTATAAAAACTATAATTATGCAACCTTTAAAGCGTTATATCCAACTAAAGATTTTTTAGATTTAGCTGACTTAGTTGTACCCACTTCAAGAAGCGAAGCAGTTTTGCTTTCAAGAGAATTTAAGATAAATCCGAGCAAATTTTTTCCGGTCCCTGTTGGTGTTGAAAAAGTTTTTTTAGATGCTAGACCCGACCTTTTTGTAAAGAAATATGGTTTAAAAGATTTTGTTTTATTTGTTGGAAGAATAGAACCAGTAAAAAATCTCTTAACACTTTTAAAGGCATATAATGATATAGAAATCCCGCTGGTTATAATTGGTAGTTTTAATCCTTGGGAACATGAATATTTTGTGAAATGTAAGAAATTAATCAAGCAAAACCGAAATGTTCACTATCTAGGCTTTATGAGTCCTTATTCAAAAGGGTTACTTTCGGCATATGCAGCAGCTAAAGTTTTTGTTTTACCCAGTTGGCATGAGGTAACCAGCTTAACGGCTTTGGAAGCTGGACTAACTGGATGTAACATAGTTGTAACCAGCAGAAGCTATATGCAGGAGTACTTCAAAGATTTGGCTTTTTATGTGAATCCTGCATCTGCTGAGGACATAAAAAAGAAGATTTTAGAAGCTTATGCAAAGCCAAGGACTGATGAACTTAAGCAGCATATACTGAATAATTACACGTGGGAAAAAGTGGCGGAAAAAACTATGGAAGCATACAAATTAGCACTAAATAAAAACTAAAAGTAGGCGAGTAGTATATGTAAATTTATGAGAATATTGATGGTTTACTTAAACTTCAATTATTTGGTATCCCGACAATTATTTCTCTCAATTTGCATACGGCTATTATTCCTAACGATAATTTTAGGAGGGTGATAAATGAAGGAAAATGAAGCATACGAGAGATGGAGAGAAGCCCAAAAAGCTGAATTTGATTTTTGGAAATTTCAAAAGAGAAAAAAGATACCTTTACCTGAAGAATCACTAGAGCGATACGAAAAATGTTTGAAACTAGTTCCTCTTTCAATTACTAATTTGACTCAAATCTTAGATGTCGGATCAGGCCCATATGGAGGTGTTTCTTTGTTCATTTCAAAATCTTGCCTTAAGCTCTCCATTGATCCGTTGATTGGAAAAAAAGAGTTTCGCAATAAAGAAAGCGTTAAAGAAATCGATTCGGTAAGAGCTGTAGGCGAATGTTTGCCGCTTATACAAAATTCATTTGATATTATTTTTTGTGTAAATGCTCTGGATCATTCCTATGAACCATTACGTATTTTAAATGAAATTAATAGAGTGCTTTGCCGAAGAGGTGTTCTCATATTGATGGTTCATGTGGTTACATCTAAGGAGAAGATAATTCATCGTATCCTTTGCGGAACTATATTTCAACGAATTTCCTTTGCAATTCAACGTTTGCGAAATTTTTATTTAATTAACAAGTTTTTCTTCGAACTTTCAGCACTAGCATTTAACGGCCTCGACATATTAAACGATAGCATTGTCCATCCATTTTACTTTATGTTAAAGGACGTAGTGGCAATGCTTAACCAAGCTGGTTTCACAATTAACAAAATTAAACTTTGCCAATCTCCATGGAACTATAAGCAAGATTTATACTTAGTTGCGTATAAACATCAAAGTGATAATCCATACGCAATTGTAAGGAAATAAAAAAACATGAGCTCCTTCAACAGAAAGCCTCACATAATTTGCTATTTTATTCTGTTCGATGACTAGAACAACTTAACAACTCTTCTATAAAAAATACACTGTAAGAAATATAAACGCTAATAACAACTTTTATTCGAGGTTGTTAAAATGCTACGTAAAAGAACATTACGAAATTTGGGACTTCAGCTTAGCTTGGCATTATTGATCTTGAATGTTCTAGATGCTTATTCTCTATATTCTGAATTGGAAATAGGAAAAGTCAACGCGGATTCGTTCAATTCAATTGAATGGCTCTATGGTGATTGGCAGTACCGCAAAAGCCATGTGATTAATGCTGCTTCTGGTGCTGGAACAAACTATCAAGTGCGCATTAAGGCTTTCTATTCGGAACCACAAGTAGAGAAGATTGTTCCTTATGCACAGTTAGTTTCAACTTTGCCTATTCCAAGCGGAACGACAATAATATCCGCTCAAGCCGCTGTTTATTGGGATGGCACTTATCTTCACGTCTGGTATGCAGCGTCAACTACTGGTTCTCCTTCTAATGACGATATTTACTACACTAAAACCTCAGATTTCGTTAATTGGGCTACTCTTGTTAAAGTTATCGACCGCACTGATGGAATAAGAGACCCCACAGTTTTTGTGGAAGGCAACTACATTTACCTTTTCTGCCAATGCTATGACGGGTCAAACCATAGACCAATTAGGCTTTACAAAATAGCAAAAACAGCGGATTTCACAAATTCAGCCAATTATGTTTATGTTGGTGCTCCTATTGATGTTGGTTCATCTGGACAGTTTGACGATGCATGGGTAGCTTCGCCATGTGTAGTTAAGATTGGTTCAACCTATTGGATGGCTTATGAAGCAAAGAAAAGCGACGGAACTTTCTCCATTGGAAGAGCATATACGACAAACATTGAAGGTTCTTGGACTAAAGATGGACAGATGCGGGATTCAAATGGCAACGTGATTTACAATCCCTACGGACAAACCGTTGAAGCTATAGTTCCATGCACATTTCCAGATACAGACACTCTTTTTGTGCATATTGGGGACGGGTCTGGAGGCTGGTATGCGCGATACATGAATGGTGACATTCCAAATAACAGCATGACTTTGAGTTCTACGAACTGCCAGCCAAACGACGGTTACAGTAAACATGCCGCTTTTGCACATGTCGGGTTTATTAACGGTATTTACATGTTTCTGATGCAATCATGGGATGCGACTGCTTATCTCCGGTTATATAAACAGTCTGCAGATGAAGTTTATTTAAGTCAGCATTGCAGAACCGATTTTGGTGATGTAAGATTCACGCGTTCAGACGGCAGTACACTTTTAGACTATTGGATGGAAGAAAAAGTTGACGGTGACTATGCCATTTTTTGGGTTAAAGTTGCAGATGATTTAAGCACTAATCCAGCAACAATTTACATTTACTATGGCAATCCAGATGCTACAACAACAAGCAACGGAGAAAACACCTTTTTATTCTTTGACGATTTTCCAGGCACATCATACAACCCAGACAAATGGCAGGTTATAGGTTCACCAACCATAACCGTAAGCAACGGAGAACTGAAGCTTCAAAGAGACTCGTTTAGTGGCAGCTGGTCTGTTCATGGTTTAAGAAGCAAAACCTTCCAAGCTGATGAGAAACGTGTAATTGCTAGGGCAAAAACCAGCGTTTTCAGTAGTGCTTGCAACGTTGAAATTCATGAATCATATTATAGCAAAGGACAAGCAAACAGAGCAATGTTTGAATACTTGACAGATAACAGTATTTTCATTCAATGCGACAGAAGAGATATAGGCGAAAGTTTCGCGGTAGACACATTAGCTTCAAACGTGCCCGTTAACACTTATTATACTTTTTATTTGACAAGATGGGGTTCATCCTATCTTAAAGGTTGGTTAAATGGAGGTTACAAAGGACAAGTAACATCATACGTTAACGATGGTTCAACTTACATCGGGCTTTTTATAGACGAATGGGCTTCTCATGGAACCATAATCGGCACCTACGACTATATTGCAGTTGCAAAATACGTTGATCCAGAACCAAGCCACGGCGAATGGGGGAAACAAGAACATGCTGGAGCGCCGCCAACTCCGTCAATAAGTGTTTCTGACATAAATGTAAACACCACAATAGCTGCAAAACCATGCAATTTCAGCGCTGTATTTACAGCCCAAAACAGCAACTTAAGCCACTACATTTTCGGCACAAACAACACAGGAACATGGATAAACGATACAGCCGTATCCTTCGGCGAAGGAAAAACCCAAGCCCTAGCATCCATAATAAAAACTCTCAACAGCACCATAGGAACAGTAATTCAATGGCAAATATGGGCAAACAACACAGCAGGAAACTGGACAACCACAGGAATACAAACTCTCACAACATCAGGAAATCAAAGCACTATTGCAACATTAACAACTTATGGTTATGCA
>Ga0315298_1004352_pt1 | contig 21239 bp, 16 predicted proteins | sample WHS_1_MG_FD_203077 | JGI IMG/M metagenome (GOLD analysis project Ga0315298, IMG submission 203077) | Extremophilic microbial mat communities from Washburn Hot Springs, YNP, Wyoming, USA - WHS_1_MG | ecosystem: Environmental > Aquatic > Thermal springs > Hot (42-90C) | place: USA: Wyoming...
GTCGGAAGCCTGGGAGGCGACTTCTTTCACCATCTGCGCGCCCATGTTCTCGAACTTGTCGGCCAGTTCGATTTCCTTGGCGACGGAGACGCCGTCCTTGGTAATGGTAGGGGCACCGAAAGACTTGTCGAGCACCACGTTACGGCCCTTGGGACCCAGGGTGACCTTGACGGCGTCGGCGAGCACGTTAACGCCCCGCAACATCTTCTCGCGGGCATGTTCAGCAAAGGCTACTTGTTTAGCTGGCATAAATACTCCTCAAAATGTGTGGAAATGGTTGGGATATTCAGCAATGCTTACTTCTCGACGACCGCCATGATGTCGTCTTCGCGCATCACCAACAGTTCTTCGCCTTCCACCTTGATCTCGGTGCCGGCGTATTTGGCGAACAGCACGCGATCGCCAACTTTGAGGTCGAGGGCGCGAATTTTGCCGTCTTCCAGAATCTTGCCATGGCCAGCGGCGACAACTTCACCCTGCACAGGCTTTTCTTTAGCGGTATCGGGAATGATGATCCCACCGGCGGTCTTCTGTTCTTCTTCCAGACGACGAATGACGACACGATCATGCAAAGGACGCAATTTCATTGAGCATTTCCTCGTTTTGTACAGGTTAGTGGATGACTTCATCCTGGGCGCTGTTAGCAGTCACACCCATCGAGTGCTAATCATAGGCGCTGAGAATGTTCTGTCAAGGGGCAGCGTGTGACGGGGTCCGGTCAGGAGATACGGGTCCAAAGCGATTGCAGGCTGCGCAGGAGCACGGCATCGGCGCCTTGCAAGCGATGGTTGACGCCCGGTAAGGGGCGGATAGCCAGTCCCGGCGCATGGGCGCGGGCGGCGAACTGATAACTGAGGGCAAGGGGTACGGCCTTATCGGCACTGCCGTGGAGAATTTCTACGGGACAATGCAGATAGGGCGGGAAGCGCAGCAAGTCGTAGCGCCAACTGTCTGCCACCAGATCAAACCGCATGTGCAGTTCACCGAGGCCATAAGGATCTTCCCAGCAGCGCAGGTTAGTGTCCTGCCAGGCTTGTTGTTCGTCAGCGGGCAGGCGCCGGAAGATCTCCTGAATAAAGTTGTAGGCGGGGGCGATGAGTAGCAGGGCGCGGATCTGTTTTGGCCAGCGGGTAGCGGCGATGGTGCCCAGCCAGCCACCCAGACTGGAGCCTACCAGGAGCACTGGACGATCTTCCAGCATTTGCAAAATCAATTGGAGGTCGGCCAGATAACGGGACAGGGTCAGGGCCTGAAAGGGGCCGTCGGAGCGCCCGACGCCGCGTGGATCAAAGCGTACCCAGGACCAGCCTTGCGCCTGCGCGTTGCGGGCGAGGATCTGTGATTTGGAGCCTTCCATGTTGGAGGCGAAGCCGGGCAGGAAGACGCCTACGGGGTCGGTATGGGCTTCGTGAATGAGTCCGCAAACGCGGTCGCCGTTGGAGTGAACCAGAGTAAAAGGTCTTTCGGCTGAGGGGGACATCGTCTGCTCCGCGCAAAAAAGGGCGACTAAAATCGCCCTAAAACCACAAAGGAGGAAAGAAACATGCGCTGCAGCCAGCTACTGACCGCAGCCGAGAATATTAGCAAAAGGCGGGCCTGCTGGCAAGTTACATTCCGACCGGTCGGATAAAAGAAGGGCGGAACCGTGAGGTCCGCCCAAAACCACCAAAGGAGGAAGAAACATGCGCTCGCAACCATCACAGCCGCTTGCAAAGGATTAGAGAGCAAGGTCCGCAGAAAGTTCCGCGCCGTTGGGTTTTTTCTGGAACCCCGTATCCTCAGCGTGCTGGTGGTGCAGTTTCCGCTGCCATGAGGAATGGATAACCTGCGGAAAATGTCTGCAGTGGTAATGAAGTATGGTGAGGAGCGAAGTGACGCCAGGCACCATCATCCTTGGTTACTATTTCTTTGCTGGCCCGCCCTTCAGCACATAAAGCGTTCCGCAATACGGGCAGCGGGCTTCTCCGGTCTCTTCAATCTTGAGGAAAACACGGGGATGCCCGTTCCAGCGGCTCATGCCGGGCGTGGGGCAGCAGAGGGGGAGGTCTTTGGCCTCCACCTCGGTATGGCTCTGGTCACAGCACCTGATGGGGCGGGTCATGGGGTCAGCCAACGTGGTGCAGCCATTCCGGATGGTCCTCACGACGCCCGGCCACCGTGTCGAAGTAGCGGCTTTGCAGCAGCTCGGTGACCGGGCCGCGACTGCCCTCGCCGATGATCCGATTGTCGATCTCGCGGATAGGGGTAACTTCGGCGGCGGTGCCGGTAAAGAAGGCCTCGTCGGCGATGTAGAATTCGTCCCGGGTCATTTGTTTCTCGACGATGGGGATACCGGCATCGCGGGCGAAGCCCAGGATGGTGTCGCGGGTGATGCCTTCCAGGGCGCTGGTCAGGGTGGGCGTGTAAAGAATGCCGTCGCGGATCATGAAAACATTTTCGCCGGAACCTTCCGCCACGTAGCCTTCGCGATCCAGCAGCAGGGCTTCATCATAGCCGCAGGAAGAAGCCTCGCGCTGGGCGAGCATGGAGTTCATGTAGTTGCCCGTGGCCTTGGCCTTGCACAGATGCACGTTGACATGGTGGCGGCTGAAGGAGCTCACCTTGACGCGAATACCCTTTTCCAGCGCTTCCTGACCCAGGTAGCTGCCCCAACTCCAGGCGGCAATGAGCGCATGGACTTTGAGCCCCTTGGCGGAGAGGCCCATGCCTTCAGCACCGTAGAAAAGGAGAGGGCGGATGTAGGCCGACTCCAGATGATTGGCGCGGATGACTTCTTTGGTGGCGTCGTTAATCTGATCCTGGGTGAAGGGGACGTCCATCTGCAATATCTTGGCGCTGTTGAAGAGGCGTTTGGTGTGTTCCGGCAGGCGGAAAATGGCGGCGCCCTGCGGGGTGGCGTAGGCACGTTCGCCCTCAAAACAGCCCATGCCGTAGTGCAGGCTGTGGGTAAGACCGTGAACCGTGGCCTCCCGCCAGGGGACCATCTTGCCGTCAAACCAGATAAAACCGTCGCGTTCCGCCATGGACATCGTCACATCTCCTTAATCGCTATAACTGCCAATGAGTTCCTGCCAAATCTCCCGCACCCCATGCGCTGCGGCTTGCAGCGCGTCCCAATCCGGGATCTCTGCGGCGCGGATTTCGTTGTCCTGCAAGTTCAGCCAGCGCCGGTTTTCTTCCTGACGGTACCGTTGCCAGGCTTGTCCGAGGACGGCGCCCTGTTCCGCGTTCCAGATGCCTGCGCTGGTCAGTGCGGCTATCCCTGCGGCGGTCCCGGTATCCTGGCATAGAGTCGGCTGCTGGGAGCAAGCCCCTAGCATAGCAAATTGTACGAGAAACTCGATATCTGTGAGGCCACCGGGGCTCAGTTTGAGGTGAAAGGCGTCCTGGGCAATGATTTTGCTCCGATAAATGCGCTGCCGCATGGCGCGGACGTCTTCTGCCAACTGTTCTGGATTGCGTGGCTGGCCGAGGATTTCCGCACGCAGGCTGGTGAAACGGGCGCCGAGCGCCGCATCGCCGGCGATCCAGCGAGCGCGGGTGAGGGCTTGGTGTTCCCAAGTCCAGGCGGATTCCCGCTGATAGCGGCTGAAGGCGTCCAGGGTGGTAACCAGGGGGCCGGACTGCCCGCTGGGGCGCAGGCGCATGTCGATCTGGTAGAGCAGCCCAGCACGGGTGAGGGTGCTGAGGATGTGAATAATCCGTTGTCCGAGACGAGCGAACCAGGTGGACGCCGCGAGGGGGGCAGGACCATCGCTTTCGGCGTCGAGGGGGGCGTCGTAGAGATAGACCAGGTCGAGATCGGAGGCGAAGCCCATTTCCCGGCCCCCCAGTTTGCCAAAGGCGATAACGGTGAAGGGGGCCGCTTGGCCGTTGCTGGAGCGCACGCAGCCGTGGCGGCGCTGCATCTCCGCTTCAGCCCAAGCCAATGCGGTTTGCAGGGTGAGCTGGGCGAGGTCACTGAGTTGGGGGAGCAGCGTTTCCACGGCGATCTGGTCCGTCCAGAAGGCGGCGGCGAGGCGCAGGACTTCGGCATTTTTGAAGCGCCGCAGGGCATCCATCCGTTCTTCCATATCTTCAGCAAGCTGTAATTGTGCAGCGAGGGCCTGCGGCCAGTGCTCGGGGCTGATGACGGTGTCGCTGAGCACGTCATCCAGCAGGATGGGGAAGCGTGCCAGCTCCTGTGCCAGCCAGGGGCTGCGCAGTAACGCCGCGATGCGTATGAGGTACGGCGGATTCTCCGCAAGCAGAGCGAGGTAGTTGGCACGCCCCAGAATGGCCTCAATGAGGGTGAGGAAGCGTTGTAACAAGGCGTCGGTGTGTGGCTGGGCGCTGCACAGGTCGAGGGCCAGAGGAAGCAAGCGGTTGAGGCGTTGTCGTCCTTCTGTAGAGAGGCGGCTGGCCACATCGCGGCTGTGGGCGAAGCGCCAAAGGCGTGTCCATACGGCTTCCGGCTCCGTGAAGCGCAGGACCTGGAGCAGGTCGCTGGGAGCGGCTTCCAGCGCGCCGGTCTGGGCGCGTTGCCAGAGTTTCTCTCCGTTGCGATTTTTACCTTGGCGGTCATCCTCCCCGGAGGCCAGGATGCGCTGAAAGATAACGTGGTTTCGCTGGCGGAGGGTGTCTAGGGTTTCGCGCATGGTGATTACATCCGTGAAACCCATGCTGCAGGCCAGGCGTTGCCATTCCAGTTCCGAGCGCGGTAGTTGCTGGGTCTGCTGATCATCGACCATTTGCAGGCAATGCTCGGTATTGCGCAAAAAAAGATAAGCACGCCGAAGCTGATCGACATCGTCCGCAGGCAGAAGTCCAGCACTGGCGATGGCCGCAAGGGTGTCCAGGGTGTTGGTGCTGCGCAGGGCGGGTTGGCGGCCACCGTGGATAATTTGCAGGGATTGACAGATAAATTCGATTTCACGGATGCCGCCTTGGCCCTTTTTGACGTCGTTGCTGCTGCCACCCTGTTCCGCATCCATGAGGGCTTTGACTTCCCGTAGGCCGGTGAGGGCGGTGTAGTCCAGGTAGCGGCGATAGACAAAGGGGCGCAGGGTGTCGAGAAGGATTTGGCCAAAGGTGACGTCACCCGCGACGGGGCGCGCCTTGATAAAGGCGTAGCGCTCCCATCCGCGGCCATGCACCTGATAGTATTGCTCCATGGCGGCAGTGGAGATGCAGAGGGGACCGGCATCACCGAAGGGGCGCAGGCGCATGTCGACGCGGAAGCAGAAACCGTCAGCCGTGCGCTGATCGAGGGCCTGAATCAGCCAGCGACCGAGGCGCTGGAAGTAGGCAGTGTTGTCGAGGGGGCTGGGGCCATCGGTCTCGCCGCTCTCGCCGTAGCAGAAGATGAGGTCGATGTCGGAGGAGAGGTTGAGTTCGCGTCCACCCAGCTTGCCCATGCCGAGGACGGTGAAAGGCACCTCCTGACCGTCGTTGTTGCGGGGAGTGCCGTGGCGCTGGCGCAGCATCGCCACGCCATAAGCATAAGCGTGTTGCAGGCAGATTTCGGCCAGTTCGCTGAGGGCGGCTACGGTTTCTGAATAATGTTCGCCGGGCTGACGATCCTGCCAGATGATTTCTATCATACGGGCATTGCGGTACTGGCGCAGATCGGCAAGGAAGACGTCGCTGGTGAGTCCGAGGGAGGTGGCAAGGTCGCTGTGCCTGCCCCGTGCGAGGCGCAGCAACCAGTGGGGATGGCGTAGGAGAAGTTGGCGCGCAAAGGGACTGACACAGGCGATATGCACCCAATGTGCAGCAAAAGAAGGTCCAAGGCGACGGATATCCGCCTGTTCCTCAGCAGCGAGGGTGGCCCAGGTGGCAGCAAGTGACTCGGTGATCGGCGCCGTTTCCAGGGGTAACAGGTTAATGGCGTGGATGATCTCCACGGGTAACTCTGGTGCCGCCATGCCTGCTCCTTCCGGTGGTGTTCCGCATCGTGTGTATGGGCAGTGTAACTTATCCCGGTTTTCGGGTCCGCATGGGGCTCTGTGGCGCTTCTTGTGCTAGGATTTTGTGCGGTACGTTGGATCGTTACGCGGTGCTATGTGGTAACGCGGTCCACAGAGACAATCGTAGCAGGGAGCACATTCATTACCTTACCGCGTTTACCGGCGTTGACCGGACGGATTGGCTGATGTTACAGGTTTTCAGGAGAAGCGTGCCTTGCCGCCTTTGCGCCTGATCTTTGCCGGTGTCCGCCGGGTTGGTGGTTGGCTGCTGGCCATCGTGCCGACAGTGCTGGTGTTGCTGGCGGCAGCTTTCTATCTCTTGCTGATTCCCCGTCTGGATTTGTTGCGTCCCTATGTTTCTCAATCCTTGTCGCGGGCTTTGAATGCCCCGGTGCAGGTGCAAGGGATGCACCTAAGCTGGAACTGGGGGCCCTTGCTGGAATTGGCCGCGTTGCGGGTGGGCCCGTCCGCACAGCCCGAACTGGCGCTGCACGGGGTGCATCTGCGCCTTTTTGCCCTGCCGTTGCTCTGGGGGGAGCTGGTTGCGCAGGATTTCCGCATTGCGGACGGCGAGGTGTCCGTCGTTCAGGCGGCGGACGGTGACTGGCAGGTGGCCGGGCAGTCGCTGGGACATGGCGGATCGCTATTGCCACTGGATCTGGACTGGGCGCGTGTGGATGTACAGCACCTGACCATACAATGGCGATCCCAGCCACAGGCTGCCCCCATTCCGCTGCATGTACAGTGGCAGAGCAGCGGTGGCTTGCGTCCGCAGGTGCAGGTGCAGGTGCGCTGGTCACCTCAAGGTCTGTTGCGCTACTCAGGAACGGCGCGCGGCGTCTTTACCGGTCCGGGGCGCTCCTCGGGCAGCGGTAGCTGGGTATTGCAGTCGTTGCCGCTGCCTTGGTTCCATCTAGCGGATTCGCACTTGCCAGTGTTGAGCGGTAGCGTGAGCGGCAGCGGGCACCTGCAATGGCGTTATGGCTTGCCACGCACAGTTACCGGGCAGTTTGCCGTGCATGACGCCGGGGTGGACGGTAAGCAATGGGCGCAAATCCATGGCCATCTGGGCTGGAATGGAACGGGTTCCACCGGGACATTGCAGCTTGCTGATTTGACGGGGCTTGCTACACAACCTTTGGCAGCGCGCTTGGGGCTCAACTGGCGCCATCGCCTGCAATGGCAGGTAGAAACGCTGCTGCTTCCCGCCGCACTCCTCCAGAACGTGCCGGAGATGGCCCTCCCCGTGCAACTCCGTTGGATACCTCGGCAACAGTGGCAGGGCAGCTTGCGTGACCTGCACTTCCGCTCGCACAGCGTGGGACACCAGCCCGCCACCTGGGAGCTTCAGGCAGGGCTTCATGACATCGGTGTTTCGCCGCATGGAGACTGGTTTGGCGTGCAGGGCCTTAGCGGCGACATCGTCCTTCACCCGGAAGCCCTGCAATTCCATCTGGCGAGCCGGCAGTTCACCCTGGACTGGCCACAACGCTTTGCAGCGCCGCTGCACCTGCAAGAAGTATCGGCACGGGCTGTCGCCCGGAAGGTGGGTACCGACTGGTCGATTCAAGCCAATCCGATCGTGTTTCAGGGGCCAGGTCACCTGCAGGCCAGCCTGGCGGTGCAGGGCCAGCAACTGCGTCTGAAGGCTCAGCTTGACGACATGCCGGTGACGGCGATGGCGGATTTCGTACCGCAGAGCGGTATTAGCCCTGCCCTGCGCCAGTGGTTACTTCAGGCCTTTCAGGCGGGATCCCTGCAGCATGCTGATCTGCAGTGGCAGGGACCATGGAATCACCTGCCACGCCAGGCGCCGGGCGAGCATTTTTCGCTGCGGGCGAATTTTCGCCATGTGACCCTGCATTATGCCCTGCGCTGGCCAATAGCGACGCAAGTGAACGCGCAACTCCTCTGGGCGGGAGATCGCCTTTCCGTCCAGAGTCGTCGGGGTGACATTTTCGGGGTGCCAGTGGCGTCCGCAAGCATCGCTCTCAACCATCTCTTCGCACCGCATACCTCGCCGCTGCAGGTAACTTTGAAGACGCCGATCCCGCTGGATAAATTGCTGCCTTTTTTGCGGGAAACACCAGTATTGGAGGGCAAGGCCGTGGCGAATATGCCCCTGCGTCTGACGGGGCAGGGGCAATTACAATTAGCCCTCAACATCCCTTTCGGGACTGAGAAGAGCCAGGTAGATGGCCGGATCGATCTCCGCCACGCGGGGGTCGGGTGGGGCGGCTGGCAGGCTACGAGTATGCAGGGGCCGGTTTATTTTCAGCGGGACAAGATTCAGGTTGGCGAGCTGAAAGGCGTTTTTGCCGGTGGTCCCGTGCAGGCGAGCCTGCAGGTTAGTCAACTGGAGACCGCGCCGCGCCTGCGTTTTTCGCTGCAGGGTGAACTCCAGGCGGCTGATCTGCCGATGCCGGAACGCTGGCGCACGGCTTTCAGTGGCGCCGTCCCGTATCAGGGTAGCGGTACGCTGTTGAACAACGAGCTGCATTTTAAGGGCGATGCCGACCTGCGCCAAAGTCGTAGTGCTTTACCTGCGCCCTTGAATTGGGCATCAGGCAAGGGTGGAAACCTGACCGTGCAAAGTCATGGCAATGTGGCTCACCGTTTGCAAGTCAATTTCAAGCTACCCCTGGGGTCTGCCGTCCTGGCTTGGCAACGGGAGGAATCCGTCTGGCGATGGGAGGCTGGCGCCGCACGTTTGGGTGGAGAAATCCCTCCGCCACTGCCCAGTACTGGGTTGTTCCTTCAGGGCAGTGGCGATAGCCTCTCCGTAGGGCCGTGGCTGAACATGCTGACAGGTGAAGAAGACCGTAAGACGTGGCCGGGAATCCGCTTTGACCTGCATTGGCGGCACCTGCGTTTTCTGCAACAGGATTGGCCGGATGTGCAGATCCGCGGCCAGGTGGCGGCAAAGAAGCTGCATCTGCAATGTGCCAGCCCCCGGTTAGCCGGCGTCATACACTATGCGCGCGCGCCGCAGCCCACGGCTTCCGCCCAACTCCGTCTGGACATCCAAAAATTAAGTGTTGCTGCACCGGTATCCGCTGTATCTTCCGCCCCCGTCCTTTCGCAAATACGGCAAGGGGCCGCAGGCAGCCCGCTGACACTGCATACCCAGATCGCGCAACTCGATTGGCATGGCCACAAGATGCATGACGTGCTGCTGGATGCCGGGCGATCGGCGACCGGCTGGAACATTTCTATGCTCAAAGGCGACTGGGCAGGCAGTCAATGGGATTTTAAGGGGTCGTGGCAGGGCGCCGGAGCGGGTCAGTCGACCTTTCAGGGAAATATCCGCAGCAACAATATTGCGCCTGTTCTGCAGGACATCGGTATGGATACCCTGGACTACGGCCGTGCCGATTATGCAGGAAAATTGTCCTGGCCAGGTGCGCCCTGGGATTTCTCTTCAGCGCATCTCAGCGGAAACATACAATCAAAGCTGTGGAATGGTCGTCTCAGAAAACTGGGTACGGATATTTCCTGGCTCATCTTCCTGAATCCTACGACGTTGTTTGAAGATGTTCTTACCTTTGATTATCGCCCGCTCTTCGGCGGCGGCTTGTTCTTTTCCAAGCTTTTTGCCGACTTCCAGGTGCATGATGGTCTCGCCCATACCCGCAATCTGCTCCTTGAATCCAGCGCGCTCGAAATGAAGGGGGTTGGCGCTGTCGACCTGACGCATCGAACCGTGAGTATGGGGTTGCAGGTTTATCCCTTGCAGAGTTTTGACTTGCTCCTCGGGCATTTCCCCATACTCGGTCCCGCCATCTTCGGGAAATCGGGCAAGGTGCTGGAATGGCGTTATCAGGTGGACGGGCCCTGGGCGCATCCGGTGGTGCGTCCGGTGCATGCACCGGCCAAGGCCGGAGGGAGCTAAAACGATGAATGCTCAGGTTGCCGTAGTGCAGATGGTGTCTTCGGACGTGCTGGCGGATAACCTCGCCCATGCCGGGTCTCTGCTGGCGCAGGCGGCTGCGGGAGGTGCGCAACTGGCGCTCTTGCCCGAAAATTTTGCCCTCATGGGGCGTGACGAAAAAGCCAAGCTGGCCATTATGGAGATGGATGGCGATGGCCCGATCCAGTCCTGGCTGGCAGCGCAGGCGCAGCGCTTTGGCCTGTGGTTGATAGGGGGCAGTATCCCCCTGGCCGCCCCTGACGGACGCTGCTATGCCGCCTGCCTGGCCTTCGACCCCACCGGCCAACGCCAGGCGCGTTATGACAAGATACACCTCTTTGACGTCGACCTGGCGGGCGGCGAAAGTTACCGCGAGTCCCGCACCATTGCCCCTGGCAGCACCCCGGTGGCCGTGACCACGCCCTGGGGCCAGCTTGGCCTCTCTATCTGCTATGACCTACGCTTCCCGGAGTTGTACCGCTGTTATGCGGGGGCCGAATTACTGGTCGTCCCCAGCGCCTTTACTCAGCAGACGGGTGCCGCGCACTGGGAGTGTCTGCTGCGGGCCCGTGCCATTGAGAACCAGGCCTATGTGCTTGCTGCTGATCAGGGTGGTTTGCACCAGAATGGCCGCCAGACCTTCGGCGGTAGTATGATTATTGATCCCTGGGGTCAGGTGCTGGCCCGCATGGACCAGGGCGAAGGAGTCGCTCTAGCCCAGGTTGACATGGAATTTTTGCAGCGTTGCCGCAGTAATCTGCCCGCGCTGCAGCATCGTCGCCAGGCATTTTGTGGCGCCTTCCAGGCGACACCGGCCTAATCCTTCTGTTGCAGCGTGATGGGGGCCACCGCGCCGCTGAACGCCGGCCTCGCCTCAGAAACCAGGCCCCTTGAAGTGGCGGCGGGAATGGTTTTTGGTTTGAGCCATGCTATTCTCACGGGCTTTATGGGTTATGACCATTACCCGAAGATCAGCAATATTTGCGCCGACTTGGATTCGGCAAATGAGGAATGTGTGTGGATGCTGAGCGGGACTTCTTTGGAGATCGTGCATGAAGCAGTTTAACGGGGCATTCTTCCGTGACCTGTGGCGGATGACCAAACCCTACTGGTGGCACTCCGAGGAGCGCTGGATGGCGCGTGGGGTCTTTGCCTTCATCATCCTCCTCAATCTGTTCATGGTCTTTATTTCTTACCGCATTACCGAGTGGTATGCGGTGTTCTGGAATGCCCTGCAGCACTTTGCAGTGAATGCCGCCTGGCACCAGATGCTGATTTTTCTGGGATTGGCCACTCTGTACATCGTCGCGGCGGTTTCCCAGACCTTTTTTACCCAGATGCTGGAGATTCACTGGCGACGTTGGCTGACGAAGCATTATCTGGATGCCTGGCTGGCCAAAAGTACCTTCTATCACATGCAGGTGCTGGGCGATGGCACCGACAACCCGGATCAGCGTATCAGCGAGGATTTGGCCAGTTTCACCGGGCAGACACTCAATATTGTGATTGGTCTGCTCAGTTCTGTCACGACCCTCGCTGCCTTTGTGTTCATGCTCTGGGATTTGTCGGCCATGATTACCATTCCCTGGCAGGGCAGCCTCTATACAATCCCCGGCTATCTGGTCTGGGCGGCGCTCATTTATTCCGCATTCGGCACCATTCTGACGGCCCTTATCGGGCGGCCACTCATCAGTCTGAACTTTAACCAGGAGCGTTATCAGGCGGATTTCCGTTTCAGCATGATGCGCCTGCGTGAAAACAGTGAGAGTATCGCGCTGTATGGCGGCGAGACTGAGGAGCGCCACCACTTTCTGCAGCGATTTGCTAACGTCTATGCCAACTATTGGCGGATTATCTGGCGATCCATGCGTCTCAATTGGTGGGTGTCCGGCTATGGCCAGGTGGCCATCATTTTCCCGATCCTGGTGAGCATGCCTGCCTATTTTGTCAATAAAGCCATTGGCATCGGTGGCTTGCAGCAGATTGCCTCGGCTTTTGCCCAGGTGCAGGGGGCGCTGTCTTTTATTGTCAGCAGTTATGGCAGTCTGGCCAGCTGGCACGCCGTCGTCGATCGTCTGCGTTTTTTCGAACAATCGATGGATGAGGTCCGCGTTATCCGGGAAACCCATTACCAGATTGAGCGCAAGGATGGTCCGCGGCTCATCGTGAAAGGCCTCAATGTGCGCCTGCCCGATGGCCGGGAATTGATTCATCACCTGGATCTGGATGTGCGCCGCGGGGAGCACTTGCTGATCATGGGCCCGTCTGGTGGGGGCAAAAGCACGCTGGTGCGGGCTTTGGCCGGCATTTGGCCCTTTGGTGAAGGGGTGGTGAAGATACCGCGGAGCGACCGTCCGCTCTTCCTGCCGCAGAAGCCGTATCTGCCCCTGGGCACTTTGCGTGATGTGCTGGTGTATCCCTTCGGGGTGCCAGGGATCAGCGATGCCCGGCTGCAGCAGGTGCTCCATCTGATCGGCATGGAGGCGCTAGCCGACAAACTGGAGGACGCCCGTTTGTGGTCCCATGTATTGTCCCTGGGTGAGCAGCAGCGACTGGCCTTTGCCCGCATTCTGTTACAGAAGCCACAATGGGTGTTTTTGGATGAAGCCAGTTCGGCACTGGATGAACCGGCAGAGGATGCGCTCTACCATACGCTCGTCGAGGAGTTGCCGGAAACCGCCATCATCAGTGTGGGCCACCGCTCCAGCCTGTTGCAGCATCATCAGCACTGCCTGCGTCTGCAAGGCGGCGGGCGTTGGCATCTGGAGATCGTCGTCCATCCCGTCCATGGGGGACAGCAGCCGGCACCGGCTTGATTATAGCAGACGGGGAGGACGCCCCGTTTTATTCTTATCCATCATGATGATTTGAAAGGAGACTCCTTATGGCTATGACCGCAAAAGATTTGCCGGTTGGCGGTGCAATGCCCGAATTCTGTCTGCCCATCGGTGGCCAGGCGGGACAGTGGTGCAGCACCCAGGCACAGGGCAAGCCCTTGCTGGTACTTTTTATCTGTAATCACTGTCCCTATGTGGTCCACATCAGCAAACGTTTGGGCGCGTTGGCGAGGCAATGGCAGCAGCAGGGTGTGCAGGTGGTGGGCATCAACAGCAACGATGCCCTGACTTATCCAGATGACGCGCCGGAAAAAATGCCTGCCGAGGCCCTACGCGCCGGTTATCATTTCCCTTATTTATTTGATGCCGAACAAAGGGTGGCCAAGGCTTTTAATGCGGTGTGCACGCCTGATCTTTTCCTTTTTGATGCGGCAGGCAAACTGTTTTATCACGGTCAATTCGATGCGAGTCGCCCCAAGAACGATCTGCCGGTGACCGGCGAAGACCTGTCTGCAGCCATAGCCGCGATGTTGGCGGGTGCCGAGCCTTCGGCCAAAGTGCTGCCCAGCATTGGTTGCAGTATCAAGTGGCGGCCGGGCAACGAGCCGGAGGACTGGGTATGACTGCTCAGCAGCGCTGTGCCGTGGTGACAGGCGCCTCCTCGGGTATTGGTGCCGCCACGGCGCGGGTATTAGCGGCACAAGGATATCTGGTGGTTCTCGGGGCACGACGGCTGGAACGTTTGCAGGCCCTGGCCGCAGAGTTGGAGGGGGTGGCCATTCCTCTGGACGTAACCGATGCGGCCAGTATAGCCACATTTGCTGCCCGGTTGCCGGCTGGTGTCGATGTGCTGGTCAATAATGCGGGTGGCGCGCTAGGGCTGGAATCTATCGCAGACTTGAACGAATCCCATTGGCAAGAGATGTGGCAGAGCAATGTCCTCGGCCTCGCGCGTATGAGTAAAGCGCTCTATCCCCATCTGCTGAAAGCTTCTTCCGGGGTCGGTCATGTGGTGAATATCGGAAGTGTCGCCGCCCACGAAACCTATGCCGGTGGAGGTGGTTATACCGCCTGTAAACATGCCGTAAAAGCGATTACGGAGACCATGCGTGTGGAGTGGCTGGGTCAGCCGTTGCGGGTGACAAAAATTGATCCAGGCTTGGTGGAGACGGAGTTCAGCCTGGTGCGCTTCGATGGAGATGCAGAGCGGGCCGCCAGCGTCTATGCCGGTATGGAGCCTCTGGTAGCCACGGATATTGCTGACGCCGTCCTCTGGGCGGTAACGCGGCCTGCCCATGTGAATATTGACGAAATTATCATCAAGCCCCGGGATCAGGCACGGGTAGGACTGGTTTACCGGCGTTGATGCCGGTTTACCCTATACGGTGCATGAGTGGGCAGCGCGCGACGGTTGGGTCGTTCCGGTGGCGATCAGTGAAAAATGGCGTGCAACAAACCAGTGGCAGCCTGTTGCTGCTTTGCGACAAGGTGGGTGAGATTACGGCTTTGACGCTGTTGACGCAGGCGCAGCAAGCGCTTTTGTAACTCCCGTTTGATGCGCTGTCGCTCGTGACCCGCCATAAAAGATGCGTAGCTGGGGAAGCTGCGTACCCGGCGTAAGGCGGCCAGAAGATTCGCGGTGCTGTCCATGTCAGTCTCCATTGCTTTGCTCTGATGAATATGAGAGCTAACAGCAATAGTCATGCCAAAAAAATACGCCATTAAAATTAGGGGACAGGTCTTTTCCTGCGGGCCGGACGGGGGAAATCTGTCACGTTTTAGCGACAAGGCTCTGTTGTAGCGGGGCCGCAGCGGGGATTCGTCTATTAGCAGGGCGGCTTTTGCTACTTTGGTCTTCGTCGCAAAAAGCCCCCAGGTCCCGCCGCCGTTTTACATCAATGACGCCGGAAAGCATCGAGGACCAGTATCACGGCACCGATGGAAATGGCGCTGTCGGCGATGTTGAAGTAGGGCCAGTAGAGGCTACCCCAGTGGGCGCCAATAAAATCGACCACATAGCCGAGACGGATGCGGTCAATCAGGTTGCCGACCGCACCGCCGAGAATCAGCGCAAGGGATATGGCGGTCCAGGTGGAGCCGGGCTTGAGCCGTCGCAGGATGGCGACGATAACCACGACCACGAGCAGGGCGATGCCGATGAGTAGCCAGCGTTGCCAGCCGCCAGCCCCCGCCAGGAAACTGAAGGCGGCGCCGGTATTGTGGATCAGGCGGAAATTGAGCAGGCCTGGAATGACGACAATACCCTGCCCCACCCGCCAGATGTGGCTCAGCCAGAGCTTGACGCCCTGATCCAGCAGGATGACCCCGAGCGATAACCATAAATAACGCAGCATCAGCAGAACTCCCGTGTTTCGCCGGGTAAGGTGAGGTTTTCGACACAGCGGTCGCAAATATCCGGATACCCGGAATGACGACCCGTGTCCGGGCGACGATGCCAGCAGCGCGCGCACTTTTGGGCATCACTGGGTCGGACTTGAATGGCGATGCCGGGGATGATATCGCTGCATCCTTCCGGGCGTTCCCCATAGGGGTGCAGGGCGCACGCGGAGCTCAGCAGGAAAAAGCGCAGTTCCTCGCCGAGGGTCATGAGAAACTCATGCCAGTCGCTGTTGGCGTAAAGGGCGATTTCGGCATCCAGGCCGGAGCCAATCTTTTTTTCCTGACGCAGGGGTTCCAGAGTGGCATTGACAGCGTCCCGCAACTGACTAAGCCGCTCCCAACGTACATCCAGTGCTTCACTATCAGCAGGTAGTATAATTTTCGGATATTGTGCATAAAACACGCTGGGGGACGGGCGATTGCCCATCTCGTTCCAGATTTCTTCAGCGGTGAAGCTCAGGATGGGGGCCATCCACACCACCATAGCTTCGAGCATCTGCCAGAGTACCGTCTGTGCCGAGCGCCGCGCCCGCGAGGCGGCGGGCGTGGTGTAGAGGCGATCTTTGAGCACATCCAGATAGAGCCCGCCCAGATCCACTGAGCAGAAGTGATGCAGACGCTGCTGGACGCGGAGGAATTGATACTCGCTATAGGCAGCGCGAATTTCCTCCTGCAGGAGCGCGGTACGGGCCAGCATCCAGCGGTCCATTTCCAGCAGATCCGCCGTGGGCAGGGCATCCGTGGCCGGATTAAAGTCGTGGGTGTTGCCCAGCATATAGCGGGCCGTATTACGGATGCGCCGGTAGCTGTCGCCCAGTTGCTTGAGGATGGTGTCGGAGATGGGGATCTCGCTGCGGTAGTCCTCCGAGGCCACCCAGAGCCGCAGGATGTCCGCGCCGTAGCGGTCGATGATTGCCTGCGGGGCAATGACGTTGCCCACGGACTTGCTCATCTTCCGGCCTTCGCCATCGACGGTGAAGCCGTGGGTTAGCACCACCTTGTAGGGTGCCCGCCCGCGGCTGGCGACAGACTCCAGCAGGGAAGACTGGAACCAGCCGCGATGCTGATCGGAGCCTTCCAGATAAAGATCGGCCGGGCTATGCAACTCAGGCCTCTGCTCCAGTACAAAGGCGTGGGTGCAGCCGGAGTCGAACCAGACGTCGAGAATATCCGTGACCTTGTGGAAGTGATCGTGGCCGCAGCCGCTGCAGCGGGCATCCGCAGGCAGAAAATCGCTGTCCGGCTGGTTGAACCAGGCATCGACCCCGTCCGTATCCACCGCCTGGGCGATACGCTCGAAGGTGTCGGCGTCGCGCAGGGGTTCGCCGCACTGGGCACAGGAGAAGATTGCGACGGGCACGCCCCAGGCCCGTTGCCGGGAGATGCACCAGTCCGGACGCTGGTTGACCATACCGGCGATGCGGTCTTCGCCCCAGTCGGGAATCCACCGGGTGGCGTCGATAGCAGCGATGGCCTTTTCGCGCAGACCGTTGGCGCTCATGCTGATGAACCACTGGGGTGTGGCGCGGAAGAGCAGGGGGGTCTTGTGGCGCCAGCAATGGGGGTAGCTGTGACGGATTTTCTCAAAATGGAGCAGGGCACTGCGCTCGCGCAGGAGTTCAGGTACCCGTTCATTGGCTTCCTGCACGGTGATACCCCCCAGACTCAGGGGCAGATCATCTTTGAAGCGGCCGTTGCCGAGCAGGGGGCTGTCCACCGGCAGGTGATAGTGTCGGGCCGCTTCATAGTCATCCACACCATGGGCGGGGGCAGTATGCACGCAGCCGGTGCCTGCCTCCAGGGTTACATGCTGACCGAGGATGACCGGCACTTCCCGATCCAGGAAGGGGTGTTTGAGGCGGAGGCCCTCCAGCACCACACCGGCGAACTCGGCCAGTACTTCTGCTTCCGGGTGACCATAGCGGGCGAGGGCGCTTTCTGCCAGTGCCGCGGCGAGGATCAGATGCCGGTTGCCGGAGCGCAGCAATACGTAGGTATATTCGGGGTGCACGGCTACCGCCTGATTGGCGGGCAGGGTCCACGGCGTGGTCGTCCAGATCGCCACGCTGGCCTCTGCAGGTTCAGCGAGGCCAAGGCGTTGGCTCAGGTCGGCGGCGTCGGCGACGACGAAGGCGACGTCGATAGAAGGATCGCTGCGATCCTGATATTCCACTTCCGCCTCTGCCAGGGCGCTGCCGCAGTCCACACACCAGTGTACCGGCTTGGCACCGCGTACCACCTGGCCGCTCACCGTCAGGCGACCGAGTTCCCGCAAGATGTTGGCTTCGGCCTGGAAGTGCATGGTCAGGTAGGGTTTCTCCCAGTCCCCGATAATACCGAGGCGCTCGAAATCCTGGCGTTGCCCGGCAATCTGGCCTTCGGCATAAGCACGGCAGGCATTGCGGAAGGCTTGGGCCGTGACCTTTTCGCCGGGACGTCCCAGTTCCTTTTCCACCTGGATCTCAATAGGCAGTCCGTGGCAGTCCCAGCCCGGCACATACGGCACCCGGAAGCCTTCGCTCAGCTTGCTTTTGTTGATGATGTCCTTGAGCACCTTGTTGACCGCATGGCCGATATGAATCTTGCCGTTGGCGTAGGGTGGGCCATCATGCAGGATGAACGTGGGGCTTTCAGCACGCGCCTTTTGCAGCGCTCCGTATAGCTCATGCTCCTGCCAGCGGGCCAGGGTCGCGGGTTCACGCTCCGGCAATTTTCCCTGCATGGGAAAGTCGGTTTTAGGAAGGTTAAGGGTTTGCTTGTAGTCCATGATTATTCAAAGTCCTGGGGATGTTCGGCGAAAAAGCTTCGGGTGTTCACGACGTCATTGTCGATGGCGGCCTTGAGGGTGTCGAGATCCACATATTTCTCTTCGTCCCGCAGCTTGTGGTGCAGCTCTACAGAAACCTCCTGTCCATAGAGATCGGGGCTGTCCGCATCCAGACAGTGGGCCTCCAGTACCATCTGCTTGCTGCCGACGGTGGGGCGCAGACCGATGCTGATGGCGGCGATCCAGTTTCCTTTCGGACTCAACAGCCGTCCGGCAAAGATACCTTTGACCGGCACCGGGCGGCGATTCAGGGGGATATTGGCAGTCGGAAAGCCCAGTTCACGGCCCAGATGATCGCCATGCACGACCCGTCCACAGAGGGCATAGGGACGTCCCAGCCAAGCCGCCGCCTGTGCCAAGTTTCCGGTCTGTAAAAAAGCGCGGATGCCGGTGCTGCTCACCCGTTTGCCGTCGAGCAGAAAGGGGGGCTGCTCTTTCACCGAAAAGCCATACTGTTGCCCGAAGCGGAGGAGCATGTCCAGATCACCCAGCCGTCCCGCCCCAAAGCGGAAGTCGTGACCGACGCTCAGTAGCCCGCAGCGCAATTGTTTGACCAGTATCTGAGTAATGAAATTCTCAGCAGACAGGTTGGCCAGCGCCTGATTAAAAGGCAGGCAAGTGATGCTCTGTACCCCGTTTTGGCGGAGTGCTACTACCTTCTCGCGCAGGCTGCTGAGGCGTGGTGGCGCGTCCGCACATCGAAAAAACTCTCGGGGTAGGGGCTCGAAGGTGAGCACTGCAGTGGGTAGCCCACTTTCCCGCATGGCCCCCAGCAGTGCCTGATGGCCGCGATGCACCCCATCGAAATTGCCGATGCTGACCGCCTGGGTTGCGTCAGCGGCGCGGGTGCTGCGGCGATGGAGGGAGAGGAAGGGGTGCATGCGCTTCAGCGAGTCCGGGTTTGCCAAAAAATGCCGTCATCTTAGCGTAAAAATGTGGATTACCCTAGATTGGGATGTGGTCCGCCTTCCTCACCGCTCCTCCCCCCCCCCCCGCCCGCAGCCGCCCAACCGGGTTGATGTGCCTGCAATATGTCTGACAGGGGGCGACGCTGGCCAAATCCCTGGTCGTGGCCATGATAGAAGCCCAAGGCTACTTCAGGGTATCTCCAGCACAAATAACCATCGCCGGTATCAAAATCCACCAGCCACAGTCCGGAAACGACCACGCCCAGCCTTTCCATCTTGTTAATCCAGCGCTGAACAATCTCTTCGTAGCGGTCCTCGTGCCGGGTCAATGCCGCGCGACTCTCCATGCCGGCGCGCATGGACTCCAATACTGGAGCCAATTCGTCGTGCGCCTGGGCGGTAATAAAACGCAGCAGAGGGAAAATGGCCTCTGCCTCGTGCAGGGAGAACACCCTTGCCTGGCCGGGTCGTTGGATGGCGAAGATCGCATCACCATGTCCGTGTGGTCCGTCTGAATCAGGCACGGGAAGACCTCCGTCGATATAAATCGCGTAGCTCCTGAATGCCGAGCCACCATCCACCCATAAGGTATAAGACGGCAGCGAGAATCACCAGGCCGAGCACCCGTAACAGCCGTCCCCAGAGGGGCAGCGACAGCCAAAGGGCAGCATCTCCCCGCAACCACAGCAAGACGATCCCCATGAGTAGGGCCAACCCTGCGGTTTTTAACAGGAAGCCCCCCCAGCCCGGCTGTGCCTGATAAACCCCGTCGCGGTGCAGACGACGCCAGAGCATAAAGGCATTGACCAGAGCCGCCGTGCTGGTCGCCAGAGCCAGACCCAGTTGCTGCAACGGCCAGGCCAGGATAAGACTGATACCCATGTTGACGGCGACGCTGATCATGCCGAAACGCACCGGTGTGCGCGTGTTCTGATGGGCGTAGAAGGCAGGGGCGAGTACCCGTGCCGCAATGATCGGCAGGATACCGAGGCCATAACCTATCAGGCTCAAGGCGCTTTGCCGGGCATCTTCTGCCGTGTAGGCCCCATAACGAAACAGGCTGATCAGCAAGGGCTGCGCGAGAATGAGCAGACCGACGGTAGCAGGCAGGCCAATGAGCCAGGTCAGACGCAAGGCCCAGTCCAGCGTTTGCGGGAATTGCGGCGAGCGCTCTGCCGCCTGCCGGGAGAGCAGCGGCAGCACTACCGTCCCCAGCGCTACTCCAAAGACGCCCAAAGGAAACTCCACCAGACGATCGGAATAATACAGATAAGAGACCACATTGGCCCCCACTAAAGAGGCGAGAATAGTGTTCAGAAACAGGTTAATCTGCGCTACCGATGCGCCAAAAGCCGCAGGCCCCATCAGCCGCAGTAATTTGCTCACGCCGGGGTCGCGGCGGCGCAGGCGCGGCCAGTGCAGATGCCCGACCCGCTTTAGTGCGGGCAGTTGAAAAAGTAACTGCACCACGCCGCCGATAAGCACGCCCCAGGCCACTGCTACGGCGGGTTGTTGCAGGTGCGGTGCCCAGAACACGGCTGCGGCGATGATGCTGAGATTCAGGAAGACCGGCGTAAAAGCAGGCACCGTAAAATGCCCGTAGGTATTGAGTACGCCGCCGGCTAGCGCTACCAGTGAAATAAAGAAAAGGTAGGGGAAGGTGATACGCAGCAGCTCTACGGTGAGGTGAAACTTGTCCGGATGGGCCGCGAAACCGGGCGCGATGGCATAGACAACGGCACTGGCACTCAGTATCCCAACGATGGTGACGACCGCCAGGGTAAGGGCCAGCCAGCCCGCCACGTCGGCGACAAAAGCCTGAGTCTCCTCGATAGAGCGTGTCGCCCGATATTCTCCCAGCACCGGGACGAATGACTGAGAAAATGCCCCCTCACCGAACAGACGCCGGAACAAATTCGGGACACGGAAGGCGACGAAAAACGCGTCGGCCATTTCTCCCGCGCCAAAGAGCCGCGCCAGAATCACGTCGCGGGCAAAGCCCAACAGGCGTGACACCATGGTATTACTGCCCACCTTGAGCACGCTGCGCAGGGGGTGGCGACTGGTCATGAGCGCGAAGAATATAAGGGATCGGGATTCATCGGTGGATGATGGCACGCGAACAGAGTAACGCCAAGACGGCGGCCCTGATAGATATTCTCTATCCCGGCGTCAAAAAGCATTCCCCGGTAATCATCACATCAATTAAAACTTATGAAAAAAATAACTAATAGTGATTAGTGTTTATGATTTGCGGGCACTATAGTCACTCCATCGCTGCAGACGTAGCGATTGCGCCGGGGGCACCGGCGTCGGGCAACTGCATGGAGGTGGCATATGGCCGTCAAGACCTATAACGCGGGTGTGAAGGATTACCGGAACACCTATTGGGAACCGGATTACAACGTC
>Ga0315298_1004353_pt1 | contig 21237 bp, 2 predicted proteins | sample WHS_1_MG_FD_203077 | JGI IMG/M metagenome (GOLD analysis project Ga0315298, IMG submission 203077) | Extremophilic microbial mat communities from Washburn Hot Springs, YNP, Wyoming, USA - WHS_1_MG | ecosystem: Environmental > Aquatic > Thermal springs > Hot (42-90C) | place: USA: Wyoming...
TGCGACAAGGTGCTTGATATTAATTTGACCGATGTCGTCCTCGAAGCCGCCAAGAAAGCCCTTCTTGATGCATTAGGTGTTTCTGACAAGAGCCTTATTATAGCCCCGGGGATTAGTGCGGGAGGGTTTGAGATAGACCTTGCGAAGTTCTTTTTAGCCGGTATGGGGGTGAACGGAAAGACCGTTGTAATAATTCCTGAGGACGAGCGGAATGGTGGGGAGAAGGCGCTGGAGAAGATTCGGAATGCTATTATAAGCTATAGTGATGCCTCGGGAGGGGGGAAGATTGTTGTAGCGAGCTGGTGTAAGGCGGGGTTATGGGTAAGGAAGCTATTAGCGGATGAGAAGGACAAGCCGGAGAGTGAGAGGAAGGTAGCGTCGCGTATTTCAAAGATTGTAGAGATGGGAGTACCGGTGGATGGGTATAACTCGCTTTCCCAGGCGCCGCAGTCGTTTGCGTTGTATTTAACACTGCAGCCTGCGATAGGTTTTCTCTATGACAAGGGGGTATTCTGGTTTACCGATAAAACCCCGGGGAATCTGCTTGATGAGTTGCTTGGGTTTAGTCTTGAGAGGATGGTTAAGGATGCGATACATAATGATGACATTATCAATCCTTTAAACATTCTATCGCTTCTTCTCGGGCGGGCGGATATTGCGCTTTCTGTGGATGCGAATGGTTCGCTTGTACAGAAGGTAAGGAATCTAAATTTGAAGGATTTAAACATTGCTGTAGAGAATGTTAAGACAGCTTTGTGGCCTGATATGGACGGAGGGTTTGAGGCGCTTGTAATTATTGGTGCCGGGCTTGGGGGACTTGCCGGGTTGTATACAGGGTATCCGTTGTTTTCACTTGACAGCAAGGTATTCAATAATCTTGACGAAGAACTTGGCAGGATGGCGTCGGATTATATAAATCAGATTTTGAATAATGAGGTGTATAATCCATTATGGCTTAAGATAGAGAGTGAGATAAGGACGCTTTCTGATAGAGGGTTTGAGGTGCTTGAGGATAGTGTAAAGAAGATGGTTTCTGATCAGATAGTGAGTAAGACGGGGTTAAGTTATAATGAAGTGAAGAAGCAATTTACAGAGCTTAAGAATACAATGTCGATGATACGCCGCTTTACAAAGGATACCCCGGCCTCTCTTCGCAATAAGACATATGCACTGTTAACGAACCAGATAGTTTCGAATGTGGTGCTACAGGGGGCGTTTGATAATGTAAAGGGTAGTATTGTTCCAATTGCGGATAACATAAATAATTCCATTCAACACTTTGGTGGGGAGGTAGAAGATAGGCTTGGGGTTGTAACGGGATATATTTCCGAAGCCCGTGATTGGGTAAGCGGGACGAAGCTTAAGAATGAGATGATGAGTCTTGTAAGGAGCGCGAAGAAGCCAGAATGGCTTGCGCAGATTGTGCCGAACTATGAACAAAGGGTGGAGGAGATTGTAAGCGATATAGCGGAGCAGGTTGTGGCATATGCGTTTGGTGAAATTGGCAAACAGGTAGGCTGTCCGAATCTGAGAAGTGAGCTTTTAAGTTTTCTGGATAATGCATACAATATCTGTACGAATGTAGATAAAATGACCACAGATGTAATGACAGTTTCCAGGAATTTTCATAATATTGTGGATAATGCCAGGCTTGAAGACTTCTTTAAGTTTGACATAAACACCATTGGTATAGAAACGAATAAAGAATTTCTTGCCTTTTTAGATTTTGTGGATGCCACGGTAGCGATTATGGAGGGGGATATTGCCAATATAGTTGCGATAAGTGGCGCTGTTGGGGAAAACCCTGTTTTTGCGGCTAATGATCTTGTTGCGAGGCTTTATAGCATTCGTGAACAACCTGTAGTTCTGGTAAAGCAGATATATGACAGGGGTATATCGTTTGCGAATGCGGCGACGAAGGAATTGACAACGAGAGTGGTGTCTGGTCTTGTGGACGAGGTTTTCCGTCTAGGTAGCCTTAAGGGTCTATGTGTTCCATCTCCTGTTCCACCCGGACCTGTTGGTGCGGTAATTATGGCTGTTAGTGCATATCTTGCGATGGATTATATTAAGAATACAGATTTAAGGAGTGAAGGAGGGGAGCTATTTTTAACCAAATTGTTCGGGCTTAAGGGAGGTCAGCTTGGAAGGGGAAAGATGAAGAGCGGGTATAAGGAAATAGCAAATGATGGTGCGAAAGTGATGGACCTTATTGGGGGAGAGGCGCCACCCGTTGTATTGACTAAATTAAACGGGAGGTCTGTATCCGAGTTTAATTGTGATTTTGCTGATTATGGGATAAAGTCGTTATTTTCTATTGATGGTGGGGCTGGGGGGAAACCGGATATCCGCCGTGTTTCGATGGTAAAGTTGAATGAGTTTGTAAACTCGATAGAGGGATTTTTAACGGGGACACTTCCGAGGCTTGGTAAGATATGGATATCGATTAATTACGGTGATTTTGTACCTGTTTCACTGGACACGAAGGGGAACTTTAAAGTGACGGGGATAAGGCTTCTTGAAGGGAGAAATGTAATCTGTTTTTCTACTGTTGCGGTCTATCGAGACAGGAGCAATAAGGAAGTTGCAGTAAGCGACCCCGGGTATTATGCATTTGATATTCTTCTTGATATGATGCCAATCCAGACATTTCCGATATATCCAAGATGGAATGAGGTTGTAAACCTTGAGAAGGATGGATATAAGCCTATTGAGAAGGATGGATATAAGCCTATTGAGTTTGGTGTATACAATTCAGATTTTGGAGCTACGCTTGGTTCATCGAATATAACGATTTCTGTAAAGCGAGTATCGATACCGTGGATTAGCGATGGGATATCGAATTATTACGATAAGTGGACTGTGCTATCTACTAATGATTATACAATTTCACAGAATGACGGCAAGAGCTGGAAGATTTCTTTTAATCTTGCGAAGTGGACGAATGATAAAATTCCAGAGGGGCAATATGCTGTGCAGGTAGAGACGATAGATAGTATTGGTAACAAATCCACATCTGTGTTTGGATTTTACAATGATACTACTCCACCGGAGATTATTCCCGATGATGTTGAGTTAATAGCGGGTAGTTCATCTGATAAAAACAGGCGAAGTGTAATAAACTATCCTGCCACAGACCTTTTTGCCTCTTATGAGATTAAAGAGAAGCCATTGCCGTTGCTAAAGGGAATGTGGATATCGATAGATAGTCCAGATGGTGCAAAGCTAAAGGAGCGTCCTGTATGTTCGGTTGGTTTTGATTATTTCCAGACGAATAATTTATGGAGTGATGGGAAGCATACATTATACATAAAGGCGATAGACCAGGCGGGGAATGAAGGGCTTGTTTCGAAGGACTTTTATGTTGATACAGTAGCTCCGGTTATTTCTGTTGTAAAGAACGAGCTTTCCGGGGTGATTACGACGGAGAAAGACTTTTTCAATATAATCTACTCTATCAATGATTCTGGTTCTTCAGTTCCTACGAACGAGGCATATTTAAGGATAGCGCTTGAAAGTCTTGATAGCGGGAGGAGGTACCTTACAGGAGCGCTTGTAAAGCAGGAGGATTTTGGTAAGGTTGTAACGAATATATATTCCTTCCGTGATCCTTTCCAGTATCTGCCTGATGGTGCGTATAATCTATTCATTTCTGCGGGAGACAAGGCGGGTAATGTAACCATATTACCATCGCAGATGATTATGGTGGATAGGACGCCTCCTGTTATCTATCAGGCGTTTGCAATGCCGATGGTGATTCCATCGAGTGGAGGGAAGACGAAGATTTGCTACAAGCTTTCGGAGGATGATGACTATGCGCCGAATCGTGGGGATGTGAATGTATTTATTGAGGTGATAAACAAGTATAATCCAGAGATTAGTTTTGTTCTTAATAATTGTCCGAATAAGAAGGAAGGCATTGAGAATTATATAGAATGGGATGGCAAGCTTGCGGAAGGTGGAGAGGCACCAACGGGGACTTATGACTTTATTATTCACGCTATAGATAAGAACGGGAATGAGACGGTACGATATGTTGAGATGGTAAAGGGAGGGATACCTCCGCTTATCACATCGCCTGCTGGGAAGGATTATTCAAATCCAGTTCGAGTTTCCGGGAATATTGGGATAACGGGTATTGCGAAGGATCCTGTATGGGACAACAAACAGGGATTTTTAAATTATGGTCTTTACATAAAGAGCGGGTTTAATGAAAGGCCTGGAAATCTTGAGCATTCATCGCTTATAGAGCAGGGCTGGAGCGATGGGAGTGGGGCTTTATGGGTTGCGGAGCTTAACAGGACAGCTGGGATGGATGCGAATCTTTCAAGCCGACCTGTAGAGAATGATAATCTTCTTGGGTATCTTGAGAGTGCGAAGCTTGCGAATGGAGATTATACATTGCTACTTGTGACGCGAGAGCAGGATAAGCAGGATCTTCTTGTAAGTACGGAGAGTATGATTCCGCCTGTAGAAAAGGGGGCTATGATGGCGGATTATAGCTTTATAAGGGTTACGAATTTTTCGGAGAGTGGTTCTGGTAGTGGAGGGGAAGAAGGTGGGAGTGGTGGAGAAGGCTCTTCTGGTGGTTCTTCGGAAGATGGGGGTATTATTGTTCCGTCTATTAGTGTTGATGAGATAAGCCTGTCGAATGTAAATCCTGTTTTTGTAGCGGATGGTTCAAACAGGATGGCGCTTTCCTACAGGCTTAAGGTTAAGAATGTTCCATATGCCAATGTTACATTTGGTGTTTATGATGGAGAGGGGAAAAATGTTTATAATGAAAAGCGATTTAAGCTTTCGGGGATTCAGTATATTAACAGGACAACGGAATTTGACAGGGGTTATAGTCTCTATCAGGACGATATAGGATGGCATATCAGGATGAAGTCTAATAGTCCGACGAATGAGAGATTCTCCGGGCAGGTTATGGTTAATGGAAGGCTTTTAGAGGTAAAAGATACCAATGTGGTTACAGGTGATTATAGTATAGTGAATAAGTCCGGTACGGATTTTCAGTTTGCATATTATCTTTCTTCTGAGAGCAACCAGTTTTATGATGATTCTTACAGGGAGATAGTATTTAAGGCGGATGGGGATGTAATTACATTTGACCTTCGGGTGAATAATGTAATGGATAGAGAGCTTATCTTTGTAGGGGATGCGCATCCTGTGTTAGAGCCTTTGTATTCTAATGCAGAGGTTGGGGATCTTACGAATATGAAGTGTTTCAGGCTTACGAATGGAAGGCCAGAGACTCCGTTTGTATGGGATGGGAAGAATACTTATGGTTCTCTTGTAAGAGAGGGGAGTTATAGTATTGTGCTTCTTGCGGAGGGAGAGAATGGAAAGGGGTTTGATAAGAAGGTTACGAATATAAACATAGAGAGTGCGTTGTATCTTGAGGATGTAAAGATTTCTGTAACGAATTTTGACCCATTCTCGAAGGGAGTGAATTCGACATCGCTTACATTCAAGACATCGAAGAATGCGTATGTAGATTTAGTGGTGAAGAAGAGTGTATTTTTAGGTAGTGAGGTTGTATGTAGTCTGATTTCTAATTATCCGGCGTATGGGAATATGGTCTATACGGTTTCATACAATGGGGCGGCGGAGTATCCTGGTTCGCCTGTATTTCTGCCGAATGGTGATTACTATTTTGAGATTAAAGCCCGTGATGCAGATCATTTAAGCCGTGAGGTAAGGGATGAAAGCTGTAAATTTACGATTGCCTCTGAGATGTTAGCGGAGGATCTTATTGGTGAGCTTAAGGTAGAGGGGCAGAGTTCGAATAATGGTGTTGTAGCGGTCAATGGTGATGCAAGGTTCTACTGGGTACTTAAGAATGTTAATGGGCGATATATGCCGCCTGTGAAGGTGAACTACAAGGCAAGCTTAAAAGGAAAGCAGACGGTAGTAGGCCATCCATTTGTTCCGTTTGTAACAGAGGCGAATAGATGGTTCGATAGGGCGTGGGTGGATTTTGATCAGAGGTATTATACAACCTGGGAAAATTGTATAGACGATGGATGGGGTACTAGATGGTTAGAAGGCGGAGGTGGCACATATGATATTAATAAAAGTTATTCCGCCCAATCTGGTGAGACAAAAAGGTTTGACGAATATAACAATGGAGGCTATTGGAGATGGAAGTTTTAGTTCTAGAACAACAATTGCTCATTTATTTAAAACCTGGGAATATTATCATATTCCTTTGTTAAATATAAATGTTAATGGCAGTTTTGTACACAGGAATAGTATGGATGATACAATGGAGTTTAAAACTGAACACATAGCTTTTGAGTTTCAAAATTACGCTCAGGTAAAGCTTACAAAAGATTGTGGTGCTACTGTGACTGGATATGGTGAAGGGTACAAGACAGTGTATGTGCCTTTTTCTTTTACTCTTGACCCGAAGCACCTTACCAATTCTATTACCAACAATCTTCTTAATCGCTTCAGTCAATGGGCTTCGGAGAACAAGTTCTATTATGGCAATCCTAATAGTTCAGATATTCGTGCGGCGACGATACCTGGTGATACGAATCACAGTGCGGATTATGTTAGTAATGATTTGCAACAACCTGTATATTCTGATAGAGCGCGTTTCATTGTTTCTGGCGTTGTAACAAACGAGGACGGTACTATAACTAATTACTGCTGGACGAACAATGGGAAGAATGGCTACATAAGCCGCTATGTGTCGATGACGAATGACTATCGTGAGAATCAGAGGAAGGGTTTTGCACTCTGCTTTGCGTATGATAATTGGAAGAAGCTAAGTAGTGTGCTGACAAGCTATGGTGGAGATTTTACCAGAAAATACCCCCTTGATGACCTGCCGGGTGGTCTGGTGTATAAGCTTGGAAGTATCAATGGTGAACATCATATTTATAATAAAAAGGATGCCCCTTTAAGTGTTGCTTCCAAAGGTTTTGATTTTGATGGGAATAAGTGTTATTTAATTGTAAACTTTCATGCTCAAACAACACAGGTAGTCGTAGGCTGTTCAACACCGACTCAGCCATATGAGCCTTCAATGCCTATTTATGAAGATACCACGGCAGGTAGTGCAGAGGTTTATATAAGACCGTATGGTGTTGCTGTGGATACGAATGTTATGGATATCAAAGGTTGGACAATAACTACGAATATAAGTTATACTGCACCGGGAACAACAAATATAATTAGCAGTATAACAAAAACCAATACACCTGGAGGAGAGAGATTTATCACGAATTATGCGACTGTTCCAATTTATACTTCGCTTGGTATCTTTACCAATGTTATATCTCCTCTCTCGGGATGTCATTTTGAGGGTATTGACGATGTAATTTACCGGCATAGTGTAGCCAATAAGACTTCGGATACGGGGGTAACAGTAAGTTATAATTTTAAACAAAAGTTTATGCAGAATGGTAATCTATATATTGTTTCTGAGTGTGGGGTTTCCGGTGGAAATAAGGGAAAATCAGGGAATGCGGATTTTACTTTGAATGTTTATGCAAACATAACTAAAAATGGTGTTAATCCAGACTTAAGCCTAACAAATTATTCCAAATGGTATAATGGAGATGGTACTTTGAATTCTATTGTTTTCGATCCGATGCCTTATGAGCACTTTGAATTCCGTACCAATATGGCGCATTTTGTACATCCGGTAACAAACTATACAATAGTGATAACCACGAATGTAGTTACGAATCAGACAAACTATGTGGCTACAAATATAATTGTTACAAACAAATTCAATAGTGATACAGGGTATTATTATACAGAATACATTACCAACACCAATGAAGTAAGTATCACAGAGATATTTACAAACATTACTACAGAAACGAATATTCATAACGATGAGATAAACATTAACACAGCATACGGTGTAGAATTTCAGGAAATTCCAACGCTTTTGTATCCAACCGACTCCCGTAAATATGTGGCAAAGACGGGTATATATACCTTTGTGTATAATGTTCCATTTCCTGCAAGGTTTGAGGATATTCTTGTTTTGAATACAAATGCCGACTTTGGTCCTGACGGGGATTATGACAAGTATGATTTTTCTAAGAACAATGCCTTTATAGACCCGAACAATTCGTATGTAAACTATGGAGGGTATGGGGTATCGTATGTAACGAATGTAGTAATAATAGAGCCTGTTCGAGAAACGGGTGGATATTATTACAGGGCGAGGAGGTATTTAACAAACTACAATCTTGCGACTAAGGGCAATGGGCTTTCAAGCCCTGTAAGCTGGATACCGAATGTACCGGAGGAATTTTACAATATTTCTCCTGAAGATATAAATGTAGATACACTTAATGTTATTGTGCTTGACCCGGAGGAGGAGAACAGGATTGTATTTAGTACGAACAATGTAAAGTTTGTAGGTATTGTATCGAATGGAGGGGTTGTAGAGCTTGATAGTATACCGGAGATTAGCTGGTCTATGGCGCACGACGAAAATCTTGCAAAGAGTGGGGCAGCGCTAAGGAGCGGGACGAATGCCATAAGTGATAAGGAGTTTAATGGAAGACTTAAGACCCTTTTCTTTGCAGATGCGTACAAGAACTATAGTGATGTCATATCTAACGACAGCTTATTCTGGAAGACGAACGGATATGTAATGGAGAACCCATGGCTATTTTTAAATCAGGGGGATATTAACACAAACAACATAGAATTGTATTATCTAAATGGGGAGAAGAACGAGGACTTATACATATCGAATCTTGTTGTATTTCCTGGGGGGAATTTATTAAACAGCTATTTTACTGTTGGTTTAAAGCCTGGTGCAGAGGGAAGGAAGATAGCGGAGATAAAGGGCAGGGTGAACTCTTCATATGAGCTTTTATACTATGATGGAAAGGATTTTTATTCTATCACAAATGTATATTACTCCGATGAGTTTACGAATACGGGGGTGCGCCCGCTTGCATACTGGAACATAACGAAGCTTTCTGGTAGATATACATTAATTTTAAAGGTATATTCATCGAAGGGGGTAAAGTATTCAACGCAGGTTGTTGATATAGGGGAATACTCAAGGCCGAAGATAACGAATCATTTTATTACGAGCACACCGTACAATCGTATGGAGATAGCTTTTCCCGAGAGTTTCCCTGGCAATACCCTTGTGAATGTGACGCCGTTAAGGCCTGATGAATTAACAGAGGAAGAGATTGGCGGGAATATTCCTGACATTACGCCCATTGGACCGATTTTAAAGGTAGAGCCATCGCCGTATGATTTTGGTGATGACCCTGCAAACTGGCCTACTATAAGTGTAAGATACACAGCGGAGGAAGCGACGAATCTTGGGCTTATAGGAGCGAGCCCTTGTATATACACGATAGGCAAGAATGGGATAGAAGCATTGAACACGACGGCGATATATTACCAGTGGGTACCGAGGGAAAGCCCTGCTACGGGTAAGTTAAGCAATGTTGGATTGCCGGATGATTTTGATATTCTTCAGCTTACAGCCACGGCGAATCATTTTTCACATTTCTTTGTATTGAAGGACACGAATTTTAGTTTGCCCTCGCCGGTTATTGAGAGGAAGTATCTTTCTAATTATGTAGTGCCTGGTTTTGGTATTGAGAATGGCAATGTAAAGCTTTACTATACGAGGGATGGGAAGATAAGCATTATAGGTCGAGCAGCAATATCGAGCGGGATACCGGATAGGGTATTATGCTATCGGGATGTTGATCCATTCCTGAAGAATGAGACCCCCGGGGTATTTATTAAGGAAGCGGTTGTAACAAAGACACCACCGTTTAGCTGGCTACCTGAGGCTGGAGAGCTTACGAATTACTCGATAGATAGTGAGAAGAGGGAGCGAATCAATGTTTATGAAGCGGGATACTTTGTTTTAAGCAATGTTGCCCTTGCAGAAGGGACAAATTACATTATTGTGAAGTATGATTTAGACAATTCGCCTGCTGATTATATAGTAATCTATAAGGACAGTGAGGGGGCGAAGTTTGTTGAGTACAAAGCGGAAGAGTTTGTTTCTCCGAATGGGGATGGAAGGAAAGAGAAGTTTAATGTAAGTTATACACTGGATAAATATGGTATTGTAAACATAGGGATTTATAATAGGAGTGGAGAGGAACTCTTTAGTTCTAAAAGCGATGCAAGTAATACTGGTTTCTTTACCTGGGATTGCAAAAATGGGATGGGGGATGTATTCTCCGATGGGCTATATGACTATAGAATTGAGACGGTAGATTTACTTGGGAATACGAGTGAGAGTAAGATTGGGAGCTTCAGGATTGACACAAATCCACCCACACTGACGCTTGGTTCTTCATATTGCAGGATAAACCTTGAAGGGAATGGGATGCTTGACTGGACATCTGATGAGCCTGTAAGGTTAACGGGTGAATTATATAGGAATGGAACCAATGTAAAGACAATAGCGATGAACGATTATGCTTCTGAAGGGACGCTTTATATTAGCGGGAGTGATGATTTGTTTAATCCTCTGCCGGATGGGACATACAGCTTAAGGGTTATGGCGTTTGACCGTGCGGAGAACCAGGGAATTTCGAAGATAGCGGAGGTTGTTATAGATAGGACGATGCCGGTCTTAAGCGAGCCTTTAGCGTTCCCGGGGCAGTTTATGCCTGGTAATTCTAAGGTAAGATTTAGCTTCTTTGCTTCAGAGGCAGGTATTGCAGAGCTTGAGTTGCACAGTACGAATACAAATGGGGTTATAACTCCTAACCCGCTTGGGGAATATATTGGAATGATAAGGGGCGAGATTTCTGTAGAAGCTGGGGAGAACAGTGTTGAATGGGATGGGATGCTTTCCGGGAAGCCTATAGCAGCGGGGATGTATTATGCTGTTGTAAGGATGAAGGATTTGAACGGTAATAGTGCAGTGCCGAAGAAGGGAGAGTTTGAGGCAGTTATAGACAGGACACCTCCATCGGTAGTGTATTTCACATTGTCCACGAACCGAATCGGGTATGAAGCAGGTCGTGTTGGTGCTATAGAAATTACATATGCTGTTACGGATAATATAGCAAGGTATGATGTAATAGATACTTCTGTAGCGATACTGGATAGCCTGGGTAGATATGTTGCTATACTTAAGCCTTATACGAAGGCTTTAACGAACAGGGTGTACTGGTATGGGAGAAGCGATGCAGGTAATTATGTTTCAGATGGAAGGTATTATGCTCGAATTGAAGCGAGGGATGATTCTGGTAATTCGATAGTTAGCTATACAGTACTGCCAATTATTGTGGATAATTGTGCACCATTAATAGCCATGTATCAGTTTAAGAATCCGTATATATCCCCCGGGACTCCGGAGGGTGTTCAGAAGTCTATTGTTAAGCTAAAGCTTTCTGAGTCGGATGGTATGAGGGGAGAGGTTGCTATTCGCAAGAATGGAATGCTGATGAAAGAGATATTCAAGGGGGTTATGACGAATAATGATTTGTATACATTTGAATGGGATGGAAGGTTTGATAGTGGAGAGATTGCCATTGAAGGGGCGTATGATTTAATGATGGACATAGAGGATTACTCGGGGAATATTACCTCGATTAAGGAGAAGGTGACTGTTGATATTACGCCGCCGGAGGTTTTAGAGCTTACGATAAGCGGAAATCCATTCTCACCAAATGGAGACAGGGAGAGGGATGTTCTGCCTGTTGAAGTGACGGGGAAGGATAATCTATGTCCGGAGCTTACATATAACTTTAGTGTTAAGGATAGAGATGGGAATACAATAAGGAACTGGAGTACAAATTCTATAAATGGGGCTACAGCAGGTACATTATGGGATGGCAGGGATAATGAGAATAGGATTGTGCGGGATGGCATTTATGCAATAGAAGCTAAAGCCATTGACCTTGCGGGGAATTGTTCGGTAGAGAAGAGTATAGAATGCGAGGTTGATAACACTCCGCCGGATATGCCGTATGTATCTGTTAATCCGGGGTTATTCTCGCCTGGGGAAAGCCCGAATGTTCTTGATGAAACAGTGCTTACGAATAGAACTATGGCGAATGAAGAAGTAGCAGTAACGCATACGATAGAGGGTGAAAGCCTTCCGTTTAGCTGGGAAGCAAAGGGAACGGGGGTGTATTATCCGATTACGAATGCCACGGTTACAGTACAGAGCTATGGGTATGTGACGAATTATATTGAAGTGCCTGTAACGAATACTCTTATTGTAAGCGGATTTGAAACGAGGTATCTTGCAAGGACGAATGAAGTTGTCGGGATAAGTAATGTGGGGATAGTAAGCCTTAGCAATAATGTAAGCGTTAAGATTCCATGGACGAGTACCCAGAATGGTCTTTACGCCGAGTACTACAATGGGACTAATTTTAATACCCTTGTGGCGACAAGGATAGACCCAAATGTTGACTTTAATTGGGGTGATTACAAATCGCCTATTCCAGTAATGGTAAATAACGAGTACTTCAGCATTCGGTGGACGGGATATATTAAACTGGAGAAGAATGGCATATATCAATTATCAAATGGAAGCGATGATGGAATGAGGGTTTATGTTAATAATCGGTTGGTAGTTGATAAATGGATATTAAGATCCATGCCTTCGTGGGATTATTTCAGTATTACAAACAATGCAGGCACGAATTACTGTCCAATTTCTATTGAATACTTTGAAGGTCCTATACACGCAGAAGTACATCTGATCTGGAAAAAGCCCGGCGATGCTTCATTTACCCCTGTACCGCAATCGGCTTTCTTAACAACTCCACAGATGAACATTATATCAAAAACTCCGCTTACAATGACGAATGTAACATACCTTGCGCCTCTTTCAGAAGTTGTCTCTATTCCACAGGATGTAATAAACAATGCTGGAACGGTGGGAGTGAAAGTTACTAACTTAAATCCTTATATTGATATAGTATTTGCTCCAGTTACGAATGTGAGCATCGCGAATTTCTATAGCTATCCTAAGGTAGTTTATGTAAGCAATCGAAATCAACTAACGAATCTTTATGTCTTTGCCCGGCTTAAGACGAACGAGAACATTGGATATACGAATGTTAACTATGTAGCGCAGAGATATTTACCGGCCAAGTTAACATCGACAAATTTGCAAAGGCTTGGTAATTTAAGTAATCTTGTAAGCATACCTGAGAATGTATTTGAGAACCTGAATGGGATACCTGTAAGCATATCCTGTATTGAAAATCCCAATGTATTATTCGGAATATGCACAGATCCGAATATTACCGACATAGGTGTTTTCCTCTCCACAAGATTGACGAACATAAGTATTACAAAGCCTGCAGATCTTGCGAATTATACATTGTATGCAGTGCTTGCGGAGAAGGAGAACTTCTCTTATGTTCTAAGCAGTTACACGAACACGAAAGTAGTAACAACGAACATAACGGGTTTAAAGAATGTAGCTATAGGTATAGAAGCAGATGATCCTGTAAACAGTGTTCCTGCTAATGGTGTAAGGAAGGGCTGGAGGTTTATAACAGAGCCGGATGTAGTAAAGGTTATAGGTACAAATTATACATCGAGCAGTAATCTAATTAGCTTTGTGCTTACGAATGAGTATAGTGAAGGTTTTGCCACGACTTCTATCACAGCCGAGAATCGTGGCATTACATACTGTCCGTCGGGCACGAAGACATCGGAGAGTGTGTTTGACTATTACAGTTATCCATCTAATATGGATGGTGGGCTTATTCGTATTACGAACTGGAAGATAGATTTATTCAAGTATGGTGCGGGAGGGGCGAAGGTAGCAGCCTCTGAGATATATGTTTCCAATGTTTATACATCGCTTAACGGTACTGCGATGCCCGGGAAGAGGAATGGGGATTTTGAGGTATGGGCTAAGAGTCTGGATAATCTGGTGTTCCATATATTCAATTCCGAGGAAGTCTCCACGAATGGGGAAGAATTTGTGCATAGCTGGTATGGTACTAATGACAACACTGGTATGGTTTTACCGGATGGGGTATATTACTCGAGGGTATACACGAGGGATAGGGCATACAACAAGAATGCTGTATCGACGCCTATAGAGATAGACAATACGAAGCCTCTTGTAATGATAACATCCCCTGTAGCCAATTCGACTGTTGGTGATGTAATAAGGATAGAGGGTAGCATACTTGACAAAAATCTTAAGGAGTATAGTCTTGGTATTTCGAATGGTGGGATGTATTATGATGTTGTAGAGAGGGGAGTAAAGCCGATTTCTAATGGGTTAATTGCCGAGTTTGACACACTCGGGCTTGTGAATAATAGGGTAGGAGAGAATTCAATTTTGATTGTAAGTGCGATTGATAAAGCTGGTAACGATAGGGTTATAATGCATCCATTAAGGATATATAACGAGGATGATGCGATATTCAGGATTGTTAAGGTAGAGAATAAGGTGCTTTCTGAGAATGGCACATTAAGGGTAACATATTACTATAGCAATATTACATTAAAGGTTTCAGATGATGCGGGGCATAGTGATACTATAGTCTATAGCACTTATGGTACGAATGTGCTTAATTACAAACCCGAAGGTTTAGCTGAGGGTGTACATACCCTTACATTTGTAGCAAGGTTGGGAGACAGGGCTGTAAGTCGAAATGTTACATTTGAAGTGGATAACACGAAGCCATTTATAGCGCTGGAGAACATAACGAATGGACAGGTTGTAAGGGGTGTTGTAGAAATTATTGGTAGTATAAGGGATTCCAATCTAACGGGTCATAGTCTCTACATTTCTAATAGTACTGATGGCAGTGTAGTTAAGATTGAGGAGGGTAAGGACAGGATTGAATCATCGAGGATAGGGCTTTACAGTACTACGGGGATTAATGCGAATTCTCCATTTGCTGGTACGAATGTTTATGTACTGAAGCTTGTTGCGTTTGATGAAGCGGGTAATACGAATACTCTCACGAGGGATATTTATATAGACAATGCGAAGCCATATGCATTGATGGAGGCTGGGAAGAAGGGAAGGATATCCACGATTAAAGGGGATGTAGAGGTAGGTCTCACGCTTCAGGATGTGCATCTTGATGGTGCTGTTATTCAGTATAAGGATGGGATGGAAAGGATAGTAGAGCTTGAGAGGCTGGATAATCCGATTTCTGGCAGGAACAATCTTTCTATAGACTTCAGTATGCTTTCGGGTAATGTTCCGATAGTGTTGATAGCCTATGACATACCGGGTAATACGAATGTGCAGGAATATGTGTATTACTTTGACGGTATGAACCCTGCCATAAATAACCTTGTATGCGGGGATGTAATGAGAGAGCTTAAGCTCTCTGCGGTTCTGTCGGATGATGATGCTGTAGCCTATTATGAGATAGGGATAGAGGATAGCAGCGGATATAGAGTTCTTGAAGGGAAGGAGCTGGACTGTAAGAGTTATGAGCTTATGTTTGAATCTGCTCTTGATATGCCTGAGATGGGCAAAGCCTCTGTTGTACTGAAGGTTAGAGACATAGCAGGTAATGAAACGGTAACCAACATTCCGTTTACTGTAGATTATACAGCACCTGTAGTAAGGATTATTAATCCTGTTGAGGGAAGCGTGTTTAAAGATGTGATTAGCTTTAATGGAGTTGTGGTAGATGAGAATGCTATGTATTACAGGATACTTATGGATGGAGTTGTTGCAAGGGAAGGATATATTGGACATCTATCGAATAACATAGAGTTGAGCTTAAGTACATCTCTTCTCTCTGAAGGGAGGCATACATTAACACTTGAGGCAATTGATAAAGCCGGGAATGCGAGCAGTGAGTTTGTGAATATTGTTGTTGACAGGCTAAAGCCTGTTATAGCATTAAGTGCGAAGAAAAATGGAGTAAGCATAACAGGGCCGGTATGTGGTATGCTGGATTTCTACATAAGCTGTGAAGATGAAAATCCTCTTGGGTATAGGCTTGGCTATGAAGATGGTATTGGAGAGGCTTTGATTGCGGAAGGGTTGTTTGAAGGGGAGTATAAGGAAAGATGGATAGGCTCGCTTGATAGTGGAGGGATAGGTCTTAACGGGATTAAGCAGTTTAGGCTTATGGCTTATGATAAAGCCGGGAACAGTAATTCTGTGACATTAACGCTGGACATAGATAATGAAGTGCCTGTGCTTGCGTGGGCTGGAGTAGAAGGCGGGAATATTCTTAATCTTGATGATAAAGTAAAGGGAATGGTTAAAGTGAAAGCCTCTTTGAATGATGTGCATAGTATGGATTATGAAATGACCTTTGGTAGATTAACCAACAGGGGATACAGTGCTTCTTCTGGGACTATAGAGTTTTTGTTTGACACAGATATTCTTGAGGAAGGGGGATACCCTGTAACACTGAAGGCTATAGATGAGGCTGGGAATGAATCGAGCATTATGAGGAGTTTGATTGTTGATAGAACTCCGCCGGTGTTTACGATAGATAGTGTTCCGGATATATATTCACCGTATGTTAATAGTGGATTTAACATAGGGCTTAGCTCTGACGAAATTGCGAGGATTAACAGGATAGAAGTGGTAAGCAGCAGATTTGGTACGATATACAAAGCGCTTGAGAATATTGTGGTGATGGGAGGTAGTACGAACATTGTGTGGGATGGCAGGATTGATGGGGAGTTTTTACCTACCGGGTATTACAGGGTGAAGCTGTATGGTATTGATAGCGTTGGGAATGAGTCTGAAGCGGTATCGAAGGAATTCTTATGCATAAACGATCCATATCCTCCTGTTGTAACGATACTGGAGACGAATTTAATATTCTCTGCGTATCAGAATCCGTTTGTGTTAAAGTATGAGGCAATGAATGATGGAGCAGATATTTCTAATATTGTGCATAGTGTATTGACTATAGAGAATAGTGAAGGGATGAGTCTTAAGCTTTATGACAGGATTGAAGAGGCGGGTATAAGGGAGATTAAGTGGAATGGAAGGAATGAAGAATGGGAAATCATGCCTGATGGAAATTACATTGCAAGGCTTAAAGTGAGTGACTTTGCAGGTAACACCACGACGATGGAATTTAATGTAGTGCTTGATAGCACAATGCCTGTGATAAGTAGTGTGAGTGTGGAGCCTGTAAAGATATCGAAGAACCATCCTGTAAAGAATAAGAGTATTGTAAATGTATCGTTTGAGGATAATGAAAGTATAAGCAAAGTGATTTATAACATTTATAAGTATGAAGATATTCTTGTAAAGAGCGAGACCAATGATGTTGGATTAAAGGAATGGGTGTTGAATCGAATGTTTGCTGAACAAGAACATAATGATTATACCCTTGAGTTTGTAGCCTTTGATAGGGCGTCGAATGTAAGTGTATTCAATACGAATGTAGTTGTGGATAACTATGGACCTTACTTACAGCTGAACATGTGGGGGAATTATATTATTGTTACGAATGAGATATTCACCAATGGTACGAACATTCTCTGGCCTGAGGTTGTATTCTCGACGAATGGAGTATTCTGGTACACCACAGAGGCGGATGATTTGGCGCATGTATATTATGGGCTTATTCGTGAAGGGGATCCGATGGAACTTGAGGAGAAGGAGATAACGAATTATATAACTCTTGAAGGAAAGACGGATGGGAAATATTTGCTTGTTGCAGTAGGAGAGGATGATATTGAGAACAGGACGACAAATATTGTTCCCCTTACAGTTGATGGTACAGGACCGAATCTTACATATAGTTATACAGCTACTACGAATGAGCCAATGATGTTAAACGGGAAGAAGTATATATCATTCGAGAATGTAATAAGTGCGAGTGCCTCTGATTTATGGGGAGTAGAGGGAATAGAGGTAAAACTCTTCAATAATGCTGATACTACGAACGAAGAGGATATAGAGATTCTGCCTGTGTTTGAAACACCAGTGTTTGAAACGAATTATATTGGGGCTTCGAATATATCGTTTAGCCTTGCTTCGCTTGGCATTAAAGAGAGAGGCGAGTACAGGATGGTGATTACGGCGTACGATAGAGTGCTTAATCCGACCACTGTAGAGGATGTATTTAATGTGCCGCTTCCTGATTTAACTCCGCCCGAGAGCAGGCTTGTTGTAATAGGGCCACACTTTGAGGATAATGGAGTGATATATATATCTACGAATGCATCCATAGCAATAGAAGCGGAGGATAAATTGGGACCACTTGATGGCTATGTTTCCGGTGTTGACAGGATAATGTACAGCATTAACGGAGCAGAGGGGAATATATTCCCCTGGCAGGAGTATGATAGTCCGATTCGATTTAGTTCTGATGGAAATGTAGAGATATCCTTCTATGCAGTGGATAAGTTAGGGAATGTAGAGAATACCCATACAGTGAAGATTGTGATAAACAGCAAGCCACCGAAGATAGGTAATTTCCGAAGCCTTGTTGTGGATAGAAATACTATTCTGTATGAATGGGATGCAGAGACCAACAGAGGATTGTTGTTTAACTTCTCAACAGACTGGACGAACTGTGTTGTAACGAATAATAGCTTTGCACTGTCGAATATAAACCTTGAAGAGAATAATATGCTACTTTATGTAGAGGCGAGGGTTAAGGCGATAAACCTTGTTGGAATAAGCTCAGAAGAGTTAACGGCTGTAAATATCCTTGATGATATAATAGATATTAGACAACCTGCTACGAATTCAGCGGATTATTACAGGGGAATAATACCTGTGTATGCAAGGTTTAACACACATAGAGCGTATATAGGAAACCGTGCTATGAGGAAGCTTTCGTATTATGCATATGAAGAGAATGATAGGACGGTAGTACCGACGAACTGGACTGTTGTAATGGAAGATAACCAGTTTAATAGTAAGAGACACTTAAGGGCATATATTATGGGAGATGTTACAAACAGGTATGGATGGTTACCTCCTGTATGGGCATCCGGATGGTGGTTACCTGACAGGTGTTTACCTGACAGGTGTTTACCTGATGGGAAGTATCTTGTCAGGGTAGATTATTCGGACATAAAGGGGAATGTAAGAGAGGATGCGAGGATAGCGCAGATTGATAGGACAAGACCAATTGTGAAGGGAAGGATTAATGGAGTGGAGTATGAGGATGTTCGTATTACCATAACGAATGAAGGAGAGCTTACTCTGGAGGGAATAGACCCGATAAGCAATGGGGTTGCTTCCGGGATTAAGCATATATTTGTAGGTATGGCAAGGGTGAATTATGGTGAGCATCACTATGACCATATGTTTGAAGGAGAAGAAAGGGAAAGGACATTATGTAGAGAATTCTTTAAGGATGCTCCAGGACCTGATTGGATGGATAGGCCACATAGAGGGGATCACGATGGATTTAAGTTGATTATCTATGAAGAGCCTATAAAGCTTACCAATGAGGGTAGATATTACATTACATATGTGGCAGAGGATAATTCGGACTTACCATACTTCTGGCATAGAAGAGCAGAGGATGAAGATGATGAGTTTGAGTGGTGGAGATGGCCTGAAGGGAATCTGAGTGAGATACATTATCTAATTGTGGATGTTGTGAAGGAAGTTCCACCAGTGGAAGAGGATACAACACCACCTGAGATTACTGTAAGAGGAATTGGAGAAGAAGAAGTAACGAACAGGAATTTGCAGATTACTATAAATGTTTCTGATAATAACCTCCTTGTAAACAGGACGAGCGTGGTTGTGGATGGGGTTTATATGAAATTGAAGAATAACGAGGTTACATTTAGTCTTACTACGGAAGGTAAACATACAATTAGTGTAACGGCGGAGGATAAGTTCCATAATATAGCTAATTACTATAAAGAGATAGTGATAGATAAGACAGCGCCTGTAGTGCAGATTGTGAATATACTTGAAGGGCATAACTATCTTGGAGTAAAGCCTCTTGTTGAGGTTAAGGATAACTACAGTAGTGATTCTATACTGCAGGCGACGCTTGTTAAGGATAAAAAGATTACCAATGTTTACTATGGTACCTGGAGCGCTTCGCCACTAAGCGAACTGAATATAACGAATATTGGACAGTATGAATTGACTATCAGGGCAATAGATGAAGCAGATAATAGCAGTATTAAAGGAGTAAGGTTTAACATAGTAACGAACAGGGAAGACACATTACTTCTTTATGCAGGATTTAACCTGTCAGATTCTGCTATAATGTTCTATGGGAATGGGAATAATATACTGAAGAATACATCGGGCAAGCCTGTGTTTGTGAAGGGGATAAAGGATTATGGAATTATGACGCATGCTTTAAACAGTGCCGGGGTAAGCTATAGTATAGGTACGAATGGAATATGGAATCCAGGAAAGGGAAGCATCGAGATGTCTGTGCTTGAGAATATACCTGTGGATAAGGCTTACCATGGAAATCTTACACTCTTTGAGATGAAGTCGAATACGACGAGTGTGTTATCAATATATCTGGATAAAAACCACAATGTGAATGTAAGGTTGGGTAATACAAACTTTGTTGTAGAGATGAACAAATCTGCTTCTACAAAATGCGCTGGTGGTAGCGAAAATTCTAAGTGGTATAAGTTAAGAGTTGCGTTTGATTTGAATCCTGCAGGAACATATTCAGTGCAGGGTAAGCCATATGTAAGGATTTACATTAACGATGAATTAAAGAAGGAATTTAGTGTGGATGTACCACAGGTTAAACCTCTGAATGTTGGTGCAAAGGGAAGATTATTTGCCGGGTATGGTGAAGACGATAGATTCTATATTAATGAGTATATGTATATTGATGAGTTAAAACTGTATGAGGAGGGTATGTGATAGATTGGAAGTAGCACTGGCTTGCCAGCCAGTGCTACAATGCAAAAAACCCCGCTGTGGAGGGTGTATAGGTCATTGTCATCATCTTTCCTTTCCTCAGGTCTTGCTCAGAAGTAAGAGCACGGAAAATCTACCCTCGCACATTCGGCCTCCTGCCTCATGTGCTCGGGGCGAAATGCATCCTGCATTTCTTGGCGTAATGGCGAGTAGGATTTTCCTGTGGGTGCAAGCGCAAGACATTCGACGGAAAGATGATGACAATGACCAGCGGGTAAAAGCCACAGCGGGGATTATGTAGGTAAAGGAAATAAAAAAATAAAAAAGAAAAAAATCCGACGCCGCGATCCTTGCCTGTTGATTTTATATTATTTATTTTACGAAGTGGAAATTTTGCCGTATAATTTTTGTATAAATAGTTAATTGGGAGGGAATTAATTATGGCAAGATTTAAACCTATAGAGGATTATGCTGGA
>Ga0315298_1004354_pt1 | contig 21235 bp, 21 predicted proteins | sample WHS_1_MG_FD_203077 | JGI IMG/M metagenome (GOLD analysis project Ga0315298, IMG submission 203077) | Extremophilic microbial mat communities from Washburn Hot Springs, YNP, Wyoming, USA - WHS_1_MG | ecosystem: Environmental > Aquatic > Thermal springs > Hot (42-90C) | place: USA: Wyoming...
CTGGCGCGCGAATACCCAGACATGTCTGCCGACCCAGAGCCGGATGCCGATCTCGATGATCTTCCGGTCATATCTGCTCCGCAATGACCATCCGCAGAAGCGGAGGGTGAATATAGCATACCGTCCGATAGTCGAACGATGAGAAAGGAGAAACTAAAAAAAATGAGAACTGTGAGACAAATATGCGGTGCGATTGGCGTTGCTGTTTTTGCAAGCATGGCAAACATGGCATCTGCCCACGCATGCCAGATTGCCAATCCAGATCCGTTTGCGCAAGGTGCGAACTGGATTGCATGTCATATACATAACGCGCTCAAGCCGGAGGAAGCTGTGACAACCTCTAGCAGCTCGCCTTCAGCTGCGTCTTCAGTGCCTGTTGGCGTTTATGGTGTTGCGCCATTGCCTGGTTTTGGACCTGTGCCATCAGGGACAGTATGCAGCAATTATCCAGGGTCATCTGGTGGGTCATACTTCCCAACATATGTCCGAGCTTGCACAGAGCCAGATGGTCAGCTCTACTCAATAGCTGCAGTTTCTCCGAACGGTTTCGGTTTATCCGAGGCAGCATACCCGTCTTCCATGAACCCAACTCTTGTGAAACAGAGCGATGGGGCATACGGGGAATCCACGACACCTGAACCTACGGTTTCCAGCACTGGCGCGGTTACAGGCACGCTGGAAAATTATGAGTACGTTTCGGCGCAGACACTTTCGTCTTATGGTGAAACTTCGATCCAGCAGTATGCCGCGAGTGAAACGGGATCGAACTCATATACCACGAAGTCCTGCTCTGTTGTAGCAGCCGCAAGTGCGTTTAATCCAGCGACAAGCTACGTTTTTGGGCTCTCCGCTCAGAGCCAGCCGCAGGGCTCACCGGATACGTCTAATACTGGTGGTGGCATCGCATACTGCACGACTACGTTCAAGTGACGGAGGTGAGATCATGTTATTTGAAAATATGTCGAGAAGCAGTGAAATCACTAAGAAATGGCTCACTGCTTCTGTCGTGGCTCTGATCGGCTGCGTTGTTGCCTGGAGTAATCCGTTCGGTTTCGGTGTCGCTGCGCATTATGAAGCGAATTTCGGCGACGCTGACTTTATGCTTTTTATCGCTGTGTTTTGCTACACGTTGGCTGTGATAAGCAATCTGAAAGCTCGCCGCGCGCCGGCCGCGAACTGAGAAACCCGATCCGACGAACAATGCTATATAACATGCATGAAAAAATATCGTCGGCTCGCAATTATCATCGCTTCGGTTTCCGCGCTTGGTTTCGCCCGGGCGCGGGCCAATTTCATCATTACCGGGACAACGGCTCACTCAGCGCCACTGCGTGTCTCGGTTAAAAACAGCAAGCATAGCCAAACCGGTCTTGAGATTTTGCCATACCGAAACGTGTGGCGAATTGTCATGGTGCCGGCGGACCAGACTTTGCTCGGCTCAATCAGCCATGACGCGCGCGGCCCGACAGGTGCAGTGATCGCTCGGCATCTCGTCGAAGCCCTCCAACAAAAAGGATATCGACGCGTCGCTGTCACAGTTGATAAATCAGCGTCGACAATTTTTCTGCGTGTTCAACCGGTTTTTTCTACGGCCGGCCCGTTTTCAGGTTTTCTGCCCGCCGGCAAGACGGTTACGCCGGCGACAATCAAGTCGGCATTACCACTTCTCAGTGCAGCAGCGGTTGCACATCACGAGCGGATCAACCTTCATTATCAAGGACCATCCATGGTTGCCGGCGTTACGCCGATGGCTGGTCGGCCATGGCGTGTCGGGACGATCTTTTCGAGCTTTGGCCCACGCTATGCAGGCTCGGACGTGCTCTCTGGATACGGCTACGCGCACATTTCCGGCTTCGACTTGTCTGACAGCGTAACGCGCGGATTGCCTGGCATGACCATGAAGCAGAGTAGGGGAGGGGGGTATCTCGGTGAATCGATCGAGATCCGTCGTCCGACTCCGGAGGGGATTTTCGGCCTCTCATTTAGCCACGCGCACTATCTGGTCGGTGGGCCGCTACAGCCGCTCAGCTTGTCAGGCGACGTGACGCAGGTGCGCCTTGGCAACAGATACCCGCTTCTGGATGGCCGAGCCTGGCTGCGAGGCGGCCTGGTGTGGTCCGGTGAAACCGAGCATCTCGGCGCTTTCGGCTGGCAGACCAGGCAGCGCGACACTTCAGCTTATCTCGGCGCTTCCGGTAGCTACGTGTATCGGCAGATTGGTATTTCGTGGCGTGCCACACTGATTCATGGTGTTGCCGGATCTGATGAAGCCGGATCCGGCCAGCCGAATCTCATGGGCCGCTGGTCATCTAGCTACACCGTCGAGCGCGGCCGTATCGAAGCTGATCGCAAGCTCGACATGGTGAGGCTTTCGACGATTTTTGGTTTTCAACACGGTTCGAGCGGCACGCCACAAGTCGAGCAGACATACATCGGTGGTGAGCACCGCGGCTCGTCGTTCTTCACGGGATCTTTCTCCGCACCATCGGGTTTCTGGTGGTCCGCACAGATCGCTAAATCCGCTCCGGTCCACTTCGCCGTCGAAGGCATTCCGGTCAGCCTGACGCCGTTTCTTGGCCTCAACGGTGGAGCGGTCATGCCTGATATCGGCCCCACCGATGATGTCGCGGCGTTCAATATCGGTGCGTCATTCAAAGTCGGGCAGCACGTCAACGGGATGGTCGGCTGGAGTCACACGATCGCTGAGCCGCGAGGCTCTGCTCAGCATGACATGCTGAATTTCGAAGTCGTAACAGGGTTTTAATGCGAAAGGTATATAATATAATGTCAAAACGAAAAATTATCGGCGCGTCCTTGATCGCGCTGATCGTCGCAACGGGGACGGCAAGAGCCGCTGTGCCGTCTCTACCGACCGGTGGCACATTCACCGCAGGATCTGGTTCTGTCAGCATATCAGGATCGTCAGAGACTGTTACAGTCGCCCCTGAAGCTGATCCGGTTGCCCCGCCGGCGGTGATCAACTGGTCTGGCGGCTATGATGTTGCGGCCGGTAAGACCGTCACATACCAAGCCGGATCTGGCCAAGGCGCGCTGCCATCTGTCGTCGTGAACAACGACACGAGCGGATACGCTTCGGCTATTGACGGCACGATCACCTCGCCGGGCTTCGCACAGGTCATCGTGAATCCGAACGGCATCAGCGTCGGTCCGAACGCTGTCTTGCCTGGAAGTATCGCCATGGCCGCCGGGACGTATGCCCCGTCAACCGGTGATGTCAAAGCAACAAATGCGCCGATTACGATCGCCCCAGGTGTATCTTTCAAGCCGTTGTCTCCGGCCGGCCAGCCGTTTTCGTCGATCACGATTGACGCTGTCTCTGGAGATACGCTGCCGGAAACGCATGGGACGACGGCTGTAATCGCGGTTCCAGATTCATCAAAGACGTCGGTCACGCAGAAATTCTCGCTCTATCAGAATCAGAGCTTCACCGGCCAGTTTCTCAGCCAGCAGAACGGAACGCCGGCCCCCGTCTCGATTGATGGTGGTTCAGCATCAGGTGTGTCCGTCTCATCTCTCGATGCCGGCACTGCGAATAATGGCTCGATCACGGTTGAGAATGTCGACGCGACAGGTAGCGTGGTGGTCGGAGCCAATCCGGATGGCGAAAATTTTGCATCGATGGGGACGACAACGGTCGGAAGTCTTTCCGCTGCCGGTAATGGCGCGGCAGGTGGCGTAACGGTCAGCGAAATCGGGCCGGTCAATATTGTCGGTGATCTCTCAGCGACCGGCCGCGATGGTGGTGTGCTCGTAGCGACTGAATCGGGTTCGCCGGCAAACCCGCCCGGCCAGCCCGGATCAACGCTGACAATCGCGCCAGGTCTCTCGCTGGCCGCTAGCGACGGCCAGGTCGATCTCGCAGGTGAGACAGTCTCTTTGCCGGCCAGCGTGACGATTTCTGGCACTTCTTTCCAGATCGCGTCGAACAACCCTCTTGCCGGCGCAACTGGTGGGACGACGATCAACGCGACTGAGACCGGTGGCCAGTTCGCTTCTGGCATGCCAGAGCTTTCAGCCCCGTCCGTTTCCGGACTGGTTGTAAACGACACGAGCAGCCAGATGATTTTCGGCGTCCAGGCGAACAGCGCGTCAAACAGCACGTTCAATGTGCCAGATATAAGCTTTTCGTCGGCGAGTTATGAACAGAATCAGACACTTTATGACGGCGCGACCCTGTCGCTGTCCAATCTGAAAATGGCAGGCCAAGGTGGCACGGGCACGCCAGGTTATCTCAGTGTAGCCGGGATTTCCGGGGTGAGCCTGGCGAATGTCTCGGAAGCAGCACCTTCAGCCGGAGAGACGCCGAGCTTCACAATATCCGGTCAGCCAGGCGTGAAGATTTCCGGCTCTGTCTTATACGGAACGGGCACTGTTTCGGCTGGTATTGCAAGCTTTTCGCCGAAAGCGGTGGCTGGCCAGATCGACATTGAGGCATCTTTGATAGCAGGCTCTGCCGGCACGGATATTTTCACAGCGCTCGACGGTGGGACGATCGACATCGGCACCGGATCGACAGTTTCGATCAATACCGCCTCGACATGCGATGGACCACCTGGTTGTTCGACTTATCTCGATGCCGGCCAGATCGGCTTTGAAGCTGGAAACGCGATTACCGCTTCTGGTGAGAACGCATACACCGGTGCGCCAGCCGGAACACCCAATGCGAATCCTGGCGAGACGAGCATACAGAGCGACACGTTTTTCCTAGCCGGTGGCTCAATTCAGCTTCTCACTGCCAGCCAGGGCGCAACTGTCGCCGGCGGTAAGATCGATGTGGCCGGCACGCTTGATGCCGGCAGCCCAGCCGTGCCGGTGACAAATCCAACTCCGCCGCCACCACCGCCTTCGAATACCGGCGGCACGACGCCTGTGGCGCCACATTCTGGCAATGGCGGCGGTAAAGCTACAACGACGCCGTCCACACCTCCGGCCGCAACCAGACCCACCGTGGCCAAACCAGCCGTCGCTCCGCAAGTTGTCGTCTCGCTGCCGGTTGTCGAGATTTCACCGTCGACGGCCGTATCAACCGTTGAGCAGCGTGGATCGACCGTCCTTGTTCCCGAAGCTCCGGAACGATCTGGCCCAGCGGTTACGATCGATACGAATTCGAAGAAGCGCGGGAGATGAGACAGAGTCGGGCTGATGCGCGCTGATGCCTGCTGGAGATAGTCTTCCGCAGAAGTAGATGCTCGACCAGCTTGATCGCGCGCCGACATCGAGCTGGTTGAGCTATATTATCAAGACGAGATGACTACGAAAGGGACCGCCCATGGCACCGCTAGACGACTCTACATCGCGCTATGAACAGGAATTCAGAGCGGACAAATCGAAGATCATTGTCGATCGCAGCCGTGATGCTCTGATCACTGATTTCGGCAAGGCGACGCTGAACGATCGTTATCTCATGCCGGGTGAGAGCTATCAGGACATGTTTGCCAGGGTCTCAGCGGCATTTGCCGATGATCAGGCCCATGCCCAGCGTCTCTATGACTATATGAGCAAGATGTGGTTCATGCCGGCCACCCCTGTCCTGTCGAACGGAGGCACCAAGCGTGGCTTGCCGATCTCCTGCTTCCTCAACGAGGCCAATGACAGCCTGGGCGGCATTGTCGACCTTTGGAACGAGAACGTCTGGCTGGCCTCCAAGGGCGGCGGTATCGGCTCTTATTGGGGCAACCTGCGTTCGCTTGGTGAGCGCGTCGGCGATGTCGGCAAGACATCTGGAATTGTTCCGTTTATCCATGTCATGGATAGTATGACGCTGGCGATTAGCCAGGGATCGCTGCGCCGTGGTTCGGCTGCCGTTTACCTGCCAATTTCCCATCCTGAAATTGAGGAATTCATCGAGATCCGTCGTCCGACCGGAGGCGACCCGAATCGCAAGGCGCTCAACCTGCATAATGGCATCGTCGTTTCCGACGCCTTCATGCGTGCCGTTGAAGCTGATGAGATGTGGGATCTGACGTCACCGAAGGACGGCCATGTCGTCAAGACGGTTTCCGCCCGTTCCATCTGGATCCGTATTCTGACCGCCCGTATCGAGACTGGCGAACCGTATCTGATTTTTGGCGATGCCGTGAATTCGGCTCGCCCGGAACATCAGAAGCTGGCCGGCCTTGAGGTCAAGTTGTCCAATCTCTGTACCGAAATTACCCTGCCGACTGGTATCGATCATCATGGCCGGGAGCGCACCGCGGTTTGCTGCCTGTCGTCTCTCAATCTGGAAACCTGGTTCGAGTGGAACCAGAATACGATGTTCATCGAAGACGTCATGCGTTTTCTTGACAACGTCTTGCAGACGTTCATCGACAATGCACCGGATACGATGGAGAAGGCGCGTTATTCGGCGATGCGTGAGCGTTCGATTGGCCTCGGTGTGATGGGTTTCCATTCATTCCTGCAGGACAACGGGCTGCCGTTTGAGAGCGCCATGGCGAAGTCCTGGAACATGCGTATGTTCCGCCATATCCGCAAAGCAGCCGATGAAGCATCGGTCAAGCTGGCGGATGAGAAGGGTGCCTGCCCGGATGCGGCTGAGTATGGGATTCACGAGCGTTTCAGCAACAAGCTGTCGATTGCGCCAACTGCTTCAATCTCGATCATCGCTGGCAATGCCAGCCCTGGAATTGAGCCGATTGCCGCCAACGTCTTCCTGCAGAAGACCATGTCAGGCAGCTTTGCCGTGAAAAATCGCGCCCTGAAAAAGCTGCTGGCCGACAAGGGCCGTGACACCGATGCGACTTGGTCAGATATCACTCTTCACAAGGGTTCCGTTCAGCATCTCGATTTCCTGACGGACGATGAGAAGGCCGTCTTCAGGACCGCTTTCGAAATCGATCAGCGTTGGATTATCGAGCATGCCGCGGACCGCACACCGTTTATCTGCCAGAGCCAGTCGGTAAACCTGTTCCTGCCGGCCAATATTCACAAGCGCGACCTTCACCAGCTCCATTTGATGGCTTGGAAGAAGGGTATGAAGTCTCTCTACTACTGCCGCTCTCTGTCGATCGCTCGACCTGAAAGCAGACTAACATCAACAGAGACGGATGGGAAGACCAGGCACGGCGGGCGGGTAGACTATGAGGAATGCCTGGCTTGCCAGTGATGCTATATTAGTCATGCACACCAGCTTATCCGCAGATGTGCATGACTATGGAGACACACTAAGAGCGGCCGGATGGGCTGGCCGCGGTAAAAGGATGATTGACAGTGAAGAGATTGAAGAAATTTTTCCCGGACCTCGCTACCGCCAGGGACATTCTGGAATACCAGTACGAAATGCCGGACACCAGCTTCGGCGATTTCTGGACATCAGATGCGACGCAAGACGACTTCGTCGAGTTCGCATACGAGAATCAAAAAAGATACGCTATACGGGCTGAAGACGGAACGTTCATGTTCGACATGGACACCGCTTTAGAAGCGTTTTTCCGGTCGCGCAATGAGTATCCGTTTCATCCTGATAAGCGGATCCAGCTGTGCATGCTCCACGCCCAGATCAGCATTCTCCGTGCCAGGCTTGAAGCCGGCGAAAGGAGGTGATCCCATATTTCCGGAGCCGGTCCAATCCCGGCTCCAGTTAGGCGGCCCCGTTTCGGCGGGGCTGCTGATTATCGGGCCATAAAAAAAATGATCGACATCGAAAAAATCAGAGAATCGCTTGCTTTAACTTCAGAGCGTGACCTGCGTCGTGAGCGCGCGCTGGCGAACGCGATCTACGCAGTCTCGGCGCTTGCGCTGCTCGGCACAGCCGTCGGCGCGCTGAAGGAAAGTGGGGTTTTTCTGAATATCACACCCTCTATGCCGCTCGGACTTTATCGCGAAGAAGCTTTACCGCCGCTCCGTGCCGGCATGATCGTGCTGCTTTGTCCGCCATCTTTTTCTACCAGCCACGCTATGCGCCAGGCGATCAGGCGGCACTGGCTTCAGACTGAAGCTGGGTCACCATGCCAGAATCGGCTGGTACCGTTTTTGAAGCGAATCGCCGCAGTGCCGGGGCAGCAAGTGAAATTATCGATGACCGGCATCTCGGTTGACGGTCATATGCTGCCGGCGACGGCGATCAAAGCAAGATCGAAGGCTGGTAGGCCGATCATTCACTATCCCCTCGGCCGCTACACCGTTCGGCCTGGCCACGTCTGGCTGACGGATAACTCCAGCCCATGGGCTTACGACAGCCGATACTGGGGGCCAGTGACGACAGGTCACCTGCTCGCCGCGGCACGACCGGTGCTGACATGGTGATCACCACAACTGCTATGGCCGCGCTGATTCACAGATGCGCGCCTGACGTGCGGCCGTCGATGATGGCCGCGATCGTCCGGGTTGAATCAGGTGGGAATCCCTATGCGATTGACGACAACACGACCGGCCGCCGGTATACCCCGGGCAGAAAGCGGCGGGCGATCTCGATCTTATCGCGACTCATGCGCGCTGGTCATCAAGTCGATGCCGGTCTGGCTCAGATCGATACCGAAAACTTCCGGCGATATAGCTTAACGCCGGAGTCGGTGTTTGATGCATGTCGGAATCTCGGGGCTGGTGCCGCGATTTTCCGGTCCGGCTACCGAATAGCGGTCCGCGCCGGATTGTCCGGGCAGCCGGCGGTCTATCATGCTTTCGAAGTCTACAATTCTGGACGTCTCTACGGCGACGCGCGTTACGCCGATGCCGTCCTGCGGGCGGCCGGCTTGCCGGTAGCTATCGAGCCTGGCGTCTATCGTCTGGAATACCACCACCTGCCGGCGAACGCATGGCATGGGTCGCCGTTCGTCGCAGCTTGGAAACCAGGGGGGGCTGGTGCCAAGAGCCAGGGAGATCGGTTTGCCGTCGCCTGGTCGGTAAGATGACACGTCGCGATCTCCTTCGCCTGATCGCCTTGGCGCTTGCCGGTCTCGCCTGGCGGGCGCCGATCTGGTGGCTCGGCCCTTTGGTGGCGCTGATTCTGCCGCTCTGGGTGCCGCTCACAAAAAATAAGCGCGACCGATTCATATTGGCGGTCGTTTATTTCGCGGCAGGCAGCTTCGGGTTGATCCCTGGATCTGGTGTCTTCTTCGGCCATGGCGCGACGTCCTTCTTGCTCGGCGCCGTCCTTTGGGCAGGCTCATCGGCGCTTCTGGCGTTGCCTTGGGTCTTTGCGGATGCCAGGCGGCCGTGGACGATAATTGCCGCCATCGGACTCGATGCGATTCCGCCGCTCGGATTATTCGGCTGGCTTTCACCGCTGACTGCCGCCGGAATATTCTGGCCATGCACAGGATATCTGGGCATTATTTTTTTAATGACCGGCATAGTAACTACACACCATTTTTTAATTTCTGACGGAAAGTCAAAAATATCGATATTCCTTCTCAGTGGAATTTTCCTATTTTCAATTTCCTCGAATAGCGGCATTGGAATTTCCGGAAATTCGAAAAATATTCCGGAAATTAAAAAGGTTGACACTTATGTCGGGAAATTCCCAAAAAATATATTATCCGTTATATCAAGGAATAAAAAAATAATCGATGCCGGACTCCGAAATTCAGGAAATTCGATCATACTTTTTCCCGAGACAATTGCCGTCTGGCAGGCCGGCACAGCTTATCAGTATGAAAATTCGGTGCCCACGGGGCAGACATGGCTTATCGGGGCAACTACTGAAAAAGGTGGGAAAAAAGCGGATAGCATCATCATCATAAGGTATGGCATGCCAAGTCAGATTATTTTCAGAGCCGCGTTTCCGGTCCCTGTCAGCATGTGGCATCCTTGGAGAAAAGGGGGATATATCGCAACGTGGCGAGAACCGATTAAAAAAATCGCAGGTATAAAAATGGCCGCTATTATCTGCTACGACCAGCTGCTCGTCTGGCCGTGGCTTGAAATTATGCCAGGCCGACCGAAAATAATCCTGCTTCCGAGAAATGAATGGTGGGCTAAAGGAACCGGAATTCCCGTGATTCAGAAAAATACGGCAGCTGCATTTTCCAGGTTAATCGGTGCTAAGGAAATTACGGCGACAAACTGGTAGCGGTTTTCAATGTAAAATCACGGAAGGATATTCGTCTAAACTCTGAAATTTTAATTATGTTTGATTGGGTATCTCTTTTTATTTTTTCGAGATAAGGTGGTAATGGATCGCCGTTTCCTAATAAGAATTCTAATGGCAAGGCACGTTTATTATAATGTGTTTTTTTATGTATATCCTTGCTGATTATTTTTAATATCGCATATTCACGATGGAAATCCGCCCATGATTTTTTTATTTCCTGAGAAATAAACTGGCGGCCCGGTTGTGGAAATATGCTTTCCGTTTTTAAATCGTGAGGATTTATTTTATTCCTGATTACCCATGATGCGAGGATGATAGAAAATGGGATAATGTCATGGTCGACATGGCTATTTCTTTCGTCGATATATTCTCCGGTAACTGCGCATTTAAACATGCCGGGCTGATTATTTTTTAGTGCCGACTTTCTCGCTAAAATGCGGGTATTTTCTATCTGATCGGCCACCGCATTTCTAGCTGCTTTCGTAAACGCTGATAGCTTGACCCACCCGGCATCTGGATCTCTCATTGCCCCGATGGCCAGGCGTGTATCAATGTCGTCTTCACTTAAATCCATTCGTCTGAATCTAATAATATTCCAGCCGGTGTATGGATTCGGGGATCTAAAAAAATGCGAGACACCCGGGCCTATTTTCTCAGCGGCCCGGGGATGGTGTGATAAAATTTCCGAGAATATTTTATGCTCTCGGTCGCCAAATTTTATCTGAAATTCGTAGAGATTTGCGTGATCATTAAGCCTTCGAACCGCGTCGGCAATTTTATCCGGCAGCTGGATTTCTTGAGGAAATTCGTCACCAGAATTTCGAGTCGAGCAGAATATTTTCTTTCGTGTGAAAATATTCTGCTTTTCCTCAGCGACCCACATTTTTTACAGACCGATTTCTGCGGCCCGCTGTGCTTTTTTCGCGGCATGCAGCCTGGCTGCCCGCTCCCTCGTTTGCGCTCTTTCCCGCTCCCTGGACTCTTCGGTCCGCTCGGTCGACCTGGTGTTTCGCGCTTTCTCAACGATCTGGCCGGTTGTGCTCGTTAAGCGTGTTTGCACGTTTGCGTTGAAGACGCCGAGCTTTTCGACATACTCTGCTACTGTTTCCTTGCCAGTGATTTTCGGTCCGACCGCGTCGAGCTGGAGATCGCTGTTGTAGATGCCCTGTTTTGTCTTGATCTTCTCGAAAACTGTCTCGGCATACATCCTGCCCATCCTCATAGAGACATTCAGCCGATCCGCGATGAGCTTGCCCGGGGTATTATCCTTCTCATCGCCGTTGAGAGTCATCTCCGCCCGACTGAAATGGATGAGATGAGCATTATCCCGAATCAGCCGGTAAGCCGCGTACTCTTTATCCGTCAGCACAGCCGCAGCGGTCTTATCAGCGCTATCGAGCCGGGCATCCCATTTCTTCTCGCGCTCAAGTCTCGCATTTCGCTCCTCGATCTGATCGACCTCCGGCGCGACGCTGATTTCCTTGATATTATGTGGCTTGCCATTTTCGGTGCTTGCGTCGATCTCGGTTTTGATCATATGACCCGACTCGATTCGCTTTTCTGATCGCACAAGATCGTAGAATGCCTCCGCAGCTTTCTCCTTATCGCCATCGAAACTGACAATCAGATCAACCGTGGCGGCGCGGATATCGGTAACCGACCAGCCCATTTCAGACTTTGCATACCTGACGGCGGCGTCATATTTCTTCGCCGCGTCTGCGTTCTCGAATCCGCTCAGGCTTCTACCGTTCTCGACAGCCTCGCTTCGAATTTCGCGCGCAAATCGCAGCGCTGCCAGCCGATCGATTTTCGGATCATCGGCGCCACGCTGTTTTGCGATCTCGATGCGACTTTTTTTGATCCGCTCGGCAAGCCCATCACCATCGAGCTGCATCGCGAAAACACCGATCGCCAGTCCTTTAACGAACTTCGCCCGATCTTCGCCGGTTAGATCAGCTGGAATTTTTTCGCTGAACAGCTGCTCAATGCGCGTCGGGCCGGTCGCGGATGCGATTTTGCTGACGCCGATTTTTTCATCTTCGGACTTCAAGCGTTTGTCCGCGCCGAGGCGTGGAAGTGGAGCTGTGCGTGCCATGGGCTGTCTCCTTTGTCACACAGATAATATAGTGTTTACGCCGTCGCGCAGCACTGCTTTATCGACTGGCGTGAAGCCTGGGAGCGCGCCGGCGCTGTGGATCAGGAAGTCCGTCTCACCAGGGCTGCTTGAATCTGGATTCAGCAGCTCAGTCTGCGATTTTTCCGGTCTGCTTGATCGCCAGAATAGCTGCCTATCTGGCCATATCTCACTGATAAGCGAGGCGGTGACGTTGCGCGTCCATGCCCTTGAGTCGGTCCTGACAAGCACCGCTGCATCATCACGAAGAAGTGCTGCACTACGATGGAAAACCTCATCGAGCATCGCGATGTAGATCTGTCTATTCGCATATTTTTGCGACGTATCGCTGAGATCAGGCAAAGCCAGATCACCCAGCATCCAGAGTCGGATCCAGTTGTCCAAGCGGTAGTTGGTGACGCCGAGATATGGCGGTGATGTGAATAGCAGATCGAAACGACTGGACTCACTCGCGGCTGGCAGCACATGTTGAGCTTGGCCGAGCCGTATGTCGCACTGAGGGCCAATCGGAATGCCAAATTTGTATCGAAACTGGATTTTTTGTATCATGAAGTCGACCGGATCGACGTCTGGAGCGGTCATGTCCCGTTCCGACCACCAGGCGACAGAGTAATCCGGCGACGTCGGTCGAGATCCCGACATCTGGTTGCTCAAAGCGTATCCGGCTTTGCCGTGGATGTAGATAAGTATGATCGACATGAGCGTCCGATCGGTGCGGCAGCCCTGCCAGTCCAGGCCGCGTCGCGCGGATCGGAGAAACGCAAGCACGCGGGGCGACCAGCACCATGCCTGGAATTCGTTCTCCGGCTGCGAATCCTCTTGCCGTATGTCTGCCTCAACATCGGCGAGACGTGAGATAAGCTTGAGAGGATCCGGTTCTGGATCGCATTTTGTAGCTGTCCAGAGCCAGGCGAGAGGGGATACATCGCAACCGAGGCCGTATCTGCCGGAATTTCTGGCAGAAAATAGCGTGGTGCCTCGACCCATGAAAGGGTCGAGCACCGAGCCGCCAGGTGGGCAAAGCATATCGATGATGTCGTCCGCCCATGCAGCCGGCATCATCGCAAAATACGGGCCGACGCTGGACCAATACCCCGCGGCGTTACTCTGCGGCGGTGGCATTTAGACCAGCTTCTTCTTTCTCAGCGACGAGCGCGATTATGAACTCGATGTCGCGCTTATCGAGGCTTGCCAGCCATTCGCCGAAGTCAGCGAGATAAGCATGGCTCAGCGCGACAAACTCGTCTGCGTCTTCCGAGACGCCGCCGGTGACTCCGGAAATGGCACGGTGAACTTCCATCGCGGCTGTAAGATAAGATGTCGCTAAAAACTCCCGATCGAAGTATTTTTCCAGAACAGGCTTACCCACTTTCATCTTCCTTTGTTCGAACGTGCCACGGGAGCGCTCGATAGCTTCTCGGATTTCATAAGTCGACAACCCCCGAATATTTGCGATGGTTACCAGGCGGGGGCGAGCACGATCATCGAGCTTGTCCCGGCCAGGCTCTTTCCTATCCGTCATCAGGTTCTCCATTTTTCAACGTTCTCATGGATGCGCATCTGCGGAAGGCGCACACGGTATGATGGAATATATCCGTCCATGCGATACGGGTTCTGACTGTTTTTCAACAGCTTACATCTCATCATTGGTTGCCCAGAATCCGTCTACTTGCGACTTGTCTTTCTGTATGTGCGCAGAGCTGTAGGATGGTCTGAAAGTCTCTTCACTCTGCTTGACTTTAGCAGCCAAGCGCTCTCCGGCCTCGACGGCTGCCAGATCAAGCATTTCCGCTGGATCAAAATCGGCTTCAGGAGCTTCAGAAGTCTCACTTCCCGGTAGATCGTCGCCGACCTCACCTTCCGGCGGTTCATCATCGATCTCGATCTCACCTTCCGGCGGGCCGTCGTCGATCTCATCGCATACCAAGTCTACGACTTTTATATTAAAAGACGCCGATATATCAACGACTTGATCAGTGTCTCCTACGGCAGGCGCCTGGATTTTTGAGCGTCTATTAAAAGCGGGGTCTAAGAAATAAAGAATTTGCGTACCCTTGATCGGTGCATGGCCGGCGCTGACGATGATCATATCGCCGGGCCGGGTGATGTTGCCGGCACCGTCCTTGTCCGGGCCGCGCAACCGCATGACCTCGTCGGGCGTCATCAACTCGCGGGCCTGGTGCTGGATCGCACCCGACATGCCGGTCTGGTACGGCATGAGCTGGCCACCACCGTAGCTGACGGAATGACTCTCGGTCGTGACCGTGAACTTGCCGAGCTGTTCCGAGATATGCTTCGCGGTTTCGATTCTGTTTGGAGCGTAGTAAACTCGGATATGCGCGTTGGAGGTGATCGATTCGTTCTGGGTGTACGCTTTGTGCAGCTGCGCGGTGTCTTGGCAGATCAGGTAGGCTTTCAGCCCGTAACCGGCGACGAACGCCAGCGCCTCTTCGAACACGTCGAGCTTTCCCAGAGACGGGAACTCATCGATCATCATCAGCAGGCGGTGCTTGTAGCTCGCGACAGACCGCCCGTGTTCGAATTCCATCTTCTCTGACAGCCGGCGGACGACCTGATTCAGGATCAGCCGGATCAGCGGCTTCAGGCGGTCCTTGTCCGCCGGTGGCACGACCAGATACAGGCTGATCGGCCGATCGGCGTTCATTAGATCCGGGATGTGGAAATCCGACCGGCTGATGGTCTCCGCCACCAGTGGATCCCGGTAGAGCGACAGGAAGCTCATGGCGGTCGAGATCACGCCCGACTTCTCGTTCGCCGCCTTGTTCAGCATTTCCTGGGCGCTTTCAGCGATGACCTTATGCGTGTTGGTCTTCTCGCCCGCGGGCGTGACCAGACGGAGATTCTCGGGCGGCCGGTGATCGTATTCGATCATCTGCTTGAAGACGGCGTCGACGCCCGACAGATTCGGCCCGTCCGATTCCTTATCGTCGTCCTCTGTCGGCGGGGTCGTCAGCAGCGAGCCGACGGCCGCCAGCGTTTTCTCTTTGATCTCACGGCAGTAGAGGACGTGCAGGATCGTACCGACGAGCAGCGCGTAGCCGGTTTTCGCCCAGTGGTCGTTCAGTCCCTTGCCGTCCGGATCGACGATCATGGTCGCAATGTTCTGGACGTCGGACACTTCGCGCTCGGAGCCGACACGGATCTCGTCGAGCGGGTTGAACCGGCATGACCGCCACGGCTCCGTCGGGCTGAACCGCAGGATCCGCTGACCAATCGAGGTCCGCCAGCCGGCGGTCAGCGCATGGTTTTCGCCCTTGATGTCGTGGACGAGAACGGATCCCTGCCAGGACAGCAGGGTAGGGATCACCAGGCCGACGCCCTTGCCTGAGCGGGTCGGCGCATGGACGATGATGTGCTCAGGGCCGCTATGCTGCAAGTAGACCTGCTTCTTGGTGGCTGGGTCGATCCACCCCCCGACGTAGCAGACATGCTTGTTGTCGGCCGCCTTCTTGCCGGTCGGTGGCAACAACCCGGCGCGCTCGATTTCGGATCGTGTCGCCCAATGCGCGCTACCGTGAATGTCCGACTTGAAGATACGGTCACGCGCTCTCTTCGCCTTGTGCAGTCCGGCAATCAGCAGCGGCACGGTGCAGGCGGTGAAGACGCCGGTGGCCGTCAGCACGGCGTTCATCGCGCCCGGCGATGCCGAATGCTTGATCGCCGTCACTATGACTGGTGTGATGGTGTAGATCGGCACACCGAACATTTTCGAAGGCAGGAATGGCGTGCCGAACCACCATGGGGAATTGAGCATCTGGGCCGCAATCGTGCCGCCGGCGAAGTTGCCGATGAACGCCCCCAACCCGATTCCTAACATGATACTTTGTCCGGAGTTTCGATAAGCACGCACAGCGTTGACGTCCGGGATAGCCAGGCCGTGGTGCTGTTGGCCGCTCTGTGACATGCTCATCATGCTCATGATCCTCGTAATGTGCGAACTATATAGTATCAGTCGCCCGGACAGGAGTGAAGAATGTCTGTGAAATCGACGCCGTTTTGGCCGCACGAGAGCTGCTCGCTCCGGTAGTCGTAGTATCGCGGCGCTTGGTAAGGCTGATACCCCGGATAAGTCTGATACCCACGCTGATAATAGCCTCGCGGTGACGGTGATCCTTCTGGTGCCAGGGCGCCACCCAGCGCACCAGCGCCAGCACCGATGGCGGCTCCTTCGGCTGCATTACCGGTCAATGCACCGATGATCGCGCCGCCTGCGCCACCGATCAGCGCTCCGCCGAGCAGGTCGCCAGTTCTTCTCTGATTCCGGCACTGGGTAGGATGTGGCATGTCGCGACATGTCTGCCCGGCCGGTGGCTGCGCACATCCGGCGAGCAAAGCTGCTCCGGCAAGACATGCGGTGATTCTGAATTTTCGCATCTCGGTCATACGCTCCATAAAGTGTTACAGTTTATATAGCATCAAAAGTGATGCTATGACGCGCGATCCGCATTTTTCACCGGGTGGGCGAGTGGATCGACTGTCCTCGTCTCGATGAAGCGGATCACATCTCTCGTTTTCCACGCCGACGCACGCTTCCCGATTTTAACTGGCTGAGCCAGATCGCCGCTTTGAACAAGGCGGTAGACCTGATCCCGGCTCTTCAAACCGGTCATCCTCATTACGTCTTCAATCCGTAGCAAAGCTACTGCGGAGATCAGTTTTTCGAGGTCGTGCTTATGCTGATCCAGGTGAGGTATGCTCATGTGAAACATATAGCATAGAAAATTTTTCAGGCTTGGTTCAGCGTCTCCAGGCAGAAACGGCGTAGGGGCTAAGGCGGTCGTTATGGCGATACCAGGCTCAAGGCCGTCGTCACCGGGAGATAGAGGGTGCTCGGTCGCCGGACCAAAGGTGTAAAGCCGAAGGCCATATAGAAGGCTGCCGCACTGTCATCGATAGCGTCGGCAAAGATTGCATGAGCACCGATGGGCGCGGTTGCCACAGTCTTAATGGCGTCGAACAGCAGGGCGTCTCCAAGCCCTTGTCCAGCGTAATCGCTATGTCGCCCAAGCCAGCCGATCAGCACGGCTGGGACAGTCGGATAGCGCGGCAGCTTCTTCGCCAGCGGCTCGGGAACCTCGTTCAAGGGAACGTTGCTGGACGACAGGGTATAGAAACCTGCCACCCGGTCCGTCGTAATCTCCGTGGCGACAAAGCAGGTGGCGTATTTGCGCTTCACGTCCTGCGAGACGGTCTCGCGGAAGTAGGCGTCGATCCTGTCGTTGCCGCAGGTGAAATCCGCCCGCTTGTGCGCTTTCGCCAGCGGCTTGATGGCGAAGCGGACGCTCACCGGCGTTCGATCAGATCGGCATGACGCCTCGCGGCGCGGGCCAGCCGCTCATTCGGTTTGGGCGGATTGATCAGCGCCTCGGCGAAGCGGATTTGATCTTCACGAGCGAGACGCATGATCTCGGCGTCCTCGACAACGCGCCTGGCGTCCTCTCCGGCAGTCGCAATGAGATAGCCGGTCAGGGTCAGGCCGCGTAGGCGCGCGGCGCGCTGCATCTGGTCGTAGACTTGGACGGGAATACGCGCTTCCAACCGTGCGGTCTCGGCTTCGACTTGGGGCTTGGGCATGGTGGCCTCCTTCGTTTCATATTATACGGCAAAATGCCGTATCGTGCAACGATCGAACTGGACCGTCACGCGGTCGAGCAACTCGGGCACAAAACAGCCGGGCATGTTCACCGAAGCCCCATTCCAGGGGTCTCAAACGCGTGAACGCTGGCGGCTATGAGGGCATTTCCACGCGTCACAGATGCCCGGGGTTTCACTGGGGTTTCACCTGGGTTTCACTACACCATGGTTCTGGCCGTTCAGCCAGACGTCGATGGCGGCCTTGAGTCACTCCGATCCGGTCCTGAAACCCCAGTGAAACCCCGGAAGTGGCGGAAAGCCTTCAGCATCGGGTGACCTGGTCCGAAGGTCCCGCTAAAGCATTGAAAAATATAGGGAAAAATGGTGCCGACACCCAGGATTGAACTGGGGACCTACTGATTACGAATCAGTTGCTCTACCGCTGAGCTATGTCGGCGCTGCGCGAGGCTATAGCGAGGCTCGTCGCTGGCTGCAAGACCGGGTCAGGCCGCCACCGTTCCGGTTTCGCCGGAAAGAATATGACGCAAGGCGGCGACGAGCTGGTCCATCATCGCTTCCGTATGTTTGGGGCCCGGTGTGAAGCGTAGCCGTTCGGTGCCAGCCGTTACCGTCGGGTAGTTGATCGGAGTTGCGTACATGCCGAATTCGCGGATCAGCCGCATCGAGACTTCGGTTGCCCGTGTCGCGTTGCCGATCATCAGCGGGACGATGTGGCTCTCTGTCGGCAGGCGCGGCAGGCCGGCCTGGTCGAATTTCGATTTCAGCAGATTTGCCCGTTCGAACAGCGTATCGCGCCGCGCCTGGTCGACCTTCAGCCGGCGGATCGAGGCAAGCGCCGCCGCGACGGTGGGCGGGGGCAGGGCGGTGGTGAAGATGAAGCCGGCCGCAACCGAGCGGATATAGTCGATCACGCTGGCATCGCCGGCGATGTAGCCGCCGTGGCAGCCATAGGCCTTGGCCAGCGTGCCCTCGATGATGGTGAGCCGATGGGCAACGCCGTCGCGCTCGGAGACGCCGGCACCGTGCGGCCCATACATGCCGACGGCGTGAACCTCGTCGAGATAGGTGATGGCGTTATACTTGTCGGCGAGGTCGCAGATCGCGCCGATCGGGGCGATGTCGCCGTCCATCGAATAGACGCTCTCGAAGGCGATCATCTTCGGCGCATCCGCCGGCGCCGCCGCAAGACGGGCTTCGAGATCGGCGAGGTCGTTATGGGCGAAGACATGCACCGTCGCCGCCTTGCCGCCCTTGATGCCGACGATCATCGAATTGTGGTTCTGCGCGTCGGAAAACACGTGCCAGCCGGGCATCGAGTTGAGGATCGCGGTCAGAGTCGCCTGGTTCGAGACATAGCCGGAGGTGAACAGCAGGGCCGCATCCTTGCCGTGCAGGGCGGCGAGTTCGGCCTCGAGCGCGACGTGGATGGGGGAGGAGCCGGCGATGTTGCGCGTGCCGCCGGCGCCGGCGCCCATGGTGCGCGCGGCCTCGATCGAGGCTTCGATCACCTCGGGGTCGGTGCCCATGGCCAGATAGTCGTTTGAGGACCACACCAGAATGTCCTGGGTGCGGCCTTCCATCGTCACCTTGTAATAGGGGAAACGATCTGCCAGCTTTTCCAGCGCCACGAAGCGGCGGTAGCGGCCGGCGGCGCGGATGTCGGCCAGGGCCTTGTCGCATTGGGCGATGAACGGATGGTCGCGATTCATACGATGCTCCTCGTAGTCTCTCGGAGCCGGCGACGTGGCCGTGCCCGAACGTTGACTATTGCGGGGAAAGCGGCATCGCTCGTCAAGGACATAAGTTCAACCGGCGGACATATTTCGGAAAAATTTGACCGTACGCAGATCAGCCTGGCGTGGGCGGGGTGAGTGCGGCCATCATTTCCGCCCATTCGCGCTTCGACAGGCCGGATTGCGCTTGGTCGACGGGTTCGCCGGCCAGCATCCGGCGCAGGGCGGCGAGCATCGTGGCCGAGAAGGTCGCGGCCCCCATGCGGTAATCCTCGAAGGCGCGGCAACTGGCCGGAACCCAGGCGCGGGCGATATCGAGGATTGCCTCGGCATAGGCGCGGATCTCGTACTGGGCGTGGGGATCGGCGCGCAGGGAAAGGAAGTGGAAGAGGTTGTGCAGGTCGGTCTTCCAGTACCACTGGGTGTAGGTGTTGAGGGTCAGGTTCATCCTGGCCAGTTCGCGCGCGAGGCCGCGGCGAGAGGGATCGGCGCCACCTTCGTTCAGCATACGCTCATAATGATTGTAATTCCGCTCGGCATCCGCGCGCAGCATGGCAAGCACCTCGGACGCCTCGTCGCCCTCGAGCAGGTCTCCCCGACCTTGCCGGTTGCTGGCCGACTGGGCGGCGAGATTCGCCGGGGAGGGGATGTAGAATTCGCGGTCCATCACCGAATAACGCGCGGAATATTCGTTCACGTTCGCGGTGCGATGGCGGATCCACTGGCGCGCGACGAAGATCGGCAGCTTCACGTGCAGCTTGATCTCGCACATTTCGAAGGGTGTGGAATGCCGGTGGCGCATGAGGTAGCGGATCAGTCCCTCGTCCTCGCTGACCTTGCGGGTGCCTCGGCCATAGGAGACGCGTGCCGCCTGCACGACGGCGGCATCGTCGCCCATATAGTCGACGACGCGGACAAAACCGTGATCGAGCACCGGAATCGCGCTGAAAAGCATGGCCTCGAGCGTGGGCACGGTGGCGCGGCGAGTCGGCGTGGTTTCGGCGCGCGCGGCCTCGATCTCGGTCCGGTCGGAATCGCTGAGCGGCATGACGGCAGTCCCTGGTTGAGCGATCGTCCTATGCCCGTCCGGCGCCATCGGCAAGAACAGGATCTTTCACACCCGGTGTCCTTCACCTATATAGAGCGCGTTGGGCAACCGACTATGGCGATAAACGATGCGTGGAATAAGCGTAGTGGACCCGGGGGCAGTACCCGGCGCCTCCACCAGTTTCCCCGCCGGTCCGGTTCGCATTGCGCAAATCGAACCGCCGGCGGTTTCATGGGGGCGAAACAGGCTCGACACGCGTGGTAAAGACCCATCTTTCGCTCGGCATGGTTCCGCCGTCATCGGGCCGTATCACAAGTGCCAACGATAACTTCGAGGCGCTCGCTGTCGCTGCATAAGCGATAAGCGCGGCACGGGGGGCGCCGGGCAACAGAAGCCCCCCACCTTGCCTTTTCCATATCCAGCAGAGCGCAAAAAAAACGGCCGGTCTTTGACCGGCCGGCATCACGTTGATGCAACTTAAAGAGGCTCCCTAAACTTGGCGGCTGGCGCCCGAACTCTTCACGCCCGCAGTCGAACCGTGTTCGGTTGCGATCTTCGAAAATTTCGTAACGCCACAGTCAATAAATGGCCGAGATTCCCGGCGTGGGCAAGACCCTTTCGTGTCGCATATGGGCTGTTGAAAGAAAAAATGT
>Ga0315298_1004355_pt1 | contig 21235 bp, 16 predicted proteins | sample WHS_1_MG_FD_203077 | JGI IMG/M metagenome (GOLD analysis project Ga0315298, IMG submission 203077) | Extremophilic microbial mat communities from Washburn Hot Springs, YNP, Wyoming, USA - WHS_1_MG | ecosystem: Environmental > Aquatic > Thermal springs > Hot (42-90C) | place: USA: Wyoming...
CCTTCGACTGCAGTCGCTCACGGTCCGGCGGCGCCGGCGTCTGGGTCTGCAACCATGGTTTGACCGAAGCGTACTGCGCGTAGAACTGCGTCAGATCCGGCACCAGATCCTTCACCACCGGCATGTGCGGCAGAGGATAGATGCGGATCTCCTGACCGAGCTCCTGCATCGAGGTGGTGCAGGCGAGCCGGTTGATCCCATTGATGTTCATCGCACACGAGCCGCAGATGCCCTCGCGGCAGGAGCGGCGAAAGGTCAGCGAGGCATCCACGCTCGCCTTGATGCTGATCAATCCGTCGAGCACCATCGGCCCGCACCCCGAGACGTCGAGCTCGAAGGTGTCGACCCGCGGGTTCTCCCCGGAGTCCGGATCGAAGCGGTAGATGCGAAACGTACGCACTTCGCGCGCGCCCGCGGGCGCTCTGTGCGTGACACCGCCGCGGATACGCGAGTTGGGAGGCAGTCGGAACTCAGCCATCGGAAACCCTTGCTCAGTAAGTCCGCGCCTTCGGCGGGACGGTTTCGACGTCGTCGGTGAGCGTGTTGAGGTGCACCGGCCGGTACTCGAAGCGCACCTGCCCCGGCCCATCGACCGACACCAGTGTGTGCTTCATCCAGTTCTGATCGTCGCGGTTCGGATAGTCCTCGCGCGCGTGCGCGCCGCGGCTCTCGGTGCGGTTCACCGCCGAGCGGATGGTCGCGGTCGCCTGCATCAGCAGGTTCTCCAGCTCCATCGTCTCGATCAGGTCGGTGTTCCACACCAGCGAGCGGTCGCTGACGCGTACGTCGGTAAAGGACTGGTAGGTCTGCTCGAGCTTGCGGGCGCCCTCGGCGAGGGACTCCCCGGTGCGAAACACCGCCGCATCGAGCTGCATGGTCTTTTGCATCTCCAGGCGGATCTCGGCGGTCGGGCGCGAGCCGTTGGCGTTGCGCAGACGATCCAGGCGCGACACGGCGAGTTCCGCGCCGTCCTTCGGCAGCGGCGCATGACGCGTGCCGGGCTTGATCAGCTCGGCGCAGCGGCGCGCGGCCTGACGGCCGAAGACCACGAGGTCGAGCAGGGAATTCGAGCCGAGCCGGTTTGCCCCATGCACCGAGACGCACGCGGCCTCGCCCACCGCCATCAGCCCCGGCACGACGCTGTCCGGATCGCCGTTGCGCATGCGCACCACCTCACCGTGGTAATTGCAGGGGATGCCGCCCATGTTGTAGTGCACGGTCGGTTGCACCGGAATCGGCTGGCGGGTCACATCGACGCCGGCGAAGATGCGCGCGGTCTCGGCAATGCCCGGCAGGCGCTCGTGGATCACCTCGGGCCCCAGGTGCTCGAGGTGCAGGTGGATGTGATCGCGCTCGGGGCCGACGCCGCGGCCCTCGCGGATCTCGATGGTCATGGCGCGGCTCACCACGTCGCGCGAGGCGAGGTCCTTCGCATTCGGCGCATAGCGCTCCATGAAACGCTCGCCCTTGGCGTTGGTGAGATAGCCGCCCTCGCCGCGCACCCCCTCGGTGATCAGACAGCCGGCGCGGTAGATACCGGTCGGATGGAACTGCACGAACTCCATGTCCTGCAGCGGCAGCCCGGCGCGCAGCGCCATGGCATTGCCGTCCCCGGTGCACGAGTGCGCCGAGGTGCACGAGAAATACGCCCGGCCATAGCCGCCGGTGGCGAGGATGGTCATGTGCGCGCGGAAGCGGTGCAGCTTCCCTTCGGTCATGTCGAGCGCGATCACGCCGCGGCACTGCCCGTTTTCCATGATCAGGTCGATCGCGAAGAACTCGACGAAGAAGGTCGCCGAGCGCCGGATCGACTGCTGATAGAGCGTGTGCAGCAGCGCATGCCCGGTGCGGTCGGCGGCCGCACAGGTGCGTTGCGCGATGCCCTTGCCGAAGTGCGTGGTCATGCCGCCGAAGGGCCGCTGGTAGATCCGCCCCTGCTCGGTGCGCGAGAACGGCACGCCATAGTGCTCGAGCTCGATGACCGCCGCCGGCGCCTCCTTGCACATCAGCTCGATCGCATCCTGGTCACCGAGCCAGTCCGAGCCCTTGACCGTGTCGTACATGTGCCAGCGCCAGTCGTCCTCGCCCATGTTGCCGAGTGCGGCGCTGATGCCGCCCTGGGCGGCCACGGTGTGACTGCGCGTCGGGAACAGCTTGCTGATGCAGGCGGTGGACAGTCCCGCCTCGGCGAGGCCGAGCGTGGCACGCAGTCCGGAGCCGCCCGCGCCGACGACGATGACGTCGTAGGTGTGGTCGATGAATTCGTATGTGCTCATGCGGCGCCTCCCAACGCCACTTTGATAACTGCGAACACGCCGGCGGCGGCGGCGAGCACGTGCAGATAGGTCACCAGCGCGAGCGCCACGGTGCGCATGCCGCGCCCGTGAACGTAGTCCTCGACGACCACGCGCACGCCGAGCTGCGAGTGCCAGGCCGCGCTCAGCACGAACAGGATCAGCAGCACCGCCGTCCACGCCTGCCCCATCCAGGCGCTCACCACCGGATAGGAGAGCGTCGGCAGCGACAGCAGCGAGACGACGAACCAGATGGCGAGCGGCACCAGCGCCACGGCCGTCAGTCGCTGCACCCACCAGTGATGCACGCCTTCCTTGGCCGCGCCGCGGCCGAGCACCTGACCGAGCGGACTGCGCAGGCTCATGCGTGCCTCCCGGCGAGCAGCCACGCAGCCAGCGCAGCAAACAACACCGCACTGCCGATCAGGACGAGGTAGGCGCTGGCGCGCGACTGCGCGCGCTCGAGGCCGCGGCCGCTGTCCCACACCAGGTGGCGCAGGCCGGCGCACAGGTGATAGGAGAACACCGCGAGCAGCGCGAGCCAGAGGATCTTGAAGATCCCGCGCCCGAGCAGCGCGCTCGCGTGCGCATAGCTGAGCGGCCCGCCGGCGACGGCCATCAGCCAGTACACCAGCACGATGAGTCCGAGCGCGAGCACGAGCCCGGTGGCGCGGTTCAGCACGGAGGTGAGCAGCGTGTAGCGGTGCATCCGGTACACGGACAGATGCGGCGAAGTGGGTCTTTCAGCCATAAGTGCTCGAGCGGTCAAAAGTCGATACAGCGGCCCTTGCGCTCCCAGTCGCCGAAGCGCGTCGGCTCGGGGCCGGCCGGTCCGCCGATCTCCCGGGGCGTCGGCTGCGACTCGCGCGCGGCAGCGGGCGCAGATGCTGCGGCCCCTGCGCCGGCTTCGGTTGCGGACGGCGGTTGGGGGGTATTCGAATCGTCCTGCATGTCCGCTAAGTCTGCCAGAATCGCGCTGTGCCCGCCACGGCACAGCTTGCGGGCGCTGCGGTCCGCTAAGATATCGTCATATGAATTCACCACTGCACCGCACCGCATTGACGGATCTCGGCGTGCTGCGCATCGGCGGAGCCGACGCTGCGCGTTTCCTGCAGGGACAGGTGTCGAACGACCTGACCCGCCTCAGCCCGGAGCGCACGCTGCTCGCCGGCTACCACACCCCCCAGGGGCGCACGATCGCCCTGCTGCGCCTCGTGGCGCGCGCCGAGGACGAACTGCTCGCGCTGCTGCCGCGCGAACTCGTGACAATCGTCAGAGACCGGCTCGCCAAATACGTGCTGCGCGCCAAAGTCACGCTCACTGACGTCTCGGGCGAATGGGGCATCAGTGCCCTGGCGGCGGCGGAGCACCTGCCGGACGGGACGCCCGCGACGCTCGCGCCGCAGTCGCTCGCGCAAACGCCCGGCGCGTGCACGCGGCACGAGGCGCGCTGGTCGGTGTGCCTCGGCGCCGCTCCGGCGCGCTGGCTCGAGATCGCCCCGGCGGATCAGACCCCGGGCGAGGCCTCGCCCACGGCGCGCGAACAATGGCGACTGCTCGATGTGCGCGCCGGCCTCACGCAGGTGTACGCAGCGACGAGCGAGCACTTCGTTGCACAGATGTTGAATCTCGATGCGCTCGATGCGATCGCGTTCGACAAGGGCTGCTACACCGGTCAGGAAGTGATCGCACGCGCGCATTATCGCGGGCGCGTGAAACGCCGCGCGCAGCGCTTTCGATCCCGCGCACCGCTGGTGCTCGCGCCGGGGGCGAGCGGCGTGCTCGGTGATGGCCGTGCCTTCGAAGTGCTCGAGTCGGCCCGTCTGCCGGATGGCCGCGCGGAGTTTCTGGCGGTCACGGCCCTGCCGAGCGCCGAGCACGGCGAGCCGGCAGAGCAGCCGCGCATCGAGGCCGAAGCGCTCGAGCTGCCGTACGCGCTCGAGGCGTGAGCCCGGTGGCTCACAGATCGATCAGTTCGACCTCGCGTTCGCTGATCGGCCGCTCGAGAAAGCGCGCCCCGATGCGCGCGAAGCGCTCCGGGGCATCGGTGGCGAGCAGGCGCAGCCCGCCCTGCCCGCCGGCCTGAGCGAGCCCCGCCTGGCGCAGGGCGGCACGCACGTGGCGCGCGGTGGTCTCGGCCGAATCGACGATGCGCACCGCGGAGCCGACGGCGGCGCGGATGGCGCCGGCCACCATGGGAAAGTGCGTGCAGCCGAGCACGAGCGTATCGGGCGCGGCACCGGCGGCGGGAGCGAACAGCGCATCCAGATAATGGTGGGCCACGGCTTCGGCGATCGGACCGTCGCTCAGGCCCTCCTCAGCGAGCGCGACGAACAGCGGCGCGGGCAGTGCGTACACCTGCGCCTCGGGGCGGCGCCTGAGAATCGCCTGCTGATACGCTCCACCGCGCACCGTGCCCTCGGTGGCGAGCACCGCGATCCGTCCGCTCGGCGAGGCGGCGGCGGCGGCCTCGGCACCGGGCTCGATCACCCCGATGACCGGCAGCGCGGCGAGCTGCGCGCGCACCGCCGGCAGGGCCACCGCCGAGGCGGTGTTGCAGGCCATCACCAGACACTTCAGGCCATAGCCGGCGAGTGCCTCGGCCGCCTGCAGCGCATAGCGGCCCACCGTCTCGGGGCTCTTCGTGCCGTACGGCAGCCGCGCCGTGTCGCCGAGATAGACGAACCGCTCGGCCGGCATCTCGCGCAGCAACGCCTTGAGCACCGTGAGCCCGCCGACGCCGGAGTCGAACACTCCGATCACGGGCGCCTCAGGTCGCTTCCGGGCGCAGGTGCGGAAAGAGGATGACGTCGCGGATCGACGGCGAATCGGTGAAGAACATCACCAGACGGTCGATGCCGACACCGAGGCCGGCGGTCGGCGGCATGCCGTACTCCAGCGCCCGCACGTAATCGGCGTCGTAGAACATCGCCTCCTCGTCGCCGCGATCCTTGCGCGCGACCTGGGCGCGAAAGCGCGCCGCCTGATCCTGCGGATCGTTCAGCTCGGAGAAGCCGTTGGCGAGCTCACGGCCGGCGATGAACAGCTCGAACCGATCGGTGATGAACGGGTCCTGATCGTTGGCGCGCGACAGCGGGGAGACTTCCGCCGGGTAGGCACACACGAAGGTCGGATCCATGTAGGTGTGCTCGGCGGTCTTCTCGAAGATCTCGATCTGCAGCTTGCCCGCACCGTCGTGCGCCTGCGGGGTGATGCCGAGCCGCTCGCACACCTGGCGCAGGTACGCCGGATCGCGCAACCGGCTGCGCTCGAGGTCCGGATTGTGCTCGAGGATCGCCTCCTCCACCGTGACCCGGCGGAACGGACGGCCGAGATCGTAGCGGCGGCCCTGGTAGCTGAGTTCCTCGGCGCCGTGGATCGTCTGCGCGAGCCCGCGGATCGCCTTCTCGATCCAGTCCATCAGGTCGCGATAATCGGCGTACGCGAGGTACAGCTCGAGCATCGTGAACTCGGGATTGTGCTGGGTCGAGAGCCCCTCGTTGCGGAAATTGCGGTTGATCTCGTAGACGCGCTCGAAGCCCCCGACCACCAGGCGCTTCAGGTACAGCTCCGGGGCGATGCGCAGATACATCTGCAGATCGAGCGCATTGTGATGGGTCACGAACGGGCGCGCCGCGGCGCCGCCGGGAATCGGCTGCATCATCGGGGTCTCGACCTCGATGAAATCCAGCGCATCGAGAAAGTCGCGCAGGTAGCGCACGATGCGCGCCCGGGTGCGGAACACGTTGCGGCTCGCCTCGTTGACGATCAGATCGACGTAACGCTGCCGATAGCGCGTCTCGACATCGGCCAGACCGTGCCACTTGTCCGGCAGCGGCCGCAGCGACTTCACCACCAGGCGCAGCTGCTCGACGCGCACCGAGAGCTCTCCGGTCTTGGTGCGGAACAGCTTGCCGGTGGCCCCGACGATGTCCCCGACGTCCCAGCCCTTGAACGCCTCGTAGAGCTCGGCGCCGACGGTGTCCTTGTGCAGAAACAGCTGGATCTGCCCGGTGCGGTCCGCGATGTTGGCGAAGCTCACCTTGCCCATCACCCGCTTCAGCAGCATCCGCCCGCCCACCGTCACCCGCGTCGGGTTCGACTCGAGCCACTGCTCGTCGCGGGCCGCGAACGCCTCCTGCAGCTGGCCGGCGAGCGCATCGCGGCGGAAGTCGTTCGGATACGCCGTGCCCTGGGCGCGCAGCGCCTCGAGTTTGGTGCGCCGCTCGGCGATCAGCTTGTTCTCGTCGGGCCGCTCGGCCGGATCTGCGTGCGTGTCGGTCATGTGCTGCCTATAACCCCGCCTTGAGCGAGGCTTCCAAGAATTGATCCAGATCCCCGTCGAGCACCGCGGTGGTGTTGCCGACCTCGACGCCCGTGCGCAGATCCTTGATGCGCGACTGGTCGAGCACGTAGGAGCGGATCTGATTGCCCCAACTGACGTCGGACTTGGATTCCTCGAGCACCTTGGCGGCGGCGTTGCGCTTGTTCACTTCGAGCTCGTACAACTTCGCCTTGAGCATCTTCATCGCCGTGGCGCGGTTCTTGTGCTGGCTGCGCTCGGCCTGGCAGGCGACAACGATGCCGGAGGGAATGTGCGTGATGCGCACCGCCGACTCGGTCTTGTTGACGTGCTGGCCGCCGGCGCCCGAAGAGCGGTACACGTCGGTTTTCAGATCCGCCGGGTTGATGTCGATCGCGATGTCCTCATCGACCTCCGGGGAGATGAACACCGAGGCGAAGGAGGTGTGGCGGCGATTGCCGGAGTCGAACGGGGACTTGCGCACCAGGCGGTGCACCCCCGTCTCGGTGCGCAGCCAGCCGTAGGCGAATTCGCCCGTCACCTGAACGGTCGCGCTCTTGATGCCGGCGACTTCGCCCGGGTTCGAGTCGATCACTTCGCACTCGAAGCCGCGCGCTGCGCCCCAGCGCAGGTACATCCTGAGCAGCATCTGCGCCCAGTCCTGCGCCTCGGTGCCGCCGGCGCCGGCCTGGATGTCGAGAAACGCGTTGTGCGAGTCCATCTCGCCGCGGAACATGCGCTTCAGTTCCAGACGGCGCACTGCAGCCTCCAGGCTGCCCGCCTCGCGGGTCAGATCCGCCGCGGTCGCCTCGTCCTGCTCACTCTCGGCGAGTTCGAGCAGTTCCGCCGCCGCGCTGATGCCGCCGTCGACCCGCGAAATCGCCTCGATGTCCGCACTGAGGCTCGCCCGCTCGCGGCCGAGCTGCTGGGCACGCTCCGGCTGCGTCCACACGCCCGGATCCTCCAGCTCGCGGGAAACTTCCTCGAGGCGCTCTTTCTTCAGATCGTACTCAAAGAAACCCCCGTAAGGAGCTCATACGCTCCTCGAGGTCTTTGAGCTGGCGCTTCAGAGGATTGAGTTCCATCGTGCGATGCCGTCCGGGTGAAATACGGGAAGTGACCTGCCATGCTAGCGGTCCGGCGCTGGAATTTCCAGCCGCGCGCCCGCCTCTGCGCGCTGCATCAGCCGCACCAGCTGCGTGCGATTGTTGATCCCGAGCTTGCGGTACGCGAGGCGCAGCAGATTGCGGACCGTGGCCGGTGCGAGCCCGCAGCGGCGCGCTACGGTATGGTAGTCCTCCCCGGCGGCGAACCGCCGCGCCACCTCGTATTCGCGCCGCGTGAGCCGCTCCTGCGGCGGCGTGCAGCACAGGCTCAGCACCAGCGCGTCGGTGAAGCGGCGCGCCTGAATGCGCTCCCCGCGCCCCGCGAGCGGCACGGGCTCCTCGCGCTGCGCCCGCACGAGCAGCCCCGCCGGCAGCCGCAGTCCGGTCCATTCCGGCCACTGTGCACCGATCGCCTCCCCGAGCTGCGCGCCGCAGTGCAGCACCGTACCGTCGCACAGTGTCAGGGCCCGATGCGGTCCGGGCACGATCCCCGGCTCGCTCGAGGCGTGCCTGAGGCACAGCGCCCGGTGCACCGCCCGCGACTCGGACAGGTGCGGCATCAACACCTGCAGGCGTTCACAGTCCTGGGCATCGAACGGCGGATCGCTCTGCGCGCGGTGCAAGGACAACCACTGTGCGCCCGCGCTGTCGCCGGCAGCGGTCCCGATCAGCAGCTGCCGCTCGATGCGACCGCGGCGCAGCTGCTCGTGCGCCTGAGCATCGAGACTGCCGGGGAGCAGCGCCGTGACGTCCTCCAGGTGCGCCGGCCGGGCCTCGGCCGTTGCCTCGAGCGTCTGGGGACGTTGGCGCACCAGGGCCACGAGCGGCTCGAGCGCCGCCGGCGGCATGCGGTAGGCATGCAGACGGTGCACCTGCAATCGATCGCCGTCGATCTGACCGGTGAACCACAACGCCGCATCGAACGACACCTGCTCGGTGAGCGCCGCGAGCGCCAGATCCTCGAACGGCTCGGACACGGCCCGCTGCGCGATGCGATACAGCTGCTGCGCAAACTGCAGAATCTCCTCCACGACTCACCCCACTCGGTGCGAGCCGCTGCGCCGGCCAGCACGGCACGGCGCGGACGACGGCCCGCGATCTTTTCGACATGACGTTATTCCAGCGCGGAATGAGACGAGCCCCTCCGCGCTGACCAAAGTAGGATTGCGCGCGATCATACCGTGTTGTGCGGCGTTTTGCAGCGTTCTGCTGCGTGCCCGCAGGGCGCACCCGACCGCGCACCAACACAACACGGCATCCCGGCGCATCCGCTGCACACCCGTATCGCAGGCGTGTAGCGCGCGACCGACCACAGCCACGCTCGAATCCGTGCGCGATCACGATGACCTCTGCGAGCTGGGGGGCGGGTTGGGCGCCTGCGCTCGATGCGCTCGCAAGAGGGGCCGCCGTCAGCAGCAGCAGCAGGGACGCCAGAAGCGTTCCACCGCGCCGGGCGAGCGGACGGCTGCCCGCCGTGAAGACCGATGGAGACGTCTTGGGCAACGGATGTGGCAACTTCCGGAAAGAGCCCGGCTTCGCGGGCCAGTGGGAAGGGGCAAAGACTGGATGTGGCGTTGCGCATAGACCCGCTTATCTGTGCTTTCGGAACGGCGCGGAGGCACGGATGGCCGCGCCGGTGGAATCCCAGCGCTCTCTTTTAGGGCGAGCGGCCTTTGGTGTCGATGCCCGTGGCGGGTGGCTGGGTGGCGATGACGGGTAGGCCATCGAGGCGGACTACCCGATCGAGGGTCGCTTCGAGCGCCGGCGGTCCATCCGTTCAATCCGCCCGGTCAGGGATTGAGCGCTGGCTCCTATCGTGACGCCGCTCGCGTCGTCGCGGGAGATGCCGGCAACGACCACAGAACAGAGAGTGGCAGCGCCAGCCGGCCCGGGCCGGTAGAATGCCGGCATCACGCCAAAGAGGGTGACCGGCGGACCGTACGCGCCTGCATATGAGCCTAAATTCCTGGTTGATCCGAGCCAAGGTGGATCGCCCGCAAGAGCAGGTCATCCACATCGAGCGGCAGCAGATCCTCGAGCGCCTCGAGGCGGATGCCGAGCGGCGCGTGACCTTTGCCATCGCTCCAGCCGGCTTTGGCAAGACAACCCTCCTAGCGCAATGGTGTCATCGCCGGCTGCGCGCGGGAGAGCGGGTGTCGTGGCTCAATATCGATGAAAGCGATCGCGACGCGCACCAGTTTCTCATCTACTTAATCTTTGCCTTCGCCTCGGCCGGTGTGCCGATGGCCGATCTCGAGCATCAGGCCCGGCAGGGTCTGCAAGGCATCTCTGTGCGGGCGATGCTCTCGAAACTCCTCGAGCGCATCACCGGCGAGCCTACACGGGTCTACCTTGTGCTCGATGACTATTATCGGGCGCAATGTGATGAGGTGGACCGGTTGACGCGCGATCTGCTCGCCTGTGCGCCCCCGAACCTGCACGTGATCATCAGCAGCCGGGTGCGACCAGCATTGGACCTACCCCGTCTCGTCGCCTCGGGTCGCGGCGTGGAGCTTACCGCAGCGATGTTGCGCTTCTCGCGGGAAGAGACACGCGCGGCGCTCGCGACGGAGCTCAGCGAGGAGAGGCTCGATGCTCTGCTCGAGCGGACCGAGGGGTGGGCCATCGCGATCCAGCTCACCCGACTGCTGCTCGCCGGCCACGCCGACGAGCCGGACAGGATCGGTAGACTGACGGGCGATCACGGTCATATCGCGCATTACCTGGCGGAGCAGGTGGTTGCGGACTTGAGTGAGGATCTGCAGGATTTCCTCATGCGCACCTCGGTTCTCGAGCGCTTCAACGCCGAGCTCGCCAACGCGATCTGTGAGCGTCAGGACGCCTGGGACATGCTCTGGCGCCTCGAGCACTTGAACGCCCTGCTCATCCCGATGGATGCGGAGCACCGGTGGTATCGCTTCCATCATCTGTTTGCCGAGTGCCTGCAGAACCTGCTGGCGAGAAAACATCCGGAGCTGCTGCGGGAGCTGCATTCCCGGGCATCGCACTGGTTCGAGGCCCAGGGGCGGGTCTCGGAAGCGGTGCGACACGCGAGTCTTGCCGGGGATTTCTCCCGCAGCGCGCGCCTCACCGAGGCGGCCGGTGGCTGGGAGCTCATTCTGTTTGGCGGCATCGGGCACCTGAGGAACCTGCTCAGAGCGGTCCCCGAGCTTGAATTGGCGAAGTACCCACGGCTGCAGATTGCGAAGGCCTACCTTCACCTGAAGGACGGACAAATCGTGGCGGCCCGGGCCGCTTTCAACGCGGCCACGGCCGGAAATCAGACGGACACGAATTCCTCGGCGTTCCGACGCGATGCGCTCAACGTGGGAACGCTCATCTCGGGCTACGAGGACAACTGGCTGACCCCCCAGCACCACGGGGAGCTGGTCGCCATCATGGACTCGCTCGCCGCCGATGACTGGGTGACTCATGGCGTGATCTACTGCAACTGGGCGACGGCGGCGATGGCCCTGGGACGATTCGCGGAGGCCCATGCGGTCAGTGAGCGGGCCATGCGCGAGATGCGCCAGGGAGGCACCGTTCTTGGCCTCAATTACTGCTATCTGCACGCCGGGCTCGCGGCCTTCTATCAGGGCCGGACCCATCTGGCCGATCAAACTCTGCACGAGGCCCGTCGCATGGCCGAAGAGAACTTCGGCGCGGACAGCGGGTTGCGCAATGCCGCCGACTTGCTGCTTGCCGCGGTGCACTATTGGTGCAACACCTTCGAGGCCCCCGAGCGCCGCAATTTCTTCAAGGCGCTCTCGTACATTGAGGAAAATGACGGCTGGTTCGAGCTCTATGCCGCCGGCCTCGAAGTCGAAGCCGGCGTTGCGCTCGATTCAGGCGATCTCCCGTCTCTCAAAGCCGCGGTGGACCGGGCGGACCGCATCGCGAGCGCCCGTGGCATCCATCGTCTGGCGGACCTGGCCGCGGGTCACCGACTGCGATTGCTCGATTTGGAGGGCAAGACAGCGGAATCGGAGGCGCTCGCGCAGGAAATCGAGACCCGCCACGGCCTCGGATGTTGGCGTTCCGAGCCGCATCGGTGGCGGCCTTACTACCAGATCGCGCTCGGCCTCGCGCATCACCACCTCGAGCGCGACCGGCAGAAGTCCGTGACCTTCGTTGATGACCTCATCGCGTGCATGCGCGTCATTCAGTCCCCGCCCTATCTGTTTGCCGCCCTGACCGCCAAGGCAGATCTCGAGCGGCGGCTGGGGAGGCGCACGAATGCGCTCGCCGCGCTGAAAGACGGCCTCGACCTCGGCATCGCCGCCCAAGTCCGCCGTCCCCTGATGTTATATCCGTCGACCGCCGCGATGCTCGCATCCACCGCCCAGGGCGACTCGGCGCAGCGCACCCTGGTTCAGGGATCCCTGGAAAAGAAGTACCTTTGGCGGGGCGAGCAGGGCGAGATCGAAATCACCTTCACGCCGCGGGAATGGGAGATCATTGGCGAGCTGATGCACGGAATGTCCAACAAGGAGATCGGCCGCGCCCTCGATCTGTCGGAGAACACCGTCAAATTTCACCTCAAGAGCATCTTCTCCAAGCTCGAGGTGAGGGAGCGCGGCACGGCGATCAAGCGGGTGCGCGACCTTCATCCACTGACTTGATCTCAGCGCGGTCCAGGTGTCGGGCGAGTGGCACGGCGATGAGCAGCGCGAGGACGTAGAGCACAAAGCCGAGCCGGGCCACGGCGCGATACTGGAAGATCGCCGCGACGGCGCCGGCGCGGATGACACCGAGATGGTCGCGCCCTAGAATTTCCGCGTTGATGCGTGTTGCGGAGGCGATCACCTCGTGCGGTCGCTCGACTTCACTGCGCGGCCGAAATTCCCGGCTCTGCTCCCCGTGCGCAATCCCGAGCAGGTCGGTGCCGAAGCCAAGCCGCACGCCCGCGCGCTTTCAAACCTCGATCGCGCGCAGACCCGCCTGCCGTACTCGAGCCAGCTTCTGCATCACGAGCGGCTCGAGGTACGCCTCGACACCCAACCGCTCGAGCGCCTCGTGGGTGAGGAGCGTTGGCACGACGAAGGCGATCTTCGAAGCGACGCGCTCGGCGGTCTCCTCGACGATCGCCCGGCAGCTCCTCGGTGGAATACTGACCGCCCTCGAGCGGCTCGTTTGGTGAGGCCACACCGCCTGAGACCATCACTTTGAGTTGATTGGCGCCCTTGCGCAACTCCTCCCTGGCCGCGCGGCGCACCCCGTCGACACCGTCTGCGATGCGAAGGCTGAACCCCAACGCATCGCCGCACGAGCAGCTCATCCGCTCATCCGTGCGTCGGCGGCAGTCTCGATGGCCGCCGATCTGGCTCAGCGGGCGCCCGGAGATGAACAGGCGCGGTCCGGGGATATAGCCGCCCTCCACCGCTTCTCGGAGACCCCAGTCCGCACCTCCGGCATCGCGGGGTGGTAAATCCCCTGTTGAGCATGCCCTTGAGGATCCTTCCCGTCTGTGCGCTCATCAGTGTCAGCGGGACCTCTTCGAGGTTCCGAAGCCGTATGTCCGTCAGTCAGGGATGGGCATGACAATCGATCAAGCCCGGCATCAGGGTTTGACCCCGCAGGCCGAGCACCTGGGCGCACTCCGCTTTGAGCGGAACGTCCGAGACTGCCCGGATTCTCGAGCCCTCGATCAGCACATCGCACTCGGGCCCGGGCCCGTCGACGAGGCGGGCATGGCGCAGCAGAATCGGCGGACCCGCCGGCGCGCCGGGCACGGCTTCCCTACTCGGTGAGGATGTCGAGACCATAAATCTCTTTTGCGCTCTGCTCAGTGATGTATCCGTCCTTGACGTCGGCGCGCACGCGCTCCTGTGGCCGCCGGGCAGGCTCGCCGTAGCCGCCACCGTTCGCGGTCACAATGCGGACCACGTCGCCTCGGCGCAGAGGCAGCACCGCGCAGCTCGAATACCTCTCCTTGCTGCCATCGGTCCGCAGAATCTGGATGTAATTCAGCGAGCCATCATGACCGCCGTTTAGGCCCCAGGGAGCGACCTTGCTGCGGGAATACATGGCGGTGATCCAGAAGTCCTCGCCGCGGATGCGATAGTCGAGCCGGATCCCCTTGCCGCCGCGATATTCTCCCTCCCCGCCCGCCTCGTCATTGAGCTCCAGGCGGTCGATGGCCACGCCATTTCGGGCCTCGGTCACCTCCACTGCGCAATTGAAGGTGTCACCGTGACTCGCGGTGTACTGCGCGCTGTCGCCGTCCTCACCGGCCGCGGCGCCCCACCCGCCCAGCTGGGGCTCGATGAACACGTGGCGCTTACCGGTATCGGGATGCGTGCCGCCGATGAACGTCCCGCAGACCGAGGCATAGTGTCCGGCGGTGAGACGGTCGGTCAGCTGCGATGCCAGCGCCTTCCAGATGATGTCGAGCGCCCGGATGCCCGCTTCGTAATAAAGGCCCATGGCCGCCGGGTATTGCGCATTGAACATGGAGCGCTCGTCGCAGATCAGCTTCAGCGGCCGAAACGACCCTGCGTTGGCGGGAGTACTGGGGCTCGTGATCGCTTTGAAGAGGATCTTGGCGTCGACTTCCGTGGATGCGAACGAGGAATTGAAGGGACCTTTGTCCTGGGAGGGATTGCCGCGCAGGTCGATGATGAACTCATCCTCGGTGATGGTCACTTTCGCAAGGAGAACCCGGCCATCGTCGAGGCGGTCCTCGGCCTGGAAGGTGCCCCTGGGCAGGCGCCTGAGTGCCTCCCGGGAGACCGCCTCGCCATAGTCGAGGAAGCACTTGATGGCATGCACGACCGTCGCGGCGCCATACTTGGCGGCGAGCTCCTGGATGCGCCGCTCCCCGGCGCGCATGGAGGCGACGCCCGCCCACAGATCGCCGCGGGCCGTCTCCGGCATGCGGCTGTTGATCAGAATGATGTCCATCACGGAGGCGATGGGCTCGCCGCGCTCGAACAGCTTGATTTCCGGAAGCTGCAGCCCCTCCTGGTACACCTCGGTGGCATCGGGATGGATGCTGCTCGGCGCCATGCCGCCGATGTCTGCCCAATGCGCCTTATTGGCGACCCAGGCGATCAGTGCGTCATCGACAAACACCGGGAGGATGAGCACCACGTCGTTCATGTGGCTCACGCCGCCGAAGTGCGGAATGTTGGCCACGAAGATGTCCCCGGGATGGATATTCCCCTTGGGTGAGAACTTCTGGATGATGGCGCGCACACCGTAATCGAGCATGCCCACGAACCCGGGTATGCCGGCCCCGGAGCTCGCCAGGAAGCCCTCGTGATCTGTGATCGCCACGCCGAAATCGAGCACCTCGTAGATGATGGAGCTCACGGCCGTCTTGCGCATAGTCGCGAACATCTCATCGGAAATCGCATCCAGGGAGCTTTGGATGAGCTCGATGGTCACCGGGTCATAGCGGGCTTGATCGTTCATGATGCGCTCACTCATGCGGCCGAGGGCTGTGCGCCTCGAGGGCGGATCTCGATGTGGAGATTTCCATAGTCGTCGACATGCGCCAGCAGGCCTGGCGGCACCACCGCGGAGCTTGCGACCTCCTCGATGATCGCGGGCCCCATCACACGCGCTCCGGCGCCGAGTTTCGCCCGGTCGTACACCGCCGCCTCCATGGGTCCCTCCTCATCGTAATCGACCTGGCGCCTGACCTTGAGAGCGATGTCCTCCCGCCCGCGGCCTGGCGCGAGCTTGGGGGGCCGCGGCTGGTGAACCGGTGCGAAGGCGGCCAGGTGGTAGCTCACCAGCTCGATCGGACTGTCGAGCCGATAGGTGTACTGGCGCTCGTAGTGCGCATGGAATGATTCGCTGATCGCTTCCCATTGGCTGCCGTCGAGCGCCCCGGCCGGCAGTGGAACCCGCACGGTATGCTCCTGCCCCTCGTAGCGCATGTCGGCCATGCGCTCGAAACGCAGCTGTGTCGCCTCATAGCCGGGGCTCGAGAACGCCTCGGTGGCGAGGCGCTCGAGATCAAATATGTTGCGATCCACGGTGCTCATGTGCTCGGCCGTCAGGGGTATAGGCTGCGTGAGCACCCAGTCCCGGCGCAGATCGGACATCAACATGCCCCAGGCCGAGAAGACCGCGGAATGAGGGGGCACCACGACCTTGGGGATATTGAGCTCGCGAGCCAGCGTCACCGCGTGCAGCGCGCCGCCGCCCCCGAACGCGAACAGCACGAAGTCACGCGGATCGTAGCCGCGGTTGATCGACACCAGCCTCAGAGCGTTCACCATGTTATTGTTGGCGATGCGGATCACTCCACGCGCGGCCTCCTGAGCCGAGAGCCCCAGCCGCTCGCCGAGCCGTGAGAACGCCGCCCGCACGCCCGCCATGTCCGTATCGAGCGCGCCGCCGCAGAAGGATGTCTGATTGATGCGCCCGGTGAGCAGATTGGCGTCGGTCGTGGTCGGCTCGGTGCCGCCCTTCCCGTAGGCGACCGGTCCCGGTACGGCGCCGGCGCTCTTGGGTCCCACGTGAAGCTTCCCCTGGGCATCGAGCCAGGCGATGCTGCCGCCACCGTTGCCGATCTCGACGATATCGACGACCGGCACCAGAAGCGGATAGCCGCTCGAGAGGCGGGTTCGGTCGATGTGGTAGGTGTTGACCACCTGCACCCTACCGTCATCGACGAGTGAGCACTTCGCGGTTGTGCCACCGATGTCGAGCGCGATGACGTTGCGCTCGCCGATCAGCTGGCCGAGGGCCGCCGCCGCCAGCACGCCGCTCGCCGGACCGGATTCGATGATGGTGATAGGGGTCGCGCGGGCGGCTTCGACCGTGTCGATGCCACCGTTTGATTTCATGATATAGAGCCGTCCGCCGAGACCGCGCTGTTTCAGCTTGGATTGCAGGCCGTCCAGGTAGCGCTGCGTAATCGGCTGAACGTAGGCGCTCAGCGCCGTGGTGTTCGTGCGCTCGTACTCGCGCCACATCCGCGTCACCTGGTGAGAGGCGACCACGGTGACCTCGGGCCAGGCTCGCGCCAGGGCGGTCGTGAGGGCTTGCTCGTGCGCGGGGTTCGCGTAGGCGTTAAGGAGGCACACGCCGACGGCCTCGACGCCCTCGGCCTTAAGCCGGGCCACCAGAGCGGGCAGCTCACCGAGCGCGAGTGGCAGGAGGACATTGCCCAGGTGATCGATGCGCTCGCTGATCTCGAGGCGCAGATGACGCGGCACGAAGGCGGGTGGCTTGTGATAGCGGAGATTGAAGAAGTCGGGCCGGTCGCCGCGGGCGATCTCGAGGATGTCCCGGAAGCCGCGCGTCGTGATGAGTGCGGTCTTGACTCCGCGCCGCTCGGTGATGGCGTTGATGACCACGGTGGTGCCGTGCGCGAAGAACTCATCGACACCGCTGACGTCCACCCCCGCCTTGATCAGCGCATTCAGCACGCCGTCCTCGAAATTAGGCGCTGTGGTGTGGGCCTTCTCCGTCCTGATCGCTCGCAGCTCGCCCGTATCGGCGTCGATTTCATAGCAGACCACGTCGGTGAAGGTCCCACCGACATCGCTTGCCACCCGGAGTTTGCTTCTGCTCATCTTGACCTTGCTCATCTCTAGCCTGCCAGAGCGAACAACACATGGCATTCCTCGAGGGCGACGGTTGCGTGCGCCTCGCCGGCGGGGATGTGGACCAAGTCCCCGGGCCCGACCTCAGTCCGACCGCCCGGGTGTTCGATGAGCGACCGGCCCTTGAGGATGAGGGAGATCTCCTCCCCGGCGTGTCTCGAGAAGCCCTCTCGCGGCTGGCGGTACCCGCGCGGAATGACGACGGTGCCGAACTCGAGGGTGGCCGGATCGCGAAGGGGGAGCTTCAGCAGATAGTCGAGCGAGAAGTCCGGACCGTTGAACTGTGTTTTGATGATTTGCATACCCTTCAATCTCCTTCGGCCACCGAGCGGGTCGGATCGCTCGCCAGTGAATGATGTCCGCGGCTCATTGGCCGAACTTCGCGCTCAACGTCACCATCGCCGTGCGCGGGAGCGCGGGCTCGGTGAAGCCTCCCTCGACGAACTCCTCGTTGTACCGCTTGTTGGTGGCATTGAGGATGCTCGCGGTAAGAGACAGGCGCCGTCCCTTCAGGCCGAATCTCACATTGAGCGTGCTATAGCCCCCCTGGAAGCTCGAGTTGTCGGCATCCCAGGCCTCGCGGGTGCGTCCGGCCAGGTCCCAGCGGGTGAAGAATCTCACCGGGCCGATGTCATCATCGTGCAGCTCAAAGACATGCCGCTCGTAATCGAAGCCGGCGTGCCAGAGCCAGCGGGGTGCTTGGGGCAGCATATTGCCCACGTCGGCGGAATTCAGGGAATATCGGGTGATGTAATTGTGGTTATAGCTCGCGTTCGCGTAGGCCATCAGCCTGCCGAGGGAGTAGCTCGAGAAAACAATGCCCCGGGTCTCGAGATCTCCACCGTACATCTTCGCCTGATCGATGTTGATGAGGATCTGCGCGCCGACCTGTCCGACGAACACGAAGAACGGCTGATTGGAGTCCCGGATGGCGTAGGCGTCGCCATTGACCTGCAGGCGATCGCCAAGCCAGTGGGACTTGAAGCCGAGCTCCGTGGTGCGGGTGACTTCCGCCTTGATACGGTCGCCGACGCCGCTCAGCCCGAGCGCCACGGCGGTCGCCCCGGTCCCGTTCTGATTGAAGCCTCCCGCGCGCATGCCTTCGCCCCAGGTCGCATAGAGGCTCAAATTTCGGACCGGCAACCACTGCAGGGTGACCCGCGGGCTGTTGCGCGCGAAGCGGGCGCGGTTCACGGCGCCGGGGACGCCACCGCCAATTTGCAGCGGCGAGACGTACTGATTTTTCTCGACTTCATCCCAGCGGTCCGCCAGGTCGATTCCGATGTGATGGGGCAGCTGATAGCCGACGCTGCCGAGGACGGACCGTGTGGAATTGTGGTTGTCGTCGGCGAAGAAGGTCTCGGTCGGATTGACGGTGCTGTTCGGCTGCGGGACGTAGTAGATCGGAATGATGCCAAAGCCGAGGTCCTGGCTGGTGGTCGAGGAGAGGAAGCGGTTGACATCGGAATAGTAGAGACCGGCGAGCCAATGCAGCCCAGGTGCGGTGGCTGGTCTTTTGGAGGTCATACGCACCTCTTCGGTCCAGCCATGGATGTTGAAGTACTGGGTCTGGGCGCCATTGACGTTGCCGATGGCGGTGTTGGTCGAGAGGCCGCCCAGATAAGGAAACGCCTTGGCCTCGGTGAGTTCGGTGAGATACGTGTACGAGGTGGTGGACGTGAGGCGGGCAAACGACAGCCCTCGGTAGGTGGCCTTGAAGGATTGCTGATCGAGCTTGTAGTCATCGAGGCCGGGATAATTGTTGTAGAAGGTGTCGCTCACGGTATTGGCGTTGATCCGCGAGAAATCAAACGGAAAGGCGCCCGGGGCGAGCTGTCCGGTTGAGGTGACCAGGGCGGGCTCGTAGTGATAGAAGTTCGCGGTCCCCAGGGTGCGCTGAAAGGAGCTATTCAGATCGAACTGCAGGGTGTCGCTTGCGAGCAGACGCAGCTTCGCCCGCACGCCCCAGCGCTCCTGCGGGTTCTCGCCGTAGCCCGGCAGAGTCACGTTCTTGAAGAAGCCGCTGTTGTTCGAGTACATGCCGGCCAGACGGAACTGCAGAACATTCTTGACGATCGGACCGCCGACACCGAAATCCGCGCCGTACTGGCCGTAGTCTCCCTCGCTGACGTCCGCGTAGCCGGTGTAATAATTGGTCGGTGCGACGGTATTGATGATGATCGCGCCGGCGACGGCGTCCGGGCCGTACAACGCGCCCTCCGGCCCCTTGATCACCTGCAGGCTGGCGAGATCGAACATCGCCTGGTTGAACTGCTCGGGATCGATCTCATTGACCCCGTCGAGCCGGGTGACCACCGGGGAGGTGGTATTGCGGTTCTGGGAGATGCCGCGGATGGAGATGAGGCTCAATCCCGCCTGCTGGGACTGCGTGAAGGCCATGCCGGGGACCAAGTCCATCAATCCCTCGATGTTCGGGCTGTGCAGCTCACTGAGCTCCTTGGCGGTGAACGCGGTGTCGACCGCCGCGAGCTGGAAATTCGACTCGGCGAATCCGTGCGCCGTCACGATGACCTCTGAGAGCTGGGGGGCGGGTTGGGCGTGTGCGCTCGATGCGCTCGCAAGAGGGGCCGCCGTCAGCAGCAGCAGGGACGCCAGAAGCATTCCACCGCGCCGGGCGAGCGGACGGCCGCCGCCGTGAAGACCGATGGAGACGGCTTGGGCAACGGATGTGGCAGCTTCCGGAAAGAGCCCGGCTTCGCGGGCCAGTGGGAAGGGACAGAGGCTGGATGTGGCGTTGCGCATAGACTCGCTTATCTGTGTTTTCGGAACGGCGCGGAGGCGCGGATGGCCGAGATGGTGGAATCCCAGCGCTCTCTTTTAGGGCGAGCGGCCTTTGGTGTCGATGCCCGTGGCGGGTGGCTGGGTGGCGATGGCGGGTAGGCCATCGAGGGGGCTACCCGGTCGAGGGTCACTTCGAGCGCCGGCGGTCTCGCGCAGGTACCGCCGTACCGTATTACGCGAAAGCCCCGTCTCTCGGGCGATCTGCCGGATCGACCGCCCTTGCTTGTTCAGAACCTGAATCTCCACTGCTTGCTCCTGGGTCAGCATATTGGCGGCTCAAAAAGCCGCCATACTCGCCCAGGTGGGTCACTTTTACTTCGGCGAGGTGGGTCAGTATTACTTCGGCGCTAACATCCAGGGGCTGCTCGAGCGACGTAATGCGAATGTCGCAGCGGTGGCAATGGCGAACAAGACCGCGCGCATCGTCTGGGCGCTGTTGGCGAAAGCACGTCAATACGATCGCAGCACGTGTCCAGGTCCGTAACGGCGTAATGCCTCACGAGAGCGTACTTGGCGAGAACATATCGGTATAGGCAAGTTCAATCCCAGATTGCTCAGCCGATCAATCGAGTGATGGCAAAACAGGTCAGACCGCAGCCGGCAAAGCCCACTGTTACCGAAGCACTCCGAGTGCGCGTAAGCGATCGAGGTGCCGGCTGGCGAAACCCATCAGGGACAGTGAGCATTGCTCACACCAGAAGTCCGGATGTACGGGTGCGATCTTTACCTGTCCTCCAGAACAAGATGACCGCTTGGCAAAGTGGGGGCGTCCATGTACGTATCTGCGCACCTTGCTGATCCATGGGGCCCGCTCGGTGCTTTATGCTGCGCAACGGCGCAAGGTGTCCACGAGCAGCTGGATAGGCGGTTTGCTCGTGCAGCGCAACGCGAATATCGCGGCGGTAGCGATGGCGAACAAGAAGGAGTGACGCAGCAGACGCAAAGAGAGGAAATGTTCAGGGTGCGAGAATGTGATCGACCAGCAGCTGCAACCGCCGCTCGCCCTGGTATTCGTTCACGTCCAGGCGGTACACCAGCCGCCGCTCACCGAGCGGCAGCGGCGCATCGGAGTGCGGATCGAGGCTGTTGAAGGCGATCGCATCGAAGGCACGGTTGCGCTCCCCGTGCACCCACATCTTCAGGTGCCGCTGCCCGACCACCCGGGCC
>Ga0315298_1004356_pt1 | contig 21229 bp, 21 predicted proteins | sample WHS_1_MG_FD_203077 | JGI IMG/M metagenome (GOLD analysis project Ga0315298, IMG submission 203077) | Extremophilic microbial mat communities from Washburn Hot Springs, YNP, Wyoming, USA - WHS_1_MG | ecosystem: Environmental > Aquatic > Thermal springs > Hot (42-90C) | place: USA: Wyoming...
CGTAAGGTACCATATGAGCCTAGGAAAGGCTCCATGCGGATTCGGAGGCCTAGAGCCCTATGGCATGCTATCCATCGTTAAGGAGGTGATGGGAAAGGCTTAAGGTTACAGCTCCTTCCTAGGAATGCAAAAGCTGATTATAGTCCATAATTACCCAGCATCTTCACGATTAAGTTAAGTCCGAGAATCGATATCGTTTACTAGCCTCATATTCTACGGTAGAGCATATGCGATGAACATCCGTATTAATTTCTAAGGTTGGAGGATGTCAGAGGATACATAAGGAAAGGTAATAAACGACACAAATATTCGGACTTAACTTAACATCCTCTCCCTGACTTTCTGCCCCATCTCAACCCTATAAGTGAGGCTCGAAGTCTTGGCAGAAGGCCATGCCCCAATCTAATTCATAACATGAGTTGTACTAGCAACAAATGACCAAAATTCCAAAAAGATCTTAATAGGGCATCCTCTGGAGGCGTGCTAGAAGCTCCATTAGGCATATTTGCTTATTTCACTAATTGTTTAAGCTTCTCCACAAGCCTCTTCATATCCTCGACACCATCAACCACCTGACTTTCAGCGAACCAGTTCTCATAAAAGTTTTGATGTAGTGAAGTCGTGCTCCTCCAAAGCCTACCAATCTCCCTATCCTTGAGCTCCTCCGAAACCACCGCTACAAACTCATGCAGCTCCCTGTGACTCCCGATATCCCTACCCCTTCTTGCAGCTAAAGCCTTGACAGCCTGAGATGCGGTTTCCCATGCCTTCTCAGATGCCTGGGTATAGTCCTTCTTCCTTAGAAATTCCTCAACCTCATCCATGTACCTCTCAGATAGCCTCGGATGGAATTCAACCATCTCATCAGAGTCAAGAGGCTCATCAAGTGCCTTCGATAAAGCCTCGATTACTATTTCTTCTTCTAAACCCCCCTCTTAGACTCCTCCCTCAGCTTCCTCTCCAGTCTCTTAGGCATAACTATGGAGACCACAATCTCACTTCGCTTTTCATCCTTGCCTTAAACCTTATGCACCGTTCTAGAGCTATATGCTATGAAGCATGGCTCTCTTAATCATAAAGTTGTTGGCGTCCATGATGCTCATGGACTTTTTCTCCATCACCAACAAACTCCTGATTAAGAGCCGTATCGCTTCTTATGGTTCATTATGCAGCGTCTGGCACTCAAATCCTCGAGTACGGAACGGATAGGAAGGTGTCAAGGTCTTCAAGGAGCGAAAGTAGGAGTCTTTTTCAGAGAATGGGCGTCTTGCATAAAAGATAAACGGCCCTAATGTAGACGAATTTAACAACCATGGGGATGGATGAGCCTTGAAACATCCTTCGGCTACATTGGTTCCTCCAGCCAAGCGTAGGATCGAGTTCGACCCTACCCTGTGCAGCTGGTGTGGTTGTTGCGAGCTCATATGCTCCCTAGTTCACGAGGACGAATGCCGTCCTTCCTTGGCTAGGATCCATATAATCATAGATCAGTTTGAGGCGAAGGTTTCGGCCAGCTTCTGTCAACAATGCGATGAAGCGCCATGCATATCAGCATGTCCTGTCGAGGCAATCTTTGTTGATGAAAGAACGGGAGCTAGGGTCATCGATGAAGGGCTATGCGTGGGATGCGGAGCCTGTGCAAAGGCATGCCCCTTCAACAGGGAAGGAGAGGCCATAACTTTCAACCCTAAGAAGAATGTTTACATAAAATGCGACCTATGTTCTGGGCTAAGCGGTCCCCGTTGTGTAGCTGTATGCCCCCAAGGAGCCCTCAAGTACGTGGAGGTTAAAACTCTTTAAGGTTTGACTCTAGCCTTTTGTCTTCCTAGCCTTTCCAAAGGGGATTGGGTGAGCAAAGGTTGAAAAAGCGAGGTCAATGGAGCTTGGATGAAACGGATAGATAGGATAAAACGGAGAAAATAGGGAAGAGGAAGTATGGAATAGCATAGATCATAGATTAAGTATGCCTTGGGGCTTCATCCTCGAGGGTATGCGGATTCTGAATTCAGACCCCATCAGCCCACTTTTTCCCTTTTTTAGCTTAAATTTATTAACGCCTTTATAAGCAGTTAATAAAAGTCGTCACGATTTTTATCATCAGGTGGTATGGGTTTGCCAAAGCCCATTATTCAAGTGGAGAATGTTGTGGCGAGTATAGTCCTTAACCAGACGATAGATCTTCTAAGCGTAGTAAAGGCCCTTCCTGACACGGTCGAGTATAAGCCCGAACAGTTTCCAGGGCTCGTGTTTCGCCTGAAAAACCCAAAGACGGCAACTTTAATCTTCAACTCTGGAAAAATGGTTTGCACGGGGGCGAAGTCCGAGGCCCTCGCTAGGAAGGCCGTGAAAAAGGTGATAAGTCAACTCGAATCAAGTGGCATCATCATTCTCGCAAAACCAGAGGTCAAGATACAGAACATCGTAGCCTCTGCAAGCCTTGGTGGAAAGATAGACCTAGAAAAGGCAACCCTTACCTTGGGAAGGACTATGTACGAGCCAGAGCAATTCCCAGGGCTCATCTATCGGATGGACGATCCAAAGGTCGTCATTCTTCTCTTTACTAGTGGAAAGCTTGTGTGTACGGGAGCCAAGAAGGAGGAGGACGTTCATAGGGCAGTTGAAAAGCTCCAGAGGAGGCTTGAGGAAGAGGGGCTCATCTATTATGAAGAGACAGGGGGGTCTGAGGGCTTAAAGAAATCCTAGCTTCTAGAATTCCTATCAAAAATGCCGATAGTTAAGATAGCGTGAAAGAGCAAACAAAAAGATGGTTCTAGCCGTTTACAGAGCTTCACGTATTGGGAAACCGTAAAAAAGGAAGAAAAAGAGGGAGCTGGATAATTAACTTAAACTCCTGAAGGTTAAATTTTTATCTCATCGGTTGAAGCGTTTTGATGCCTTTCTTCTTTCTGAAAGGATCTTGTGGGTCTTTCCTTTTTTCCTTACTTCATGCATTACTTCATTTCTTAAGCCTTCTATCCACAACTTCATCAGCGTCTGGACCAGTTCCTATAATCGTCACTGGAACCCCAAGCCTTTCCTCCACTTCCCTTATGAACTCCCTGCCTCTTTGGGAAAGCTCCTCGAATCTCCGGACACCCCGACACTCAGGAAAGAGGACATCGAGCTTCGTTATCGCCAACTGAGTTGGACTATTAAGCATGACGGCCCTCTCGGCTAGGCGGAAGTTAAACGGAGCTGCACGCCTTTCCCTCCCCGTCACAGTCGCCTTCTCAAGCCAACCTCTGCTTATCGCCTCTTCCCTGCTAAGCTCCCCCTCTAGGGGACCAGCCCCTACCCTAGTAGTGAAAGCTTTGAAGACAAGGAGGACCTCATCAACCTTCTTCGGTCCAACACCGCATTCGCTTGCTATGGCAGAGGCCGTTGTATCCCTCGAGGTGACATAGGGGTACGTTCCATGGATGAGGGAGAGGAAGGTTCCTTGGGTTCCTTCTAGGGCAACCTTCTCACCCCTAGCTAAAGCTTTATTCACCTCTTGGGCTACATCCGCTAGGTATGGAGCCAGCTCCGGCACATCCCTAGCTAGCTTTGCGGTACGCTTAACCCTATCTTCCTGTGCTGGACCGACGCCTTGGCCCGTAGTCCCTATCCTTCCTCCTGTAGCCCGGTCCCTCTCGATATGGGCAGGCTCTATGATGGAAGCCTGGGAATCAATCCATGCCCTTCCGGCCGTTCCCGTGAGACGGAGCTCTTCTAGGAAAATTGCCGGATTGACATTAGCTCCTGGGGCGATGTAAAGACGGCAATTTTCGTAGACGAAGGCACTTGGAATCATTCTGAGCCCGTAGGTTTTCCCCCTGAAGACGATCGTATGGCCTGCATTCACAGAGCCAGTCCTTACAGTTACATCCAGTCGATCCTTTAATGCCAAGTAGGATACGACCTTTCCCTTTCCTTCGTCTCCAAAGAACCCTCCGACGACAACTATGCATGGCATAGGCATGCAAGATGAAAACAGATTTGACTTACTAATAACGGTTGCTGTTTAGCCTTTTCCCTAAACCAAGAACCCGGCCTTCGCTTTACTTGGAAGGTCGTTCCTCGAGCCCCCGACGCCTGATCTCCCGGATCTTTCCAAGGACATCGAGCCAAGTCGATAGGAGGGAGCCAAGCTGACCAAGCTCCTCCACATCCGTTTCCCTCTTCAGCACATCATTCAGCTCCCGGATCTTCCTGACCACCGTTTCCTCCACATCTTCTAGGATTATAGGTGTCCTAGCCGCAACCATTTCCTCATCCGATTTGACTAGGATCACCCTGGCTCCACACTTAGGGCATAGGGTCTCGCCTCTAAACCTGAAGAGGGGGACATGGCAATTGGGGCATTCCTCTGAGAGCATTGTTGCCCCTCTCTTCAGATAATCGGCCATCTTTTTGGTCACTTCATCGCTCATGGCCAGCATTCCCACCCGGCGGGTCGATATGCAAGATCATGAACCATGAAAAATTTACCAGCGAAACTATATATGCTTCACTACTTAAATAGTCGAATCAGAACCCATAAGGGCAAGAAAGGGGTTAAGCCCAAACCATAAAGCCCTCCATTGGCTGGAGGTGGAACCTTGTCCTCTAAAAAGAAGCGTCTGGCGGAGTATGAGGAAAAGATCAAGCAGGCCATTGAAATTCTTCAAATCGTAGCGGCAGACAATACGACGCCAAGGAACATCAGAAGGGCTGCCAAGGAATGCATCGATAGACTCCAATCCGATAAGCTGAGCATAGCGGCCAGGTCGGCTAACGCCATGGAAATTCTTGAAGAGATTAGCCAAGACCCAAACATGCCCGTCTACACGAGGACGAGGCTTTGGCAAGCCATCAGCTTCTTAGAGGGGATAAAGGATTAGTAGCCAATAAGCAAGGGGATTAAGGAGGTCAAGGAAGCCAGCGTATAGCTGGTAGGCAGATAGCTGATGTCTTTCCAAAACCTAAGGCTTTGCGCTTCCGATTCGCAGGCACCCTTTACGACCTTCCGTTTTTATCGAGTTCTAGGCTTTGTTAGACCAGCCTATGGCATGAAGTATCACCATGGCTAGCTCAATTCTTCACCCGCTTAAAGAAAAGGAAAGAAAGGAAAAGAAAGGGGCAGACTTTGCTTTCTTCGCCCCCATCAAGAAGCTGATTTTTGAGCCTCTTTCCAAAAATGAGAGAATCTGGCAAGAAAGCATCATAAGCTAAACCCACACTCCAGAACTTACTTATATTTAGCCCGTTTATCCAATTCCTTATGGAAGGATGCTTTCTGCACCAATCTGGTAAGACATGGTCCGTAGGTTTTTTATTTCGTTCCCTTCTCACTTTCTTAAGCCTTACCCAAGCTTCGGAGAAAGCTTCGAATCCTAGGACCCTCAAAGGCCTCAGGATTTACGAGGTAAAGCGGCCTTTCCCCTCTCAAAACCCTTACAACATCCTCAGCTACCGTTACGGCCATTTTCCTGAGAGTTTCCTTTGTATGGGCCGCCATATGGGGAGTCACGATGACATTCTCCATCTTTATGAGAGGGTTTTCAGGCTCTGGGGGCTCCTTTTCCAAGACATCTAGGGCGGCACCAGCCAAATGCCCGCTTGAAAGGGCTTCTAGAAGGGCCTCTTCGTCCACGATCCCTCCCCTGGATGTATTGATGAGGAAGGCCCCCCTCTTCATGAGGCTCAGCTCCCGCCTTCCTACGAGTCCCCTCGTTTCTTCTGTGAGGGGAACATGGATGCTCACGAAGTCCGAGGAACGGAGCAGTGTATCCAAATCTACAAGCTCGGCTCCAAGGGCTATGGCCCTCTCTTTGGGAGCGTAGGGATCGTAAGCCAGAATTCGCATCCCGAAGCCCCCTGCCCTCTTGGCGACGGCTCCTCCTATCCTGCCAAGCCCTATGATACCCAGCGTCTTACCAGCCACATCCGTGCCTATCAGCTCATATCTTAGCCCCCAGCTAGCCCCATGCTTAAGGGCCCTGTCCGCTTCAGCAATCCGCTTGGCAAGGGCAATCATCAAACCCATGGTATGGTCCGCCACAGCGTCCGTGTTGGCAAAAGGTGTATAAACCACGGGAATGCCGCGCTCCGTAGCAGCCTTTATGTCAATATTATCGAAGCCTACGCCATGCTTTCCTATGAGCTTAAGCCTTGGGGAGGCATCCATGATGGTTGCCGTTATGGAACCGAAGGCCCTTACGATTATGGCATCGGCATCCCGGGCCTCCTGGGCTAGAATCTCCTGGGTCGTCCCTGAGGACCATCGAATCTCTGCAACCTCCTCTAGGATCTGAACCCCCGCTTCATCGATTTTCTCGATGAGGAGGACTTGGAAGGGCTTCCCCATAGGCTATCTCCAAGGGATGGGTATGAAGCGGCATTTAACCTTTGTTTTTTCTTTTCCCTTAAACTGCTTAGCCTCCAAAAGGATTTGTAATCCATGAAAGGATAAATTAGTCGAAGGTGAAGAGGCCTTAAGGCGTTTCCCATGGATGATGAGGAGCTGGAGGCCTACCTCAAAGCTGGAAGGGTTGCGGCTAAGATCCTCAAGGATGCTGAAAGGGTCGTCAAGGAAGGGACTCGTCTCATCGATATTTGCGAAATCCTTGAAGGGCAAATCCTAGAAGCCGGCTGCAAACCAGCTTTTCCATGCAATATATGCATTAATGAGATTGCGGCTCACTATACACCGGCTCCCTTGGAGGATGCCATCGTTCCTCCCAACTCTCTGGTCAAGGTAGATATAGGGGTCCATGTGAACGGCTTCATCGCCGACACAGCCAGGACCATCGTTCTGAACGATGGACTGAGAAGCCTAGTCTCCGCCGCAGAGGATGCCCTTAGGGAGGCTGTGAAAATAGTAGGTCCGGGCGTTCCCGTGAGTGATGTAGGCTCAGCCGTGGAGAAGGTCCTCAAAAACTGGGGCTTCAAGCCCGTCTGGAACCTCGTGGGGCATCAGATTGCCCGCTATTCCCTTCATATGGGAACCTCCGTTCCGAACGTTGGCGGCTCCGATGGGGGCAGGTTTGAGGTCGATGGAGTTTACGCCATAGAGCCCTTCGTAACCCTTCGGGAGGCTGCTGGTGAGGTTTCATCCCTACAGGAAGCGCGCATTTATCGATGCCTTCGCTACAGAAAGGAGAGAGGAGTGAGAGCGGGAGCGAGGAGGGGAGGCGATGGAATCGAGGCCTTGGTCTCTAAGATATGGGAAAACTATCGCACCCTTCCCTTCGCCGAAAGATGGCTTCTAGGAATTTTGGAGGTTCCCAAGGATAGGCTTTGGAGCCTTTGGGAGACAGTAAAGGCTTCAGGCTTTGTTAAAGGCTATCCAATCCTCATAGAGAGGACTCGCAGAACCGTTGCCCAGGCTGAGCACACGGTCCTTGTTACCCAGAAGGGCTGCCAGGTCCTTACGGAGCTTTAGGCTTCTGCTCAGATTCGGCGTATATGCTCGTGATGAGCATGCTTTGGTAGCATTTGGGACAGCCTTCAGCCCTTTTCAGAACATAGTCCCCTTTTTGGAAGGGCCTTATGTTCTTGAAGCCGCACTGGAGGCATTCGACCATCGTAAAGACCGATGGGACTCGCTTGGCGGTTATTAGCCTCACATTTTTCAAATGCATCAGGAAGTAGCTACTTAAGATAAGCCCCATAAGGCTGAAAATGAGATAAGAGAAGCTTATGGTAAGGTCTCCTTGGGAGTAGGAAACCATGGATCTGTAGATAAGGAAGATGGAAAAAAATAAAAGAATCAGGGCAAGGGCTATGAAGGTCATTAAGGAGCCAAGGCCTACGGTTCTTCCCCTTTCCTCCAAGGATTTCCCCCCTTTAATTTCTTCTTTTCTTATCTTCTCTTATCTTACTCTTATCTTATCTTATTTCCTCTCCTTTCGGTCCCCTTCCCCTTACTGCCCAATTCCTATAGTGTTGCCGACGCCTACGAGGACTACGGATTCCCCCTCCCTCGTCCTCTCCCTTATGAGGCGCCTCACCCGATTGACTGCTTCCTCAACCCCAGCGTAGATCTCCCGCTTCATGGGAGCTATGACATCCTGGAGAGACTCCTTTATTATGATCGCATAGACAGGAACCCCGAACTTCGTGGCAGTTTCCTCGATCTTGAACCTGTCGACCCCTATGCCCCCTATGGCAGCCCCAATTCCCTCCGATACGCCGCCCGTTTCCTCACCCTCGAGCTTCATGCCAGCATCGACCATGATGACGAGGGAGATCCTTCCCATATTCTCCTCAAGGACCCTCGTGAGGGCCTCCCCTATTTTTCCCACATTCGCTCCAGGTCCTTCCGCCTTCAAGACGATAAGCCTCCTTCCCTCGAAGGAAACCTCCGAGGCTAAAGTATCTTTGGCTATCAACCTCTTCTCAGCGCCATACATGAACTTGGCAGCTAGGAGGCTTCCTGCACCATCGCCGATGGGCTGGCCAAGCTGGAAGGCCTGCATGCCTGAGGCATAGGCCTCCGCCTCCTGTATGATCTGGGGAAGCTGGGCCTCAAGCTGATAGATGATAAAAATACTCATCGTCTTCTTACCGAAGATGTAGAAATGCCTTACGATGCGGTATATCGTGTTGAGGGCTAGGCCAACCTCTGCTAGGTTCTCGAGGTTGACGACCTGAGCCCTATCAGCCTTCGGAGCCAGGGCACCGACTTCAGCCCTGAGCCTTTCATCATGAAGATTCATGAAGTGCTCGATCTTGGCTACGATTCCATAGGGATCTAGGTTCGTAGGCTGGATCCAGAAGTATTCGAGGAGCCTGTCGACCTCTGGAGTGGGATCTCTGCCAGAGTCCCCGAAGGACCTGATGGTATCGATGAGGGCTCTTCGGGCATTGTCCCTGAGAACCTTTAGGCGTCTTAGGGAGGCGTCAATGTTCCTGAGCATGATAAAAGCCTGAATCCTCTGGCCGTAGAGCATCGTTATGGCGAACATGAGGATGAAGACGAATTGAAGAATGGATCCGAGGATGTCCCCCTGTTGGTTCGAGGAGCCTATCTGGCCGAAGAGAGCCTCTAAGATTCCTGAAAAAGTTGGAGGCATGGACTGCACCATTTTCTCCTAAACCATATTATTGAGTGGTATAAAGATTTAAGTTAAGCAATGTGAAGGAATGTGCCTTGCGGCTCTTGGGCCGCTAGCATTCCTAACCTCTCGTAGGCTCTCGCACTACAGAGGTTGGGAACGTGGTGTGGTTTGACGGCCGCGTTCGGGATGAGAGCGGGTCGGACCCACACCCTATGGCCAGCGGCCCAATAAAGCGCTACTTCAAGGTTCCTTTAAAACGTTTCTAAGAATGCCTTAGGGGTTCTTCGTCTTAAAATCTTCCTCTGCTTACCATGGAATTCTTAAAAGACGAATTACAAAAACATAATCTAATCCTATAAGAGCCGCCTTTCCCGAGATGAAGTAAAGAGCGATAAAAATTTAGGAACACGAATAGGATATAAAAAAGAACGAGAAAAGGGTTTGATTGAATGTTCACATATCAGGAACTTAGGAAAGGTGTTGCGAATATAGGGAGAACCTACATGTTCTCGGAGGTTCCCTTATAGCCCTGAAGGCCCTTGAAGCCATTGGTCAAAATAAACGGTCTCGAGAATTTGAGGAAGGGAAGATGTATTCGAGGCTTAAGGTGTGGAAAAGGGGGACTACGCGCATTGACTGGAGGGTGATAGGAAGGTTATTGGATGGCCGCCTTGAGCTGATGCCGCCCACATCTGAGGAATACTCGGATGCGTGGGTCAACAAAGACCTGAATGGGAGCGACGGATGTGGAAGTTATGGGCCAGCAATAGATGGACGACTAATATTACAAAAGACCTGTCTCCGAAGAAGGAGGCCCTCCAATAAGAGATGGATATGATTATGGGAAGCATCAACCCCTGGTAGGAGGTACTTTCTGAGAGGGCGGGGCTGAAGGCTTCTTGAGCGAATTTGTTGGATCTTGGTTGAAGAGGATTGTTCTGGCTATTGCGAAATTTGTTTTTTACTTTTATAGTTGGTTATGGACGCTTAGGTCTCGAAGGGCTGGTTCGATGAGGGATGTCCTTAACCTTTTCTATTTTGACTTTCTTGGATTGAATGAAGGCGATGTTGAGGTTGTTAGACTTTGTGATAGGGAACTTGTTACGCGCTGTAGGAATCCATGTCCAATTTTGAAGCTTTCACTTATATTGAAAATTGATACGAGGATTTCTTGCAAAATAGTTTCACAGCCTGTTTGTGAGTATGTACTGCACAAGCTTAACGAGCGTTTGGCTTTCGAGAGAAACTATAACCACATAAGGCCATACTCGGAAAGCTGTGAAGAACGCATATACTTTAAAGACTAAGGGCTACCTTCTACATTAAGGATTAACTTAACCAGCATTTCCCCTCATGATTAAGAACGAATTCTTCTTTGAACACTCACTTATGATCCGAACCAACAACATTCTTATTTAAGAGCGAATCAAAATTTACATGGATACAAATGCATTATTGCATTCCGTCTTAGATCAACCCTAGGAGTTTCTAGGTATAGTGTTAGAGCTGTAGGACCTGTATAGGTGAGAGAATGGCAAAGCGCCTTGAAATTATAGGCTTGAGACTCCCTCTGTTCGAGAGAGGTACTGATTTAGCCAAGTCTATAGTTGACGCGGCCCTATCGGAAGGCATAGACATCCTTAACGGAGATGTTGTAGTTGTGACGGATAAGGTCGTGTCTAAATGTTTTGGAAGGATTGTTAAAGCAGAGGAAGTCAAACCCTCTAATAAAGCCCTTAAATTATCTGAGAAGACTGGTTTAGAGCCTAAGTTCGTCGAGTTGGTCATTAAGAACTGCGATAAGGTAATTGCCGTCGTACCGTTTAAGAGACTTGTCGAGAGGGGTTTCGTGAACCTGCGATCTCTAAGTGCTGATGAAGACGCAGCGAAGAAGCTAATTGACGAATACCCAGATTTCTTCATAACGGTTAGAGAGGACATGCTATGGAGTGATAGTGGTATAGATTCCTCGAATCTCCCGCCAAACACATTCGCGTTACCTGTGGAAAATCACGATGAGTTCGCCAAAGCGATTAGGAATAGGATAGCTGAGCTGACTGGTAGGAGGGTGGCCGTCGTGATCTGTGATACGGAGATTTTCCTCGAAGGATCCATGGACTTCGCCAGGGGATCCTACGGAATAGACCCCGTGGACAGGCGCTTCGCTTGCTTGGATCTCTATGGGAAGCCAAAGTACGGTGGAGTAGATGCAATCGCTCACGAAATATGCGCGGCAGCAGCGCTTTTGTTTAAACAAGCCAGAGAAGGGGTTCCCGTAGCGATCGTGAGAGGCCTTGAGTACAGGGAATGCGAGTGCGGGCTAAGGGATTCCATGCCAAAGATAAGCCTTTTACCTGTGCTCAAAGAGATCGTGAGAGAAACAAGGAAAGTCCTAGGACTAAGAAAAAGCCTAAAGCTCATTCGCTTAAGAATTTAACTTTCCTACTCTAGTTGCTTCATTGAAGAGAAAAGAGAAGAGTTTAGCTTAGCTTAGATCGTCATGCGAAGGATAAGAGAGATCATTTCCGAGGCATGAAGATTATTGGGCATCTTCAAGCCTTGAGCCTGTCTTTTTAAAACTTGGATAGAAAGCCTAGAAAAAGCTGGCTAAGCTACCGCCTTCCTATCGTGGGCTTCTCATCGCTCTTCTTTTCTTCCTTTTCTTTTCATTTCATTTTTCTTTTCCCATCCCTTCCTTTCCTCCGTTTTTGAGGAGCATAGCCTTGTAGGCTTTTGAACAAACGCTACTTTAAATAATCGTAGGGATTTTTTTAAAGTAGGGTCTGAAGCTTGGCTCTGAAGGAAGCCATGCTTTACGAAAGGCTTGAAGGCCTTAAGGTTAGGTGTAACCTCTGTGCTAGGAGATGTCTCATCCCGGATGGAAAGCTAGGCTTCTGCCGTGTCAGGGAGAACAGGGGAGGCATTCTCTACAGCCTCGTCTATCCGAAGGTTTGCTCCTATGCCGTCGATCCCATCACCAAGAAGCCCCTCGCCCACTTCCATCCCAGCACCTCGGTCTTCAGCCTAGCCACCGTAGGCTGCAACTTCAACTGTCTTTTCTGCGACAACTGGGTCATAAGCCACTCGAAGGACATAAGGGGCGATGAGATTCCCCCCGAGAACATCGTAAGGCTTGCAAAGGACTATGGATGCGAGGGCATAAGCTATACTTATACGGAGCCCACCATCTTCTTCGAGCTTGCCTATGAAACCTCGAAGCTCGCCCGCAAAGAAGGCCTCTTCAATACCTTCGTGACAAACGGCTATATGACCACGGAAGCCATCAGGACTATCGCCCCCTACCTAGACGCCGCAACGGTGGATTTCAAGGGATCGGGGGAGCCCGAATTCTACAGGAGGCTCATGTCCGTCCCATCCGTCGAGCCCATATTCGAGGGGCTCCTAGAGATGAAGCGATGTGGCATCCACCTAGAAATCACGAACCTCCTTGTGACGAAGTATGGGGATTCCCTGGAAGGTGTTAGGAGGCTGGCCCGATGGATCAGGGAAAACCTAGGACCAGAAGTCCCCTTCCATATCCTGAGGTTTCATCCGGACTTTAGACTTATGGATGTGCCCTCGACCCCTATAGAAACCCTAGAGAAGGCCTGTGAAGCCTCGAGGGAGGAGGGGCTCCATTATGTCTACATAGGAAACGTCCCAGGGCATAGGTACGAGAATACCTACTGTCCGGCTTGCGGAGAACTCGTCGTTGGGCGGTTCGGCTTCGACATCACGAGATGGAGGTTGAAGGAAGGAAACCTATGCCCCAAATGTGGCGCCAAAATAGCGATCATAGGGAGATAGCCATCTGGAATAAGGACGGAAACCCATATCCATCATCAAAGGCCGTCTTAAGGAAGGATCAGTTTAAAACGAAAAATTGGAATTTAATAGGCATCCAATAATCAACTGAACTGAAATATCACCTTTTTAAGACCTATAGGGATTCTGAAGGCTATGGGCTCCCCCCGCTTCGGTCCTGCCGGTATACCGGAACGTTTCCGAGGCCCTCTTCCAGAGTTTCCAGCCTTCCTAAGAGCCGAGGGGCTGGATGCCTTCGAGTACCAAGGAACCCGCTGGGGGCCTAAGCCCCAAATCCGCCATGAGGAAGCCGTAGCCTTAGGAAGGAGGGCTTCCGAGAAGGACGTTCTCCTAACGATCCATGCTTCGTACTTTATAAACCTGTCCGGTGAGACCCCTATAGTTATGGCTAGCAAGAGAAGGCTTCTGGCCGCCGTCGAGGCAGCTTCATGGATGGGGGCAAAGGCTGTAGTTTTCCATCTAGGCTACTACGGAAGGAGGAGCCCTAAGGAGGCCCTAGGGCTTTGCCGCAAGTCCCTTCGTGAGGTCTTGGAGGAGATGGAAGCCAGGGGCATTAGGGCTGTTTGCCTAAGGCCGGAAACCGCTGGCAAGACTTTTCAGCTTGGTAGCCTTGATGAAATCCTTCTTCTCAGCCAGAGCCTGGATTCCGTAAAGCCGACGATTGACTGGAGCCATATCCATGCAAGGGCAAGGGGAAGCCTCAGGACGAAGGAAGATTATGTAAGGGTTCTCGAGGTCATAGAGAAATCCTTAGGATCGGAGGCTCTCAAGGACCTTCACTTCCACTTCACGAAGGTTGAGTTCGGAAGGACTGGGGAGAGGAGCCACAGGTCCCTCGAAGACCCTCGCTCCGGGCCGGAGTTCGGGCCCTTGGCTGCGGTAGTCTTCGAGATGGGGTTAGAACCAGTTTTCATATGTGAGTCCCCCCTCCTTGACCTCGATGCCAAAAGGATGAGAAAGATGTATGAGGATGCAGGGGCTCCAGAAGCTTCAGGTATAAAATAAATAATATAAATAACTGGCCTCTATGTTATCTGCATAACAGAAATTAAATTGAAAGAGAACAGAAAGGAAAGGAAAGGGAAAGGAAGGAGCCTCGGTAGCTCAGCCGGTAGAGCGACAGTCTTGTAAGCTGTTGGTCGAGGGTTCGAATCCCTCCCGAGGCTTCTCTCATTCCTTGAATTCTAATCATTTATTTTTCCACTTAGGATGTTATACTCATTTCTTTAGCACTTTTCTTCCTTATCCTATAATTTCATTAAGGAATATCGCTCTTAATCAGGGAGTTTGTTGGCATGGAAAAATCCTCCGAAAGCCTGACGTATACCAACAATTCTCGAAGAAGAGCGTTTTCATTTTGAATAAAACGAGGGCAATTAATCGCCATCATGGCGAAACCAAGGTTAGAGCATCTTTGCCATCGAGGGTCAAGGCCCTCAGCTCCTCAACCCTCTGGTTTCGGCAGAGTTCAAAGGCTTCGGGTATTCGATTCAAAAGGTCGGAAGCCAGCAAATGGTAGCCTTTATCCTTAGCCACAAGATCCCCCGCCGTACCGTTTATAAAGGCGGCTGCTACGGCACTTCGATAGGCATCAAAGCCCTGAGCCAGAAGGGCTCCCAAAAGGCCCGTAAGGACGTCCCCCGTGCCGCCAACAGTCATTCCAGGGTTTCCAGTAAGGTTCAGCTTCGTTCTTCTTCCATCGGTTATGATGTCTATTGCACCTTTTAGGAGGATGACGGCATTTAGGGAGGATGCTGTCTTTGAAACATGATCGATTCTTTCTTCGAGACCCTCGGGAAGCCCCTCGCCTGTAAGGATTCTGTATTCTCCTTCATGGGGCGTGAGGACTAGCGGGAAGGAAGTTCTGTGCTTGAAGCTAGCATAGGCCTTCAGGGCATCGGCATCAAGGACGGTCGGCAGCCTGAAGGCTTCGATCCATCGAAAGATTGTCTCCACGGCCTTCCTCGTCTCTTCATGCAGTCCCAAGCCCGGACCGAAGGCCAAAGCTGTCGTTTTTTCTAGGAAGGGCTTCAGGGCCTCTGCACCCTCTACCGTAAGGTGGTCTCCAGGGAGCTTTATGGATATGATGTCCGGTGAGAAACCAGAGACCGTAAGGGCGGCTTCCCTTGGAGCCGCCACAAAGGCAAGGTCGCATCCAGCCCTTAGGGCGGCTAGGGCTACGAGACCGGGGGCTCCGGAGTAGGTTTCGCTTCCTCCAATGACGAGGAGCCTCCCAAAATCTCCCTTATGAGCCCTCGGAGGCCTCGTCTTCATAGCCAGAAGAACATCCCCGGGACCGCTGTACAGGGAAGCCTCGGGAGGTATTCCCACATTGGCTACGATGAGCTCCCCTACATATTCGGAAGCCTTAAGAAGCCCTGGCTTTGCCCTATGGAAAGTTATGGTTAAGTCGGCCTTTACGGCTTCTCCAAGGACTTCTCCCGTATCCGCATGGATTCCCGTAGGGATGTCGACGGCTATCTTGAAGGCCTTCGAATCGTTGATAAGCTTCACGGCATCTAGGATCGGATGCCTAAGGGGCTTTGTAGCTCCAATTCCTAGGAGGGCATCTATGATAATGTCACCATGGATCGCAGGCAGGGCCTTCGAGTCCTGGGCTATGAGGCTTCTGATGGACTTTCGCATGAGCCTTAGGGTTCTCCAGTTAAGCCTTACGGCCTCCCTTTTCATATCCTCCGGATTCCCTACGAGAATCGATTCAACCCTAAAGCCCAGTTGGGCGAGATGCCTGGCGGCAACGAAGCCATCACCGCCGTTGCCCCCTGGCCCAGAAAAGATTACGACCCTCCTATCCATAGGAGAAAAGCGGGAAGCCACCTGCCAGGCCACATGGGCTCCAGCATTCTCCATAAGCTGGAGTTCAGAAAGGCCTAGATATCTGGCGTTGAGTTCTTCTGCTACCATCTCTGAGGCTGTTAAGGTTTCCATCAAGAAAGGATAGGCTTGAGGGAGCCTATAAGGCTAGCAGTTAGGAAGAAGGAAGGGGAAGAAAGGGAAATTCAAATGGAAACTTTAAGGATCAACGCTTGTCTTAATGGAGTTTCCGTATCACCGTAGATCCTAGAGGGTTTGGTAAGGCTCTAGGTTCTGTGAAGGAATTATGGAAGGAAGGGAGGCTTGAAGATTTTAAGAAGCCTTCAGTAAACGTTCAGATCAGGTCAGGTCGGATCAGGCCGGTAGGAAGATGGATCAAGTAGTAAAGGCATTCTTAGGAGAATTTTCCTTTTTGAAAGTCCTATCCAGTACGGCACTAATCTATTTCTATTTGAAAAGAAAAGATCCTGAACCTCGGCACTATCCATGGATGGGCTAAAACGATCTCGCTTTTAACGAGGATTTTGAGGCTAAGGGAGGAAGTCATGAAATAGCGTATGGAGGGGCTAGATCAAACAAAAACATTCTTAGTTAAGTGTGAAAACAGTAATAGGAAGAAAATATCCTTCTTTCATACTAATGTGCTTTTTTTAAAAAAGGCTTCCATGGTCTTTTCATCGTTCTTCTTAATCATCCTTTAACTATATGCATTTTTAGAGGACTATAAAAAAGTTCTTTTAAGATAAATTTAGTAGATAAGTTGTAATATCATCCTCTCTTTATCCCTTATCCCGTATAACCACACATTCCTGTGCGTGGAGAGTTAACAAGAGGTAATAACATATCATCGTGCTCATGTTTCTCCGCGCATTTATCGCAGAAGAAGGCTGTCTCTTCCCCTTCATATAGACATTCTGTGCAGATCTGGGTTGCATCTTCCTTACCACAGATGGCGCAGGGAATCTTTGGAGCTTCATTAATCGCCAATATTCCTATGGAATCTTCCATACCCTCATCAACCTTTATGACCTTAAGCTTGAGGATGGTAGTCGTACCGAAGTCATACTCATAGAGGAATTCTGCGCCCTCCTTCAATAAATCTTTTAACTTATAGTTCATGCTCTTTTCCCCAGGTTCTTTAGCTCCATCAGAAATGTAGTACTGACCGTTTATTAGGAACTGACTTAGATGACTGCAGCACTCTACCCATCGTTTCCTTAGGAAAGCGTCCAAGTCCTGGAGCTTCAGCCTTGGATTAACCTCAAGGAACATCCAGTAAGTATATCCTGTCACCCCTATCCCTTTAATGCTTAGGATAAAGGTCTTGTGGGTCTTGCCCTTGCTCAACTGCTCCCTCCTTTTTTCACAAGAAATCAGATGCCTACCAATAGTAGCCAGAGAATAAGAATTCATACAGTAAACGCATTTTCCTGAGAGTTTAGGACGCTTTAAGGTTGCCATGACAAATTTCTCCTTAATGTTCAGGTTTCTTTTATCAGCTATTAAAATATTTTCCCCTCACCCGTTCTGCATCAAAAGTTTGTTGCGAACATGGTTATCTTTCAGCATTCACGATTTCTGCTCATTTTGGCTGGGCTTCTAGCTCTTAAGGATAAGAGCCCCCTCCATCGATTCCTTCGCCTCAGGCCTCGGTACCCTATCCTTCAAGGCTCTAAGCCTTGCCTCTATGACCTCGACGAGACCTTGGAGCGTTTCCTGTCGCCTTGTGGATGTTAGGACTGCAGGAAGGGACTTGGCATCCTCCCCTAGGACTTTCAGCTTCACTAGAGCCTCACCATCCTTAAGGCAGTCAACCTTGTTTAGGACAAGGATGAGCCTCTCCCTATCGACTCCCAAAGCCTTAAGGATCTCCAAGCATGTTTCCAGCCTTAGTTTCAAAACCTCTTCTGGATCCGATATATCCACGACCAAGAGGATGAGGTCCGAAGCCACGATGTCGTTCAGTGTAACTCTGAAGGCTTCGATAAGCTTAGGATCGAGATCATGCACGAAGCCTATGGTATCTACGAGGAAGAAGCCCCCATTCTTCGAAGGAGAAGTGAGGCTGAACTTGCTCGAAAGGGTTGTGAAGGGCCTCGAGCCTACGGGTCTCTTTAGGCCTGTAAGGGCGTTGAAAAGGCTCGTTTTACCAGCGCTATGATAGCCCGCTATTGAAATGATGGGAAAGCCCAGACTCCTTCGAGCCTCAAGCTGCTTTAGCCTTATGGCCGCCTGCCTCTCGATCTCAGCCTTTATCCTTCGAAGCTGGAGGTTGAGGCTCTTCAGGGTTCCCTTATAGGCATACTCGCCTAGGCTTCCGTAGCTCGGATGCTCCCTTCCAACCCGGAATTTCATAGAAGTCCTAAGCTTCTCAAAGGGAATTGCCTTGGCCAACCTTGCCCATCGGATTTGGAGCTTCGATAGTCTGTCGACGGAGTTCTTCTCGAAGATCTCGAGAGTCAGGTCGTATCGGTCTATAACCTTGATTCCCAGGTAGCTTTCAAGGTTGTACTTCTGCTTTCCGGAGAGGGTATTATAGAAAATCGCCGCCTTGAGCCCACCTTCATCCACAAGCTTCTTCAACTCCTCAACCTTTCCCTTTCCGAATACCCTGTCTACAGCCTCCTTATAGCGAACCTGGATGAGGCGCTTCCTCACATCGTAGCCGGCCGTTCGGCAGAGGAGCTCAAGCTCATCAAGCTCCCTTAGATAGTGGAAGTGATCGTGAGGGTTCGTCTTCACCATGCAGAGGATCGATGGTATTGGTGGTATCGATAACGATGGTAATGATGATAGCAATAGCAATGGCCTTGATTTCATAGAAGAAGATTTATTTTCTTCGCCTATGGTTCCTTTCGGCGCTGAGCCCATAACTAGAGGCTCAAGGCCCTTCAAAAGGCATCAATCACCCCCTGAGCCAGAGCCAAACCTTCGGCCCCAGGTTTCCAAGGCGATGCGAAGCTCCTCATGGGTTTGGGCATAATCATCTAGAGGAATCGAAGCCATGAAGGCATCAATAGCCTGACGCATGGCCATCGCTCCGGCCCTCGTACCTAGAGGGTGTCCATGGATGCCCCCTCCGGCGTTTATGACGATTTCCGTTCCAAGGGCCTTCAGATTCTCGGGAACGATTCCAGGATGTATTCCTCCCGATGCCACAGGAAATACTGGCTTAAAGCCCAGCCAAGATCCCTGTAAAAATTCTACGATTCCCTTCGTCTCCTTTCTCCTTCGCTCCATCTTTCCGGCCCCTGTGCCAGAATGGAGCTGGTCCCCACCTGCAAGTCTTACGAGCTTGGCGATAGGAAGGAAGGCTATCCCATGGCGGGGATTCCTCGTCATGGCTGCATGCATGGTTCTATGGATATGGATCGGGAGTCCTATGGATGAATCCTCGGCCAAGGCTTGGACAGCCGGAAAGCCTGCCGTCAGCACATCCACCATCAGCATGTTGGCACCGTTTTCCTTGACCCTTTCCGCCAGCTCGAGGATTCTCAGGGGACTGGAGGTTATGTTTGGGGCATAAAGGACCCTACGTCCCGTTTCGCTTTTTGCCCTATCGAGGGCATCCATCACCCTCGCAACCCGATCCTCCAGCCTGCAAAAAGCCTGGTTCACGAGGGTCTCATCATCCTTTATAAAGTCCACGCCTCCCAGGGCGGCCTCATAGGCGACCTTCGCCGTCTCAACGGGACCAAGGCCGACCTTGGGCTTTATTATCGTTCCTAGGTGAGGTCTCCTGTTCTGAAGGGTTCCGAGAAGGCTCCTTATCCCATCGATCCCAAACCTTGGTCCAGGAAAGACCCTCCGAAGTTCCTTAGGAAACTCGAGGTCTAGAAGGCGCACATTCTTCAGGACGCTGAGACCGAAGAGATTTCCAGCTACTATGCTCAGGATGTTCGGTATGCCTCCTGTTTCAAGATCGAAGAGATCCAAGGGAAAGGCAACCCATACGAGCCCCCTATGCTTTCCCTTCCATTTGAAAACCTTGGCGGCAAGCTCCTTCCTTATCCATTCCTGGGGCGTACTGAGGGGTGTCCAAGTGCCTATGGATTCCTCTATGGCAAGCTCCATACCGGCCTCCCGAAGCGTAAGGTCACTCTCGATCCTGTAAACCCCTATTATCGCCCTATCAGGATCAACGGCTTCTGGAGTTGCCTCGAATATAGCCTTACTTTCATCTTTCCCTATCCTTTCTCCTTCCGCTTCCGTTTCCATCTCCCCTTTTTGTTGCTTAAGGGGGCATTTTAACATTATGATGGGATATAGGAAGTTCCATATCTTATGGAAAAGCCCCTGGCTTGCAGCTGTTGCAGCTCAACCTTGGCTAGCTTTCAATTAAGTATCTTTTTCCAGTCGGGAAGATGTTCATAATGTTTACCAACTCATAAATAGCTCTGAGAGGCAATACCAGTGTCGCTGTGAAAAAATATGAGAAAGAAATGAAGATAGAAGCCAGCGCCTAAACCGTTACCGTCTATGATGGTGGGAGTTCATATAATCATGTTATATTTAATTATTCGCTCTTAATCAGGAAGTTTGTTGGTGGCCATAGGGTTAATCTCTCGCCCTATCTGACCCTATCGCATGCTGGAAGAGCTTCTGGACCTCTTCTCATGCGAGGCATCGGCTGCCAGGCTTCTCAGGGAAGTCCGATGGGCTAAGGGCATCCGATGTCCCTACTGCGGATCCGAAGCCATCATCCGATAAGCCTTGTAAAGGCATGCGTATCAGCGCTATCGATGCAAGGCATGCAGGCGTACGTTCAACGATAAGACTGGAACCATCTTCGCCTACAGCCGTATACCTTTGAAAGAATGGCTCTTCCTCGCATACCTGCTAGGATGCCTCCACTTATCTATCCTGAAGGCTTCAAGGGAGGTTGAGCGCAACTATGGCATTGCCTACCGTTCAGCCAGGAAGGTGATGCATGCGATCCACAAAGGGGAGGATGAAGGAGGCTCCTGGAAGCTCTCAGGAATCATAGAGATGGATGAAGCCTACATAACGGCAGGTTTGAAGGGAAGGGGAAACCATAGGAGGATCCTATGCCTTGGAAGGAAGCCAAGGCGTAGGGGTTTGAAGGCTAAGCCCGGAAGGGGCTCTTGGAAGGATGATAGGCCTCCCATAATAGTTCTTGTCGAGCGTAAGAAAAGGGAGCACTACGTCCCATCTACGGATGTGGAAGGCGAAACCATCGGTAGGATAGCTTCAAGGCATGTGGAGCCCAGCTCCAGAATCTGCACTGATGGCTTTCCATCCTCCCCTATACGGTCCTCCAAAGCCTTGGCTTCGAACATGAATGGATAAACCATTCAATGGGCGAGTATGCCAGAGGAGACGTACGCATCAACAGTTGCGAGAACAGGGCATCTCTTCTAAAGCCATGGCTAGCCGTCTACAGGGGAATATCCAAGGACAACATCGGCTTATACTTAAGCCTCTTCCGTTTCCAGAGAACCACAAGCCAGATCCCAAGTCTTCAAAGGCTTAAGCTCATAGTAAAGGCTTAAATCGTCACCAACAAACTTCCTGATTAAGAGCGT
>Ga0315298_1004357_pt1 | contig 21228 bp, 22 predicted proteins | sample WHS_1_MG_FD_203077 | JGI IMG/M metagenome (GOLD analysis project Ga0315298, IMG submission 203077) | Extremophilic microbial mat communities from Washburn Hot Springs, YNP, Wyoming, USA - WHS_1_MG | ecosystem: Environmental > Aquatic > Thermal springs > Hot (42-90C) | place: USA: Wyoming...
TTGGGCAGCCTGTCATTATACCTGGAAGCATGGGAACCAGCTCATGGATTTTAGTTGGCACTGAAAAAGCCATGGAATTAAGCTTCGGATCAACAGCCCACGGTGCAGGTAGAATGCTGAGCAGAACAGCCGCTAAAAGAAGGTTTTTCGGAGGCGACGTTAGGCGAAGTTTAGAACAGCGGGGCATAGCCGTTAGGGCTGCAAGCGCCGTTGTTTTAGCTGAGGAGGCGGATCCGGCGTATAAAAATGTGGATATGGTGGCTGAAGTCAGCGACAAGGTTGGCATAGCCACAAAGGTTGCAAGACTTGTGCCATTAGCTGTTGTTAAGGGTTAGCCTCTGCTTCTCTTGTTTCTTTTTTAAGTTTTAACTCTTCAATTGTATGCGCCTTCTGCAGTTGCTTCATGTACCAGGCTCTTTCTTTTGCGTAATGGATGCTTAAGGCTACTCCGAGAAAGAGAAGCACGACACCTATGACTATTAGGGACAAGCCTAAAAGGCTGTAGGGATGCGGCGTTAAGTGATAAGGAATTATTAGAAACCATTCTGGGTTCTCAACAATTATCACGGTTTCAAGCAGGCCTCCTACAAAAAACACTGAGCCTATTATGGTTATGAGGTAGCCGACTGTTTCGTTATGCCTTGACTCTTCAGCCTTTTCGTGTAGGTACTCGCTAAAAAGCATTACATTCACGATTTGACGCGTAGAATCCTCTTCTATAAACATTATTTCAGATTCCGAACACCTTTTTGCTGAATGAGGCGAATTTTAGAAATAGCTATACCAGACTCTGCACAAATTAAACTTAATTCCTACATGCACCTTAGAGGGTTTAGATGCCTTTCAAAGACGAATGCAAAATATGCGGCAGAGTTTTACCCTACAATTATCTTAGGCGGTGCTGGAAATGCGGGAAACTCTTTTGCATCGACTGTATGGTTCCAGAAGTTTCCACAGGCGACACTAAAAGGCTGCTGTGCTTGAACTGCGCAAGAAAAATTGTTTCGCCGAAAACCAGAACCAAATACGAAGCGCTTACAAGCTATCTGAAGTTTAGGAGAGCCTTCACAGACTCCGTTAAGCTTTCTTTCGCCCAAATAGACGGGATAATAGGGGACAACTTGCCAATGAACGCTTACCGCTCTGAAAGTTGGTGGGAAAACTCCATTGAAAAGGAGCATGCAAAGGCTTGGCTTGAAGCCGGATGGAAAATTGGCGAAGTAAACCTGAATGAAGGCTATGTAGTTTTCCAAAAAGTGAAAAACTTGCCAGTAACAACATTCAAAAGAAAAGCTGATGTCCAACCCAAAAAGCCCTTCAAACCAGCTCCTTCAAGGATTATGAGAACACGAAAACCGTCAAAAACAAAAATCTCAAAACTCTACGCAAGACTAAAGAACATTGAAAGACAAAGAGCGGCTCCGCCAAAGCTCCGAGGGAACCTCAAGCCTAAACCCGCACAAGAGAAAAAAGTATTCAAGCCAAAGGAAAAACCTCAATAAGGGCTTATGAAAGAAATTTTATCTATACCCATTAATATAGTAATATAGACATCAATACTATGCATAAATGTCAAAAGCGCGGCCGTCGTCTAGTCTGGTTAGGACACAGAACCCCACTTAAAAGCGTGTGGAAGCCTTCCAAGCCTGCGATCCCGGGTTCGAATCCCGGCGGCCGCACCAATATGCGGACTTAAAGCCATATATTAGGGAAACATTTCAAAAGTATGGTTTAATTCGCAAACGAAAATTTTCATAACCTAAAAACTGAAAGGGAAATGTGGCGCATGTGAGTATCGATTTGTTTGTGTATGACGTCATTTCAAGGGTTCATTAAAAAGGTTCGATAAGAGATATTCAGGCGTTTGCTGGAGTTACTGCGCAGTTTTTTGACCTTTTTCAGAAAGCTTGTACTTACCGTTTATTTCTTCTACGAATCCAGCGTTTTTCAGTTCTCTAAGGCCGCTTCTAACCCTAAAAAGCGGTTTGCCCGTTTTGTCAGCAACTTCTTCGGGGGATAAAGATCCGTCCTTCAACGATTTCAGAATAGCCATTCCGGTTGTTGTGGGTTTTCCATCTGGAGACACGCATGGCATGCGGCTAACTCTCCTGAAGCTTTTTCATGCATAGGTACCAGTCTTTGCATTCGTAGCCTTGCTTTAGTCTTCCTTCAGCATCTTCAAGTGTTGTTGGCGGTGGAACCACAACGGGGTCGCCTGGCTGCCAGTTTGCAGGCGTAGCTACTTCATGTTTGTCGGTTGTTTGCAACGCGTCTATTATGCGCAGTATTTCTTTCATGTTTCTTCCGGTGGTTAGCGGATAATAAAGCATGGCTCTTATCTTGCTTTCTGGGTCGATTATGAAGACGCATCTGACGGTTTCGGTTTTGCTTTGCTCCGGATGAATCATGCCATATTTTTTGGCCACTTCTTTGTTTAGGTCGGCGATTATTGGGAAGGGTATCTTAACTCCCATTTTTTCTTCAATGTTTCTTATCCACGCTATGTGGGAGGAAACGCTGTCTACGCTTAAGCCTAAAAGCTCCGTGTTTCTCTTCTTGAATTCTTCGTATAGTTGAGCGAAAGCAATAAACTCTGTTGTACATACTGGTGTGAAGTCGGCTGGATGGGAAAACAGCACAATCCAGCTTCCCTTGAAATCTGAAAGCCTCAAGGTTCCATGGGTTGTTAACGCTTCAAAATCTGGCGCCTTCTGCCCCAAAACAGGAAGCCCCACGGCCTCTTCTCCTCGAATTTCTCCACTCATACAAAATTCACCTCCAAATTCTCTAAGGGCGATATGTGACTGCACTAGGTATTTATTTATTTCGGAACAAAAAATGCTGAAAACTTCAAAAAAAATCCGAAAATCGGATAAATAAAATGGTTCACACTAAATTAACCGCTAAGACAGCCAGAACCCCAAAACTTAGATTTTATGGCGGGCGGGGTGGGATTTGAACGCTTCTAAGGCGTGGCGAAAACTCCCGCAATTTCCCTCTTTTTCTATTTGCAAAATGACTTTAATCATTAAAAGATGAAGGCGATAAATCAGAACTGGTTAAGTCTTAAGTAATTGCCGTAGCTTTTGGCTGTTCGCTTGAGTATATAAGTGTTCAATGTTAGCGAACGGCTATAGTGTTAAGGTTGATGTTACGCGTTTTAAGAATGTGTTTGTTCTCGCGTAAGCATCTGCGTTTATGTTTGTGCCAGTGAATCTGGAAACGGAGTATACGCCGTAGGAGTCGATCGTTTTGAAAGCTTTGCTGATCATGTCTAAGCTAAGGCGTATCGTTGCTGTTTCTTTTTTGGTTAGTTTTGTTTTTCTGATGTAGTCTATGTATTCTTTAGCGGCTTCTTCAGGATTTCCTTTGTAATATCCAGTTAGCGCGTATATGTCGTAGCTGTCTTTGTCGTTTAGGCGTGGAAGTGCGAGGCCTTTCATTGTTAATGCTCCAACAATGTTTGCGGTGTTTACCGTAACTGAGATTTTGCCGTTGCTTGGAAGCGTGGCTTCTATTTCGTTTTCGTATTTGAATTTGAAAACTATGCTTGAGCCTTCGATGAGGCATGCCGTGAGGTCTTGTTGCACTTTTATGAATGGGATTATTTGTTTTGCTGCTTTAGGCTCTGTTAAGAAGTCCAGGTTTATTGTGTATTCTTTTTTATCTAATGGTGAGATGACCTTTTTCTCGTATCGGAAAGGGTTGATGGTTTCTTTGTAGCCGAGTTCCTTTATTATTTGTTTGATGCTTTCATATTTTGTCATTATCGTAGGCTTAAGAACTAGGTCTATGTCTTTTGAGCTGCAGTGGTCGAAATAATTTCGTGTTAGGAAGTATGGTGCCCAGCCTCCAGCTAAGACAAAGTCGTTTTTGTATATTGACAAGGCGGAGCAGAGTTCTGCTAGGGCTGATTTAGATGCTTCTGTTAGGTTTCTGTCATACAATTTGTTCGCCTACCAGCTCTTTTCCCCATTTTTGTATTATGTGTCGATATAGGTGTTCCGCTGCTTCTTGTCCCCTTTGGGGGAAGTTGTATAGATCTACGTAGAGTTGGATGTCTGAAACCACATTTACTTTATTGGTAGCGTCAGATGAGAGGCTGACTTTTTGGTGTCCATAAAATACCCCTTCATCGTAAGGTATGACGAATTTTACATTGCCTCCTCTGGGTATTGGTTGAAGGTTTAACTGTTCGGCAAATGCTTCAGCGTCTTTTTTATTGCTTACATATATGTGAACGTCGACGGGTCTAACATGGGGGGCTATTAAGTATGCTCCTACCAGAGCTGTTAATGCGTAGTGATTTTTAAGTTTGGAGAGTTCTTTTAGGAATTTGTCTATTTCCCTTTCGAAGGTGTGGTATTCAAGGAACTTGTTCACTTTGTCATATTGATGATATGCTGCCCATCGTCGCAGCAAAGTTGTCGGATTTGTAATTTTTATTTTGTAGTTTGCTGTTCGCGTAACATAACCATATTGAATTAAGGTCAATATAACGGCGTGAGCATAGCCAGGTGATATTTTCACTTCCGATGCTAAGCCCCTAATGGTCCATTCTTTTGCCGGGTTTGTTAATAATGCCCTAAGGATACGTGTAGCTTTAACTTCAAAAATGTTCGAGACTTGTCTCATGTTTTGAGACGATGTTCGCTGTAATATATAAATATTCGCTAAAAGCGAACAAGATCAGGCCTCGCATCTTTCCTTTCCTGTTTAGTTGCTCAATGTTATTGAGCATTTTTAAGGAGAATTGAGCATGTTGCGTGGTTGCTTATATACGGTGTTAACATTTTTTGTGTTAATTATAGTGCGCTTTTCCTTGTTGCGGTTTCTCCGCGATTGACTAAGAAATAAGGAGTAATTTCCTTCGCATTTGTAAACGTTAAAATTATTTTACATTACGTCTCCAAACATGTCCTCAGCTTCTTCAGTTAGCTGGTCGTCCCAGCATTCCCAGCACATACCATCATACGTTTCGTATTCTTCTTTGCTTATTTCACGACCGCATATTTCGCAGTGGTATGCTTCTCTTTTTGTTTCTTTCTTGGTCATTTTTCACTCGTCTCTTCTATTTGCGTTATCTGTTCAAAAGTTAGTTTTAGTCGGTCGTGTTTCTCGTTAACTTCGCCAGCTTTGTTGTATGCGTTTTTAATGTGAATATACAATGTGTTCCATGCGTCTTCTACTTCTCTGAGTGCTGCGGAAAGCTTGCCTAGGTTTTTCTGGATCTTTTCTGCTTTTTCGGATATTTCCATGGCTTGGAGTCCTACTGCGATGAGGTTTAGGTTTATGGCGAGCGTGGCTGGCGAGACGAGTAGAACGCCTTCTTTTGCTGCGTTTGTGACTAATGTCATTTCGCATTCTGTTAGGTATTGATATACTGCCTCTGATGGGATGAAGGCAAAGGCGAAGTTTGTTGTTCCCTCTTGTGGTTTCACATAATCTGTTTTGATTTTTTCTATATGTCCCTTAACGTCGCTGCAGAAGTTTCTGGCAAAGGTTTCGCGTTGCGCTTCATCTTTGGCTTCTACCATTTTTCTGTAGTTGTCGAGGGGGAATTTGGAGTCAATGCATATTATTCCTTTGGGAGTTTTTATGTATGCGTCGGGTATTTTACCGATTTTGGGAAGTTTCTCTCTAATGTGCACATATTTTTGTGGTAGCAGATCCCTCAGAATTTGTTCCAGTTGAAATTCGCCGTATGCAGCTCTTCCTCTCGTTACTTTAAAAAGGTCTTCCAAGTTTTGTGTGGCTTTTTGAATGTCATCTGCTCTTTGTTTTATAGCGCCAATATCTTGGTCTAGCCTTAATTCCTTCCAGCATGTGGCAATTGCACCCTTAACCGTCTCTTGGTCTATGGAAACCTTTTCGACTTTCCTTGAAAAGCGCAATATTAGGAGCAGTATGATAACGAGAATGATAAGCGTTAAAGTGATTAGCAGTAAATCGAGCATTTTTGCCACTTGGCGTTCGCTAGTAAGGTGTCTTATGCTTTCGTATGTAAATTAACAATTATGAATCTTGGTTATTTAAAAGAAATAATAATTCCAAATACAGTTCTAGTCACTTGGTAGCTGGCACTCTTATGGCACTTTCCACAGCCAATAATTCGTTCTAATGCCCTTGAGGTTGTATACGTATTTCAGAGCGCTGAAAAGTTTGGGTCTTTTGTCAAGGAAAGCTCGCTTATAAAATAATAATGCAATAATGAAGGCTTCGTCAAACGGAACATCCTTTCGCGGTGCGATGTAATAGCGTCTTTTGGGATTTCCAGCTTTTAAAAATGCGTTAGCCATGTCGTCGCGCGATACTTGACATGCGTTGAGGAATATAACTTTAGCCTTTATGTTGAGGTTTTTGATATCTTCAGCGGTGACCCTGCCTCCATTTGTTATGTAGAGGGTTGTATGGTTGTTTTCGAACTTTCCATGTGAAGAAATATGTAGGAAGTCTGTAGTGTGTTGTAACCATTGTAGGAAGTCTTCCTTGTTTTTGGCGGTATGGGTTATTATCTTTAGGCTTTTAGTTGTTCTTCTGTCATAGCCTTTTATCATTATACGGAGAGCTGTTGCAAGCGCCTCTGCCTCGTTGATTCCCTCATATTTTGGCAGTCCTTCGACAAGTAGGAGACGTGGCACATTTTTCACCAGTTCAGGACGTTATTTCTGTTTCATACTTTTTCAGCTTTTTAACAAGCACTTTGAGTGCTGATGAGAATGAGGAGACGATAGCCGGTGAGAGAGTATACTCTCTTCTTCGGCTTTTTGAGGTTGTTCCTTTTGATAAGTCAACTGTGGATTCTAGAAATGTTGAGAATGTTTCTCCAAGTCTTGCATATTTTCCAGTTAATAGCTCCTCTAGGAAGTCTGCCCAATATTCGGTTTTTTGGGCTCGTCTAATAAGAATGAGGTAGGCGCCTAATACGGGCCCTACGTCGTCTCTTATGGAGTATATGCTGGGGTTGCCTGTTTGAAGCGGGGTTATGCATCCAGCTTTGCTTAGGGTTTTGAGAATTTTGTTAAATATGTCTTCGGTGTGGCGTCCTCTAAGCTTAAGCAACGTTGTTGTTTTCTCCCTTGTTCCAACGTTGAAGGACAGTTCGCTTCCTTTCTTTTTGGTTTTGAAGGTTAGGTAGTAGCTATGTTCCATTTTGTTCCCTCAGTCAACTACGAGGAATAGGGCTATTCTGCTGAAGTTTAGTGGGCACTTCTTTTTATAGCCATGTGTTATATAAAGTCCATGTTCGTCCGCGACTATGTCATAACCGTGGTCTGATGTGATGAGCACGGAGTTTTGTTTTGCGAAATGGTTTATGTAGTCGAATAGTTTCTGCATTTCGATGGATTTTAGAAAGCCGTCTAATGTATAGCCGTGTTGATGTGTTACGAGATCTACTGTTGAGCTTTTGGTATATAAGCTAGCGTTTAGTCTTTCCTTTAATAATTTGGCATATTGCACTAAGTAGCTTTCGCGATTAAATGTTTCAAGTTGCCCTGTTAAGAAGCGCGTAACGCCTATGGGGTTTATGAAAACTTCTTCGTATATTGTTGTATTGTGCCTTGAAGCAGAGAATTTGCTTGCTATTGTTATGATCTCTGGGATTGATGCACAGTCAAGAACAAATACAGTGTCAACTTTACCAACCTTATTTTCGAGAAATTGTAGGATGTAGTGGAGATTGGCCTCTTTGAGTATAACTGCTTGTTCGCTGTCCTTTAAAAAAGCATTAAAAGTCTTTAGGAAACGTAGAGCGTCCAAGTATAGTTTTCCATTTACTAATCCGCGGTATGGCGCGGCAATCGTTTTAATTAGGTTTTCTATTTCCATTTCTTGTTCTTTTTGGGCGCCATAAATTGATAGACCTGCTTTTATGAAGGAGCAAAATATTATCCTGTGGAATGTTTCTACGGGTAAGCTGCCAAGGGTTGATGCTGTTTTGACTAGAGCTTCAAGTTCGCTTGTGAAATTAGTCATTATTCTTATCCTTTCACTTTTACTTCTAGATGTTTTCGTGGAAATTCAACAGGAGACATCTCGCTTAATTCGTCTACAATGTATTGTCTCATCTCTACTGCTAAATTGAGAACTTGTCTTAGTTCATCGTTATTAAATTCCTGATTTGGGAATAGCAGTTTAACGAGTCCTGAAGCTAATTTTACGACGGCGTTTTCATCTCTTATTGTGAAGTTGCCTCCAAACTCTACATGGGTGTTTATTACGTCTCTGAAGCTTTCTTTTCTCATTTCGTGGATTATTTCGGCGAAGTAGTCTGCGGCCAACCCTATTCCTTGGGCTAGGTGTTCTTCGCTTTTCATTATTTTCGGCATTTCCCAGCCAGGTAGGAGTCCGTGTATTCTGTCCAGAAAGGCTGAATCTTGCATAATGTCGGGTAGGGCATATCTTATTTCTTTAGTTGGTATGCATTCTTCCTTTTCGATGTTTCCAAGGAATACAAGTGAGCATCCGCTGTGGGCTCTTTTTAGGGTGCCTCGTTCAAAGAAACCGTCAACCATGAAATCTTTTAATTTTCCTGCCATTTCATCAGGGTTTGTAAATCTGATTCTGCTTACTTCATCAAACGCAACGAGATCATGCGTTGCTATATCGCCCACCAATCGTAATCTGGCATCAAAAAATAGTCGCGCCGGGCTTATGGCGCCTCCAGAGTATATGCGTGTGTAGTGGGATAAGTTTCTGTAAAGGTATGTTTTTCCAGTGGCTCTTGGGCCTAACTCCATTAAGTTGACGTTTCCTTCGATGAGGGGGATTAGTCTTGCCAGTTGTAGTAGTTTTTGTCTCTGGGAATAAGCGTTTGGATTTAACCCTATTGTCGTTATTATTAGGTCTATCCACTCATCGAGGGAGAATTTTTGCCGGTTTTCGATGAAGCCTCTTAAATCTATGTTATAAACTTGAAAAGGTTCTATGTCGATGAGAAGTATGGGCCATATGGTCTCGTCCATGTTTTCTGGTAGGTCGGGGCGATATTCAAGTGTTCCAAGGCCCCACATTCCGGATAATGTTCTTTCGAATTTTCTAACGATTCCTTCGTCGGCTAGTGCATCATAGATTTGTAGGCACGGTATATGTAGCAGGTATAGATTTCTTTTCAGGTCTATGCTTACTTTGAACTCGTCCATTAGGTGAACTATGCCGAGGCGTTTTAGTTTATAGAGTACTCGGTCTTTGTCTTTGGGTTCTGGGAAGTTTTCTGCTACTACTTCAGCGAGTTTGCTGAAGGCTGTTTCGCGATCTGGATATGCGGCACAGTATTTGGATATCAAGTATTCGGATATGAACCTAGGGAGCCTTGCAACTTCATGTCGTAGGGCTAATCCTTTGTTGACGGCTACCTCTCCAAATGCCCTTTTGATTTTTTCTTCTAATTCGTTCAAGGGTTTTCCCTTTTTAACTTGGTAGGAGTCTATCCCAGCTTCTTCTCACTTTTTTGGTGAAGAATGAGCCGAGTATTTCTTGGAGTTTTTCTTCCGGGAGGGCGCTTGTAAACTTAATTTCAAGTTGTGGGGTTGCCTTGTATATGTTGGAGATTTGTCTGAGGAATCTTGTTGCGCTGATAACCGTTGATGTTTGATGACCCGAACCTAGGAAATCAAAGGTTACTCGGATGAGGTTTCCGCTTGTCCCAATTTTTATGGAACTTATTAGTGTTCCGTAGGTTTGATAAAGTGAGTCTAACTTTTGTTTGAAATCCTCGTAATTGAAGTTTTGGTCTACTTCGATTATGACCTCGCTCAGTGTTTTTTCAGTTGGGGGTGCTACTGGTGTAATAGGTGTAATTTCTTCTGTCGTGATTTCGGGAGGCCCTTTTTCAATTATTTCAGGTGGCTTTATTTTTTCTTCCTCAAAAATGATGCGGCCTGTTTTCTCGTCAACTTTTAATGTTATTTTTTTGTTTTCAACTTCTATTACTTTTCCGTTTAGTTTATTAATGGCTTCCTGAATCACATTAGAGCTTAGCGGTTTTATTTCATATGTGCCGAGCAGCGCATTTTCGACTATTTCGTTTATCCTGTCTTGTTTTCTAATTACGCCGCTTTCGATTTCTATTTTGTAATGCTTGTATATTGCATCTGCTATTATGTCTGGTTGCCACGTGAAACCAGTGGACTCAGTCACTCTTTTGAAAAACATGTTTATGATGAGGGAGTATTCTGATAGAGAAGATTTTCCGCTCTGTTCTAGTTTTGAGGCTTCTCCGGATAGTTCGCCGAAGAGTTTGATTAGGCTTTGGGATGTGAAGTTTTGGGATTGGATGCTGTAGAAGATTACATCTTCGTATAGTTCTATAGCGCTTGTTGCTATTCTTCGTGTTAGTTTTATGAGTTCTTTTTGGGCTGATGATCTGGCGTCTCTTACCTGGCGTTCTATAGAGCTTTTGAGGCCCATTTCAAGTTTTTTACGTTGTTCTTCTAAGAACTCTGTCAGCCTTAATGTGAGTCTTTTCTTGACTGTTCTTTCGTAGTCAACCATTTTTTCTTCTAGGATTTTTTCTTTGTTTTCGAGGTGTTTGATGAAGTCTTTTACGGCTGCATATGATATTACGTCGTCTATTAGGCGTGTCAGTTTGTCTTGATTTATGTTTGGTATGAGGACTAATAGGTGTAAGGGGTGGCTGATTTTTCCTGCTAGGTTTATGCTTTGGAGTTTTTGGGCTATTGTGTTTGTTAAGGTGTGGTAGTCTGTTTTTCTTTGGTAGAGTTCGTTGAAGAGGAAAGCATCCCATGGTGGGACAACTATTATGGAGAGGTTTCCTTCGTTTTGGGTTTCTCTTACATCTTCGCTGTTTATGAGTTCTTCAACGTTTATGACGGTGTTGTATTCTTTGAGCAGTATTGTGACTTCTTTCTCTCTTGATGGTATTGCTGCTTTTGGGCTGTAGAAGAGGCTGGGTAGGTTTGCTTGTTGTAGGTATGCTGGAAGTTGTGTTGGTTCTTCAAGTATTCTTCTGTGGTCTGCTACAAAGGCTGCTAGTTTGTCGTAGATTGTTCTCATTAGGGATGGCATGTAGAATTTTTGTTCTTCGTGTTCTTTTTCTTCGATTCTGGCGCTTTGTGTTTTTAGATATTCTATAGCGTCTTGAAGTTGTGTTATGGCTTTGGTTGCTTCTTCTGAGGGCAGTGTTGTCAACATGTCTAATTGCATTTCTTCTGGCGAAACAGCGTATCTTTTGATCTCTTTTATGTCTCTAACTTCTATGAGTGCGGTTACGTTAGCTGTTGTGCCCTTTGCAAGTATTTGTTTAGCGATCATGTCTACGGTTTTTTGTATTTCTGGGTTGGCTGATTTTATGGCGTGTCCTATGTCTGAGGTTGTGCTGGCCCATTCTGCTTCGAAGTCTCCCATTAGGTCGATTACGCCGGCCATTCCGAGGGAGAGGTGTTTTGCGCTTACGGTTAGTGCCTTGTGGGGCTCGTTTATAAGGGCGTTTTCGGCGGCTTCTGCGAGTATGTTTAGTGTTGTTCTCACGTATTCTGTTCTAGGAGCGTCGTAGGGGTTTAGAATTTTTCTGAACAGCCATATCATGCTTGGAGATAGTGGGTAGTAGTTTTTGATTTGTTCTTTGTAGGTTTCAAAGGTTTCTTGGAGGTTGTACTGTTGGGCTTGTAGTGTTAAGTATGATGTGAGGGTTTTTTCTATGTCTTTTTCTTCTTCTATTTTCTTGAAGACTCTGTGTTTTGCTATGTTTATGGCGTGTTCTGGGTCATAGGATAGTGTGGCTTCTTCGCCTAGGCCTCCAGCTGCTCTGCTTAGGCGTTCTTTTAGGATGTTGAGGCGTTTTCTTAGGCCGTCTATTTTTGTTTGGATTATTGGTTTGTCTGCTTGTTGGAGGTAGATGTGGTCTATTTCTCTAATGTCTTGTTCTGCGAGGGCGACTATGATGTAGGCTGGGATTCCTTTTCCGCTTAGTTTTGTGTAGAGTTGTTCTATGAAGTTTGTTATGTATTCGATTTCGCTGTATTTTTCCTCGTTTTGGGTTTCTATGTAGCTTGTTAGTCTGCTGATTATTCCTATTCCGAGTTCGTCTATTAGTAGTAGAAGCCTTGGGTTTGCTTTTGCTTCTCTGTATTTTTCTAGTATTTTGATTATGAGGTTTGCAAGCTCTTCTGATGGTAGGGTTAGGGCTTTTGTTCTGCTTATTTCTCTGGTTACTTCTATTATGGATTGGGAGAGTTTTGGGTCTTTTATTTGCCATTGTTCTGGTTGTCTTTTTGCTATTGCTTCTAGTTGGCTGAATAGGTGGGGGAAGGGTTGTTCTTTGCTGAAGTCTATTCCTAGTGTTAGGGTTTCTTGGGCTAAGGTTATTTTTAGGCCGAATTGTTTTGCCAGTAGCGAGTTTGCTCCTTCTTTTGAGTTTAGCATGTGCCAGAGGAGTATTATTGCGTGGGTTTTTCCGAAGCCGAATCCTCTTATGAGGTATGTGCCTTGAACTGTTGGGGTTGTTAGGCCTTCAATGATTCTTTTTATAAACGTTTGTAGCGGGGGTGTTGGCCATGTGATTTCTGTTACGTAGGCTGGGTCTTTGAATTTGGTTTTGACATGCTGTCCAAGATAGCTTCTTATAACTTCGTCGAAGCTTGGGGTTAGTTCCGACTTTATTTCTAGGAAGGATTCTTTTAGTTGGAAAACTTGGCCTATGGTTTTCAAGGCTTTGGCCTCTATTAAAAGATTAATTGTGTTAGGGTTTTTATAGCTAATTCTCTTATGTGTTTTGCTATTTCGCTTTCATCCATTCCTGGGAAGTATCCTGTTATTTTTGTTTTGTCTGTTATTCTGTAGCCTAGGTCTTGGTTTCTTGTGGTTTCAAGTAGGATTATGGCTAGGGCTGCGTTGCTGGACAGTTCCCTATCGCTGTGCATGCTCATTTTCGCCTTAATGGTTTTGGCTCTGGCTGTTGGGTCTCCGCTTTCCGTCATGGCCATGCGGGCGATTATTGTGGCGTTTCCAGGAGCTACCTCCATCAGTCTGTCCAGGTATGTTTGTCCTCCTGGAAGGGTTAGCATTTCTAGGAATTGTGGATGGTAGGCTTTTCCAGTTTTGTTTATGGTTTTTTCTGTGATGAGGCTGTAGTGTTTTAGGTTTTCTATGCCGAAGCCGCATAGTTTGCCAACTGTTTGGACTAGGTCAAAGTGTAAGCCTAATGGTTCTTGGCGTATTTTCGCCGTAGCCAAATCTACTCTGGAAATTAGCCAGAGGGTTAAATATGAGCGGGTTGCCGGGTCCCAGAGCATGCCTTGGGCTATGTTTTTGGCTATCTTTTGGGCTGTAGCTTCGTCCATTTTGACTGGGCCTGTTTCTGTTAGGATTTTGTAGATGAGGGGTTCTGTGTATCTTGAAACTACGGTGGTTATGGCTGCGTCGTAAAGGTCTTGGAATGTGGCGCCTATGGGCAGTTCGAAGCGTGAAGCCACGCTTAAGGCTGTTCCGAACATTAGCGCTGCCGTGTCAGCTGGGGAGGCATTGCTTTCAACGATTATTTTTCTTGTGCTTTCCACGGTTTCTTCAACTGTTTTGGTGAATAGTGGGTTTTCGATTAGGCTTCCTCTGATGTCTTGGGGGGATACTTCCAGGAGTTTTTGGCGGTGGTATTTGCGTCCAACAATGACTAGGCTCATTTCTTGAGCTACTATGTTTACGTGTTTCTTGTAGCGTGTTGGCATCTCTGTTTGGAGGGGCCATACTTTTGGAACTACGTAGCCATGCTGGTATAGGGATTCGCTTACGACTCGCCATGCTTGGGCTGTGGGGTGGGTAAACCATAGGGTTAAGACGCCGTCTTCCTTTAGAACTTTTGATGTTTCCTTAATGAACTCGTTGAAGAATCTGCTGAATCTGCCTTCGCTGTCTTCCTTGTCGTATGCCACAACCTCTCTATCTCTTGGGACTGTTGGGTTTGTCCAAGACCAATTGGACAGTTTTAAGCCTGGCTTAAATAGGAGTTCGAGAACTGGTGCTAAGGCTCTGCGCAACACAACCCAGAAGAACTCGCTTCTATCGCTGTATATGACCTGCTCGAAATAGGGCGGATCAACATTTATAACGTCAACACTATTTGGTTGCAGAATTGTGGAAAGTTGAGTGGCATCACCCGAATAAACATCCACATTATTGCCGACACCAGAATTTCGAAACTCATCACAGAGAAAACGTAGGACGGGAAGAACCCCGCCAGTCGTCTTTGCCAAACTTCCAGATTCAGCAATATTCGGCTCTAAAGCCCACATCAGCGCTTCATCCACACGTTTTATTTCGCAGTATTCTTTTCTGAAGTCTAAAGTGCTCTCACCCCGCAAAGTGTGTGCGATACCAGTTTTGAATCCTGTTCCCTGCCAATGTGTAGCAATAGTGTTATAGTCGATTATTTTGTCGAGCGCTAAAGCTAAATACAACGCTGTTGCTGCGCCAAATTCTCCATTTTTTGATGCTAGTTTTTCGGCTGTTTCCGCAACTATTTTAGAAAGTTTTGCTATGGCTAAAAGTTGTCTTGGATTGTAGAGCATATACCATTTTGATAAGCCTTTAGCCCTCGCGGTGCTTGCCCATACATTTTCCGCGGAAATCTCGTCTAATGGGATAAAGTTTTGCAGGTCAAAAAGTTCATTGCTAAGCGCATGCAATGAGCTGGTGAATTTCTTCCTCTCGGACTCGTCATCCCAGGCTGTGTAGAAGCTGTTTCCCACCTGCTTAACCAATGGAATGTGCAAGCTAAGCAGCTTTTCTTCAATTTCTGATGTGATAGGGGTAAAGCCTTCGACAATATTTTCCATCAACCGTGCATGTTCAGAAAACCACTGGTCAAAGGCTGTTGTTCCATCCTTCATTTGCCCGCGCAGTTGGAACCATTTCCCACACCCTTCATAGGGACACTTAATGTTGTTTCCACGCTTTGCAATGGTTCCAGAAGATATGGCTTTATCTGTCGTTTCAGCCGAAAATAACCTCTTCTCTTTATCATATGTTAGCTTTAGAAACCTTTTCTTGAACCTCGGAGCCTTAGTTATAGCAGGCTCAACGCCTTGTATTGGGATAAGCCCACCGCAGAATGGACACTTAACACCACGTGCAAAAATGTAGTTTTCAGCATCCTCACCATAATAGCGTCCTAACTCTTCTCGCGCCTTTTGAATAAACTCCTTAGACGCTTTCAAAGTTTCTTCAAAAAGCCCACCGTCAGCATACTTGGCTGGAAACTCGACACTAGCTTTCACAATTAGATAGGCAACGGGATTATACTCAACAGCAACAGTCCGAAAACCAAGCCTAGCAGCCTCAAGAGGAATACTACCACCACCAGCCATGGGATCCAAAACAAGAATGTCGGATGTCTGTTTGCTTAAATTTTCACTAACAACTTGCCTGACAATCGTTTTATTTGGCTTCGCGTAAAAAAGTAGGCCAGACCCAAACTTCCTTCCAACAGAAGAAATACTTTTACCAGAACCCAAAGCCTCTAGGAAAACATCGTAAGCCAATTCAGACCTCGCTACTGCACTTAATGTTAAAGCTCGAGCAGTAGAACAGGGTCTTCTCGCAAACCATGTATGAAGATTCCGAAGCCTTGGACCAACAACCATAGGCTTAACATTAAAAACTTTGAAATATTCTTGTCTCTTCTCCTTATCCAGACCCTTAAAGCCAACCTCAACTATTGCATCAAGATTAATTTCTCTCAACGGCAAAACCGACTCGATTAGCCTATTAACAGAATCGTTAGGCATTACCTTCACCTTTCAAAATCCATTGTTTTAGTGCTTGTGCTTTTGGTCCTGGCCCTCCGCTTGTTGGGAAAACAACTTTAACGCCAAGCTTGGCTAAATCAGGCAATGCTCTGGCATACTGCCTCCCCATAGCCAAATAAACCTCTGAATATCGACCATTCCTAAGCTTCCTTTCCAAAAACTTCTCGTTAAAAGCCCTAGCCTTCTCTAAAACTTCCTCTGAAAACCTCTGCTTACCCCACTCGCTTCCCACAGGCTCACGATAGGCTAAAGGCGTATCACTATCAACAAGAGTCAAATCATCAACCATAACAACCACATCTACACCCCTAACACTGCCCAAATACTTCCGCGCAACCCTAAAAAACAAACCATCAAAACGCTCCAAAGCAGAAAGCAAACCCTCATCACGCCTACGCCTAAAAGAAGGCCCCAAAACCAACAACCACCTCATCCCAGCCAACCAGCCAAACCTCCAACAAAAGATAAAATACAAAAACCATTTATAAAACAATAACCCTAAACCAAAAACCTCTCGCAAATTTTAAACATCCAAAAGCTCGAAAATAAGTCCTTGAGGGTCCATTATGAGTGAAATCCAAATAGAAGAAACAGAAACCGAGGCTGAACTAGAAGTTAAAGAAGAAGCCCGCACAGTTTACGCCGACAAACTAGACCTAGACGTAGCCACAATCTGCAACAGAATCCAACAAGGCGAACTTATTCTACAGCCAGAATTTCAACGAGAATACGTCTGGGACGACACAAAAGCAAGCCGATTCATAGAATCCATCCTAATGCAAATCCCAACACCTGTAATATACCTAGCCGAAGACGAAGAAGGCAAACAACTAACCATAGACGGCCACCAAAGACTAAAATCCATATACCGTTTTTGGAGCAATGATTTCCCACTCAAAAACCTAACAGTCTTCAAAGAACTAAACGGCAAATACTTCAGAGACCTAGATAAAAAATACCAAAGAGCCTTACTAAACGGCGTAATAAGAACAATACTAATCAGACGCGAATCAGACAACGACATAAAATTCGAATTATTCGAAAGATTAAACACAGGCTCCGTCCACCTAAACGCCCAAGAACTAAGAAACTGCATTTACCTAGGACCATACAACAACCTCATAAAAGAACTCGCCTCAGACAAAGACTTCCTTTCCCTTCTGGGCTTAAAAGAACCAGATAAAAGAATGAGAGACAGAGAACTCGTTCTAAGATTTTTCGCTTTTTACCACACGCCCTACTATCAATACAAACCTCCAATGAAAAAGTTCCTAAACGATGAAATGGAAAAATACAGAAAAATCCAAGAAGAAGAAGCAAACAAACTGAAGACTATATTCAAGAAGTCTGTCGAGCTAACAAAAACAGTTTTCGGAGATTACGCCTTCAAAAGATTCGTAGCAGGAACAGAACGAGACCCCAATGGATTCTGGGAAGGCAGAGTAAACAGAGCCCTCTACGACATTGTCATGTTCGGCTTCGCGCTTTACGATAAAAGGCAGATTATCTCATATTCAGACGCCATTAGAGAAGAGCTATTATGGCTAATGACACACGACAATGACTTCATAAAATCAATTACTGTGAGCACGGACAAAAGAGAACATGTTAACATCCATTTTAAAAAATGGATCGACTCCCTACATGAAATAGTAGGCTTCCCACGAACAGAACCAAGAGCCTACAGCCTAAACTACAAAAAACAACTCTATGACAACAATCCAACATGCCAAATCTGTGGAAACAAAATCCAACTACTCGACGACGCTGAAGTAGACCACGTAGACTTCTACTGGAGAGGAGGAAAAACCATACCATCAAATGCAAGACTAGTGCACAGATACTGCAACAGAGCCCGAGGAGGACGCCCATAATTAAAGAAAAAATTTTGCACCTAACGATACTTAAGAAAAAATCATGCGCACTTAAGGAGTTTATAGAGTTCTGGGCACAATTCTATGATGAAGGCAAATATCCTGACAGCATCTATAAAGCCAACCTCAACATGGACGGAAAGCTGCAAAAAGACAACATAATACCCCTACTTGAATGGAAAAACGGTCAACCCTTATCCAAAGCCAAGAAAAATATCGCAAACAAAGTAATAAAAAACCTCCAAAAATTCAATGATTTCAGAGTCTTAAAGACCGTAAGCCAAGAATACTTCAAACAATTTTGGGAGTTAGTTTCTAACATTGTAAAAACTGGACTTATTTGGAAAGTTTACTTATTTCACATAGCAAGACCAAATGATTATCCAATAGTAGACCAACACGTGCTGAGGGCACACCGCTACCTAACTACAGGCAAAATAGCCGAACCACCACAAACCCTTGAAACCTACAACACATACAAAAACTTCTTCCACAAAATCACCAAAGAATCAGGCAAAAAACCCAGAGAAGTAGACAAAGCATTAATGACCTTCGGACAATATCTAGCATCACAATTCTCCAAACTGCTTTCAAACCAAACTTAAACACCATCCACAACTGTGGAAAATACAGCAAACGCAGTTTCGGCCGCCAATGAAAGAGCTTAGCAGCAACTGCCCGTACCACAAAAAACAGACACTTAACATGCCAACCACAGACTTTTCAGCTTAAATGTCATCGTCAATTTGAATTCTGCGCCGACGACATTTGAATCCACAGAGGGGGAGGGGCAAGTGAAAACGATAGGGGGTAGGTATAGGTCAAATTTTCATACAAAATTCAAAACAGTTTAACACTTTATTCAAGTCTTTTACTGCCTAACATGCTATAAAGCCCTATGGCATTAGCTCAATTTCCTTCAGAAGCTCAAGGATGACCTCCATGCTTTCTTCAGGGTATTGTGCGAGGATTTCACCATATTCCAATACTTCTTTTTTAAAAACGGTATCGAATAAGTAATTGGCAATAATGTCTATTTTATCTTTGGCAGCTATCTTTTTGCAGATACCTCTAACATACATATATTGATGTGCCAATAGGCATTCCATCATTAATTCAGCGATTTTCCGCATTTGAGCCTTTAAAAATATCTTTCTCTCCTCTCCCTTAAGAGATTGAGCTTTATCTCTGATGCTTTCCCTGAGCTGTTTTGGCGACGTTTCTCCTCGTTCCAGCCTTTCCTTAAAAGACTTCCAAATATCTTCGTCGGGGATTCTAACCTTATACCAAACTTCCGGTCCTTTTGCTCCCAGTCTCGCCTCTTTTATAATGCTTCCTTCCACAACCATGCCGTCTAAAGTCTGTTTCAGTGTTGTGGGCCCCCAGCCAAGCTGCTTCAAATTTGCTTTAAGGTCTTTCCAACGCGCCTCTCCGCCAAGCTTCAAAAGGAGTCTGTAAACATCGGTTTTTCTGATCTGAGGCTTATTGAATGGACTTTTCCCCCTCATTTTCCATTTCTCCAGTATTCAAATACTATTTAAGTATTGCTTAAATATAAGCATTGCGAAAATACTATATCAGTATCAAAATACGAGATGGTGAACATCTATATGCCTATAAAGCGGAAAATATGTAAAATCGGCACAGGCTTAGCGATTTTCCTACCAAAAAGCTGGGTTGAACTCCTACAAGAGAAATACGGAAACATCGAAGCCGTCGCGATAGAAGTCGACGAAATTCTGAAGATTGCTCCAATCATTAAACCGGAGGCCCCAAAACAATGAACAAACAACATAATCAACAACCCCAAACTTCCGCAAAACCCATAAAAAAGCCGCTAGCACCACTTAACCTATTTCAAACACTATTCTGCCAACACTGCCCAGACCAAGCATACTGTAAAACCAACAACGAACAGAAAATGCAATGTATACTATGCTTGATTGCAGATGAACTTGCAAGGACACGCCAACTAATCCAAAACAAAACGCAGCATTTGAGCTGGTAGGTGAACAACTGCCTATGCACCTATCACCATATACGTATATCTCAAAAGAAGCCTCTTGCAACGCCTTTTCGCCGAAATCACCCACCAATAAGCCTTGTTCACACCTTTCCAATCATACGTATATTCGCATAGAAGCCGAAGGAGATGTTCATACATGATTGTAAGGGTTTATTTTTGGAAGGATTTGGCACCATTAATAAAGCGTTTTTGCAGAGAGCATAATATTCCTTTTAACCGTGTTGTAAACCTAGCCGTTCAAAGTTTTTTGGGCACATGTAATGTTGAAAGGCTTGCGCTTCAAGCCAAACTCGATAAGCTGTTAAGTGAAGAGGCTGAGCTTAGGCGTGTTTCTAATGCTATGTTGCGCAGCGGTAGTTATTTGCCGGGTTATGTGCGGCGTGTCTTGCGTGAGCCTGGACGCAGCCTTTCCCACTTGCCTGATCCACAGCGCCCTTTGAAAGCACTAAACCCAAATGAAGAGCGTGTTTTCCGAAAGATTGCAGCCAGAAGAGAACAGATTGCACGAGAAATAGCGGAAATTCAAGAGCAGCTTTTGCGGGATGTTAAGCCTTTCCGTCTTAAGCCTGATTTACGCCTTTCACGGTCACGTGCACGTGGCAAATATAAGCTTAAAGGAGGTGAAAAAGCCGGATGGTGAAACTGCCTAGAATGGGTAGGCCGCCTTTTCTAAAGCCTCACCATGTTCGCCAAGACGATCTGGTGGAAATAGTTGAGGAGCCTTATGTGCGCAGCGCTGAAGAAAGCCGTTTCGAGAGACCGCGGGGCTATGCAGTTGTTAGGCTGGTCCGCACAGGCGAACTCTACACTTGGGGCTTCAACACCACCACTTGGGACAGGCTGATCGATGCTTTCGGCGAGGATAGTGCACAATGGAAGGGTAAAAAGGTCAAGGTTAAGCTGGAAAATCAAACGGTTCGAGGTGAACAGAAGCAGATTATTTTCGGCGTGCCTTACCGCGAGCCCCAACAATCCATAACAGCACACGTAAACCCTACAACCACTGAAGAAAACGAATTGCTTTCAAAGGTCAAGGCTTTACCAGCAGAACAGAAACGAGCTTTGCTTGAAGCTTTAAAAGAGGCTGGCGCGGGTGCTTCGGCAACTGGCTAGCGCCTTCAGCCCTCATATGCTTCGAATGTGCATGGCAGCTTTTCTGCCGCCCATCCTAAACTCCCCACTTTTGGTTTTCCATGTTAAAATGGTGTATTAACATGTTTGAGGCTGGCATGGAGGCTGGTGGTAAAAACACAAATTCAGACGAGCATAACCAAACAAATTCTAGCATCCAGCCTCCAACACAGCCTCAAGCCATAACATGTCCACAATGCGGCTCAACCAATGTAATATGCAGCGGAAAAAGATACAACAACCAAACTATCGTTCAACGTTATTTATGCAAAAACTGCTACTACAGATTCTCAGACCCTACTAACCGAAAAGCGAAACAAAACATTAACAGTCGAAACATGTTGCAACATGCTCAGAAAATTCATACGTTGATTTTAAATTCACCCAAAATCTTAGATAAATATTGCCAATGGAGCGATGAAACCCCATGTAGAGC
>Ga0315298_1004358_pt1 | contig 21228 bp, 14 predicted proteins | sample WHS_1_MG_FD_203077 | JGI IMG/M metagenome (GOLD analysis project Ga0315298, IMG submission 203077) | Extremophilic microbial mat communities from Washburn Hot Springs, YNP, Wyoming, USA - WHS_1_MG | ecosystem: Environmental > Aquatic > Thermal springs > Hot (42-90C) | place: USA: Wyoming...
CTGGAACGATTTAGCCACGATGGTAACGGTAATCTCACTAATTGGGTCAGCGGCACCACAAACTGGGTCTATGAATGGGATTGGGCAGCTCGGTTGGTTAAAGTCACCAGCAATGGGGTTGTTGTTCTGCAAAACTGGTATGACGCCAACAGCCGACGAATAGCCAAGCAAGAGCTGGGCTACGGTAAGGTACTTTACCTATACGACGGTTGGGATATAGTAGCAGTGATGAACGGGCAGGGCCAGTTGCTTGAGAGTTATACTCGTGGGGTTGGATTGGCTGGGGATATTGGGACAATTGTGGCTGTGACGCATCACGCCGGCAGCGGTGTTACGCCGGGGACTTATTACACTCACCATAACCACCGAGGCGATGTGATCATTACCCGCAGTGGGACGACTACGGTTGGCAGCTATGATTACTCCGCATTCGGAAATCTGAAATCATCAATCGGCAATGACATCTGTCGTTTCAAGTTTTCCAGCAAGGAACGCGCCCCTTCGACCGGCTTCTATTACTACGGCTACCGGTTTTACTCGCCCCAGTGGCAGAGGTGGGTAAGTAGGGATGTGACAAAGGAAATTAATCGTCCTGCATTTGGTGTGCTATTAGGATATCAAATGAGGAGTAGCGTGCCACGTCCTACATGGTACGCTGATTTTGGGCAAATGGAACCGTTGGCGGAATATGGTGGTACCAGTTCCCTACACAACGTTGGTGGTAGGGTTGATTCATCGTATGCCTACACTTTTGCGGCCAACCGACCTATTGAAAAAGTGGCACACAACGGGGCGGAAGCCGCATCTCTTGGTGGGTATGTAGTGATAGATGATGGAAAGACAAAGTGCTACACAAAAAAGGATATCCCCGAAGAAGTAGAGAAGAAATTACCTGACTGGGCTAAAGAACGTTTGGAGAAGTCATGTTTCAAGGTTGGACCGCTGAAGTGCTATCCCGGCGTGTTGTACGGTGGGGGTGTGTACGGAGTTTGCGTGAAATGTTACTTTTAATTGATGCCATGAAAGAGGCGATCATATTTGCAATTTTGGGTCTTAGTTTCGCAGCAGCAGGCTGTGTATCTAATAGGACTGCTGCGTGCGCAGATAACACTCTGTTCCAAGCGGAAGCCAAAATGAAAGTAACGCTTCAGCGATTTGTGGAGCTCAAGGATGCCGGGTGTCTCCCTGGATTCACAGGCGATGAACATGGAGAATTGGACGTCATTTACATTGACGATAAGCTTCGCAAGCAGGAGTGGTTCTTACCGTTTGGCGATGCAATGAACGGTTGTCGCGAATGTTGCCTGGTCAGAGTGAGGCTGAAAGAAAATGGCGATGAATATCAGCGTGCGTATCTTTTCTGTTGTGATGGCGAGGTGCCGAAGTTACTGGCAGCATACATACTTGCGCACGGCCAGTTGCGGAGGTTGCCAGGAGGTACGGCCAAATGAGCGTGCAAAAGAAAAATGAAAGAGTAGATGCTGCTGATGCAGAAATCCGGAGCTTAAAAGGTTTTTGGAAAAACTGTTTTTAAAAGCTGGGCATCGAAAGCGTTTGGTTTTTGCGCGTTTCGGACGGCAATTGAATTTTTCAACAACTTGCGGAAGTGGTTGTTATACTTTAATGACCGATCCTCGTATAGAGATTGGAAAGCATGATGAGCACTGCTGCCGAATACGAATGCTTCGCCTCATTGTTACGTACAATCAGCAGAAAGCGCTTGTAGATGACGTCTGTCGGTTCAAATTCTCCGGCATGGAACGCGACCTGTCCACCGGCTTCTATTACTACGGCTACCGGTTCTACGCGCCCCAGTGGTCCCGCCCCATGGGCGGGATGGATAAGCAGGGATCCGATTGGTGAACGTGGCGGGCTGAATGTTTATGGTTATGCACTCAATGACCCTGCAGGGAAAGTTGACGCTTACGGTAAGTCCGCTGGTAAACGGTGTGATAAGTGCGAGTATTTTAGAAAAAAACTGAATGTGCCCGAATCGCAACGAGACGAGAACTGGGTGATTGACTGCATGCTGTTTTGTGATTGGATTTGCCATCAGCCGGGTGTACCCAGCATTCAGAAATGTCTAGAAGCTTGCTACCACGATTGTGAGGAATGTAAAATCCCTGACATAGACTGCATTTTTCGGCCTCCGGCTAGGCCACCTGGCAGGCCCAGAAAGTAAACCCAAGACTGGTCGAGCTATATGAGACACAACAGTATTGATAGAATGGTGAAACGTTTGGCGATCCCGGATCATAGGTTAAACTTCTGCGCGAACACTATGAAGTGGCTAGTATTGTGGTTTGTTGGTTTCTTTATTTTTGTACTGCCAGTATATTGTGGTGATAGGCCGCAGGTGGGTGCCTCATCGAAAGTTGCATTGGGGGAAAGAGGGTGGCGCCCTGACGGTCTTTTATGTTACCGCAGTAGAGAAGGTGAGCGTACCAAGGTGCATCTTATTAGGTTGGGTACTGATACTGTAGAGACCATTTTCGTGAAAGAGGTCGGGCGTATTGTTGCGCCTCCGTTCTTTTGTGGGGACTCGGTCATAGCGGTTCACGTTGATGGGACAATTAACAAGTTTGACCTGTCTGGCAGGCTGGTATTTTCGGAGAAACCAGCGAAGTTCAATGGTGTTGCTGGGTTAAGCGGTACAGTCAACGAAAGATGTCTTTACGTGACCGAGACAGTTCCAGACGAAAAAAGGCGGAAGTCTAGTTATTACTTGTGCCTGGTGGCAGTGGATGGCGAAAGGCCGGAGGTTAAGAAGAAATTTAGACTGCCGGAACTTGGTATAGTTAAAGTGAATCTGATGGACAAAAAGATCCTGGTTATTGGGCGAAAAGGGGTGCATAGATTTGAGATACCTAAGTTTTTGGTCAGTGATTGACGGGCGGAGCGCGCGTGCAAAATCCTAAGCCTAACATGAATCTCCCCCAATTCTGAATCCCAACGCCTGCGCGCCTGCCGAGTATCTGCTGCATGCCATCAAACGGCAAGTGGAGGCAAAAAGCCCTCAGCACGCTTCGACGATCTTTGCTAAGAAATCCATGAGCCCTGCCTTATGCCCTAGCCATTGACTCGAGGCGTGCGTGCTAATTTGCAAAGAGCACCGCTGCAAAGCCACACATCGAGCATGATAGGGGCAGATGACGAATTGTATTGCGATTCCTGTGGCCATGGAGGCCCGGCTGTGTTTCGAGGGCACATCCTGATGTAGAACCGTAAGAGCATTTACGCCAAGCTTGGCATCCACGATCCTATAGCAGGATCGGGGTTTGTGATCGTGCTGGGCCAGTTCCAGTCCTATGCCGGCGCATTCCACAGCTTGCACACATAGCGACTGCTCAATTGCAGCGCATTTGGCATCTGTGCGACAACCTGCAACCAAGTAGTCATAAATGCACCTGCTTCAGCGTGGGGTGTAAAGCAAAATCTGGGATTAGCACCGGTGTGGCAGCAAGGCAGGAGAAACGCCGTCGTCGGGCCTTTTGGCCCCTGCGGTGGCATACCGAGCGTCAGGGGAGCGCCAACACCGCTTTGGGATCGGCCTTTATACAAACAGTGGCTGCAGTCTTGCGAAGCGTGGCAGGGGCTGCTTTGGCGCAAGACCAGATTTTGCAATTGGCACCGATTCGCGTTTATAACCCCTCCGGCGCGGTGTGAAACCCCAAATGGCCGCTCAATGCATTAAAACGTGGATCTTCAACCGGAATGCTTTTGGCTTGCGTATTCCCGACGGCTCCGAGACCAGGTGATTGTGCATTCGCCTCTTCTCAACGTCCGAATCTAAAGCAAAATCTGGGTTTAGAGCCTGCAAAGACAACTGAAACAGCCGCGTCTGCATGACGATGATTACGCTTAGTTACGAGGCAGGTGCTGGGCGGTCATCAGCCAATCGGTTGCAAGGCATTGGCCGTGAGGCGGAGCAGATTACCGCTGGCCACAACTCGCGGAGCTGGTCATTCAAGCCCGAGTTTCCTGAACCTGTCGTCGAGCTGTTTGAAATGGAATTCGAGTGTGCATAGTTTTTCGAGTTCCCCCGGCTCGAAATGTCTGGCTATCTCAGGATCAGACTTTAACTGGGCAAGGAAATCTGCGTCGTTGCGACCGGCGTGTTTGGCTGCCCAAGTATTCATTGCATTACGCTGGACAAGCTCATACGCACGTTCGCGACTCAGGCCATTGCGAATCAGGGCGAGCATGACGGTTTGGCTGTTCCACATGCCTAGGCTCAGCTCGAGATTTTTCTTCATGTTTTCCGGGTAAACAGCCAGCCCGTCCATCAGGCGCACCAGCAGGTGCAACATGTAATCGAGCAAGGTGCATGAATCGGGGAAAATAATGCGTTCGACCGAGCTATGGCTGATGTCACGTTCATGCCACAACGCAACGTTTTCGAGTGCTGCAACTGCATTTGCACGCAATACACGGGCGAGGCCAGATAACCGTTCCCAAGTGATCGGGTTGCGTTTGTGTGGCATTGCACTTGAGCCTTTCTGTCCCTTGGTAAACGGTTCTTCGGCTTCGAGCACCTCGGTACGTTGCAGGTGCCTGAACTCGACTGCCCACCGTTCGATGCTTGCAGCTACAAGCGCAAGCACAGTGTGGAACTCGGCATGTATATCGCGTTGGATAACTTGCGTGGCAATCGGTGCAGGACGCAATCCGAGCTTTTCGCATACATAACTCTCAACACGCGCAGGCAGATGCGCCCCCGTACCAACTGCGCCGCTGAGCTTGCCCACAGCCACAACATTGCGGACGCGTTCGAGTCTTTCAAGGGCGCGTTTGAACTCGTCGTACATTACAGCAAGCTTGAACCCGAACGTGATCGGCTCAGCATGCACACCGTGGCTCCGCCCGATACATGGGGTAAACTTGTGTTCACGCGCACGCCGGGCTATGACAGGCAAAAGCTCTTTTACATCGGCTATCAGGATGTCAGCCGACTGCACCATTTGCAGCGACAGGGCCGTATCAACAACATCGTAACTGGTCAGGCCGAAGTGGAACCATCGGCTGGCAGGATGGTTAATCTTTTCACTGACAGCCTCCACGAAGGCAATCACGTCGTGGTTGAGCGTTTTCTCAAGCTCGCGCTGGCGCGTAACGAGGCCGGTGAGGTCTTCAAGGCACTTTTGGACACCGGCTTTGATCTTTTCGAAATCTGCAGCCGGTACGATTCCTTCCTCAACGAGTGCTTCGGCTGTCAACAGCTCGATTTCCAACCAAAGCCTGAGCTTGTTTTCATCCGACCAAATCGCCCGCATCTCGGGTCTGCTGTAACGCGCAATCATGCGTCGAGCTTAGCTGAGTTGGCATGAATTGGTGAAACAAAATTTACCCGATCCGGCTGCCCAGGCCGGGACATATTGAACAGCGTGGTCGAGACCGAGCAGGATGTTGTGGTCATCTAAAAGTGTGCTCTTTGCTCCCGGTTTTGTCTCGATTAACGCACCGCACTCTGAAGTGCAGCGTTATCAAAACGAAAAGTGCTTTCTTTCTTTGGCAGAAAGCTTTTTGCGCGTCAGAGCCAACACAAACATCCAAAGCTAGCCATATTTTTGGCCTCGTATTAAGTCCCATGCTTGTGGGACCGGCACCAAACAAGACAGTTGTGACGGCGCGCGCTCCTCCAGGGCGCAGTTCCATATATGCCAGGCGGGGTATGACTTCGGAGCCGTTCGGCTATGCACGGGCCGAAATGAACGTGGTGCCGGAGCACCGTACTCTGGGAGTTATGTCAGTGCGGCACGCAAACACCTTGCGGCCATATCGGAGCGCGCCCCTCCACGGCGCATCAAATTCCGCATCTGAGGGCGAGCCTATGTGTGAGCGGGGTGCAGTGTGGAGCTTGCCATGCACCAAACTCTGGCCGACATGGAAATGGTCCCTCCAGTCGAATTAAAAGTGGTGCCGAAATTCTGTAGCGGCGGTCTGCGACCGCCCCTACAGATGCTCGTGGCTTGTGCACCACAGGACGCTTTTGTAGTGCGGTGCTCTGGCATCGCTTTCGTTTCAGCCCGAGCGCGGCTGAATGGCTCTCATGTCGTCCGGGATCTGGTCCATGTGGTACTGCGCCTTCAGAGGTGCGCACGTCGTCGCAACTGCATTGGTAAGGCGAACAGTCGTCCAAAATTTGCTGAAAACTGGGCTGCGGCCGTGCCTTACTCAACTTCCCATTCGTAAACGCCGGCGGAAAAATTTGGTTGGAGCTGGACCTCGAGCCTGAGCGCTGTTGTTGTTATTGGGTCGAAACTCACTCTGACAGGTCCGGTCTTTCGGATTTCGTAAGCCGACGGATTCGGCACTGGGACCCAATTGTTCGCGTCGGTGCGGTACAAAACTCGCCACGAGACCGGCACCCTGCACTCGCCGGTACCGGTATCGTCGAACCACCAAACCTTAACTGCCTTAACAGTAGTAGGCTCGGGGAACTCGTATACGATCCATTCAAGTGAGCCCTTGTGCGGCCAAAAATCAAAGTTTCCAGCCGATCCGGCCAGTGCGTTCGATGGTGTGAGCTGGTCATTGACTGGATCGAGGCTCATTCCCCCGCGCACAAAAGATGCCGAGACCTTTGCCCGGGATGTCAAGGTTGGGCGCGGTTTTGGCCGTGCAACGGCGGGATCACGCGCGACCCAGACGGTCATGGGGGTGAGCTGCCGATTTGCCCATAAAGCGTACGGGATGGCCAGTAACCTGTCTGTCGGACGCGCCTCACGCCGGTCAGCGTCCGCGTACACTGCCCGCGTTGCTCCTTCAATTTTCAGCACGGTTGCTCCGCCAAGAAAATCCGGTCGGTGCTCAGGGATGATTTTTGCGGTTGCCGGCAGCACGATGTCGAATACATACCCCTCGTTATCAATCCCCTCGAAGGCATAGACAATCGGGCCGCGTTCGAGTGCAACCTGATTGCGTGTGGCCGAAATGCGCTGATGCCCGATGACACGCCTGACCGGCATTGGAAAATCAAGCTCGACGACGTCACCCCTGTTCCAGGTGCGTGTGAGTTGGGCGTAACCTTTCTGTAGCGCGCCGGTGAACGGCCGGCCGTTGACCCGCAATGTCCATTTTGCGGGTGTTGCATCCTCGTAGAGGTACAGGTTGCTCGGGAGCGGTTTACCCTGCACCCAGCACGGGATACGCATGCACAGTGTGAACTCGACAGGCGCTTCCGGCTCAATGCGCAGTTCGATTCTGCCGTCCCAGGGATACTGCGTGGTTTGGACAAGCTTGATTTTCTTGCCGCGCACGGTCGCAGTTGCATTGTTTTGTGCGTACAAATTTACAAAGAGGCGGTCGTTCTGAACCGCATATACGTATCCGCCCAGCGAGGCTATCAATCTGAAGATGTTCGGCGGGCAACATGCACAACCGAACCACGGCGCGCGGCCTGCATGGCCGTGGTTGTTTCTCGACCGGCCATCGTATTCGAGTGGGTTCGGATAAAAGAACCTGTCGCCGGACAGTCCCACCCCACTCAACGCGCCGTTGTAAAGCGTGCGCTCGAATACGTCCATGTACTTCGAGTCGCCGGTCAAGAGGAACATGCGATGGTTCCAGAACAAAAACGCCACAGCAGCGCAGGTCTCGTTATAGCAGCGATGTGGCAGCTCGTAATTTGCTCCGTAAGCTTCACCGGACGCGCGTGCACCGCAACCGCCGGTCAGGTGCAGTTTGCACCCGACAACATTGTCCCAGATTTTGGTGATTGCGTTAAAGTACCGTGTGTCGCCCGTGAGTGCTGCCACGTCTGCCATTCCACAGTACATGTAGTTTGCTCGCACGGCGTGGCCCACAGCTTCGTCCTGCTCGACGACAGGTTTATGGTCCTGACTGTATTCACTGCGGCGGTGACCGCGAACATCGAGAAAGAACTTGGCCAGGTTAAGCCAGCGCTTGTCGCCCGTGACGCGGTAGAGCTTTGCCAAGCCCATCTCGACAACCTGATGGCCGGGGCTGATCCGCGGTTCGCCATTGGCGAATTCGCGGTCGAGCAGTTCGGCTGCTTTCAGGCAAATATCAAGCAACGACCTTGAGCCTGTGGCCTGATAATGCGCTACACCGGCTTCGAACAGGTGCCCCAGATTGTACAGTTCATGGCTGAGTTCCGGGTCTTTTTCCCAGCGTTGTTTACCGATCCACGGATGGCCTGGGCTGTCGGGATGCATCGTTCTGAACGTGTACAGGTACCCGTCGGGTTCCTGAGCAGCGGCAATGTGCTTGATCATCTCCTCGAGCTTTTCGGCAAGAGCTGGGTTCGGCTCCACGCTCAAGCAAAATGATGCACCTTCAATGACCTTGTAAACGTCGGTGTCGTCAAACGGATATTCAGTTGGCGGTTTGATTTGGAAATTTGTTTCGCCAGCCGCTCGTCTGCGCATGACTTCAGCAGCCAGATCGAAATTTTTCAGTCGGCCGGAACTCTCGCACTGCCTGATCGCAAACGGAAGCGTTACATGCAAATTGGTGGCTTGACGCGCCTGCAGCAGGCCGGTGGTGAACCTGACATCTGTGAACGGGACAGGTTGAATTGGGTAATCACCCGCTGGCACAGCAACGGCTATGCCACATACAAGGCAGTTAAGCATGCGCTTGAGCATGCGCCTGAGCGTAAGGAGATGTGCCCCTTGGTCAAGGACGTTGGTCAAGCACAAGTGCATTTTTTTGCAGGAGCCTGAGCCGATCAAACCAACCGACCGGCAGTGGTGATCGGGGTGCAAAAGCGCAGCCGGTCATCACACTTGGCGTGGACGGTCTGGAGACAATTCAGTAACGGCAGACTGACCACCTCCGAACGGTCATGCGTAAATTACCCCTACACCACGAAGCCGAGCGCGTTGAGACGGGATAATGCAATGGGATGCTTTCACAGTTGCGGCTGCGAACGCCTACTGTCAGTTGATGCGCCGCATTTCCGTGTTGCGCATGCGCGAAGTGTTCTGAGGCACTTTTGCGCGCCACAGCCTTGTGCAGTGCCGTAACCAAGGCCGGACAGTTTCATGCCATTGCACCACTGACATCTGAAAAAACCAGGTGACACGACTTGCCACTCGATCCTGCAAACTGCGCTCTTACGAGTGGTTCGGGGTGTTTTGCCGGTGTGCCAATGCACAGTCTGAATTGGTCAGCGAGCTTTGTTTTTGGCTCGGTACAGAAACAGAAACGCTCGGCACGAAAGCACTTTCGAGTCGAGCCGTAGCGGCGTGTGCGCCGCAGATTGGGCTTTCCCGATCAACCCACCCGCGATGCAAACGACATCTCTTGTGCGAAAATGTCTTGAAACTGCGGATGTTGGTTCAGTGCGATGTGTGTTGTCTGCGCGCGCAGCCATGAATATGACCAGTCCTGCTCAGGCGAACCGAGCAAGGCAAGCTTTGCACCACGCAGTGCTGTGTTGCCTGCAGCGACTATTTTCTCCGGGCTGACCTTGATCAACCCGATTCTGAGCGCGCTGCTGCGTCGGACGTAGTTACCAAACGCACCTGCAAGATACACGCGCTCAAGCTGGTCGAGTGTAACACCCCAGTATTCAGCCACAATTTGCTGGCCGGCTGCAATTGCGCCTTTGGCAAGCTGAAGCTGTCGGATGTCCGACTGAGTCAGGTACACCGGCGGGCATAACTCCCAACGCTCATTGCTCTGCAATCGGCCATCCGGCCGGATCAATCCAAGCTCAAGCCCGCATGCAACTGCATCTACAAGTCCGCTCCCGCAAATGCCGCGCGGTTCGACATTACCCAGGACATGACACTGTATTTTGCTGTTCTGAATGTGGACTTCTGAAATTGCGCCTGTGGCAGCGCGCATGCCGCATTCGATCCGTGCGCCTTCAAACGCCGGGCCGGCTGCCGTCGAGGCACAGACAATCCTGTGGCGATTCCCCACAACAACCTCACCGTTTGTTCCCAGGTCAATCAATGCAACTGGCGCATCGGCCTTGTGCATGCCCACTGCAAATATGCCAGCCAGCAGATCGCTTCCGACGAACCCGCCGAGACACGGTAAAAACCGCACAACCGGATTACACGGCATGTGCCAACCGAGGCTGGTTGCATCGAACGTCTGCAATCCTGTCGCACCGGATTCAAACGGGTACTGTGCAAGCGGCCCAACGTCCAACCCGCAAAACAAATGGTGCATGACCGTGTTCCCCACAATTACGACCTGGTCAAGTCCGGACCTGACCCTGCTGGATTCGACCAGCTCGCGTGCCAATCCACCCACCTGTGCGCGGATCATGCGTGTGAGTTCGCCGGCACCACCGCCGCACGCGAACTCGATCCTGCTCATCACGTCTGCGCCGTGTCGTGCCTGTGCGTTCAACGCGGTGCGCACGCCAAGCACATGGCCGGTGCGCAAATCGAGCAGTTGCGCAACAATTGTTGTTGTGCCGAGATCAATTGCGATGCCGAACCCGTCTTTGGGCACAAACTCGAGCGCGCTTTCGTCGGCAAGCACGGGTGTTTCCCATTGCGCAAGCTCGATTGTGATGTCTGCGACTGCAGTTGCCCGGCAGGCCAGTCGCCAACCTGCAGCCAGCTCGGCTCGGGACAATCGTTGTTCGTCTTGTGTGCTTACAGGCAGCGCACCTGCCAACACCTTGATCCTGCACCCTTTGCACCGGCCGCGTCCCCCACACGGGAATTCGACGCCCTCGGCAAACAATACGTCATAAAGCCGCGTGCCACGCTCGACGATCAACGTCTTGCCCAACGGTAAAAGTTCAATACGAACAGGATTACGTATTTGGCCGTTCATGGCCCGACCGGTTTAGGATGCGTTTCAGCGCAACGGACGGCCCCAAGGCTGTGCCACGCTGGTATGTGTGGCAGAGCGGTCGTTTGATTTTGTTAACGCCTGTCCCGGCCCAAGACACGGCAAATCGCTGAAATGAACTCTGGATTTGTCCCGCAACAACCGCCGACAAAACTTGCGCCTGCGTCAACCAGTTCGAGCATCGCCTGGGCGAATTCGTCCGGTGTGGTTTTATAATGCGGTCGGCCGTCCACAATCTCAGGCAGACCTGCATTTGGCTTGAGCCAGATCGGTCGGTCTGTGCCCGCGCGCAACCGTGTGCAAATCATAGCGAACCCGTCTAGTCCGCGCCCGCAATTTGCACCAATCACATCCGCCCCTGCAGCCTCAAGCGCGGCTGCTGCCTGTTCGGGTGTCACACCCATAATGGTCCGGTCCTTGTCCTTGCCGGAATCAAACACCATGCATGCCACAACAGGCAAACCGGTCGCACGCGCCGCTTCAACGGCAATCTTGGCCTCTTGTAAATCCGACATTGTCTCGACCACGATTGCATCCGGTTTGGCTTCTGCAATTGCAGCCGCTTGTTCTTCGAAGGCAGCGCGCAATTCGCTTTCGGTGACTTCGCCGGTGAAAAGCATTTTGCCAGTCGGCCCGATCGAGGCGAACACAAAAGCGCGTCCGGCGGCGGCCCTGCGTGAAAGCTCGACCCCCTTGTGGTTCAACTCGACGACCTTGTCTGCGAGTGAATAATCTGCCAGGCGCAACCGGTTCGACCCGAACGTGTTGGTAAGGATGATCTGGCTGCCGGCCTCGACATACGCACCTGCAACAGCAGCGACAGCCTCAGGCTGCGACAGGTTCATTGCATCGGGCAGTTCGCCGATGCCAAGCCCGCGCGCATGCAGTTGTGTTCCCCATGCGCCATCGGTTATCACCGGGCGCTGCGCAACGAGCTGCTTGATCAACTGGTGCATCAGTCTAATCGAGCCGGTGCGAGCTAGCCGCGCCGGCAGGTTGCCATGCTCAGTTCAGGGCAAGCACACGTTTGGCCACCGGTACGGCCCCTGCAGCAGTTTCACTGTAACCGTCTGCACCAATCTCATCCGCGTACCGTTGTGTGACCGGTGCCCCGCCGACAAGTATCTTGACGCGGTCGCGCAAGCCGGCCTGCTTGAGCGCTTCGATTGTGGTTTTCATGGCGGGCATAGTTGTGGTCAGCAGAGCAGACATTGCAACTATGTTTGCGTTGGTTTCCTTGACCTTGGCAACAAACTGCTCAGGCGACACATTCACACCAAGGTCAATAACCTCGAATCCGCCGCCTTCGAGCATCGAGGCAACCAGGTTTTTGCCGATGTCGTGCAAGTCGCCTTTCACTGTCCCGATCACAACGCGTCCGACCGGTTGCACCCCACTTGCAACCAAAAGCGGACGCAACGGCTCGAGCGCAGCCTTCATTGCGCGTGCAGCCAAGAGCAGCTCAGGCACGAAATATTCGTTACATTCGAACCGTCGGCCAACCTCGTTCATTGCGGGGATCATGTACTCGGTTACGAGCGTTAACGGTGCTACACCAGCAGCAATTGCATGTTCGGTAACTGCCTTGGATGTTTTTGCGTCACCGGCTATGATCGCATCGTACAGTGCTTTGAGCTCTTCCATAAACTTCGCAATCGCAATACTTCATGCGCCGCCCGACACCCGCTACAACGCGGCTTAGACGTAGCCCAAACTCGTGCCGGGCAAAAAAGCGCTGCCGTATTGTGCAGAAAAAACTGGCTCCGCCAAACAAAAAGTTTCGTCCAAAGGCCCGTTCGGCTGTGGCGATGTGCACGGTTGACCATGCGAATCTTTACCGATCCGGACGAATCAAACGCATGCCGACTGAAATGCAGGAGGCGACACCGGCCAAGGCCGGATATTGCACAAGCTTACGGAGCCGGTGCGCCGAAATAATTGTAGCGCATCGCACATTGCGCGATAAACCTTCTGTGTCACCGATTTCAAAATCGCCAAGGTATTGGGGGCTTCGGCAGCGCCACGCGTTGGCAAGTGCATCGCCGGTTTGTCCTGCAGCAGCAGGATGCGATACAGCAGACTTCGAAGTCTGCGGTACGCAAACGAGTGAAATATTTGGGTTAGCGTGTTTTGCTTTGTCAAAACCCGATTTCAGGTAGGGTGGGCAGTCCTCTGCACGCCGCAGCCAGGATTAACAGCGTACTTCCCGCATCAACAGACCAGCAGCTCGTAGCCGCGCTCGTAAGGGCGCGGACGGTAGGATTCTAGCCGAGACGCCGGGTCAGCACGAGCTACACCGGCGCGCAGTGGACTGCGCGCCCTACCTTACTCTCTACGCCTCTGGTGTGAAGGATTGGAGGAGAAGTTTTTGGAGCGCGGTGCTCCAGCACCGCTTTCGGTTCGATTGATTGACGACTTGCGCGTCGTCCAAAGTTTGGCATAGCCCGAGCGCACACAGCAGCCGGCCCTGACGAAGCCTTGCTCTTCAATGCAGAGTTTACTGCGCCCCTTCAGTGGCGCGCGCCGTCACAACCGGATTGGTAGGGCGGGCAGTCCTCTGCCCGACGGACGTTTCCAGGTGTACGGATGGCGGCGCGTCCCGTACATGCGGGACGCGCCCTACCTTACTCTCTACGCCTCTGGTGTGAAGGATTGGAGGAGAAGCTTTTGGAGCGCGGTGCTCCAGCACCGCTTTCGGTTCGATTGATTGACGACTTGCGCGTCGGCCAAAGTTTGGCATAGCCCGAGCGCACACAGCAGCCGGCCCTGACGAAGCCTTGCTCTTCAATGCAGAATTTACTGCGCCCCTTCAGGGGCGCGCTCCGTCACAACCGGATTGGTAGGGCGGGCAGTCCTCTGCCCGACGGATCCAGAATCAACAGCGTTTTTCATCCACCAACGCACCAGCGCCTCGTAGCCGCGCCCGTAAGAGCGCGGAACAACTCCGAGCTCATATCCGGAATGAAACACAAGTATTTAAGCGTACCCAGCACCTTGCCCCCCAACGTAAAACCACAAAATACCCAATAGCACTTTTTAATCCGCCGTCTCACGACGGCGGCTACCATAACGGCTATTATTGCATTCCGGCGCGCGGCCATCTTGGCCGCAGGTCTTCTGCGACCGGGACGGTCGCGCGCCGGGATAGGTTGGAGCGCGGCCATCTTGGCCGCAGTTAACGCGGTTGACTAGGACTGGTTTGAGGTCTTTTGGGGTGTACGAAAGTGGCGGACCAGGGAAAACGGTGAGGCAGCAGTGTTAAGCGCAGTGTTGTTTCTGCGGGCGTGGACGCTCGCGCGCCTTCGGGCAGACCGGCGCGCGGCCATCTTGGCCGCAGTGCCCTCAAGGTGGGTGAAGCGTGGCAGGGGCCTTTTTCGACCGGGATGGCAACGCGCCGTAGCCGCGCTCGTAAGGGCGCGGACGGTAGAATTCCGGCAGAGAAGTCGGGTTAGCACGACCCACACCGGCGCGCAGTGGACTGCGCGCCCTACCAACGCTCTGCGCCTCTGCGTCTTTGCGTTAAAAATGCGACGCACGAGGCCATGCGTCCCTACCAACGCAACAATACTTTTTTGGGTCGGGATACATCGCCGAGGCGTCCGCTAACCAATTTCAACTGCCGGCAGCACGCTCAGTCCGGCCAACCAAACACGACCTCTGCATCTCTGGGCCTCACCGGCTGACTGTAATCCACACGAAACTGGAAAAACCCGTACCGGTCGAAGTGAAACTCGATCCCACTAGACTGCAAAAAAACCGAAAGAAATGTAGGGCGCGCTCGTCCCCGCGCACCAGAATTGGTTCGCGGCAAAATTCGACCCTCTATGCAAGTTACATTGTATTGCGACCTGCAAAGCGAAAAACCCGACTTGCTCAATTCGCGTAGAGCTTCGGTTTTTCCCACGATTGACCTGCAAACCCAAGCCGCCAAGGCACAAGACAATTCGGCACGCACATCATTAAAATGCCCTGACACGCCAGAAACGTGGGCTAGGCGGGATCGGCAAACTGACCGTTTGGGGGTCATTGGTCAGGACAAGCGACCTATTGGTCGTCCAAACAGTGGCGTTAATTGATGTTGCTTCCAATATTTGGTGCAAGCGGCCTACATCACCACCGATCTGCAACAGCAGATTTGTCGTTCCCTTTGCGAGCTGCAACACCGGCCGACGCGGCGGCAGTATAACCGGATCATCGCTGAAATCCGGGACACCGTCGGCGTCGCTGTCGTTCATGTCATCAATTGAAAGCACCCACAGATAGTAATCCGCGTCGTCGGGTGTGTTCGGATCACCGTCATCGAACTCGACGTACCCGCAATAATTTGTTACCCAGGGCGACTCCCGTGTGAAAAAGTCATTTGTGTAAACCAAGGTTTGCCCAGAAGCATTTGTCCAAGCACCAGGCTGAAGCTCGAGCAGGTTGAACCTGTTTGTGGGACTCTTCACAAACACAACTTGTCCACCGAAAAGCTCCTCCGGGTTGCCGGTCCTGACCAGGTCCACCCGGCCGGTCACAGTCGTCAGATGCGGTGTATAAGCCAATGGCCCGGTGTATTCGAGCAGTCTGAATGTATGTGTGAACGATCCGTACCCACTCAAATTAAGCACACACGTCCCAACCGATGAGCCTGCCGCACGGTTCCAACTCGCAGATAGCGTGTATGTGGGACTGCCTTCAAATTGCCACACACCCGAGCTTGTCGCCGAGACCGCTTGTGAGACCTCATAAAAGTCGTCAAAGCCGTTTCCATTCGCATCTTTGTAGGCTGGCTTGTTAACGTTCAATGAACCGTAGTAGGTCAGTTCCCAAAGCTCGTCATACAGTTCAAACCAGCTCCAGTGTGTGTACGTCTCGAACAATGGCGCCAGCTCGCCGTTAATTGCACCGTAATCCTGGAGCGTTGTTAAGTCGAGTGTCTGCCAACCGGATGCCCCGCCTTCGCCGCGGTCGAAGTGCACTGACAAGCAATAAAATCGAGCTTGAGCAGTTTGACCTGCGAAACACGCCCCTGACCACAGTGCAAGAGCCGAACTCAGAATTATCAGAAACTTTTTCATGAGCGGTTCAGTTCTACTTTTTCAGTTGGGGGCAACTTTTACGCCCCGGCAATGCCAAAGATTAACCCCGCGCCACATTAAAACAACCAGAAAAATGCGACTCATACATTGAAGTGCCGACTGTAGCCCGTACATTTCACAACCTTCCAGTGCCGGCGTCACGAACCCGTTGTGGCGTATCCTGCCGGTGCGGCGAAAAACCTGCCGTATCGCCAATTTCAGAATCGGCGTGGCATCAGGATTTTCGGAATAGAGCGAGTTTGCAATCGCCCCGCAGGTTCGTCCCGCAAAGCGCGCGTGAACTGCGAACGTGTTTTTGTCAGTCAGCACTGCAAAAGCACAGCCATGTCGGCTCATATCCGAAAATCTGAACTGCGGCCCGGTTGTTTGCCGGCCGGGTCAATCCGCGCACGGTTGTTACGCCAAACCCGGGAAGTCTGATTTGCAGGAAACTGAATCTTTACTGTGCAACCCCAACGGGTCGAAACCAGGCTTTGCCCGGCTTGATCAAAACGCGCGCACGCGCCAGAACCGTGGCGCCGACGGAATTGGCAGGTGCACAATATGCGGATCGTTCGTCAGCACCACAACCTGATTGGTCAACCAACTGCTCGCCGTCACCGAGTCAGCTTCCAAAATTTCGTGTAGCCGGCCCACGTCACCGTGTATTTCCAGGAGCAAATTTGTTTTGCCGAGTGTGAGCCGCAGCACAGGCGGACGCGGCGGGACAAGCACCGGTGCATCGCTAAAGTCCGGTATGCCATTGCCGTCGCTGTCAGTTGGATCCTCAATGGCAAGCAACCACCACCAATAATCAGCCTGATCAGGCGTGCTCGGGTCGCCATCAGTAAATGTGACAAAACCACAATAATTTGTCGGCCAGGCCTGCAGACGACATATCAAACCGCTCAGGTAAACAAAAGAGTCTGCCTGTGCGTTTATCCATGTGCCGGACTGCAGTTCAAGTCGGTTAAACCTGTCCGGATCAACCTTCGTGAACGAGACCGGTCCTTCGAGCGTGTTATTGGTTGCCCCCGTCTGCACCAGTGCAATTGTGCCGGTGACAACATTTGACCCGGGCGCGTACACCACTGCACCTGTGAACTCGAGCAGATTAAACTGATGCGTAAACCCGCCACGCCCTTCCAGCTCAAGTACGCATTCACCATTTGGCGATCCTGCTGCACGTGTCCATGTGGCAGTCAACCTATGGTAATTTGTCTCGCCCAGAAACCGCCAGCTACCCGTACTTGTGGCAGAAACAGGTTGTGAAACCTCGAAGAAGTCGTCTAACCCGTTGTCGTTTGCATCTGTAAATTGCGGCGTGTTCAAAAGCAGCACACCGTAGTCGCGTCTCCCCCATATCTGATCGAAAAGCTCGAACTTGCTCCAATGCGAGTACGGTCCATACCACGGCGCAAGCTCGCCATTGATACCATCCGACAACGTTGTCAGGTCAAGTCGCTCCATGCCAGTCGGACCCCAACCGTAATCGAAGCGTACCGACAAACAATGCATTCGTGCATGAGCAAGCTCCTCAGCTTGCAGTCCTATCGGCCTGGACACAAGAGCGCTTATCAAGATTACCACGAGCTTTTTCATGCAAAGTCGCCTCGGCTTCATTCGAATTGCCGGATCGAATGATCCACAAAGCGCGCTTATCAGGCAACCCAAAAACCGCCCTCAGACGATTAACTTGAACCAATGGGCGACGTGCAGGATCGAAACCGCCAAATTACCAGTTCGTGGGGTGGCATCCGGGTGTGGCCAAAAACCGCTTTCAATTCGGTTTGAATGACAACTTCCACGTCGGCCAGAGTTTGATGCGACCTGAACCGCGCACGCCAGTCGGCTCGGGAAAAACCTTAACCTCAGATGCGGAATTTACTGCGCCCTAGAGGGGGCACGCGCCGTCCTGACCGCATTATTGCGGGCCTGATCTCGCAAGTGCACCACAACGCCGTGCACGTTTCCATGGCAGGTCTGTTTCGTCAAAACCCAATCAAAATCAGGTAGGGCGGGCAGTCTCCTGCACGCCGCATCCAGAATTGTTGGCGTGCTTCCCGCACCAACAGACGAGCAGATCGTAGCTGCGCTCGTAAGGCCACGGAAAACAAAAGTCAGATCAAAAAGCCGGGTTTGCATGACCACCCTAAGTATGTATCTGGCACCGTGGGAGCGCCCTACCTTAACTCTGCGTGTGTGCAATTAAATGTAGCCGCGCCAGTAAGGGCGCGGACCATTGGATTTAACCGAAAGACTCGGTCTGCAAGGTCAATGGTGACGGCGCAGTGGGCTATGCCTTACGTTATTCTGCCTTCTCGAGAAATGTACCAGAACCTTCGTAGCCGCAACCCGCAAGGGTGCGGAAAACTAAACCCAAACCTAAATAACCGGGTTTTGCATGACCAACTCCCGGTAGCCGCGGGCGTAAGGGCACGCAAAACAAGATTCAAGCCGATAGGCTGGGCCAGTGCGAGCGGCTCCGGCGCGCAGTGGACTGCGCGCCCTACCAATGCTCTGCGCCTTTGGGCAGAGATTGGCGCGCGGCCATCTTGGCCGCAGGTCTTCTGCGACCGGGACGGTCGCGCGCCGGTGCAGATTGGAGCGCGGCCATCTTGGCCGCAGTTAACGCCGTTGACTAGGACTGGTTTGAGGTCTTTTTGGGGTGTGGAAGTGGCAGAGCAGTGGGAACGGTGATGCAGCAGTGCTAAGCGCAGTGTTGTTTCTGCGGGCGTGGACGCCCGCGCGCCTTCGGGCGGCTTTGGCGCGCGCCGTAGCCGCGCTCGTAAGAACGCGGAAAACAAGATTCAAGCCGGTAGGCTGGGCCAGTGCGAGCGGCTCCGGCGCGCAGTGGACTGCGCGCCCTACCAACGCTCTGCGCCTTTGCGCCTTTGGGCAGAGATTGGCGCGCGGCCATCTTGGCCGCAGCTCTTCTGCGACCAGGACGGTTGCGCGCCGGTGCAGATTGGAGCGCGGCCATCTTGGCCGCAGTTAACGCCGTTGACTAGGACTGGTTTGAGGTTTTTTTTGGGGTGTACGAAAGTGGCGGACCAGTGAAAACGATGATGCAGCAGTGTTAAGCGCAGTGTTGTTTTTGCGGGCGTGGACGCCCGCGCGCCGTAGCCGCGCTCGTAAGGGCGCGGACGGTAGAATTCCGGCAGAGAAGTCGGGTTAGCACGACCCACGCCGGCGCGCAGTGGACTGCGCGCCCTACCAACGCTCTGCGCCTTTGGGCAGAGATTGGCGCGCGGCCATCTTGGCCGCAGTTAACACCGTTGACTAGGACTGGTTTGAGGCCTTTTGGGGGTGTACGAAAGTGGCGGACCAGTTAAAACGATGATGCAGCAGTGCTAAGCGCAGTGTTGTTTCTGCGGGCGTGGACGCCCGCGCGCCTTTGGGCAGACTGGCGCGCGGCCATCTTGGCCGCAGTACCCTCAAGGTGGGTGAAGCGTGGCAGGGGCCTTTTTCGACCGGGATGGCAACGCGCCGTAGCCGCGCTCGTAAGAGCGCGGACGGTAGAATTCCGGCAGAGAAGCCGGGCTAGCATGACCCACTCCGGCGCGCAGTGGACTGCGCGCCCTACCTTACTCTCTACGCCTCTGGTGTGAAGGATTGGAGTAGAAGTTTTTGGAGCGCGGTGCTCCAGCACCGCTTTCGGTTCGATTGATTCACGACTTGCGCGTCGTGCAAAGTTTGGTATAGCACGAGCGCGCATAGCAGCCGGCCCTGACGAAGCGTTGCTCTTCAATGCAGAATTTACTGCGCCCCTTCAGGGGCGCGCCAGTTCACTTCTGTAGCGGCGTTCTACGAACGCCGTCCGTTTTTCCCAAGCATGGGTGTAGCAAGATGGTCGCGCAAATGTATGACGAGAAAACCCGGGCGGTCACAGACCGCCGCTACAGCACTACGGGTGAGCGTAGCCGCGCTCGTAAGGGCGCGGACGGTAGAATTCCGGCAGAGAAGTCGGGTTAGCCCGACCCACACCGGCGCGCAGTGGACTGCGCGCCCTACCTTACTCTCTACGCCTCTGCTGTGAAGGATTGGAGGAAAAGTTTTTGGAGCGCGGTGCTCCAGCACCGCTTTCGGTTCGATTGATTCACGACTTGCGCGTCGTGCAAAGTTTGGTATAGCACGAGCGCGCATAGCAGCCGGCCCTGACGACGCCTTGTTCTTCAATGCAGAATTTACTGCGCCCCTTCAGGGGCGCGCCAGTTCACTTCTGCGGCGTTCTACGAACGCCGTCCGTTTTTCCCAAGCATGGGTGTAGCAAGATGGTCGCGCAAATGTATGACGAGAAAACCCGGGCGGTCACAGACCGCCGCTACAGCACTACGGGTGAGCGTAGCCGCGCTCGTAAGGGCGCGGACGGTAGAATTCCGGCAGAGAAGTCGGGTTAGCCCGACCCACACCGGCGCGCAGTGGACTGCGCGCCCTACCAACGCTCTGCGCCTTTGGGCAGAGATTGGCGCGCGGCCATCTTGGCCGCAGTTAACGCCGTTGACTAGGACTGGTTTGAGGTCTTTTTGGGGTGTACGAAAGTGGCGGACCAGGGAAAACGGTGAGGCAGCAGTGTTAAGCACAGTGTTATTTCTGCGGGCGTGGACGCCCGCGCGCCTTTGGGCAGACTGGCGCGCGGCCATCTTGGCCGCAGTACCCTCAAGGTGGGTGAAGCGTGGCAGGGGCCTTTTTCGACCGGGATGGCCGCGCGCCGTAGCCGCGCTCGTAAGAGCGCGGACCACCGGATTCAAGCCGAAATACCGGGTCCGCACGAGCAACTCCGGCGCGCAGTGGACTGCGCGCCCTACCTTACTCTCTACGCCTCTGGTGTGAAGGATTGGAGGAGAAGTTTTTGGAGCGCGGTGCTCCAGCACCGCTTTCGGTTCGATTGATTCACGACTTGCGCGTCAGCCAAAGTTTGGCATAGCCCGAGCGCGTACAGCAGCCGGCCCTGACGAAGCGTTGCTCTTCAATGCAGAATTTACTGCGCCCCTTCAGGGGCGCGCCAGTTCACTTCTGTAGCGGCGTTCTACGAACGCCGTCCGTTTTTCCCAAGCATGGGTGTAGCAAGATGGTCGCGCAAATGTATGACGAGAAAACCCGGGCGGTCACAGACCGCCGCTACAGCACTACGGGTGAGCGTAGCCGCGCTCGTAAGGGCGCGGACGGTAGAATTCCGGCAGAGAAGTCGGGTTAGCACGACCCACACCGGCGCGCAGTGGACTGCGCGCCCTACCAACGCTCTGCGCCTTTGCGCCTTTGGGCAGAGATTGGCGCGCGGCCATCTTGGCCGCAGTTAACGCCGTTGAGTAGGACTGGTTTGAGGTCTTTTTGGGGTGTACGAAAGTGGCGGACCAGGGAAAACGGTGAGGCAGCAGTGTTA